>Ga0209697_10002091_pt1 | contig 29316 bp, 19 predicted proteins | sample AliMusrvi5mmetaG_FD_184115 | JGI IMG/M metagenome (GOLD analysis project Ga0209697, IMG submission 184115) | Freshwater lake bacterial and archeal communities from Alinen Mustajarvi, Finland, to study Microbial Dark Matter (Phase II) - Alinen... | ecosystem: Environmental > Aquatic > Freshwater... | reverse complement strand
CCGTAAGCACCACCACGACGATTATTATCGTCATTGCGGTGGTTGCGGTACTTGCTTCTTTACTGGTGGGGCGCTGGATTGCCGCTGCCATAACGGGTCCTATCGCGGATCTTTCCAAACTGGCGGCCGGTTTCGGCTCCGGGAATTTCAGCATCAGTATGGACGAAAACAGAAGAGACGAGTTCGGTGCGGTTGCCGCCCATTTCAATCAGGCGTCGGCCAAGCTGACGGAGATCACCAATCTGCTCAAATCCTCCATCGACAAGTTGTCGGGGGGGGCCGGTCACCTCAGCCAGACGGCGGATTGCCTGTACCGTGGAACGGAGGAACAGGTGACCCATACCGCGCAATCGGCGGTGGCCATGACCCAGATCAACGCTACGGTGCAAACCGTGGCGGGGCATGCCTGCGATTCGGCCGCATCGTCCAAAGAGGCACATCTTATGGCGACCAACGGTATGGCGGTAGTAACCAAAACGTTCAAGGGTATGCAGGAGATTTCCCAGTCGGTAATAGCTGCGTCCGAGTCCATCGCCAAACTCAGTGAAAATTCCCGCACCATAGACTCCATTCTCAGCACCATCAACGATATCGCGGATCAGACCAATCTTCTCGCCCTTAACGCCGCCATCGAGGCCGCCAGGGCGGGAGAACACGGCTTGGGTTTTGCCGTGGTGGCGGACGAGGTGCGCAAACTGGCCCGGCGGACCGCCGAGGCGACTCACGAGATAGCAGGTATCATCAATATCATTCAGGCCGATACGGTAAGCTCGGTGGCTGCCATGAACGAAGGGAAATTGCGGGTTGTGGAAGGTATGAAACTCTCCGCGGAGGCGAGCGAATCGCTTGAGGCGATCGTGGGGGTATCCAAGCTCGGCGTGGATCGGGCCCAGATGATCGCCACCGCGACCGACGGCCAGGCCACGGCATCACGGGACGTGTCCGAGCGCATGGAAACGATCGCCGGCATCTCCGGGACACTCAAGGGGGCGACCATGGATATTAAGGAGGCGTCGGAGCAGTTATCGAAAATCGCTCATGAATTGAATGAAGTGGCCCTCTGGTTCAAGGTGTCATGAAAAAGATGGCGGGGCGCAGGATTTTCTGCAGTTTATTGCATTCGCAAGGCTCCCGGGTTTCCCGGGGGCCTTGCGAATTTTGTGTGCCTCCTGGTTGATCCGAAGGCAACTGGTACTCTGGAACAGTAGGTCTCAGATTACCTTCTTGGTAAGCAGCAGTCGCTGGGAATGCTTGAACCCGCGCCGGGTCAGAAAGTTCCACAGGGCAAAATAGTCATGTTCCACCCTGGTCCGAACCGTTTTGACCTGAAGAGCGGAAAGGTTGATCAACAGTTGCGAGAGAAGCGCATGACCGACACCAGAGCCACCATAGGCGGGGTGAACGCCGATTGTGTCTATCACCGCCGCTTTCTCCACTCTGCCGAATTCGCCGAAATCGACACGAGCCATGATGAAACCGGTGACGACTCCGTCGTCTTCCGCAACCATGGAGACACGGATGCCGGATTCATCGAGCACTTCCCGGAACTTGTCGGCACAATATGCGGAACGATCAAGACCGGTACACTTCACGTCAATCCGATCGACAGCCGCCAGATCTTCCCATTTGATTGGGCGCACTGTGACGGGCCTCCCGGCCTGCTTGTCATAATGGCCGCTGCCGTGACCCTGCCACTTTCCATCCGTTGTCACCGGATCCACGTTCTTGCCAAGAGGTGACGTATCACGCTCTATAATCTGGCCGGATGCCAGAGTGAAGCCAGTAGACGCAAAAAACCTGGTCATGGAGATGTTTGACCAATCAAACTGGGTCTGCAGGGTGTTGATATTTTTTCTTTTCATCCGTTGTTCGATATCGGCCAGGATCATTTTGCCGATGCCTTTTCCCTGCTCGTCAGGGGCGACACCGATGTCGTCAAGTTCCACAATGGTACTCTTAGCTCCGAACTCCCCTTCCAGTATCCTGGCAAACCCATACCCCGCAAGTTTTTTGTCGTCAAGGGCGGCACAGGTGATGAAACTGTCGGGCATGGTCTGAGGATCCAGTGGCATGTCACCGGTTTCGTCCAGAAAGACCTCTCCAAGGTTGGCGGTTGCCACGGCAAGCCGTTTCTCCAGGAAAGCGCTTCTTGGGCTGCCTGTCAGACTGCTCTCAATTTTTGAAACCTGATTTATGTCTTCCGGATAGAGTGGGCGAAATGAGATGTTTGACATATTCATGTTCTCCTTTCAGTGATTACATCAATAAATTTTGTGATTGCCTATCTACAGTTATCTACCATCTTGCAGCCGATTGTCAATCCTGTCGCGAAATGGTTCGTGCGGTCCTTTTCCCCACAACCTGCACCCAGACTAATCCGTTCATCCTTTTTACCTGAGTAACTCATATACCTATGTGAGTCCCACTTGCCGATGTCTGCAATCTTGTTGACCGGTGCAACCGCATAGCCGCGGCTTAGTCCTTCATATAGTGCAGTTATGTCATGCATGACGGATGTCACGGACGGTTTCCCCTCCTTCGCCACATGCGATCATCGATTTTCACTCTATAAATTGGTCTGTTACCCGTGCGGCACCTTCAGCTTTTCTTTGGCATGTTAGTTGCCATTGTAATTAAGTAGTTTCCGTCCGGAAAGGGTGCTTTTTCCCCCTGGCGGCGTCAATCTTCGGCTTTACTTGTGCGGCGTACCGTTGTACGCCTCCGCGCAATCCCTCGATTTTCTTGCCAGGAGAAAAAATCCCCGCTTTCCAAAACGGAAACCAACAGTTTCTTGTCCGGAGTTTCCGGACAGAAACTAAGCAACGAACGCCGGTTACCTACGGCTAAACTCTTACCGGTAAAAGCACTTTGTGATGTCTATGACTCAACGGAGAACCGACCCAAAGCCTGGGCTTTGGCGCCCCCTGCACTTGTTATCAATAGCGACGCTATTAATAGTAGCGGTCACCATGCTATTAATAGCCCACCTCGCTATTTCAGAGGATAACGGCGTCCCGCCGGAGTGCTACATGTACATCAGTGTGATAAGGCGCTGTGAAGGCGGTTACCCAATGTATGGCGGCGAGGTGGTACTGTCATCACCAAGCGGGATTCAGTTGTTCTCTGATTTTGCTGATATATATGGGACTGTCAGGTTTTTGGTGCCGTCCGGGGACTATATAATAACGGTATCGGCCTATGAGTATGAAACCCAAACAAAACTGGTAAATAATGTTTGTTGGAGTCCGCAGTCATATAATATATTTTACCTTTTGAGAGAAAATGGCGACTGCATCAGTTCATACGAAAAAACCATAAATTTAAGGAGGTGAATACGCTTGTGATGTGCGTCAGTAAATTCAGAGTCCCTTATTCCTGCCACTGAATGCACGAGACCGGGCAGATGTCGATGGCTTCTTCCTGAATGACATTTTCATATGCTCCACCCGAATCAAACACTTCTGACTTGCCATGGTCGGTGAAACGAAATACTTCCGGGATATTTGTCACACAGAGTCCGCAACTTATGCAGGATTCCTGGTCAACCCACACTGCTTTTTTCATAAGAGTTCCTTTTAATTCCGGTTATTTGTTGTCCGTCACGGTTACAGTGCCCGCATGAATGCCACAAGGTCTTTCTTTTCCTGTTCGTTCAGCCTGGTCTGAAGAATCATATTGAAGAACTCTACCGTGTCTTCCAAGGTGAGCAACCTGCCATCATGCAGGTACGGTGGCGAGTCCTTGATGCCGCGCAGCGGAAACGTTTTGATCGGGCCATCGGCAGAAGCCATCATGCCATTGATCATGCGCGGTTTGAAGAATCGCTCGGTTTTCAGGTTGTGCATGGAGTTATCGGTGTAATAGGGGGGAGAGTGACAGCCGGCGCACTTTGCTTTCCCGAAAAACAACCTTTGCCCCCGTAACTCGGCTGATGTTGCCAGGCTCTCGTCCAGCAGGCCGTCAATGCCAAGTTTTGGTGCAGGAGGGAAGTCGAGTATTTCCTGAAATTCAGCCATGAAGTTGACCTGACTTGCTCTTTCCAGGATGTTGACCCCCTTTTTTGTTGCGATAACGGGATCGCCGTCAAAGTAGGCGCCCCGCTGCTCAAATTCGGTAAAATCTTCTACACTCTTTAATGCCCTCTGGGATCCGAACAGCCGCTGGATATTGACCCCTCGTAACGTGGGTGTATCGATGCGGTGCCGAAACTCCTGCGGGCGAATATCTCCAACCAGATGTGTTGCTGCATTCGTATGCCCATTGGCGTGGCAGTCGAAACAGGCCACGCCGCGGCCCGGTTTTTCCGAACGCCTGTCGTCTGTCTGGTTGAACTGCTGCTGTGGGAACGGCGTCACCAGCATTCGGAGTCCTTCCAGCTGTTTGGGATTGAGGATGCCGTTAAACAGCTCGTAGTAGTTCATTATTGTTACAAGAGAACCTTGGGAAACATCGCCACGGTCGGACCGTGTCGTCAGGTAAATCGGGGGAGGGAACTCGGGTAAAAAATGGTCTGGCAGATCATAATCAAGATCAAAGCGGGTAAGGTCTCTCCCCTCCTGTTTATTGATTTCGTCAATAAGGAATTTCGGGAAAAGCATGCCCCCTTCGGGATGATTCGGGAACGGGAGCGGGAAAAACCCTGACGGAAAAAGGTTCTTTTCCCGTATTTTTGCCGGTGCCAGGTGTGCCAGTTCTTCCCATGTTATTCCGGGGGGGAGCTTGACCCGTACTCCTTCTTGAAGTTTTTTTCCGCACGACATGGTTACGTCGTAGGCAGGTCGCTTGCTCAAGTCATACCGTTCTTCAAGCAGATCGGCATGATCTTTCTTCAGGGCGGGCTTGGCCGTTTTCATCCGCGTCATGATTGTCACAAAGGTTTCTTTGCTGTCTACCGGAGCATAGCTGGATGCTTTTGGCCCGGCATCTTGCGCAGAAGCTGTTGCCGTTACTATTATAAATAGTGCTACAAGAGTCGGCAGTCGTATCTGCCTGCATTGTTCACGTTGCCGCTTCATGATGGTTCTCCCTCTTCTTACATAAGCCAGCGTTTTTTCATGAGTAGATATGAAAATAGAGATGTTACCAGTCCAACTGCCCCCAGATAGAGCCATTGTGTGGTTAGAGTTGCTATGCTGCCATTATCCAGAAGGATTGATTTAACCGGTTCGTAGAACTGGTATGAAGGTAAAAACGGAGCAACGGCGGTTAATTTTTGTGAAAAATCGGATAACGCGGAAGGGAGCAGATGGGGTAAATAAAATATGACGCCCAGTGTTCTGGCGCTGGCCTGATTGCGGCACAAAAATCCCAACAAAATTCCGTAGGAGCTGAAGCAAAAACTGCCGACGGTTATAATCGCTCCATAGCTTACGATATTCTCCGGTTTATATTGACTGAGTACATGGAGAAAGAGGACAGCAGCAAGGATTAAGATCATGCCCGATACTATCTTGGCGCTCAGCCATTCGACCTCGCGCATGGGTGTTTGCAATAGTGCAAGAAGCAGTTTCTTTTCTTTTTCTTCGGCAACTTGCGCCGGCATTATGATAAAGCCTACCAGTAACACCAACATCAGAATCCAGGTGGGTAATGTCTGCTTTTGAATTCCCCCTTCCTGAATTGGTTTGATATCGGAAATCCAGTTTACGCTCTTTCCTTCTACCGCCTTTTGCAAGGCCGAAAAACTTTCAACTATGGTAAGAGTCTGTAACGACTCTTTTTTTAAGACCATGAGCTGCAAACCGTTTTTTTCTTTTTCAGATCGAACCAGCAGCCCGTCGATCTTTTTTTCTCGTAACCATTTTGTACCTTCTTTTTCATCGCCGACGTGAGAAATGGTAATCAGTTTGTCCGCCGATGTAATCGCACGGACAATAACGGGAGCATAGATCTCGTTTTTTATCAGTCCGATAGTGACTTTCTTTACATCTGTAGCGGTTCTGTCAACCAAGTTTAACGAGAAGAACACAAAAAATGGTATGAAAATAATAAGAAAAACAGTCTTGTTTTTTACGGCAATGGCTAAATCATTCAATGTCAGGGTAATGATATTTTTTATCATCATACGCACAGCTTTTCATATGGTTCTGACAAGAAGTATTCTTCCGGTGAACCGTCGAATACCATCTGCCCCCGGTGCAGCATAATGACACGTGTCGCAAGGGTTTTTATCTCTTCAGGGCGATGGGAGGTGAAAATAATGGTTTTACCTGATGTATGGAACTCATGTAGCATTCTATAGATCTCTCTCGTCATCTCAAAGTCGAGTCCGGATGTCGGTTCATCAAAAAGGAGTACCGGTGGATCTGCTAAAAGCGTGCGCCCGATACTTACCCGTTGCCGTAACCCTTTTGATAGATCCTGTACCTTGCTTTTTCTAAAGGGGAGTAAATCAAATTCTTTCAGGATTTCTTCAATCCGCGCAAAAGGGACGTGGAAAAGACGTGCGAACAGTTTGAAATTGTATTCAACGGAGAAAAAATCGAAAAGATTGGGAACTTCCGGGACAAATCCGATCTTTCTCACAACAACAGACCGGTTTGTTATATTGATGCCGTCTACCATAACGTAGCCGCTGTCGGGAAGATGCCAGTTTGCCACCATCTTCAGGAGTGTAGATTTACCCGCTCCGTTGTGCCCGATGACGGCGATCAGTTCCCCTTTATCCACATCAAAACGTACCGGTAGCAGACCCCTGTTCTCTTTATACACTTTTGTAAGATTGTGGATCTCGATCTGCATATGTGGTTATCCTGATATTAAGGGATGGCAACAGATGATGGTATCAGCAGTTGTCACCCCTTTGGTGAAGGTGTCTCTTCTGATGATTCTTATGTTCGTTGCACAAAATAGACGATTACATACACCAAAACGATCACGACTAAAATTCCGATGACGAAATCCATTTGTAACTCCTTTTAGTAATTAATATTAAATTAATTTAATAACAACAACCACTAAAATAACCACAATCAATACAGCTATAATAAATCCCATTTCTTCCTCCTTTCACCACCGATTACTGCTTCAGCATTCCGGCTGGCAGGTATTGTATAGAGAGTAATGGCAACTTGCGTGCCAGCGGCTGTCCGTTGTTTTGTGTATGCAACATACTGATTATAAGAGTGAAATTGAAGTGGGGTAATCCGGGTTGACGGGAAACCGCTACGGAATCCGTCATGATTGGCGTAACTGTCATATGTGATGGCAGATTCGGAGGTGAGAAGGTTTGTACGTTCAGCAAAAACGGCAGGGTTCAGGGGTAACAGTGAGTCATCGGCGGGAGCTGCTTTCACTCATGGCTTGCTCTTTACCCCGCCACGTCTCAACTTCGATAAATATTCGCTGAACATGCGGGTAGGCTTGTTTGATAGCCTTGTCCAGTTCGGCTACGGTTACTTCAACCTCGGTTGCATAGATCGGATCCACAAAATCGACACTGATGTTCACGAGTATATAGTCAGGTCCCATGTGCATGGTCAGTACTTCATTTACCTGTTTGATCTCTTTGCGTGAACCGGCAATTTCGCGTATCCCTTGAACGACCTCTTTATTTGCGCTCTCACCGATCAGCAGACTTTTTGTCTCCAAAGCAAGCACAATGGCTGTGACTGCCAGTATCACTCCGATGATAACGGAAGCTGCGGCATCATAGGCAGGGTTACCGGTAATCTGGCTGAGCAGGATACCGATAAATGCGACCACAAGACCGGTTATTGCTGCGGAATCCTCCAGCAGTACGATAAAAACAGATGGATCTTTCGCCCTGTGGACTGCTTGAATGTAGCCCCATGCACCTTTTGACCGGGAAAATTCTCTCAGGGCAATGTACCAGCTGGCCCCTTCAAAAACTAACGCCATGGCGATGACGGCATAGTTGACGCCGGAATGCTTTACCGGCTGCGGCGCAGCAAGTTGGTCAATCCCCTTGTACAGTGAAATTCCCGCGCCGCCGGCAAAAAGCAGGATGGCAACAACAAAGCTCCAGAAGTAAATCTCCTTACCATGACCAAACGGAAATTCCTTGTCGGCAGGCAATGCTGCCCGCCGCAATCCGTACAGCAGCAGCATTTCGTTGCCGGTATCGGCGACCGAGTGGATCGCTTCGGATAGCATGGCCGCACTACCGGTAATGCCGGCAGCAACAGCCTTGGTGATTGCTATCAGGCAATTACCGGCCAGAGCGACGTAGATTATTTTTCGGGTAGATTTTCTGTGCATAAATATAATGTGTATCCAGGAATCTACGTGGTGTTATTGTTGTTTGAATCAGATAATTGTCCGGAAAACAGAATTGAAGCAGCCACACCAACAGTGAGGCAGAGTAATACTATGAACAGACTAATGTTGGCCGAAATTGTCCAGCCGAAAAAGCCGGCGATCATCTTTGCTCCCACATAAGCCAGTATACAGATAACCGACTTTTCCAGATGACAGAGATACCGCCTGGCAGCCGTCAGGAGAAAGTACATTGAGCGTAGTCCCAAAATGGCAAATATGTTGGATGTGTAAACCAGAAACGGATCTTGTGTTATGGCAATAACAGCCGGAACAGAGTCGAAGGCGAACATGACATCCGATACTTCGACGGCAACCAGACAGAGGAGTAACGGTGTTGCATGCACCTTGGTGTCTCGGACGGTAAAGAAGTTGTGACCATCCATAAACGGAGACACTCTGAAAAGTTTCTTTGCAATTCGTACTGACCAATGATCGGTGTAATCTTCAATTTCAGTGTCATCTTTTTTACTCGATTGATACATCTGCCATGCCGACCAGAGTACCAACATGCCAAAAGCCAACAACACCCATTTACCGAGTAAAAGTAATGACGTACCGGCAACCACAAACAGAAGGCGGAGAATCAGCGCCCCCAGAATGCCGAAATACAGAACACGGTGCTGAAGCTGATCCTTGATTCCAAAACTGGCAAAGATAGCCATGAAGACAAACAGATTGTCAACGGACAGGGATTTCTCCAGCAAATAGCCGGATAGAAAGAGTGATGCTTTCTCCACATCATGGTTTTTCCAGATGAATCCGGCAAAAGCCACTGATACGGCAACCCAGATAATTGACCAGACGGCAGCATTTTTCAAGCTGACCGGCTGGTCTCTGTTATGAATGAACAAATCTATCCAAAGTGCGCTCACAATAATAGTGACAAACGTCATAACCTCCCAGAGGGCGTAGCCTTTTAAGGAAGAATTACAGATGTGATCAAACATATGCGCACCTTTTTAGCCGGATAACCTCATACTCATTGTGTCACGTCCTCCCTTTAATGGATATGATTTTTCATCATCTGTGTAAAAGCGGGAATCGGGACGCTGAGCGCCAGCATTGCAATAGCTGCCGCCAGTAATGAGATTGAAAATTTTGCTTTCATGCATATTCTCCCTTGGTATTACTGCTCGAATGCACAGTAAAAATACAGGAGTATATTGTTCTGCCGGATAGATATGTTCGCAACGAGCATGCCGGATAATCAGTGATTGGTTTATACGTGTAACAATTTGATCGTAAAGGAGAAAAGTACGAGAGTGCGTGGGAGATGATGAAAATTCCACACCGTAATCCGCCATGCTTGACATAACTGTCACATATGGCGGTCCATGCCCTTGTGTTCAGGGAACCGTTAGTGGCGTAGATTTACCCGGTTTCGGCTGCTGTGGATGCTCGTCAACGTCATACGACCCAAAAACTTCGCGGGCCGGTCTGGTTTCCGGCAGCACGTAGACAATGCCATTGGTCCCTTTAAAGGCAGGGAGTACGATGTTATTGAAGAATCTTACCGGGACATTGATGCAGCCATAGGAAATGCGTTTGTCATTTGTTGTCGAAGTGCCCAGTCGCTGCAGACGGTGTTCCTTTTTGTTGGTAGTAATCACTCGATGCATGGAGATGGCGTCGTCGTAATCCACCCAAAGTATTTCATCTCCATGTAAATTGTGACCCAGTGCGGCAACGAAGCGGCCAGCCGGTGTCGTGCGTTCTTCAGGACGGATGGTCGACAACTTCCGTTCGCCGATGCCGGGAACGGCGTCATCGCCTCGTGCCAGACCGAGCAGGGCCCTTGCTGCGCCTTGCAGCCGCCCGTTTGTATCAAATACAAATACTTTGGCGTTTGTCTTGTCAATAATCACGAACGGCATGCCACGATTGTCTTCCGAATCGATGACCCAGTCTGCTGTGCTCCGGGCCTCATGCGCCGCGGTTTCCCGCTTGAAGTCTGCTCGTTTGGGATGATACACCTCCGCAGTTTTTGTTGTAATAATGGCACGTGGAAGCGCATCCTCCGCAGGCGGGTGGACCGGAGCGGATAATCGGCCGGCATCATTTGCAATGGCGATCTGGAGAGGGAGAACCCCTACAGCCAGCAAGCCTTTCGCAATGAACGTCAAGATAAAACGAGCGTTTCTTACGTACAGGCGTCGTATTGACGACAAAAAATCGTGCCCGATGCTTTTACTCTGTATTGTCATAAAGATTACCCGAAAATCGCAAAGTAGTTCATTGCAATCTGCTTAATAGCGGTCCTGTTTACGTGGATGTTGGGGTGGTACGTAAACCGTTGGCATCTCTGCAGGAGTTGCAACAACAGGTGGCTCTTGAAACGGTGGCGGCCCGACCGGCACTATGATTACTTCTGATTGCGCCCCCAGCTGATTGATACGGACTTCTTCCTTATCTGGTAGCAACGGATCGTCAGGGACCGTAACAGGAACCGATTTGACCAATGATGGATCGACCAGTTCTGCAACTGGGGCTGGCCGGACAGATAGTAAGTCGGTCGGTTTTTCAGCCGGAACCAATTGTTCCGGAGATACGGTCGACTCGACAATAGGAACCGTTTCGGCGGGCGGCGTGACTAGCGGCACTACTGTTGTAGTTGCACCTGTAGTGCCTGCCGGGCCTGTCGCACCAACGGCGCCTGTTTCACCTTCCGGGCCCGCGACGCCGGTTGCTCCGGTTTTTCCAATTGCACCTGCCGCACCTGCTATTCCGGTTGCACCTGTTGAACCTGTTGCGCCTGTGGTCCCTGTCGAGCCAGTTGCCCCGGTTGGTCCCGCTATGCCTGCAACACCTGCACTGCCTGTTGAACCGGTTAAGCCCGTTAAACCAGTAAGGCCCGTTAAACCAGTAAGGCCCGTTAAACCTGTAGACCCGGATGTACCAGTTGCCCCAACGGTACCGGTTTCACCTTCCGGTCCTGCGACACCGGTTGCTCCGGTAGTCCCGGTAGCACCTGCCGCCCCGGTTGTACCCGCTATTCCGGTTGCACCTGTTGAACCTGTTGCGCCTGTGGTCCCTGCCAAGCCAGTTGCACCGGTTGGTCCCGCTATGCCTGCAACGCCTGCACTGCCTGTTGAACCGGTCAAGCCGGTTGCACCCTTTGAGCCTGCCGGCCCTGTTGCCCCAATGGCGCCGGTTTCACCCTCCGGTCCAGCGACGCCGGTTGCTCCGGTAGAACCAGCAGTGCCGGCAACGCCGGTTGCTCCTGTAATTCCGGTTGCACCCGTTGAACCTGTTGCGCCTGTGGTTCCCGCCGAGCCCGTTGCCCCGGTTGGTCCCGCTATACCTGCAACACCTGCACTGCCTGTTGAACCGGTTAATCCGGTTAAACCGGTTAAACCAGTGGACCCGGCTGTACCAGTAGCCCCAACTGCGCCTGTTTCGCCTTCCGGTCCTGCTATGCCGGTTGCTCCGGTCGTTCCGGTGGCACCTGCCGCCCCGGTTGTACCCGCTATTCCTGTTGCACCTGTCAAACCAGTCAGACCAGTTGCGCCGGTTGGTCCCGCAACGCCCGTAATGCCGGTTGAACCGGTCAAGCCGGTAGCGCCCTTTGAGCCTGCCGGCCCTGTTGCCCCAATGGCGCCGGTTTCCCCTTCCGGTCCAGCGACGCCGGTCGCTCCCGTTGAACCAGCAGTACCGGCAACGCCGGTTGCTCCTGTAATTCCGGTTGCACCAGTCGAGCCTGTTGCGCCTGTGGTTCCTGCCGGGCCCGTTGCCCCGGTTGGTCCCGCTATGCCTGCAACACCTGCACTGCCTGTTGAACCGGTTAATCCGGTTAAACCAGTGGACCCGGCTGTACCAGTAGCCCCAACGGCGCCTGTTTCACCTTCCGGGCCCGCGACGCCGGTTGCTCCGGTAGAACCAGCAGTGCCGGCAACGCCGGTTGCTCCTGTAATTCCGGTTGCGCCTGTCAAACCAGTCGAGCCTGTTGCGCCGGTTGGTCCCGCAACACCCGTAATACCGGTTAAACCTGTAGCACCCTTTGAGCCTGCCGGCCCGGTAGCCCCAATGGCGCCTGTTTCACCTTCCGGTCCTGCGACGCCAGTTGCTCCGGTTGGTCCTGCAACACCTGCACTGCCTGTCGAACCGGTTAAGCCCGTTAAACCAATGGATCCGGCTGTACCAGTTGCCCCAACGGCACCGGCTTCACCTTCCGGGCCTGCGACGCCGGTTGCTCCGGTAGTCCCGGTTGCACCTGTTACTCCCGTAGTGCCTGTTGAGCCGGTTGCGCCCGTTGCCCCCGCCGAGCCTGTTGCACCGGTTGGTCCTGCAATACCAGGACTGCCTGTTGAACCAGTTAAGCCAGTAGCACCAGCCGGACCGGAGATTCCAGCCGAACCAGTTGATCCCTGAATACCTTGAATGCCTTGAAGACCGGCATCGCCTTTATTGCCAGTGATGCCTTGAATCCCCTGAAGACCTATATCGCCTTTGTCTCCGGTAGTGCCGGTTAGACCAGTTGAACCTGCTGATCCTTGAACTCCTTGAATGCCTTGAAGGCCGGCATCGCCTTTATTGCCAGTGATGCCTTGAGTTCCCTGAAGACCGATATCGCCTTTGTCACCAGTGTTGCCGGTTAGACCAGTTGAACCTGCTGATCCTTGAATGCCTTGAAGGCCGGTATCGCCTTTATTGCCAGTGATACCTTGAATTCCCTGAAGACCGATATCGCCTTTGTCGCCGGTGTTGCCGGTTGGACCCGTTGACCCGGTTGAGCCCTGAACCCCTTGAATTCCCTGAAGACCGATATCGCCTTTGTCGCCGGTGTTGCCGGTTGGACCCGTTGACCCGGTTGAGCCCTGAACCCCTTGAATTCCCTGAGGACCGGTGTCTCCTTTGTCGCCGGTTTGACCCGTTGAACCGGTTGATCCCTGAATGCCCTGAATGCCCTGAGGACCGGTGTCGCCTTTATCACCAGTTGTTCCAGTTAAACCAGTTATGCCTTGAATACCCTGGAGACCGGTGTCACCTTTAGCTCCCTGGTCGCCAGTTAAACCTTGAATACCCTGGATTCCTTGTATCCCCTGGATTCCCTGGTCGCCAGTTAAACCTTGAATACCTTGAATACCGGTTTCACCTTGAATACCTTTTGGACCGGTCAGACCCGTTAAACCTGTTGGTCCTGTGGCACCCGTCGCACCGGTTGCACCGGTAAGCCCCTGCGCAAACACCAGCATATATTGACTAAGCGTGGCTCCGCCGGACAAGGTGAAGTTATCCGAATAATCTGTCGGAGTTGCGTAAGAGAGCGGATTATAAATTCTGACCGACGCATTTGGTCCTGTAACGGCAATTTTGGGGGTGCCGGTCGCAAATACGACGGAACCGGTTCCTGTTCCATCATTACCGGCACTGAGCACAAGGTTGCCCCTGGTTGTCGTAAGGGCCGCAGTAGTAACGTTTACATTGTGTCCCGCAACCGCTGCAAAGTTTCCATCGGTCATTGTAATGGCGGTAAGTGTGCGGGTAGTAGTATCCTTAACGATATTTACATCGCCTCCGGCGGTTGCTACAAAGTTTCCCCCGGTCGATGTAACGGGCGCATTTATGTTCACATCCCGAAAGGCTTTCAGCGTCAAAGTCGTCGAAGTCGGGGTAGGGGTCCAGGTTAGCGCCTCATTTACAAAAATGTCACCGTTGCCGGATGTCGTACCATACAGATTGGTTGCCGTATTGGTTCCAGTCACTTCCGTACTGATGACGATATTGTTGGTTACCAGGTTTGCGGAAAGTGTCGTTCCGAGTATGTCGCCTCCCGTTCCGATAGTGAAGTCAACCGGGTCAAGCAACCAGATGCCTGACTTGCCGTGCGCGGATTGAGTGGTAACTGTGGCATTGCCGGCAACTTTGACGTGAGTCGCCGAGGTTTCAACGAAGCCGCCGTCTCCACCAGCGGGAGCCGAAGCATCAAGCGTGCCGCCTACGTTTACGGTGCCGTTTTGCATGCCTCCCAGAAGCATTATCGAGCCGTTTCGGTTTTCGACGCTATGTGCCTCGATTACGCCGGTGTTGTTCACGGCACTTTGCAGGAGATTCCCGGCAGCCTGGGCTGTCATCAGCACCTGCCCACCGTCGGTACGGATCAGACCACCATTTTGAACAAGCGCATTTATCGCGCCTTGATTTACCGTCACATTGAGCAGTCCATCGCCTGCAACGTCAAGGGTGACGGCATTGCCGGCAGCAAGTGCCACCGTACCGAGTTTTGCCGAGATCACACCGTCGTTGCTGACATTGGCGCCCAACAGCGCGACATAGCCACCGTCGCTGTTGGTGCTTATCGATCCCTGGTTGTGGATCTTACCACTCCCCGTACCGCTAAACGCATACGATCCTGCCATGAAGTCACTTTCGGTGATGTTAAGAGTTGAGGCGACCAGTCCGCCGACATTGACCGAAGCTCCCTGACCGAACAGTATGCCGTTTGGATTCAGCAAAAACAGTTTGCCGTTGGCCGAAAGAGTGCCGAGGATGTTTGAAGGATCCGAACCCAGCACCCGGTTAAGTGCCACGGAATTACTGTTTGGTTGTACGAATCGGACAAATTCTCTCTGTCCGATGTTGAAGCTCTGCCAGTTGATCGCCACGTTCTGTGTTGATTGGGTGACGATCGTGCTGCTTGCGCCGCTGTTGATGCCGGCGCTACCTGCCGTTACGATGCCGCCTGTCGGCAGTGCAACACCATCCGGTATGAATGCCGTCAGGAAAAAGATTGTCAGGACCAGTGCGGTAGCTATGGAGGTGCTTTTGGAAATGGCAACAAGAGTACAGACTCTGTTGCTCCGGATTGAGTGAAGAATGTTTTTCATTTGGTTCGTACCCTCTACCACTTGTTTCTTGATACCCCAACCGCGCTCAAAAATATTTCACAAGCTGCACCCAGAATCGTTCCGGTGAGTCCGGAGCTGACGTTGCCGGTCCACTTCCGAGTTTATGGGCGTAATATGCTCTCATTGCAAAATTGTTGTACTCCTCCCACGTAATCCCAAGCCCCGCTCCGTTCAATGTTTTGTGATTTGGTTCGCTCGACCATGGTTTCTTGTTGATGGTTACCGTGCCGGTATCGGCAAAGCCAATCAAATGAATCTGCCCCGGCAGGCGCTCCGAAAACGTTGGCAGCAGTAGTCGAGCCTCCAGATTCAGAACAAAACCCTGGTCAGCATAGACTTCGCCTTCCGGATAAGCCCGCACTGCGTACATACCGCCCAGCTCCATCTTCTCCGAGACGTCAAGATTCTTCAACGCGAGCTGCCCGTTGATGGTGGCGTAAAGCGAGATGGATTCGGTTATGTTCTGCAGCCGCATGGCACTGTAGCCTAACTTGTTGTATTGTCCGCTGCTCTGCGCTGTTGCCGCGTCGTACGAGTATGCAGCAGGCGTTTGAATGGCGATACTGCCGGTTGTCCAGGTAAGAGAATAGCCGCTTTGACCTCCCCCGTAAAAATTGTCCCGGTGGTCGCCGTACAGGCTGATCATCAACAAGCGCGCCGTCTTGTCGGTGACTGTTGAGGTTGAGTCAACCCTGTCTTGAAACGTCTTGTCGTCGAAAGCGAGTTGGATATGGAGATTGGTGTCTCTCGACCGGATCAGAGGGTAGTTGCCATAGATACTCATAATCTGGGCTGTCCCGTTGGCGTGCAGGCTCTTGAATTCCTCTCCCAGGTGGTATCCCAGGATGCTGTAGGCGGCTCCGACCGTTGCGCTACCGGTTTGTAGCTGATAAGAGGCGCGGATATAGTACAGTCCTGCGTTAGAAAGAAGCGTGCGTACAGTGGCAACGTCGCCGAGACCCATGGAGTCGTTGAGATTGACTGTTGCTCCCAAGCGGTACGCTCCGGTGTACCGATTACCGGCATTATCGGCGTCAACGCTTCCGGTGACGCGCTCACCCGGTGTGATGTCGACAATCAGATCAGAGGATCCTATGGAACTGCCTGGAATCAGGGTTGATTTAACCGCCACGCCGGGAAGGTCCGAGAGAAGCAGAAGACGGCGCTCAAGCGGAACGGAGTCGATCAGGCCACCGGTGGTCAGGCCGGAAATAAGAGAGTGTGCCAGGTTATCGGAGAGGTTTGTCTGGTTGTGCAGCGTTATATCGCCATAATGACCCTCAATCACATTGATCGTAACGGTCTCATTCGAAATGTCCTGGGCGGGCAGGTAGGCCTGTGCTACGAAATAACCATCTTTGTGGTAAAGGTCCGCAATTTTTAATGCCATACCGCGCAGCTCGCTGAGCGTCAGTTCGCTTGCCGGTCTAAATCCTGTTATTGCGACTAGTTTTGCTTCGGAATACTGCGTCTGGCCAGTTATATGGAGTGATTTTACCAGAATTACGGTCTGATCCGGAACCGGTACCGTCAGTCTCTGCTCTTGTTTGACCGGGGTTTCCGGAACTGTTTTTTGTATGATCGGGGAGGGCGGGATCTGCCGTATCTGATCGCCTGCGCGGGGCGGCTCGGCGGCACTGGCACTCAGGCTCAGTGCCGATATGATGACGATAACTATCACTCTTTTCCACGTAGTAATCACGGATTTCACCATAAGAAGAGCCACTCGATACAGGTAAAAGAAATCACAAAAAGTTTCTGTGCGTTGCGGTGAAAGAAAAACGCAACTAGCGTGCCAGAGCATATGTAAAGGCGTTACGTATATAACTGTTCGAATAAATTAGTGAAATGTGTAAGGTGGGAAGCTGGGGCCGTCAGTGGAATCTGCCAAGTCTGGCATTTCCGTACTATATGGCGGATATGGCTGCAGCAAAGAACGAACACAAAACGGTTTGTTATTCCAATTCCAAATCAAAGTGCTATCAGCGTTGGCTCGTCTTCGGCGCCTCATTCCTCGCCGCCTTGATTTCATCTTTGATTTGAAATTGGTATTAGAGGGAGGCTCAACCGGCAGCAGCTGTGGCGCTGTTTTTTTCTTCAAAATAGAGTACGCGGGTAATCATTCTGAAATATGAAACGAGTTTGGGATCAAGCAGCGTTCCGGCATGGCGGCGGACAGACGTAAGCGCGTATTCGTCACGCTCCACCGTTACAGAGTTTGCTGCCTGTTCAATAACATCCGCAATGGCTATCAGACGAGCACCAAGAGGAATATCATCTCCTCTCAGGCTATCGGGATAACCGCTTCCGTTGTAGGCTTCATGATGGCTGCGCACCATCAGTCCCACGTCCAGGTACTCATCAAGCGATGTAAACAACTCCTGTCCCCGTGCCGGATGGGTATAGATATCACCCTGTTTGATCCCGCGTACACCCGATACGCCTCGTCCTATTCCGAGCAGGCCTATATCGTGCAACAGTCCGGCAAGCCGAATCATTGCCACTTCCTCGACCGGCAGTCTCATCTTTAGAGCGGCATCTCCCGCCAACGCGCTGACTACCCAGGAACTGATACCAAGCTGGTCTTCCATCTGTTCAAATACCCGTGAAAACAGCTCCACGCTCTGCGTGCAGCCACGTGCCCCCGCCCACTTTTCCTCTGCCGACATATATGCTTCGGTTTTCAGGCGCATGTTTGCAATGCTTTTCAACAGCCGTCTTTTGAGGTTATTGTTCCAGAGCTCCATTTCATCTTGAGACGTCTTCAGAGCCAGTTGTGCCTTAACCCGGGTGCGTACGACGGCGCCGATGACCGGCTTCGTGATATAATCCACGCCACCGGCCTCAAATCCGCGCATTTCATCGCCCGGATCAAGAAGCGCGGTTACAAAGATAACAGGAATTCTTTTCGTGGTTTCATCTGCCTTAAGACATCTGCACACATCATAGCCATCCATCTCCGGCATCATGACATCAAGCAAAATCAGATCCGGAGGGGTTTGCCGGACAATTGCAAGCGTCTCGGCTCCGCGAGAGGAGCGTATGATGGTATATTCGGGAGAAAGAATTGCGTCAAGCAGGTCAACGTTCTCCCGTTTATCATCAACAATCAGTATCGTTCCGATTGTTTTTTGCTTGGTTGTCATTTGTTTTCCTTCTGATTTATCAGTTCCTGTTGTCCGAGGGGAGCGTTATAGTAACGATATGAGTTTCCGGCTGAACTTTTTGCGGCATACATGGCGATGTCCGCGTTCTTCATCAGTTTTTCACTGCAGTCGCCATCCTCGGGAAACACGCAGACCCCTATGCTGGTGCTACAATTTATCACGACGTCAGCCAGCATAAACGGTGCTTCGAATAGTTCCACAACCTTGTTAAGCACGATGTTCACTTCATCATTTGGTCCGATATTCGGCATCAGGACAGTGAACTCGTCCCCACCGAGGCGAGCCACCGTGTCGGATTCGCGAATGCCGGTTCTGAGCCTCCGGGCGACTTCCTGCAGCAGACGGTCCCCGCAGTTGTGCCCGTTTGTATCGTTGACCAGTTTGAATCCGTTGAGATCCAGAAACAACAGGGCCAGCCTTTTGCCGTTGCGCCGTGCCTGGGCGAGTTCCAGTTTGAGTATTTCCATGAATAACATGCGATTTGGCAAATCTGTGAGGGTGTCGTGATGAGCCTGATGCTTAACGGTCTCTTCCAGCGTTCTGCGCTCTGTTACATCGCAGGCAATGACCGAATTACCGGTGAGTTTGCCTTCTGCATTCAGTAACGGTGATGTGGATATTGATACATAGATCTGTTTGCCATCTTTATTTCGATGTGAAGTTTGATAATATTTCAGTTGCTCGCCGCTCAAAATTGTTTGCCAGATATGGGACCGTTCATGGTGAAATTCTGCCGGTATCAGGTTAAATACCGGACAACCGATGATGTCCGCATCAGAATAGCCGAATATATTCTCCGCTCCCGCGTTCCAGCTCGTAATGATATCATCGGGAGATACCGTGAAAATCGCATCATTCGAAGATTCCACTATCATTGACAAGCGGTCTCGCTCTTCTTCCAGCTGTTTCCGTCCGGTAACGTCCTCCATGGCCAGGAGGATTATATGTGAACCGATATTTTCCCGGTAAATCTGCCGGGCATTGAGCAGAATATGCCTGTGACCGATAGCCTGAAAATCGTGTTCGACTTCATAGTCATTGAACACGATATGATTCAGGAGGATGTCTTCAAAAAGTACCCTGAGTTGAGGAATATCCCATTGCCGGTTTCCGAGTTCATAGATGAAATTTCCGATTGTTTCCCCGGGAGTTACTTTAAACGTATCGTAGAAACTCTGGTTGGCGGTGAGAATTTGCAGTTCCGAATTCAACACGACAAGCGGTTCGCGCACTGTTTCAACAATGTCTTCGGCATATTCCCGGGCGTCTTGAATTTCCGTTTTCAACACCTGTGCGCATTGCAACTCCTCGGTTTTTTTGCGTATGGTTGAGATGCTCTGCATCAACCGTATTTTGAGGTTGTCGTTCAAATGCTTCAGCTCATCTTGCGCCTCGCTCAGAGCCAGGTGAGCCTTGACACGACTGCGCACGATAGCGCCGATGACCGGTTTTGTGATGTAGTCCACACCTCCCGCATCGAATCCGAGTTTTTCGTTGCCGGAATCAAGCAGCGAAGTCACAAAGATAACAGGAATTTTTTTCGTGGCTTCATCAGCCTTGAGACACTTGCACACATCATAGCCGCCCATATCCGGCATCATGATATCAAGCAGAATCAAGTCCGGCGGCGTTTTTCGGGCGATTTCGAGGGCATCTTTTCCCCGTTTGGCGGTTCTGATCAAATACTCCGAAGAGAGAATTGCCTCAAGCAGGTCACTGTTTTCCTGCGTATCGTCAACTATGAGAATAGTTCTGATTCGTTCCGGTTTCTCCGGCATTTAAATTCTCCTTTCTAGGATGAGTTGCTTGTCTCAAAAACATCCGCAAAACGCGTTTGAATGTCTTTGAACGCCGTCAGCACCTCCGGATCAAAGTGATGGGGAAGGGTGCGCCCATCTCCTTCAATGATGATACGGCAGGTAGTGTCGTGATCGAAGGCAGGTTTATAGCAGCGGGCATTGCGCAGGGCATCATACTGATCGGCCAGGTTCATGATACGGCCCTCAATCGGGATTTGCCGGCCGGTGAGACCGTGAGGGTAACCGCTGCCGTCGTAACGTTCGTGGTGACTGAGAGCGATCCGGTCCGCCATGCTCATGCGATGGTGTCCACCGATGATTTTCGATCCGTGCAGGGTATGCATCTTCATCTCACGCCATTCGTCGTCGGTCAGTTTACCCGTTTTTTTGAGGATTGCCGGAGCGATATGAATTTTGCCCACATCGTGTAATGCCGCCTGAATCCTGATCCCCATGATAAATTTATCGGTCATGTTGAGTTGCCGGGCAAGCAGTCCACAGTAATTTCCTACTCGCAGAATATGATCTCCCGTGTCTTCATCATTTGCTTCTGAAGCACGGGCAAGGGCAAAAACAGTGTATTCGAACGCGGATTCGGTATCCTTCACCTGCAGAGCGAGAGATCTCAGGAAAAGGCTCTGCATGACAACGCTGCTTAACACGGTGGCATCGTACGTGGTAACTTCCCGGTCGTAGTTGAGCGCAATGATGCAGAAGCTATCCGTTGCGTACCGGACCATGTTTGTGACCGTGATGTCGTTTTTATTACATTCGGCGACAAGTTCAACTGCTGCCATATGTACATCTGCTTCATTATGAAACGTCATTACCTGACTTCCGGCAGCGGCAAAAGCGGAAGTATTGCCAAGGTTCATTGTCATGGGACTTCTTTTGCTATCCGTACCCACACAATCATACCGTAACCACTGGCACTCAGCCTGATCGGCCATGCCGATGACGACGATCTGCGGACTATCCGCAAAACCGGATTTTTTCCTGATAATCTGATGCACAATACTGTCAATTTTTTCCAAAAATACGAAATCGACCGGATCAAAATTACGGATGATCTGTTCACCAAAAGCACTGAGTCTGGCTATGTTCTGGTAAGCCGAATTGAGGCGGTCATTCAACGTCTTGACGTGCAGAAGCATCTTTATCCTGGCCAGCACTTCTGAGGCGTTAAACGGCTTGGTAATGAAATCTTCCGCCCCGGCCTCGATTCCCCTGATGCGATTTTTCATGTCAGCCAAAGCAGTGATCATGATAACCGGAACAGTATCTTTCTCCGTATCGGATTTGATGCGGCGGCAGACCTCAAACCCATCCATTCCGGGCAACATTACGTCCAGAAGGCAGATGTCGATAGCTTCCGTCCGGATTTTTTCCAATGCTTCCGGGCCGTTTTCCGCCATCACCACGTCATATCCGCGGGGAGACAGCATGGCCTCCAGCAGACTGAGATTGAGAGGTTCGTCATCTACACAAAGAACTCTCGTTACAGATTGATTCATGGCGTTCCTCCGGATTCAGCCATTGTTGTCAATGTTTTCAATGATCGGTATCTCCGGTAATTGAAGGTTTTACTTTTGAGCCGATGGCGGTTTCCACCAGAATGATGAAATTTTGCGTTGAAAGACTCCCTTTTTCGGCAATCTGCCAGACCTTTCCCGCCAGTCGTGCCCGGTTGGAAGTCGAGAGCTCCATAGCGGTCAGTACCAGAATCGGTACGTTCGCGGTTGCATCGTCATCTTGTAGCCGGTCAGCAACATCAAAGCCATTCACACCGGACATCATCAGGTCGAGGACTATCAGGTCGGGTCTGTCGCGCCGCGCCATCTCGATGCCATTCTCTCCGGTGTTCGACCGCAACACCCGATATCCTTTGCTTTGCAGAGCGTTTTTAAGTGCAGCCAGCGTAAGCGGATCGTTCTCGATCAACAGGACCGTATTGCCGCTTTCCGGTTCGAGATCAGACTGGTGAACAGAGAGTTCGCCGGTCGCAGCCTGTGTGAGCGGAATAGTCAGGCAGAACCTGCTTCCCATGCCGATTTCGCTCTCTACCCAAACCCTGCCGCCGTGCAGTTCCACAAGCTGTCTGGTTAACGCCAGGCCGAGGCCGGTCCCTTCGAATCCCTTGGTATAGACCGCTTCAAGTTGGGTGAATGCCTGGAAAAGCCGTGGAATATCTTCACCTTTTATCCCGATGCCGGTGTCGGCTACGGCGATTTTGATGAAGTTGCCATCTCTCACGGCACTTATGTCTACCGTTCCGCCGGTAGGGGTGAATTTAACCGCATTCGACACCAGGTTGAACATGATCTGCTTCAGTTTTCTCTGGTCAGCCTCAATGTTCGTTTCAGCTTCCGGAGCAAGATCAATACGGAGGTTGATCGCTCCTTTCAAAGCCTTTTCCCTGAGCATCATCAGAGAAGCTTCCAATAATTCCCGAAGCGAAAAGGTACTCAGATCAAGTTCCATCTTTCCGGATTCCACTTTGGAGAGATCGAGGATGTCATTTATCAGTGAGAGAAGATGCCTTCCGCTGGTGAGTATATTTCTTACATAATCCTGCTGTTTTTCATTTATTTGGCCAAACAACTGATCTTGCAATACCTCGGAAAAACCTATTATAGAGTTGAGCGGAGTGCGCAGTTCGTGGCTCATGTTTGCCAGAAATTCGGATTTCGCAAGGTTGGTTTTTTCTGCAACAGACCAGGCGTTTTCCAGCTCTACATTCTTTTCCTGCAGTACCTGATCCAGGCGCTTGCGCTCCGTAACGTCACGCGCAGCGGCAAATACCCCCTGCAGTTTTCTATCCCGGTCATAGAACGTCGTCGCATTGAAGGAGACAACCGTCTCCTTGCCGTCTCTGGCGCGAGCGGTGAGTTCGTAGTTGGTGACTTTCTTTTCACTCAGCACCAGTTTGATACTGGTTTCGGCCTGATCCGGGTCGGTAAAATATTTTTTGAACGGAGCGCCGATCAGTTCATCGCGGGTACATCCGGAGAGCACCTCCATCTGTTTGTTGACATCGGTGATAATACCGAACGGATCAGTAGTCATTATTGCGTCGATGTTGCATTCAAACAGGGAGCGAGTATAGAACTGATGGTCGCGCAGGCGCTGGCTGAGCTGCATCTGCTCCGCTTCGATCTGCTTGCGTGCCGTATTGTCGGTGCCGATCAGCAGATAACCTATGATCATGTCCTGCGCATCGCGCAGGGCCGTGACCGACACGACTGCCGGGAAGCGGCTGCCGTCTTTGCGAATATAGGTCAGTTCGTAAATATCCTCTATGCCGCGCGATGCCTTGAACACCAATGCCTCGAATCCGGGAGTAATCGGAGTTTCGAGTTCGGCGCTGAGCGCTTTGGCGCGGGCGATTACTTCCTGCGGATCGGAAATGTCGGCCGGTGTGATCTTGTTCATGACTTCGGCCGCCGTGTAGCCGAGCATTCGTTCGGCGCCGACGTTGAAGATCTGGATAACTCCCTTCGCGTCGGTGGCGATACTCGAAAAGTTGGCGCTGTTGAAAATGGCGCTCTGCAACGCTCCCGCCTTCAGCAACGCTTCTTCCGCCTGCTTGCGTGCGGTGTTGTCGGTGCCGATCAGCAGATAGCCGATGATGGAGTCCTGATCGTCTCGCAGGGCCGTGACCGATACAACCGCCGGGAAGCGGCTGCCATCCTTGCGGAAATAGGTCAGCTCATAGATGTCCTCTATACCGCGCGACGCCTTGAATACCAGTGCCTCGAAACCGGGGTTGATTATTGTTCCGAGTTCGATACTGAGCGCTTGTGCGCGTGCGATTACTTCCTGCGGATCTGAAATGTCGGCGGGTGTGATCTTGTTCATGACTTCAGCCGCCGCGTAGCCGAGCATTCGCTCGGCGCCAACGTTGAAGATCTGGATAACCCCCTTCGCGTCGGTGGCGATACTTGAAAAATTGGCGCTGTTGAAAATGGCGCTCTGGAGCGCTCCCGCTTTCAGCAGCGCCTCTTCCGCCTGTTTGCGTGCGGTGTTATCGGTACCGATCAGCAAATAGCCGATGATCATGTCCTGTGCATCGCGCAGGGCAGTGACCGACACGACTGCCGGGAAGCGGCTGCCATCCTTTCGGAAATAGGTCAGCTCATAGATGTCCTCTATACCGCGCGACGCCTTGAATACCAGTGCCTCGAAACCGGGGTTGATTGTCGTTCCGAGTTCGACGCTCAGGGCTTCTGCGCGTGCGATTACTTCCTGCGGATCTGAAATGTCGGCCGGCGTGATCTTGTTCATGACTTCGGCTGCAGTGTAGCCGAGCATCCGCTCGGCGCCGACGTTGAAGATCTGGATAACCCCCTTCGCGTCGGTGGCGATACTCGAAAAGTTGGCGCTGTTGAAAATGGCGCTCTGAAGCGCCCCCGCCTTCAGCAACGCCTCTTCCGCCTGTTTGCGTGCGGTGTTGTCGGTGCCGATCAGCAAATAACCGATGATGGCATCCTGATCGTCGCGCAGAGCCGTGACCGATACGACTGCCGGAAAGCGGCTGCCATCCTTGCGGAAATAGGTCAGCTCATAGATGTCCTCTATACCGCGCGACGCCTTGAATACCAGTGCCTCAAAACCGGGGTTGATTGGCGTTCCGAGTTCGATGCTTAATGCTTCGGCGCGTGCGATTACTTCCTGCGGATCGGAAATATCGGCCGGAGTAATCTTGTTCATGACTTCGGCCGCCGTGTAGCCGAGCATCCGCTCGGCGCCGACGTTGAAGATCTGGATAACCCCCTTCGCGTCGGTGGCGATACTTGAAAAGTTGGCGCTGTTGAAAATGGCGCTCTGTAGCGCGCCCGCTTTCAATAGCGCCTCTTCCGCCTGTTTGCGTGCGGTGTTGTCGGTGCCGATCAGCAGATAGCCAATGATGGCGTCCTGATCGTCACGCAGAGCGGTGATCGAAACGACTGCCGGAAAACGGCTGCCGTCCTTTCTAAAATAGGTCAGCTCATAGATGTCCTCTATGCCGCGCGACGCCTTGAATACCAGTGCCTCGAAACCGGGGTTGATTGTCGTTCCGAGTTCGACGCTTAATGCTTCGGCGCGGGCGATTACTTCCTGCGGATCTGAGATGTCGGCCGGCGTGATCTTGTTCATGACTTCAGCCGCCGTGTAGCCGAGCATCCTCTCGGCGCCGACATTGAAGATCTGGATAACCCCCTTCGCGTCGGTGGCGATACTTGAAAAATTGGCGCTGTTGAAAATGGCGCTCTGGAGCGCTCCCGCTTTCAGCAGTGCCTCTTCCGCCTGTTTGCGTGCGGTGTTATCGGTACCGATCAGCAAATAGCCGATGATCATGTCCTGTGCATCGCGCAGGGCCGTGACCGACACGACTGCCGGGAAGCGGCTGCCGTCCTTTCGGAAATAGGTCAGCTCATAGATGTCCTCTATACCGCGCGACGCCTTGAACACCAGTGCCTCAAAACCGGGAGTGATCGGGGTTCCAAGCTCGACGCTCAGAGCTTCGGCGCGGGCGATTACTTCCTGCGGATCTGAAATGTCGGCCGGTGTGATCTTGTTCATGACTTCAGCCGCCGTGTAGCCGAGCATTCTCTCGGCACCGACGTTGAAGATCTGGATAACCCCCTTCGCGTCGGTGGCGATACTCGAAAAGTTGGCGCTGTTGAAAATGGCGCTCTGTAGCGCCCCCGCCTTCAGCAACGCTTCTTCCGCCTGCTTGCGTGCGGTGTTGTCGGTGCCGATCAGCAGATAGCCGATGATGGCGTCCTGATCGTCACGCAGAGCGGTGACCGATACGACTGCCGGAAATCGGCTGCCATCCTTGCGAATATAGGTCAGCTCATAGATGTCCTCAATGCCGCGCGACGCCTTGAACACCAGCGCCTCGAATCCGGGACTGATCGGGGTTTCGAGTTCGGCACTGAGCGCTTGTGCGCGTGCGATTACTTCCTGCGGATCTGAAATGTCGGCCGGTGTGATCTTGTTCATGACTTCGGCCGCCGTGTAGCCGAGCATCCGCTCGGCGCCGACGTTGAAAATCTGGATAACCCCCTTCGCGTCGGTGGCGATACTCGAAAAGTTGGCGCTGTTGAAAATAGCGCTCTGTAGTGCCCCGGTTTTAATCAAGGCCTCCTGGCGCCGGACCTCGGTGATGCCATCTGTCGTGCCGGTAGCGGGGTCGATAATGGCGGGATTGCAGGCTGTTGTGTGCATGGGTAACCTCTCTACAATGGAATTGACCGTGAATAAGCGGTATTATCTCGTTCTTTTCAAAGCGCGCCGTTCAAGACGTTCTATTTCAGCCAGCACATCTTCCGGCCTGGTTTCCATCACCAAATCTGCGTCGGCTAAGTTGCTGTCATTGTCGTTGCTGATGCCGATTTTCTGTTGAATGTCATGGAGCATTTGCAACACCCGTGTCAGCTCATGTTCGGTAAGCAGGCCGGTTTGCAATCCCAGGTCGGTGAGGCGTTCTGCTTCCCTGGCCAACAGGTTCTGGCTGATGAGCACAAATGTTGCCAGGAAAATTGCTTCCAGCGACACGACCATGGTCAGAAATCCGTACGGGTAGGGGTCGAAGGGAACGACGCCGAGATGGCCGGTATTGAGAATAAACCAGACTAAAAACCAGACGATATGCACATAAAAAAACATCATGCTTCCCGAATATGCGGTCATTGCATTGGCGATGCGATCCTGCAGGCTCTGCTCGCTGGCCGCCTTCCGGCGCACATTGATGATCTTGCGAATATTCCGCTGAATGACGTTGGAGAGCGCCGGATTATCTTCCTTGTGTTCTTCTATTTCCTTGCGCAACAGTTGCGCTTCCAGCATGTTGTGAACTCGCGTCAGTACCTCCACCAGCTCGAATGGTTTGCTGACGAAATCTTTCGCACCAGCCTGCAGCGCACGCTCCTTGTGCCCCGGTTCGGCAGTGATGACGAGCACCGGGGGAAAAAAATCGGTATCTATTTTCTTCAGCCCCTCCATCACCTGGAAGCCGTCCATTCCGGGCATCCTGATATCAAGCAGGATCAGGTCGTAGCGATTGATGCGATACAGCTCACAGACCTTCTGCGGATTCATTGTGGATGTGATTGATGTATAACCGGCGTTATGAAGGGTACGTTCGAGTAAAATGACATTCGGTTCCTCATCATCGATAATCAGGATTCCGGCTTTCAGAATATCGGCTGAGTTAATCATGCAATAGTCCTTTCAGTGCCAGCAAGGGTTTGTAATAATGGTATGTGATGGAAGTTCATTCATTGCATTGGCAACTAACATGCCAGAGAAAAACTGAAGGCGCTGAGAGTGCAATGGGCTGATTATTAAATGGAAAACGGATTCTATCGCGAGGTGAATGCGGGAAAGCCGTCAGTGGTATCCGTCATGTTTGACATAACTGTATTATATGGCGGATAACGCTGATGTTGCTGTTTATTGAGTTGAAATATGTGCCAATACGGGTGTGATACGCGGCAGGCTGAATTCAGCTAAAAACGGCAGATGATCCGATGCTGTTCGCGTATCACTGTCAGTCGGTACTTTTATCGTTTCAACGGAAAGATCATCGGAAATGAACATATGGTCGAAGTTAAGAAATGGGTGGAAACTTGGCCATGTCTTTTCCGATCCGCCGTTGCCTTTCAACTTTTCAACACTACGGAGTTTTTTCTCCAATAACGTAAATACTGCCGATCCTGACTGGGTATTGAAATCTCCACATAAAATTACGGGATGTACGCATGCCGGACTGTTCAGCCAATCCGGCCCGACAAGAATTTTTGCCTGATTGAAGCGTGATGAGGGAGTGAGCCCAAGGTGAGTATTGATCACCTGAATTCGAGTTCCTAATGCTTCTATCTCAACCCAAAGTGCCCCCCGCCTCGTGAGATGATGCCATGTGCGAAGCCGATGGAGCCCTCCGGCTTTAATCCTTGTCATCGGATAACGGCTCAGTATTGCATTTCCACAGCGCTCTCTCTCGATCCATACGTCCGGGAATTTGAGGCGTTCTGCAATAATGGCGGCCTGGTCATAGAGTGTCGGGCGCATCTGACCGCAGTCCACCTCCTGCAAAGCTACGATATCAGGGTAGTGGACTGCAATCACATTGGCGATACGTTCGGGCGATATTTCTCGATCCGTACCGATGCAGCGGTGAATATTATAGGTGATGATGCGAAGTCTGTTCGGGTTTAACATCACATCCTGAAGCCGAGAACGGCGGTCGCAACAAATCCGTCCAGTTTTAAATGCTGGCCGCCGAATGAAGGATTGGCCCAGAGGTATTTTCCCTCAACACCGACAAACATTCTATCCGAAAAGCTGATGTTCAGGCCGGCGCCCGCATGTAATCCATAGGTTACTTGCGTGGAACCGCTTAACCCTCCGGTATTATTGCTTACGTGAAGATCCGTGATGTATGCCCCGATACCGAACAACCCGTACGGCTCAAAAATCCCGATCGGAAGCAGAACTTTTCCGGTTGCAACAAGTGGTACAACTTTCAGCTTCAGTTCGCCGGGAGCAACTGCCGGAGAGCCTTTGCTCTCCAGGTAGCCGGCTCCGAGTTCCAGAGCAATCATGGGAGAAAAATAGTGTCCGACAGCCACCTCTCCGGCAAATCCGGTCTTACTGTCCAGAGACGTCCGGTTGCCGTTGTTGAAAGTGTCAAGCTCATGAGAGCCGCTCGGTGAATAGAGTCCACCTTTAACCTCAATGTAGTTCGCAGGCTTACCCTCTGCATATGACTGTGATGCAATTCCGATTAAAGCCACTGCAAGAACGGTAGCGAGAATAGTCTGCTTTTTAACGTTTTTCATAACATCTCCCTGGTTTTAATACCTGCCTGAACAGGTTGATTTAACCTTGTACGTGGCGCGACTATTTTACATGAAGATCATTTTTTACCGATGTAACGTCTTTAACGCCTTCGGCGACTTCGCCGGCTTTTTTCACATTTTCCTCAGAATCGACAAATCCGCTCAACTGAACTACCCCCTGATACGTCTTTACATTGATCTGCAATGTTTTAAGATTTTTTTCCGAATAAATTGCCGTTTTTACCTTGGTTGTAATGACGCTGTCATCGACATACTGTCCGGTGCTTTCGTGTTTTTGCGTTGCAGCGCACCCCATTAGAGTGGCGATCAATACGAAGCTGGTCATGCATTTGGTGATGCGGCTCGATTTCAACATGGTGTGTTCTCCTTTTCTTGC
>Ga0209697_10002089_pt1 | contig 29317 bp, 21 predicted proteins | sample AliMusrvi5mmetaG_FD_184115 | JGI IMG/M metagenome (GOLD analysis project Ga0209697, IMG submission 184115) | Freshwater lake bacterial and archeal communities from Alinen Mustajarvi, Finland, to study Microbial Dark Matter (Phase II) - Alinen... | ecosystem: Environmental > Aquatic > Freshwater... | reverse complement strand
AAGATCTTAATGAGACCCAGCGGGTCGCGGTTGAAGCAATGGACGGACCGGTTATGGTCATTGCCGGCGCAGGCTCAGGAAAAACCCGCGTGCTGACATACCGTGTAGCTTACATTCTGAACCAGGGCGTTGATCCCTTTAATGTTCTTACGCTCACCTTTACCAATAAGGCTGCCCGTGAAATGAAAGAACGGATTCACCAGCTTGTGGGCGGTTCAGATGCGCATAATGTGTGGACAGGGACATTCCATTCGGTCTTTGCAAGAATCCTTCGCATCGAAGGGCATTACCTCGGATATCCTTCAAACTTTACGATCTACGATACGGATGATTCAAAAAGACTTATAAAATCATTACTCAAGGAAAATACCCTCGATGATAAATTGTATCCACCCAACTATATCCTTCACCGCATATCTGCAGCCAAGACAAGTCTCATTTCGGCAACGGAATACAACGAAAATCCCGAGATCACTGAATACGACAATTCCGCCGGTAAACCTCTGACAGGGCAGCTTTTCCTGCAGTACCAGGCCCGTCTCAAAAAGGCTTCTGCCATGGATTTCGACGATCTCCTGTTCAATATGAATATCCTGCTGCGCGATTTTCCTGAGATCCTTTACAAGTACCAGCGGAAATTCCACTACATCATGATCGATGAGTACCAGGATACAAATTATGCGCAGTATCTTATCATCAAGCAGCTCGCTGCAAACGACCAGAACCTTTGCGTGGTTGGCGATGATGCACAAAGCATCTATGCCTTTCGTGGTGCAAGCATCCAAAATATCCTCAACTTCAAAAGCGATTACCCCGATTACCGACTGTTCAAACTGGAACAGAACTACCGGTCTACCAAAACCATTGTTGAAGCGGCAAATAATGTAATCACCAACAATAAACAGCAGATTTCAAAGGTGATCTGGACTGACAATGAAGACGGGGCAAAGATTTCACTGCTGCATGCATCCACTGACACCGAAGAAGCCAGCCTTGTTACCCAGTCCATCTTCGAGAACAAAATGAACCAGCAGCTTCCGAATGCTGCATTCGCTATTCTGTACAGGACCAATGCCCAGTCGCGCTCGATTGAAGAGGCCTTGCGTAAGATGAATATACCATGCAGGATCTATGGAGGAGTATCTTTCTACCAGCGAAAAGAGATCAAGGACCTCCTGGCCTATTTCCGGCTGGTGATCAACCCGAACGATGAAGATGCATTGCTCCGCATCATCAATTACCCGGCCCGGGGAATTGGCAAAACGACGATTGAAAAGCTCATCGTCTCTGCTGATCAGTATAAGAAGAGCATCTTCGAAATATTACTGGAACCAGGCGTTTATCCTACAGATTTAACCGAGGGTACCAGGAATAAGCTTTCATCATTTATAATGATGATAAAAAGCTTCGCAGTGCTTCATGAATCGATGAATGCTTATGAACTGGCCCGTCATATCACTACGTCAGCCGGGATACTGAAAGAACTATACGAAGATAAAACGCCCGAAGGTGTCAGCCGGTTTGAAAACATTGAAGAACTCCTGAATGCCATTAAGGAATTTACCGAAAACCCCTCAGTCCAGCCAAATATAGGTCTTTCCGAAAATGGTGTCCTGGTTACGGAAGACCAAAAAATTTCTACGGCACTAGCCGATGTTCGGGTTCCCGCTGATACGCTGCCTGAAGGTCAGAAATCACTTGGAAGGTTTATGCAGGATGTCTCATTAATGACGGATATGGATGTCGATAAGAATGATACGGAAGACCGTGTTACGCTGATGACAATCCACCAGGCAAAAGGACTTGAGTTTCCATTCATCTTTGTTATGGGTCTTGAAGAAAACCTATTCCCTTCCATACAATCCCTGAATTCAAGGGCTGATCTGGAAGAGGAACGGAGGTTATTTTATGTTGCCATAACCCGTGCCCAGAAAAAGCTTACTCTCAGCTTTGCCGAGACCCGTTACCGGTGGGGAAATCTAACAACCGGTGAACCCAGCAGGTTTATCAGCGAAATTCCGGAACAATATATTGATCAGCCCAGGAGAATAACAAAGGCTCCTTCTTTCAGATCGGATGATAATTTCTCAAATATTCTTTCCGGTTCAGTGCCGAAGAGTCATGTCAGGCCAAACCTGAAATCCATTCATAAGCTGGCAGATATACCTGCAAGCAAGAATGGCCCGCAGGATCCGGAACAGGATATTCAGGCCGGCATGGATGTCGAACATGAACGATTCGGCAAAGGCAAAGTAATGAGTATTGAAGGGAATGGCCCGAATAAAAAAGCCACCGTCCTGTTTAAAGGCATCGGACAGAAGCAACTCCTGCTCCGCTTTGCAAAGCTGACGATTCTGTAAGGCCTTCTTTGACCGAGTTACAACTTGATAATTTATTTCTATCTTTGCGCTAAATTCTATAAAATATGGATTACAATACCACACGGACGCCCATGATCATCCCCGAATATGGCAGAAATATTCAGGAAATGATACTTTTTACTTGCACTGTCGAAGACAGGGAAAAGCGAAACAAAGCCGCCAAATTCATTGTTAATATCATGGCGCAGATGCATCCGCAAGTCAAAGACACAATCGATTATAAGAGAAAACTCTGGGATCACATGTACATCATTTCCAATTTTCAACTGGATGTTGATTCTCCGTTTCCTCCTCCCCCGCCATTAACGCTGAGTGAAAAACCCGAGAAGATATCCTATCACGATAAGGAAATTGAGTTTAAGCATTATGGCAAGAACATCGCCATGATCATTGAGAAAGCCACAGAATTTCCTGAAGGTCCCGAAAAAGATGCGCTGGTTAAAGCCATTGCAATTCATCTGAAGAAATCATACCTGAACTGGAACCGCGAATCTGTGACCGATGAACTGATCGAGGAGCATCTGAAAATCTTATCAAAGGGCCAGTTAAAATTAAAGGAAGATGTCAGGCTGACCACAACCAGTGACCTTCTTGCAAGAAACAAAGTGAAGAAGCCTTTCAAACCCGGCAGAAGCGGGAATAATTCAAACAGCAACCAGGGCGGGAGCAATAACAACCCGGCGAACAGGGGCAGAAAAAAATAAGCATGAGTTCGTTTGAGATTACTGGTGGAAAGCAGCTTACCGGTACCATCGTTCCCCAGGGTGCCAAAAATGAGGCCCTGCAGGTTATCTGTGCCTGTCTCCTGACCAAAGAAAAAGTCACCATTCATAACATCCCCGACATCCGGGACGTGAACAAGCTGATTGAACTTCTTCAGTCAATCGGAGTCCATGTTGAAAGACTCAGCCCAACCAGCTATTCGTTCCAGGCCGTGGATATCAACATGGATTACCTCCAGACTAAAGATTTCAAAGAGAAAGTCGGCAGTCTCCGGGGGTCCATCATGATCCTGGGGCCATGCATTGGGAGATTCAAGCGGGGTTATGTTTACCTTCCCGGCGGAGACAAGATTGGCCGGCGCCGGCTTGATACACACTTCATCGGGCTACAGAAACTGGGTGCCACTTTTACCTATGATCCAGCGGATAGTGTTTATTCATTTACCGCAAAGACATTACGCGGTGCCTATATGTTGCTTGACGAAGCGTCTGTAACCGGCACTGCAAACATACTCATGGCGGCCGTCATGGCTGAAGGTCAGACCACGATTTTCAATGCAGCCTGTGAGCCCTATCTGTCACAGTTATCCAACATGCTGATCCGCATGGGTGCTAAAATAAGCGGTGTCGGCTCCAATCTTCTCATCATCGAAGGCGTATCTGAACTTCATGGATGCGAGCACACGCTGCTCTCCGATATGATTGAGGTAGGAAGTTTCATCGGCCTGGCAGCAATGACCGGTTCGGAGATCACCATCAAGAATGTGAATTACCAGCAACTTGGGCTGATTCCGGATGTCTTCCGAAAGTTGGGGATCATTGTTGAAAAAATCGGGGATGATATTCATATTCCCGGACTTGATCATTATGAAGTCGAAAGCTTCATGGATGGCTCGATTATGACCATTGCTGATTCACCGTGGCCGGGATTCACACCCGACCTGATCAGCATTGTACTGGTTGTTGCGACCCAGGCCCGGGGCAGTGTTCTGATCCATCAAAAAATGTTTGAAAGCCGACTCTTCTTTGTCGATAAACTCATCGACATGGGCGCCAAAATCATCCTGTGCGATCCTCACAGGGCAACCGTAATCGGCCTTGACCACAAGTATCCCCTACGCGGGATCCGTATGTCGTCACCTGATATCCGCGCAGGAGTCGCGCTGCTGATTGCAGCCCTCTCTGCCGAAGGACGAAGCATTATCGACAACATCGAGCAAATCGACCGTGGATACCAGGAAATAGACAAACGCCTCCGGATTTTAGGAGCTGAAATCCAACGGATCTGATGCTGCCAATTTGTCTCATTAACAATGATGGCAGGTTTTTTGATTGGATTTCCCTCGCATTTACTGTATAATTTTTTTAGAAATAACCAATCACCGACCCGGAATTAAATGGAAGATAAGAAGAAAGAGAAATTGCAGGAACACGAACTCGAGCAAAATCATAACGAGGATTCCGCCAGAACTTCAGAAGAGAAGGATGATAAAAAGGATACTAAAGGTCCTAAGGCGAAACACAAAAAAGATGAGCAGGTAGAAAAGCTGGAACAGGAGGTTCTGCAATTAAACGACAGGTACCTGCGACTTTATTCTGAGTTCGACAACTACCGGAAAAGGACACTGAGAGAAAAAATTGATCTTGGCAAGACTGCTTCTGCTGAAGTTATCACCAATATGTTGCCCGTTCTTGATGATCTTGAAAGAGCGTATGCTTCCATTGAACCAACAGAAGACGCTCACTCTGCAACCAAAGATGGCCTCGGGCTGATCCTGAATAAATTTATGAATATCCTTTCGCAGGCAGGTCTTGAGCCTATTAATGCAATCGGACAACCCTTTGATACCGATTTCCATGAAGCAATAACAAATATCCCGGCGCCATCTGCTGACATGAAAGGCAAAATTGTGGATGTGGTTGAAAAAGGATATCTGCTTGGTGGCAAAGTCATCAGGTTTGCAAAAGTAGTGGTTGGCAGTTAACAGGCCGGCCTAGGAAGAAACATCAACATTTATTTTACTATCCGATCAACCCGATGACAAAAAGAGATTATTATGAGATCCTGGAAGTCTCAAAGAACGCAAGCCCGGAGGAGATAAAAAAGGCTTACCGACAGCAGGCCATCAGGAATCATCCTGATAAAAATCCCGGGAACAAGGAAGCGGAAGAACGTTTCAAAGAGGCCGCTGAAGCTTATGAGATCCTAAGTGATCATGCAAAACGAAGCAGGTATGACCAGTTTGGGCATGCAGGGGTTGGTTCTTCATCAGGATTTTCCGGTTTCGGTGGCGGCGGAATGAGCATGGATGAAATCTTCCGTCATTTTGGCGACATCTTTGGTGGTGGCGGATTTGACGATCCGTTCAGTGCTATTTTTGGTGGCGGGCGACGTGGCCGGACCGTCAACCAGGGATCCAACCTGCGGGTAAAAGTCAAACTGACGCTGGAAGAAATTGCTCACGGTGTTGAAAAGAAAATTAAGGTCAACAAGTATATTAAATGTGATATCTGCAGCGGGACAGGATCAAAGGAAGGAAGTTCTTACCAAAAATGTTCGACATGCAACGGAACCGGCCAGGTGACACGCGTTACAAGCACATTCCTGGGCCAGATGCAGACAACTTCAACGTGTCCACAGTGCGGTGGTGAGGGCCAGATCATCGTAAACAAATGCCCTGATTGTGCAGGAAATGGCGTCGTTAAAGGAGAAGAAGTGATCAGCATCAAAATTCCTGCAGGAGTCGGCGAAGGTATGCAGTTGTCATTAAGCGGAAAAGGAAATGCTGCGGCCCGTGGCGGAAACCCTGGAGACTTGCTGGTACAGATTGAAGAGATCCGGCATGAATTCCTCGAAAGAGACGGAGATAACCTCTTATATGAACACTTCATTAATTTTTCGGATGCTTCTCTCGGAACGACACTGGACATTCCGACCATCGAAGGAAAAGCCAAGATCAAAATTGAGCCGGGTACTCAAAGCGGCAAAGTTCTACGACTGAAAGGAAAAGGTCTGCCGAATATCAATCAATGGGGAAAAAGCGGTGATCTCCTGATCACAATCCATGTCTGGACACCAAAGAACCTGACTAAAGAAGAGAAAGCTATTCTCACAAAGCTGGGCCAGTCCGAAAATTTTCAGCCAAATCCATCTGCCCGGGACAAGAATATCTTCTCCCGGATGAAAGATATTTTCGATTAATTTTCACAGTTCACTGCACCATTTTATTCGTTAGCGATGGATCTGTTTACCGCAATTGACATTACCAAGAAATTTTCGAATCACACGGCCCTGGATAAGGTTAGTGTCACCATCCCGGAAAACAGCATTTTCGGCCTGCTTGGCCCCAATGGTGCCGGGAAAACCACACTGATCAGGATCATGAACCGGATCATTGCACAGGATGAAGGCGAGCTCTATTTTTCCGGCAGGAAACTGATGCCTGATGACATTGGAAAGATCGGGTACCTTCCTGAAGAACGAGGTCTTTATAAAAAAATGAAAGTAGGCGAACAGGCCTTGTACCTTGCCCAGCTCAAAGGAATGAGCCACGATGATGCAGTTAAAAAATTAAAATACTGGTTTGAGAAATTTGAGATCATCACCTGGTGGAACAGGAAAGTCGAAGAGCTCTCCAAGGGGATGCAGCAGAAGATACAATTCATTGTCACCATCATTCATGAGCCCAGGCTGCTGATCTTCGATGAACCTTTCAGCGGCTTTGACCCGATCAATGTGAACATCCTGAAAGAAGAGATCCTTGACCTTCAGAAAAAAGGCGTCACGATCATCTTCTCAACACACAACATGGCTTCGGTCGAAGAACTATGTTCCCAGATTGCATTGATAAACAAGTCGAAAAAAATCCTGGACGGCAACGTCTGGGATATCCGCAAAGCGTATAAAACCAACACCTTTGAATTGCAGTATACCGGTTTTGAAGGGAATCTCCGTGATTTTCTGCCGGCCCAATTCGAAGTTACAGACCAGTCCACCATCAATGATCATTTTATCGCCGGGATCCGGATTCCTCAAAACGGGACACCGAATGACCTGATCAAAGAGCTTTTGCCATACCTAAAAATCCAGGCGATCAATGAAGTTATCCCGAGCATGAATGACATCTTCATCCGTACAGTCACACAGCAGGTAAACATTCCCGTTTCCCAACCCGAAGTATCCTTATGAAAAAGATTATCCTGATCATTCGCCGGGAATACCTTACAAGGGTAAGAAAAAGGTCGTTTATCGTCATGACCATCCTCGGTCCTCTACTCATGGCGGCAATTGTGATCGTTCCCATCTACCTGGCTACAGTTTCAAATGAACTGAAGACGGTTTCAGTGATTGATGAAACTGGTCTCTTCTATGAAAAATTCAAAGATTCGGAAACCATCAAGTTTCAATACCTTGTTTCCGATCTTGGTTCAGCAAAATCAGCCTTCACCAAAAGCGGTGCATACGCACTCCTGTATATCCCAAAGACAGAGCTGGCATTGCCTTCGGGAGCGATACTCTATTCGAAGAACCAGGTCAACCTGAATGTAAAAGGATACATAAAAACCGTTATGTCCCGGCAGCTCGAGGAACTGAAACTGGAAGCCAAGCTCAGGGACATGCAGCCGGATAAAAGTGTCAGGCAGACTACCGATGACATCCTCAAATCCATTGCTGTCAATGTTGAAATCAATACGATCAAGATCGGGAAAGAAGGCACTGAAGAAAAGAGTTACCCTGAAGTCAGCATGGTTCTTGGCATGTTTGGCGGTATCCTGATCTACTTCTTCATATTCCTGTTCGGATCACAGGTGATGCGCGGAGTCATTGAAGAAAAGACCAGCCGTATCATTGAGGTCATCATTTCCTCCGTAAAACCTTTCCAGCTAATGATGGGAAAGATTATCGGTGTCGGGCTGGTGGGTTTGACCCAATTCCTCCTGTGGGTTGTTCTTACTGCAGGAATCGTTACTATTGCAACATCAGGTCTTTCATCAAAATTTTCATCAAAATCCGTTCCTGAACAAGTGATGAAGAATCAAAGTTCAGGAATAACCAGCGCTGTTCCTGCCGATGTTGCTGCAAATTCTCAGAAAGCAGAAACTGAAGGAATGAATGAAGTGCTGGATGCTGTGAATTCTATAGATTTCCCGGTGATGATCGGGGGATTTCTTTTCTATTTCCTCTTTGGATTCCTCCTGTATGCGGCATTGTTTGCGGCGATTGGATCTGCAGTTGACAGTGAAGCCGACACCCAGCAATTCATGCTTCCCATCACCGTGCCACTGGTTTTGTCATTCGTGCTGGCCCAGTATATCATCCAGGAACCCCAGGGAACACTGGCTTTCTGGCTCTCCATCATCCCGTTGACATCACCGGTGATCATGATGATAAGAATCCCATTTGGTGTTCCTTATTATCAAATCCTTTTATCCATGGGACTCCTGATCCTTGGATTTCTGGGCACAACAATGTTTGCTGCAAAAATTTACCGTACAGGAATCCTCATGTACGGTAAGAAGATCAGTTATAAAGAACTTTGGAAATGGCTGAAGTATAAAAATTGAGCTACGATTTTTTATAGATCTTACTCCATTCGTATTTCTTCCTCTTTTTCCAGTCACCTTTGTGATAAACATAACTGGCTATCAGGGGCAGCACGGAAGTGGCTTCCGCATACACCATCTTTTCGTAGGTCGTTTCAACTTTTCCCCACGAAGAAGCTTCCTTCAGCGTTGAACTGGAGCAGGCTCCATCGCGCGGATCCGCAACAGTGATCTGGATAGCATATTTATGCATGGGAACATCTTTTCCAAGGACTTCCGCGCAAATCACGGTATCCTGGATAAAATTCTTCGGAACGCCGCCGCCAATCATAAACAGGCCAGAAGTTTTCGCTTTCATTTTAATCATCGTCACCTCCAGGAAATCCTTGACTGAATCAATGGAGACATGTTTATCAGGATGGTCCCACTGGTGTTTCACCAATCCGAAACCGGCGCTGCTATCGCTGAAAGCCGGGCAGAAGATCGGAACATTGTTTTCATAACATGCCTGAACCAGTGAATCCTTTTTCTTCGAATTTTTTACAAGGTATTTCCCCATCTCTGCAATAAATTCGCGTGAAGAATAAGGTCTTGGCTCCAGTGAATCTGCAATTTTCCGGATTGTCATATCACAATCCTGGAGTTCTTCTTCATCAATGTATGTATCGTAAATCCTGTCGATATAGCAACCCCGCAATTCGCTGTCGTTTGCATTGTAGCTGCCCTTGTAATGTTTGTATCCCAACGCCTCAAAGAAATCCATATCCACAATCGAAGCACCTGTTGCCACAATGGCATCAACCATATTGTTTTTCACCATGTCCACATACACCTGCATACATCCACCTGCGCTCGTGCTACCGGCAAGTGTCAGGAAAATCGTACATCCCTTGTCTTTGATCATCCGGTTCAGAATGTCGGCAGCATCTGCAGTATCACGTGATGTGAACGACATATCCCGCATGGCGTTAATGATGGCGGTGGAATCAATTTTTTTAATATCAATATGCTTGATCGGGTCCTTCAGAATGTCTTTCTTTTTCATGGTTCAGTTTTACTTTTTTGATTGATAATCTATCCGGCTGCAAATGTATTTCTGATAAACCTAATAGCCAAGAATTTTTAACATTGATTTATAACTTTGCTCCTTTGAGAAGAGTTTGGTTGTTATTTCATCGTTCTCATCCAGGTCAATCAGCACATGCTTCGGGGCAGGGATCAGGCAATGCTGGATTCCGCCGTATCCGCCAATTGCTTCCTGGTAAGCCCCGGTATGAAACATACCGATATACTGCGGCTCCTTGTCGTTGAACTTGGGCAGGAAGACTGCATTGGTATGGCCTTCATTGTTGTAATAATCTTCACTATCGCAGGTAAGACCGCCCAGGAATACACGTTCATATTCCGCGTCCCAGTTATTGACTGCCAGTAAAATGAATTTCTGGTTTGTTGCCCACGTATCCGGTAATGTATTCATGAACGAGCTGTCGATCATATTCCAGTTTTCACGATCATTTTGCCGTTTCTGGTCAATAATTGAGAAAAGAACTGCCCCGCTTTCCCCTACCGTGAAAGATCCGAACTCAGTAAATATATCAGGTTCAGGAACTTCATTTCTCTCGCATACACTTTTTATCTGGGCGATTATTTCCTCGGCCATGTACTCAAAATCATAAGTGAAGTCAAGGGAACTCTTGATCGGGAACCCTCCGCCGATATTCAATGCGGTCAGTTCCGGACAAATCTTCTTCAGATCGCAGTATACCGAAACGCTCTTCTGCAACTCGTTCCAATAATAAGCAGTATCCTTGATGCCCGTATTTATGAAGAAGTGAAGCATCTTCAATTCAAACTTAGGGTTGTTCTGGATTTTGTCAATATAGTATGGAAGAATATCATTGTAACGGATCCCGAGACGTGAGGTATAAAAATCAAACTTAGGCTCTTCTTCAGAGGCGATTCTGATGCCGATCTTCATCTTCCCATTGAGGCCCGCTTCGTATTTATCCAGTTCAAAAATGTTATCAAGCATCGGGATCGTATTCGAAAACCCGTTGTTGATCAGTCCGAGGATAAACTCAATGTATTGAGGACGCTTGAATCCATTGCAGATGATGTAGTGTTCTTTGTCGTATAAGCCTCTTTCTACCAGGTTTTCGATGATGGGAATATCAAAAGCAGAGGATGTTTCGAGGTGGATCTCATTCTTCAGCGCCTCTTCCAGAACAAAGCTGAAATGTGAGCTTTTGGTACAATAAGCATAATTATAATCACCCTGGTAATCTACTTTGGCCATAGCCACATTGAAGAGTATCTTCGCTTTCTGGATCTGTGAAGAAATTTTGGGAAGGTAACTTATCTTCAATGGTGTGCCATATTGTTTAATGATATCCATCAAGGGAACCTCATGAAAATAAAGTTCATTGTCGACTACTTTGAATTCCTCCTGGGGAAAGTCAAATGATTGTTCGACCAGGTCCAAATATTTATTCTTCATTTTTTAGATTATTCAAATGTAAGTTACCCGGATTGAAATTATTTTGCGAATGTAAATCACACAAATTAATACGAAAATGCAAAAGTAAAACATTTATAGTTTATTTTTCTATCGAAATGCACCCGGTGAATTTTTTTTAATTTTGAAGAAAAAACCATGACCAGGGAAGCGATATTTAAAAAGCTAAGGCTTGATTCCAAAATTAAAATGTTGATTATCAATGCACCTATGGAATACCTGCAATTACTTGAAGGAGTTACCTTCGATTCCATTCCACAGAAAAAGAGCTCCGGGGCCTATGATTTTGTGCAGGTTTTTGCCTATACAAAAGAAGAACTTCGTGGAATTTTGGAATCATTTCCGCATGCAGGAAAGTTTGATTGTCTCTTTTGGGTGTGTTATCCAAAAGGTACCGGAGGAATCCGAAGTGACATAAAACGTGACACTGTCTGGAATGCAGTTGAGAAGATCGGATTAAGATGTGTGACCCAGGTTGCAATCGATGAGACCTGGTCGGCACTAAGGGCCAGACCTTTTGAAATGGTTGGTAAATAGGATGACCTGATCCTGAAAAAGATCCGTGCAGAACTGAATTCCCGACCAAAAATGTAAATCGTTTAGTATTCAAACCAACATTTACTAATTTTGGCAAACTTTATCAACTACGATCCATGTATCATTCAAGACCATCTTCTGCACTCTATTACTATTTAATACTGGGTGTTTTAATCATATTCTCTTTTTTTAACTTTTCTGCACAATTTTACCCTTTGCTGAATTCCGACATGGCAGTGAATATCCTCATGACGCCTGGGTTCACTATTCCCGGCGATCTGTATTTCTGGGGACAGGACCACGGCGGCAGCCTCGTCCCAATGATAGCACAAGTGCTTTGTGTGACCTATCACTTCCCCCCGATCCTTGCCGTTTCTTTAGTTCAATACCTTATTCTGATTGCCGGATTTTTTGCTCTTGCCACGCTGCTCAAAGAGCGCTCCCTCAGGATTGCACTGGCATTGATCTGGTTCTTCCCGGCATGGCATTTTCTCGATCATGTTCTCTCCTTGTTTGGTCTCCAGATGAGTTTGATTGCAGTATCCATTTACTTCCTGAACCGGCTTGCACAGGCTTTTACGATGAGAGCCCGCGCAGTATGGCTAACTGTAGCCTGCTTCACTTTTTTTCTTGCTGCCTGGGTCTCAGATCTCGCTGTTTTTTCCATCCTGGCTTTGATCATCGGTTTCGCAATCTTCAGAAGAGAAACCATTTCCCGGCTGTTTACCCGTGATTTTTTCAAAGACATTCGCAGGCTTCTGCTACCGGGCATTACGCTGTTGTGGCTCATTCTTGGAACAGCCTGTATTCTATATGCAAAAAGCAGGGCGGTAAGAGTGGAGTTATATCATCATAATTTTTTAAACAGTTTTTGGGAACTCATTACAGCGCTTAAGATCATATTCCGTGGACTGTTCCAGGTTTTGACCTTTGCTTCCGGGAATATGCCGGAAAGCATTTATACCTGGTCAATTCTCATTGGGGTTCCCTGGATCTTCTTCCTGACAAAAAGGAAGAAAGATCCTGTTCACCCGTTTACCCAGCAACGATGGCTGGTTTTCTTCTTCATTAATGGAATTGTGACCTTGATTTTACTTGTCATTTCTCACTGGGTATTTATCAATGGCATGAACAGCAAGTATTTTACCATCGTGTACATTTCATTCTGGGTGGCTCTTCTGCTGTATATTCAGGCCCATGGCTCCAGGAACAGAGCACTGAGGTTAGTACTCCTTTTTATCATCATCGTTTCAGGTGCTTTCAGTTCGTTTTACAAATTCTATATCCCCGGGAGAATTCCTCCAAGAGCAGAAGAACTGGATGAAATAAATTCACTTGGCTATGCCGGGTTAATTGCCGATTACAAGAATGCTTATGTGCTGGCAGCCCCTGATCCCAATCACATCAAGGCCACACCTTATGAAAACGACCATGTCAGAAACATGTACACTGCAACGGAAGTTTTCAAACAACCGCATATTTACCTTGTTAAAGATGTATTAAAGTCTTCGTTTCCGGACACGCTGAACCAGTTCGGACACATCCTGGTCAGGAAGGGAAAAATGTTCCATCTTGCCGGTTATTCTTTATGCCAATACTCACCGCTTGTCCTGAATGAGGAATTCACATGGGCCGAAATGAAATACCAGGGAATTGTCTGCCATGACCGGGATGCACGGAACGGGCAATCAGTCCGGCCGGGTCCCGGGTTTGATAAGAGCAAGCATTTTGTGTTCGGTCCGTTCATTTCACTCTCTGCCGGAAGAGTTGTCGTAAGGTTCAGGATGAAAGCAAGTGAAAACCTGAGCACGGGAAGACTTGCCTTTCTGGATATCTCGGCTGACTATGGTAAAACCATCCTGGGATCCAGGATGATCCTGCCGGCTGACTTTGGCCGGATCAATGCTTACCAGGATTTTGATGTACCGCTGGAATTAACCAAACGGTATGACGGGATTGAATTCCGGATCCTTTACCTTGGAAAGGCAGACCTTTCCTTCGATCGGGTGGTAGTGCGGGGAAACTGATCCGTCATTTCCTTCCCCAATACTACATTGTTGAAACTTTCCGAAAATCAATTCCCGGAAATTGTCCGGTTTTTTCTAAGTTTGCCGCTTATAATATCTGCCATGCTCAAAAGACTCATATCACGCCAGATGGTCAAAAGGACCAAAAACAGGCTGTTTCCGGTGGAATACCTGGAGCAGAAACATGTTGATCTGAACCAACCTTTTCCTAACGACAGTTCTTTCTTTTATGGAGGTGACAAAGAAGGGAATGCATTCATCACCAGGATGGCTTTCCGCGGGCCGGACCGGGAACATGAATATTGGTTTGATTTTCATTTAAAAGGATTGGGATTCTTTGGATTGAAGAGCGATCCGGGTGCTGAAGGCGATGGATTTCAATTGGGATCACTCTCGTGGAAACCCATTGAAACAGGAAAGACATGGAGGATCCGGTTTGACGGGACGGTTCACGATAAGGATAACAACCCTCATGAATGTAAGACTGACCTGCTTTTTACTGGAGAAAACCCGATCTATGATTTCGCAACCAGTTCGGATCAGAATTCAATTGCCGGTGCAATCGCAGCAGAAAAATGGAACAAAGAATTCTTCTTCAAACTGAAGGATACCCATCAGACCCATTATGAGCAAACAGGAAATATCAAGGGTTTCATCATTCTTGACAACAAGAAGCATGACCTGGATTTCAGGGCTTCCCGCGATCATTCCTTCGGATCCAGGAACTGGCTCACATGGGATCGTCATTTTTGGATCACGGGATTGTCGGACAACGGGTATCACTGGACGGTAACAACCATCAGGTTTGATTTTCTCGGGCGCCTGACCGCAGGGTTTGTGATTGGCCCGGATGGTGTTGCCGATGCAATTGTTGAGTGCACAGACCTGGAAACAGTTTCCAAAGAAAAGCTTTTGCCGGACCAGGGAATTGTGGAACTCATCATGCGAAGCGGGAAAAAACACCAGATCAGGTTTAAGCGCAACGGAGACTTCCCATATATCATGGATAAGAAATACCTCATGTTCGAAGCCATTGGCACCTACCAGTTTGACGGGGTGGATGGTCTTGGAATGGTAGAGTTTGGATTTCACGCTGACAAGTATAAAATCAACTAGAGGCCGTTTGTCGTGATCAGATCCATTACCGATATAACCAATGAAGAAGTTGGCGGGAAAGCGCTGGGATTAAAAATCCTGAAAGGACTCGACCTGAATGTTCCGGATGCCTGTGTCATCATTCATCCCCGCCATGATTCCCTGGATGAAGAGAAATTAAAGCAGAGTTTGTTTCAGCTGGGCAATGGGGAAAAAGCTGTCAGGTCATCTGCTGTCAGTGAAGATGGTGCAAGTGCCTCGTTCGCCGGACAGTTTGAATCCTACCTCAACCTCAGGACCTACAAGGAAATCAGGGAATCCATCGAAAAATGCATGAATACCGCATCCGCTGACCGGGTCCTGAGTTATGCATCAAACCGCAAGGAGAATGCAGATTTAAGAATCTCTGTCATCATCCAGAACATGGTCCGGTCTAAAATTTCCGGGGTCGTGTTTTCGGCGGATCCTGTAACCAATCGTCGCGACAAAGTGATCATTGACGCAGTTGAAGGCTTTGGGGAAAACCTGGTCAGCGGGAAAACAGATGCCGTTCATTATGAAATTTTCAAAAGTGGTTCGAACATTCAACGCCAGATTAATAAAAATGGGAACCTGTTATCGGAAGATCTGATTTCGGAAATTCTCGCCGGGACCAGGATTGCAGAACAACATTTTCAGAAGCCGGTCGATCTTGAATGGGCGATTGATCAGGACAATGTTCTTCATTGGCTGCAGGTCCGGCCAATCACAACGCTCCAGGATGTTCATCTCAATGAACTTGATGCGGTTAAAGCGCCGTCAGAACACGTGTGGACACTTGGAAACATTGGGGAAATGATGCCCGGTGCAGTTACACCCCTGACCTATACCGTTTCATTTTACGCAGTAGACTATGGACTGGCTATCCTCGCAGATTCAGCCGGGGCCCGTAGTATCAGGAAGCGCGAAGATTTCCACTACATCAATATGTTCTATAACCGTTTGTTCTTTGACATGACGAACATGATGGATTATCCGAACAATGTATGGATGAACAAAAGCGAGAATGTCCAGCTATCGATTTGCGGGCTGGTCATTCCCGGGCTTGAGACGAAATATGAATCTCCTCTCCCACTCAGGATTTATCATTTCATCAAACAGATGATCAACCTGAGCTGGACCAAAAATAGTGTGAAACGATTGAATGAACTTGCTTTTCATCATTCACTTGATCTCGCAGGAAATATTTCCGCTGTTTACCAGGAACTGGACCGATCAAGGGAATTGCTCAGCGAAGCCTTCGCTTGTCATCTTCTTTCGTCAGCACAATCAGGCACGCTATACTCCGCAATGATGGGAATCCTCACGGAAAACAAACGTCTTCCGGATTCTTCAGATCATCACATTGCAACAATTCTTCTTACAGATATCAAAAATGTTGAAAGTGCGGATGCGGTCAGATCCCTGGAAAAGTTTGCAGCTCTCATTCATTCTTCAGTTGACTTCTCCGGGTCTTTCACTGCAGCAACCCAGGATCAGGCTCTTCATTTGCTTCAGCATGAGGCGCCGCCAGACGTCAAACTTGAATACGACAACTTCCTTAAGCGTCATGGACATCGTTGCATCAGGGAATCCGAGTTGCGGGAAAAAACCTGGGAAGAAAATCCATTGCAGCTGATCCAGATGTTGCAGACCTGTGTAAAAACGCAGGGTTCAAGACATGGTCATCCGGATAAGACGAAGGAGATAAAGAAAGTATTGAAAGATGTCAGCACTGTCAAGCGTCTCATCCTGAAATCACTGCTTCAGCCTGCACGCGCAGCCGTTTCAAGACGGGAAAACACCAAAGCCACTTCCATTAAGTTCCTGGATAAAGTCAGGAAAGGCTACAGGCATTTTGCCACTATGCTTGTTAATGAAGGATTGCTGGATGATGATGACCAGGTTTATTTTCTGACCCATGATGAACTCGGAGAACTGGTAAAGGACAGAAGTCCTGAATGGAAATTAATGGCATCCCGGAGACGGAAGCTTCTTCCGGAGGCAAATCTTTTGTCGTTTAATGATCTCTCCTACGGTATTCCGGAGCCCAATGAGGAAGAACAATCTACTGAAATTTCTGAAGGACAACTGCGTGGAATACCGGTAAGCAGTGGGATAACCGAGGCCAGGGTCCGGATTGTCAATACCCTGGAAAATGCCGGTCAGCTCGAATCCGGTGAGATCATGGTTGCCTCATTTACCGACATCGGATGGACTCCTTATTTCAGTATCATTTCGGGACTGATCACCGAGATTGGCAGTCCGCTTTCACATGGTGCGGTAGTGGCCCGCGAATATGGAATACCTGCGGTAGTAGGCGCCAAGGGAGCCAGGAAGTTCCTGAAAAATGGTGATCTTATTCGGCTCGACGGGAACCGTGGAATTATTGAACGGATTTCTGACTAAGGAATCTTTGTCTGAGTTTCAACGAATCTGCCTGCAGCACACGGAAAACAAAATTATCCAGGCTTTGATGCGATTTGCTGATCTCTGAAAGACCGGCTTCAAGGTATTCCGGTCTGACTTCAAGCAATGGCATCATGATCTCGCCATTATACCCATCATCATTCAGCATCCCGATGATCTCTGTTGCATGCGCACGGGCATAATGGTTGGTTGCATAATAATCACGAAGAATTTCATCTTCTTCAACACCCAGTGCAGTCAGGAGGAATAATGCTGCCAGCCCGGTGCGGTCCTTCCCTGCCGAGCATTGGAAAACGACCGGAAGATTCGGACTGTGGCTTAGTGCATGGATAAACTGGCGATACTCATCGACATAGTTCCGGATGATCCGTGAATATTCAAGAACCAAAAGTCCGTTAAGGCCATCGGCATTATTTTCCCTGACATAATCAGCAGCAAGGGCTCTCGGTTCATCATGGATCGGGAGGAGAAGTATTTCTTTGACAGTCCTGATCAACCGGTTGGGACGTTTCTGCCGTTCGCTGTCTGACCGGAAATCGATGATCATGGACAGCCCCATCCTTTCAAGACGCGCTACATCGTCATCTGTCAGTGAATGCAGGTCTCCGCTGCGGAAAAGAAGGCCGGGTAAAATATGACCACTGAAGGCTGAAGGGATGCCACCCAGATCCCTGAAATTGTGCTGACCCGACAGGATTGGTAATGGGTAGACATCGTTGTTATGCTTCATCGTCGTGCAAAATTATTGTAATTTTGTGAATGGAAGACTATTGTTTTCTGAAAAATCAAACAAAGAAATCTGTACCTGATAAAAATAAAATACATGGTAACCTCAACAATCAACTATACCGGCAACCTGAGAATGCAAGCCAGGCATGAATTATCGGGAACCAACCTGCTGACGGATGCACCCATTGACAACCAGGGTAAGGGGGAAGCATTCTCACCGACTGATTTGCTGGCAACTTCGCTGGGGTGCTGCATGATGACAATCATCGGGATCGCTGCCCGTGAGCACCAGTTCAATGTTGATGGCACAAGCATTGAAGTCACGAAAGTAATGCTCTCAGACCCGAGAAGAGTCGGCGAAGTAAAGGTGGAGTTTACTTTTCCAAAGCATGACTATACTAAAAAGGAGAAGAAAATCATTGAAGCTGCTGCAAGGACCTGCCCGGTAGCGCTAAGCCTTCATCCTGATCTGAAACAGACCCTCATCTTTCATTACCTGTAGCCCGTCACCCGGTTCGGATTGCTAGCCAAGATATGATTTTAGCAGTTTGCTTCGTGATGAATGTTTCAGCCTGCGGATCGCTTTTTCCTTGATCTGTCTCACTCTTTCGCGTGTGAGACCGAACATGGATGCAATTTCTTCCAGCGTATAGCTGTGTGCCACTCCGATCCCATAGAAAAGGTTGATGATCTCGCGTTCCTTTTCGGAAAGGGAAGACAAAGAGCGCTGAATCTCTCTGGACAATGACTCGCGGATCAGGTATTCATCTGTATCAATCGTATCTTCAGGGATAAAAACATCAAGAAATCTGAGGTCTTCATCCTGGTCCAGCGGGGCATCCATAGAAACAGTGCGGGTCGTGATCTTCATAGTTTCGCTGACCTTATGGGCAGAAATTTCCATGTACGCTGCGATCTCATCTGTTGAAGGCGGACGTTCATATTCCTGTTCCAGCTTTGAAGTAGCCTTATTCATTTTGCTGATTGTCCCGACCTGGTTCAACGGCAGACGAATGATCCGGGATTGCTCTGCGAGGGCCTGGAGAATTGACTGGCGTATCCACCAGACGGCATAGGAGATGAACTTAAATCCCCTGGTTTCATCAAACCGTCGGGCAGCTTTGATGAGTCCCAGATTTCCTTCATTAATCAGGTCGGGCAAACCCATTCCCTGGTTCTGGTATTGCTTGGCAACGGAAACCACGAAACGGAGGTTGGCCCTGCAGAGTTTTTCAAGGGCAAGTTGATCACCTTCCCTGATTCGCTGGGCAAGTAGAACCTCTTCGTCCGTTGTAATGAGTTCCTCTTTACCAATATCCTGAAGATACTTGTCAAGGGAAGCAGTTTCACGGTTGGTTATCGATTTTGATATCTTAAGTTGTCTCATAATTTTTTTATATACCTATACCATAATATGCCCTCAGGCCATTCGGGTAAACACCTTCAATCAACACTCCTCCTTTCCGGGAGGTGAGGGCATCCTTTAAATCCTGGAATGAATGGATTAATTGCTTGTCGATGGCATAAACGATGAAACCTTCCCGGATTCCGGAATTGCGCAACAAGCCATTGTCAAGCCTTGTAATCTTAAAACCATTGGTTATACTGAACCTATTCTTTTCCTGGTCTGTGATTGGTTGAAACGTAGCTCCATGAATAATGATCTTGTCGTCATTCATAACAACATTGCCTTCATTTTCACTGATCAGTGTGATGGAAGTATCAAGCTGTTTTCCATCCCTCATCAGCGATACAGAGATTTTGTCACCCGGACTATGCTGGGTGATCTCCTCCAGTAATTCTGATTTGCTGTTTACCGGAATGCCCTGCATTGAGATTATGATGTCGCCTTTTTTTATTCCTGCTTTATCGGATGAGCCACCCGGAACGACATCTTCGATATAAACTCCCTGGATTGAACTCAGTCCTTTATCTTTAGCAAATTTATCGTCGATTTCCTTGTAATAAATACCGAGGTAAGCCCTTTGGATTTTTCCATATTTCATGAAATCTTCCACAACCTTCCTTACGATATTTACAGGAATTGCAAACGAGTATCCCACATAACTTCCGGTTCCTGAAGCAATGGCCGCATTGATCCCGATCAGTTCTCCCTTGGTATTCACCAGCGCGCCACCGCTGTTTCCAGGGTTTACAGCGGCATCAGTCTGGATAAACGATTCAATCGCTCCCTGCGAGCCAAGAATATTTATATTCCTCGCTTTTGCACTTACGATCCCTGCAGTAACTGTTGAAGTAAGGTTAAAAGGATTCCCGACAGCCAGCACCCATTCACCGATCCTGACTTCATCAGAGTTGCCATATGCAAGAAATGTCAGGTTACTTGCATCAACTTTAAGCAATGCAAGATCGGTACTCGGGTCAGTTCCGATGATCGTGGCTTTGAAGACCCGTTTATCATTCAGGGTAACCGTGATATTCTCAGCATCCTGGACCACATGATTGTTGGTGACTATATATCCATCCTGTGATACGATAACACCTGAGCCAAATGCCTCGATCGGTGAATTGGGCATGGGACGGCCAAGATTGAAGAAATCGAAAAAATCATCATAAACACTGCTTTTGTTCTGGAATTCTGATTTGATGTGCACCACAGCATGAACAGAAATCGCTGCGGCAGTTTCAAAGTCAGGCTGATTCAACGCTGCTCCGGGAACATAGCTTGCCGCATGAACCGGGATCTGCATTTCAGTTCCATAAAGTTGGGACGGGTGTGATTTTTCAATGAGCTTATAGGAAGCCAATGCAACAACACCACCTGCAATTGCCATTAAAAAAAGACCAATCAATCGTTTCATAATTTTCTTTCCTTTTTTAGTTTTAGATTAGTTGATTTTCAAAACGTGACTTAAAAGTCAATAGTATATTATGGTTTTGTTAAAAATTGTTAAATAGACTGTTTCTAAATATCGGACGGAACTGTTACCTTTTCTGTTATTCCTGATTAATGAGTCATTCAAAAAAAATTCAATATGATTGGATTTCAATTTATCAGGACAACAAGAAATGGTATTCATCTGTCAAAAAGTCCGTCAAATGCGCTTCTTCCCTTCCTGGTCTGTACGTTGTTGTTCCTTTTTGAAGGGATTTCATGGTCACAAAAACCCGGTAACCCACTTACCGAAAAACGTGCCAGATTAACTTTTGGTACTGATAAAAGTCAAATTGTCAGAATCGTATTTTACAACACGGAGAATTTTTATGATCCATATAATGACACGACCAAACTGGACGATGAATTCACGGCCAAAGGGAAGAAAAGGTGGACCTATTCAAAATTTTCCATCAAGCTGACCCACCTTGCGAAAACCCTCATGGCACTTGGTGAAGGAGGTCTTCCTGCCCTGATCGGTTTAAGTGAAATCGAGAACCGGTATGTCATGAAAAAGATCGTTAACGAATCTCCATTAAAAAAATTCCGTTACCGGTATGTTCATTATGAGTCACCGGATGCGCGGGGCATTGATGTCGCATTGCTGTACAGGCCGGACCTGTTTACCATGATTTCATCAAGAGCAATCCGGATCCGGTTTCCGTCTGATACTGCCCTGAAGACCCGGGATATTTTATATGTCCGTGGAATTTTCTTTCATGAGGATACGATTCATGTTTTCGTCAACCACTGGCCTTCCAAACTTGGAGGCATCAGCGAAAGTGAATCCAGGAGGAAATATGTTGCTTCAGTATTAAGAAAGTGTGTGGATACATTATTTCAAAAGAACCCGGAATCCAACATCCTGATCATGGGAGATTTTAACGATGAGCCCGATCAACCCAGCATAAATGAAGTGCTTGGTGCCCGACCAATTCATCCTGGCTGCCGGCCTGATGAACTTGTGAACCTGATGTGCGACAAGCAGCAGGACTGGACACACGGAACACACAAATTCCAGGGGAAATGGACGATCATTGATCAGTTCATGGTTTCCGGTTCACTGATCATCAAGACATCAGGATTGCACGCATCACCCGAAGACGCCAGGATATTCAATCCTGATTTCCTTTTGGAAAAGGAGACCACCTTTCTCGGGACAAAACCATTGAGGACTTATGCCGGGCCGCATTATATCGGGGGATTTTCAGATCATTTGCCGATCTACCTGGATATCAGGAAAAGATGAGACAGCGAATGCAGTCTCATGAACAGTCTGACAATTCAATCTCAAAAAGTCTTACTTTTATGAAGACAATTGAGATTTCAAAATTGATTCATTCTATGCAGAAGCTCCGTTCCATCACCGGGATATTGATTTTCACCCTGGTCTTCATCAATGGGTGCAGTTCACAGAATGGAAAAGTCGTCATTCAACAAGTCGATCGCCCGATGGCCGCTGCTGGAAAATTCTACCCGGATGATCCCGCTATCCTGAGGTCAACATTATCAACCCTGTTTTCACAGGCAAAACCAAAGTCCATTGACCATGTGGTTGCCGTCATTTGTCCTCATGCAGGCTATGAATTCTCCGGTATTGTTGCTGCTACTTCCTACAACCAGCTTCCTGCCGATAAGCAATACGAAAATATTTTTATCATCGGGTCAAGCCACTATGTCTCGTTTATGGGCGCCTCGATTTATAGCATTGGCGATTACATGACCCCGCTTGGCAAGGTGAAAGTGAATGTTGAACTTGCAAACCAGCTGATCAGTGAAAACCCGGTTTTTACTTTTAATCCGGAAGCTGATAAAGATGAACACAGCATTGAGGTCCAGGTTCCGTTTCTCCAGTATCACCTGAAAAATAATTTCTCTATTGTCCCGATCATACTTGGGACTACATCCGAACAGTCGTGCAGGAAGATTGCCCAGGCCCTTAAGCCTTATATGAATGAAAAAAACCTGTTTATCTTCAGTTCTGATTTTTCCCATTACCCTGCTTATGATGCAGCTATAGCAGCTGACAAAAACACCTGTGATGCGATCCTCTCGAATTCCCCGAAGAACCTGCTGAACGCGATCAAAGCGAATGAGCAGATAGATATTCCAAACCTTTTGACCAGTTTGTGCGGATGGACATCGGTTCTTACCATGCTGGATATTACATCGGAAGATCCAGGCCTGGTGCTGACATCCCTGCAATACAAAAATTCCGGCGACTCGAAATATCCAGATAAATCGAGGGTTGTAGGATACTGGTCGGTGGCAGTATCGAAAAAGGCCGGAACATCCACCGGATCCTCAGAGTTTCATTTCACCATTCCCGAACAAACAGAACTATTGAAAATTGCGAGGAATACAATCGCTGAATATGTTTCTCACAAGAAAAAACCCGTCAATGATGCAAGTGGTCTGCCAGAGAATCTGAAACTTCATGCAGGTGCCTTCGTTACGCTGAACAAGAACGGCAATCTCCGCGGTTGTATCGGGAGATTTACCTCAGATGAACCTCTTTACCAGCTGATCCAGGAGATGGCCATCGCTTCTGCCACGGAAGATACCCGGTTTGATCCTGTATCTTCACAGGAGATCAGTCACCTGGAGATCGAGATTTCAGTGTTGTCGCCGATGAAAAAAATATCGTCTCCGGATGAGATCATCCTCGGGAAACATGGCATCTATATCAAAAAAGGATATAACTCAGGAACTTTTCTTCCCCAGGTTGCAACAGAGACCGGCTGGAGCAAGGAAGATTTTTTGGGACATTGTTCGCGGGATAAAGCCGGTATCGGCTGGGATGGCTGGAAAACAGCAGAACTTTATATCTACGAGGCAACTGTTTTTTCGGAAGCAGAAATCAACGGCCGCAAAGATCGATGAACTCACAGTATTTACAATGTGAAGCATCCTCCGTTTGCTGAAACGGAACCGTGGTATCGAAAACCGATTGAATGATCTGGATCAGCACTTTTTCAAAATCAAGAATGTCACGGGAACCGATATTCCCGTTTACACTGTTTTTATCTGTTCCCGGCAGGGTTACCCGCATAAATCCTTCATTGATCCTGCGTAATGATAAAATTCCAGTCATGATATTGCCAGGTATACCCGGGTGATTCCTTGAGAACAGGTAGGCATAAGTCATCAGTTGAAGGACCTTGCTGAATTCAGGCTCGGTCCTCAGAAGCTTCCAGTCTTCAAGGATCAGTTCCTTTGAAACTACCTTGCCGCTTTTGTAATCGATGATCTGCCAGTCCTCTCCTATCCTGTTGATCCTGTCAATAAATCCCTTAAGTTTTATCGGAAGATTTTCATTTGCCAGGGGGATTTCAATCTTCCGTTCAATGTATTGTTCAAGATCCACCAATGACAGATCCAGGCCTTGTGCCCCCAGGTCTTCCAGGTTTTTCAATTCATAGTGCAGATATCTTCGGACCAGTATTCTCCCGACTTTTACCAGCAGATGATTCTTCCCGAAAGATGTATCAGCGCCCTGGTATTTTTGTTCAAACGCCAGGTTGACGGCGGCTTCATGATCTTTCAGCATTCCTTCAATAGCATCTTTCCCAACCTTCTTATTTTTGAAAGGTGCAAAAAGAATCTCCAGTGCTTTATGCACTGCCTGTCCCATGATTTGTGCATCAATCGTGTCTTTGATTTCCCTGGGTTCTTCCAGGCCAAGAAGATCCCTGAAATAAAATTTGAGGGAGCACTGGATGTAATTATTCAACCCTGTCGGGGAAAGCCCTGAAACAGCTTTCTTCATTAACCGCTCATAAACATCACCGGTTTTGGGAATACTGATCCGGGAAGGAAGTCTAACCGGCGGAAGAGGTGTTACGAGAATATTTTCTTCGATAACAATTGATGGATTATAAGACTTCAGCTCATGAAGGATCTGCTTGATGAATCTGCTTTTTTCCCCGCCTCCGAGTTCATCGGGCTCGGTGTTATACAGCAGATTGATTGTGGAAGACCGCTGCAGAAGCCGGTAAAAATGATAGGCAAAAATAGAATATTTATACTTGTAGGTCGGAAGCTGGAAATGCCGGCGGATGTCAAATGGAATGAAGGACTGGCTTGTTTTTCCTGATGGAAGAAGATCTTCATTTGCAGAAAGCAGGATGAGCCGGTCGAAATCAAGGGTACGTGTTTCAAGCATTCCCATCACCTGGATTCCCTTTAACGGTTCACCATAGAAAGGCAATGAAGTGAAGCCTGACATCTGCTTAAAAAGATTGTAAAGTGTCAGCAGGTTTTTTACTGAATCAAATTTTGCTGATAAAGTTGAAAGTTTGAAAATGATCTTTGAAAAAGCAAAAAGATATTCAAGCTCCAGGTTGTCATTTCGCTTCCCTGTCTCATTTTTTTTCCGGATCAGCCCATCATGCATGCTGCCAATAAATTGTTTCAGGTATTTCAGTGCATCCCGGATATTGTTCCAGGGCTCAAACAGAGGATCGATAAAACTCAGGTTCTGTGAAAATAATCCTGCATCAGACTGATACAGGTCTTTCTTCCCGAGGAAAATCTTATTCCCCTTTTTTATCGAATCAACCAGGTCGTTGACGGAGAAAGGACTTGAATCTGTCATTGTCCTTGCCATTCCTGACATATAGGGATGCTGAAGAATTTTCAGCACATCACGGAAATAGAACTTCCCGGCACTGGTCCTGGTAGGCAGTGTAAAGCGCTGGATGTTGAGATGCATTCTGAAAATCGTATCCAGCAGGTCGAACAAGGGAGTCTGCCGGAGAGGAAGGCCCATGGTGATGTTCAGCTCATTGATATTTTCCGGAAGGGAATTCAGCAATGGAACAAGCAGCTGTTCATCCATTAAAATCACGGCAGTATTTTCAGCTTCGCTGGCATCCGGGGAAATATCACCGAGTAATTGTCCGCAATATTTTGCCTGGCCCACATGAAGCGGAATACCTGTAATCCGTATCGTTTTTGGAGAATTTTTAAAATCAGTATCAATCCAGTTAAACGGAATGTTTTTCCATTTCTTCTTCCAGTTCCTTAAAAAATATCCTGCTTCCTGCTTTTCATCCTCCATGTAGTATGCATCGGCATCCCATAAAAGCTCGCCTTTCCCGGCCCGGACCAGCGCATCGATCAGTGTTTCCTCAGCTTTTGTCATGGCATTAAATCCGGCAAAAACCACTTTTTTCCACTCCAGATCCGGGACTATTTCGGGAATCATTTCAGTAGTTTTTCTGAATAACAATCCAGGGTAAGCCTGACCCTGGTCCAAAAGCCGGGAAGCCAGGAATTCATGGTACTTTCCGAGTGAATTGTAAAAGTGGAGGTAACGTTTTTCGAAATCCGTCAATGGCATGTTCTCCAGGTTCCATAATGTAAGAGCCTTGGCTTCATTGAGAAATTCAAACAGGTCTTTTGAATTGACAAGGTAACTGTCGATCTCGTTAAAATCACCAAGAAGTTGCTGTCCCCAGTGAACAAATTCATCGAATTCCTGTGCCTTTTCTCCTTCCAGTATCTTATGCACTTCATACAATTCAAATAACACTTCGGACGGATCACAAACTTTCAGGTTCGAAAGCCTTATCATAAAATCTTCGATCGAAAAAATGGAAGGCGCCCAGATGGTCTTTTGTATCAGCGCTGCAAAATATTTCTTAAGATACAGACCTGCCCTGCGGTTAGGGAGGATAATGCATAGTTCCGAAATCTCATCACCGTATTGGTGATAAAGGTATTCCGCAGTTTTTACCAGGAATTTTTCCATTACCGGTTTACAGATAAAATTCTAATAACAATCTATTCATCATCCAGGTCATGAATTGATTTTCCGATGTCTTTCCACTTTGAGAAATTATCCTCATAGCAAATAATTTTTTCATTTTTTGCAAGACCAAGGTAGAGTGCAGTGAGCGAAAATTTTCCTTCTTCCGTGATCAATGGGAAGATCTTCGGATCAATGATCTGAATGCCGCTGAATGCCAGTTTGCGAACGATTCCAAGAGATTCACGGGATTGCATCGTCTCCCCTGTTTTGGTATTTGTCCATCCGGCCAACTGATCTGAATCATCAAAAAGAAAATACCGGGATGTTTCCCGATTTCTCACAGCCAAAGTAGCAAGCGGAGAATGCAGTAAATGGTAATCCATCATTTTGGGGAAATCAAGATCAGAAACCAGGTCGACATTCCTGACGATAAAAGGCCGGCCATCACTGAAAAAAGCCTCAGCTTTCTTCAGCCCTCCACCAGTATCCAGCAACTGACCGGATTCATCTGAAACCGTGATGTCAACTCCGAAATTCTTTTTCTTTTCCAGGAAACCGATCACCTGGTCTGCAAAATGATGAACGTTAACAATGATCTCAGTTACTCCTGCCTGTGCAAGATGACTAACAGCCATCTCCAGCAGCGTTGTGCCCTTAATCTCAAGCAAAGCCTTGGGTTTAACATCAGTCAACGGTTTAAGCCGCGTACCTAAACCAGCTGCCAGGATCATTGCTTTGACGTGAGTATGTTGAGGTGCCTGATTCATGGCTTCACCGGGAAATTTTGAGACTCTGCGTGTACGACTTCAACTGTAACCGGAAATTTTGAACTGATGTGACGAGCCAGCGATTCTGCACAATACACTGAACGATGTTGCCCGCCGGTGCACCCGAATGAAACAACCAGGCTCAGGAATCCCCTTTCAATATACATTTTCACGCTCTGATCAACCAATGAGAATGTGTGATTCAGGAATTCATCCACCGATGGTTCTTTCTGCAGGTATTCTATCACTGGCAGATCTTTACCCGTGAATTTCTTATACTCCTCATATCTCCCGGGGTTTGGCAGCGCCCTGCAATCAAACGCAAAGCCACCTCCATTTCCTTTGTCATCTGCCGGAATTTCTTTTTTAAATGAGAAGCTGAAGATGGAAACCACCAGTTTGTTTTCCTTGGACTGGTAATGCCTGAAATCAGGGTTTGCAATAATCTGTCCGAGTATATCCTGCAGCATTGGGATCTTGATTGGCAGCGGGTGTTGAAGCAGGAGGTTTTCAAGATTCAGAACTGCATAAGGAATACTTTTCAGGAAGTGTGGTTTGTTTTCGTAGTATCCGCGGAAGCCATAAGCTCCCATTGCCTGGAGGATACGGATCAGGACAAATCCATAATACAACCGGACGAATTTATCATGATCAACCCTAACATATCTCTTCACATCCGAGATATAATGCTCCAGCAATTCCTCCCTTACATTCTCAGGAATAGCGGCCTTTGCATCGTAAAGCAAGGAAGCAATATCGTATTGCAAAGGTCCTTTGCGGCCACCCTGGTAATCGATAAACCAAGGATCAGACCCGGCAAGCATGATATTCCGCGACTGGAAATCACGGTACATGAAAAAGTCAGAATCTGCAGTCAATAGGAAATCAGTGAGTGTTGCAAAATCATCTTCAAGCTTTTGTTCATCAAAAGGGATCTTTGCAAGCTTGAGAAAATAATATTTAAAATAATTGAGATCCCACATCATCGACTGGTGGTCGAAAGCCGGGCGGGGATAACATTTTGCATAGTCAATTTTCTTTCCACCTTCAACCTGGAACTTAGGAAGCCAGCTGATCACTTTTTTATAAATGCTGACAATTTCTTCCGGAAGTTCATCCTGGCTGGAACGGATCGATGAGAGAAAAGTAAATAATGTCAGGTCACCCAGGTCAGATAACAAATAGATGGGATCCTTTTCGCTGCAAGCAAGCAATTCCGGAACCGGGAATCCGAGCTTAAAGAAATGCTTCGTAAATGAAAAGAATGCTTCGTTTTCTTTTTTGTCTTCATTGAAAACACCGATGACAGGTTTGCCGGCCGTCTCAATCCGGTAATATCTCCGGTATGATCCAGAGCCCGGTAACTGCGAGATCCCAATAGCTTTCTTACCGGCGAACCCTTTGTACAATTCAAGCAAGATCAACTCTTCGTTATTCATAGTCATTTTTATTTTACCTCCACAAGCTGAACTTCAGGTTCGATGTAAAGCAGGTATTGTTCAACCTTGTCATATCCCATTTCCTTCATCAGCTTTCCATAATGCAGCAACTGATTTTTCTGGAGTTCATTCGGTTTTCCTGTTTTGAAATCCATGATAATTGCATGTTTATCATCCAGAATTATCCGGTCAGGCCTGTAAACATTACCTGTCTGATCCAGTATCTCGGCTTCTGTCTTTACATTCAACCCGGTTTCAAAGAAGGGACGGATCCTGGGATCAGAAAGCAGTTCATCAATTTTCAGTTCAATGACTTTTCGTTGCCCTGAGTCAATAATTCCTGAACTGATATATTCATTCAGTACAATTTCTTCATCTCCGGCAAAATTCACCTTTGACAGAATATCGTGGATGAGGTTTCCCCAGGTCCTGTTTTTCTGGGGGTTTTCGACATCCCAGGCC
>Ga0209697_10002088_pt1 | contig 29320 bp, 30 predicted proteins | sample AliMusrvi5mmetaG_FD_184115 | JGI IMG/M metagenome (GOLD analysis project Ga0209697, IMG submission 184115) | Freshwater lake bacterial and archeal communities from Alinen Mustajarvi, Finland, to study Microbial Dark Matter (Phase II) - Alinen... | ecosystem: Environmental > Aquatic > Freshwater... | reverse complement strand
TCCTGAAATAATCTGGACATCCTCTAAAGGTGGATCGTGACCTCCGGGCACGATTAGCCGCCGCCCGGAGGTCGGCGGCCACCAGTGGATGTATAGATTATTTTGAGAACCTTAGTATATTGCCGTCCGCTCCGAAGATCAGGCCCGCAAACTTGAGCAGTACCTAAAGACGGGATCAGGTCACGCCTTTGCCCATAAACACCTTTGGGAATAAAGTCGACTGTGCGGCTTCCCGCAACAAATCCACTTTCCCCTTTGCGCTTTCCGGACAGCCTGTTATTGTCCGCCCATTACGGGAACAAAAGGAGATGGACGTGAAGCAAATCAATATCTTGACGGGTCTGTTGGTGATGGGGATGGCTACAGAGTTGATGGCGGCCGCGAGTCTCACCCCGCAGCCAATGAAGCCGGTGGCTGCCGTGACGAAGCCTGCTAAAGCGACAACGGTCACCCCGACCGCGGCCGTTGCGAAGCCCGTTTCGACCGTGGCGATACCCCCTGTGACGCCGGTACCACCGGTGGTTGCAAGCAAACCCGCATCGGCACCGGAAGCGGCCACAGGAGTGGGCTTGACGGTTAAGGCGGGAACGCTCGGTGGCGGCCTGGAGGCGACGATCGGCGCCAATGATTATCTCGGGTTCCGCCTGGGCGTGAATATGATGAACGCCGGGCCCTCAATCAGTCGCGATGAGGGATCCATCAAAACGGATTTGGAATGGCTCTCTTATGGTGCCCTCGTTGACCTTCATGTGTTTGGAGGCGGATTCCGGGTGACGGGTGGAGGCCTGATCAACAAGAACAAATTCAAGTTGAACGCCGATCTGACAAAGCCGGTTTCTCTGGATCATCAGGACTATTACTTAAGTAACTTGAACGGAGAGGTGACCTTCAGCGAACTGGCTCCGTATCTGGGGATTGGCTATGGCAATGCGGTCAGCCATGATGGACGCTGGCATTTTGCCTGTGATTTCGGCGTGATGTTCCAGGGGGAGCCCAAGATTGCCGCCAGCGCGACCGCCTCTGACCCCGCCATCCAACCCTACGTGGATGAGGCGCTGTCAAAGGAAGTCGCCAAGATTCAGGATGATGCCAGCGTCTTCCAGTTTTATCCGGTGATTTCCGTCGGCGTGTCGTACCGGTTCTGATCCCGCCGCCCGTGGCTATCTACAGGAGGTCGGCAGTCGTCCCGATCTCTTGCTAAAGCTTATGAATATTGGTTTCCCCGGTCACTGAGCCCACGCTTGATTTATTGGCCGGAAGGTGTAAGTTCCGGCATATGTTTTGCGACGGCAATAGTGAGGCAGCTAAGAAGACGTTATCGGAACGTGACATCTGCACCAAATTCGTCACTCCCGCCCTCATTGCTGCTGGATGGGATTTGCAATCTCAACTCCGCGAAGAAGTGACCTTTACAGCCGGTCGCGTGATCGTTCGGGGTTCCCAAGTTACCCGCGGGGAGGCCCGGCGTGCCGATTACGTTCTCTATTACAAGCCTGGTATCCCCATTGCCGTTATTGAGGTCAAGGACAATGCCCATTCCGTCGGCGCCGGCATGCAGCAGGCGCTCACCGGGGCCGAGTCCCTCGATGTGCCATTTGCCTTCAGCACCAATGGCGATGCTTTTCTGGAACATGATCGCACCCGCCGGGAGGGTGAAGTGGAACGGGAGATCCCCATGACGGCTTTTCCTTCCCCGGACGAACTCTGGCACCGTTATTGCGTCGCAAAGGGCCTGAAACCCGCCGAACAGGCTATTATCACCCAGGATTACCACGCGGGCGCTTCCGGCAAGTCCCCCCGCTATTACCAGCAGATCGCCATCAATCGCACCATGGAGGCCATTGCCAAGGGGCAGGACCGCATCCTTCTCGTCATGGCCACCGGCACCGGCAAGACCTATACCGCCTTCCAGATTATCTGGCGCCTGTGGCGCGCCCGCGCCAAGAAACGCATCCTCTTTCTGGCCGACCGCAATATCCTGGTGGATCAGACCCGGATCAACGACTTCAAGCCCTTCGAGTCGGCCATGACCAAAATCGTCAACCGTCAGGTGGATAAGTCCTACGAGATATACTTGGCGCTCTATCAGGCTGTCACCGGCACCGAGGAAGAACGGAACATCTATAAGCAGTTCTCCTCGGATTTCTTCGACCTCATCATCGTGGATGAGTGTCACCGCGGTAGCGCCGCCGCCGACTCCGCCTGGCGCGAGGTGCTGGAGTACTTCAAGTCTGCCACCCAGATCGGCATGACCGCCACCCCGAAGGAAACCCGCGATGTTTCCAATATCGATTATTTCGGCGACCCCCTCTACACCTATTCCCTGCGCCAAGGCATCGAAGACGGGTTTCTCGCTCCGTACAAGGTCGTCCGCATCGATATCGATAAGGATCTCCAGGGCTGGCGCCCGCCCGCCGGAAAAAAGGACAAGCATGGCAAACTTGTCGAGGATCGGGTCTTTAACCAGCGCGACTTCGATCGTACCCTCGTCCTTGAAAAGCGTACCGAGTTGGTGGCGCATAAGATCACTGAGTTCCTGCGCCTTACCGACCGGTTCGACAAGGCCATTGTCTTCTGTGAGGACATTGACCACGCGGAACGGATGCGCAAGGCCCTCGTGAATGAGAACGCCGATCTGGCGGCGGTGAACGCCAAGTACATCATGCGCATGACCGGTGATGAGAATGAAGGCAAGGCGGAATTGGACAACTTCATTGATCCTGAGAGCCGGTTTCCGGTCATTGTCACCACCTCGCGCCTGCTCACCACCGGTGTGGATGCCCAGACCTGCAAGTTGATCGTACTGGACCAGAGGATTGAGTCCATGACGCTGTTTAAGCAGATCATCGGGCGCGGCACGCGGATCCGGGAGGAATACGACAAGTATTTCTTCACGATCATGGATTTCAAGAAGGCCACCGAACTCTTTGCCGATCCGGACTTTGATGGCGATCCCGTCCAGATCTATGAACCCAAGGAGGGTGAGCCCCCGGTCCCGCCGGATGACGGTCAGGAACCCGGGCAGGACGGCGTGATCCCTGGCACTCCGCCTGTGTCCGATCCGCCCCCTGGTGGCAAGCGGGTTAAGTATGTAATTGGCGATGTCCCCGTCATGATTGTGGCCGAGCGTGTCCAGTACTATGGCGCCAACGGCAAACTCATCACCGAATCTATCCGGGATTACACCCGCAACTCTGTCCTGCAACAGTTCCGCTCGCTCGATGTTTTTCTCAGTGCCTGGTCGCAAGCGGAGCAGAAATCCGCCATCCTGGCCGAGATGGAAAAGCGCGGCGTTTTATTGGAGGCGCTTTCGGAGGAAGTGGGCCGGGGACTGGATCCGTTTGACCTGGTTTGTCATGTTGCCTGGGGCCAACCGCCCAAAACGCGCAAGGAGCGCGCTGATAATGTCCGCAAGCGCGATTATTTTGGCAAGTACAGTGAGACGGCACGCGAAGTTCTGGACGCGCTTCTGGATAAGTACGCCGACCAGGGCATCGTGCCGATCGAGGATTTTACGGTATTGAACGTGCAGCCCATCAGCGAGATTGGTACGCCGCTGGAAATCATCAACGCATTCGGCGGGCGCGATCAATATTTCCAGGCCTTGCGCGAACTCGAACAACAGATTTACGCCGCATAGTCGGCTTAAGAGTTTCGAACATGGATGGACAGGATACACAGGATAATATGATTGGATTTCATTCCAAATCATCCTGTAAATCCTGCCTATCCATGTTAAACACATTGCTTTAACGGAGGGTAATTTGTGTCCATTACAACTTTAGTGAAGGTGATTCAGGATATCATGCGCAAGGACGTCGGCGTCGATGGCGACGCCCAGCGCATCAGTCAGATGGTCTGGATGCTGTTCCTCAAGATCTTTGATGACCGCGAGCGGGAATGGGAACTCCGTGACCAGAAATACAAATCCCCGATCCCCGGCCGGTTCCGCTGGCGTAATTGGGCGGCGAATCCCGAGGGGATGACAGGTGAGGAACTCATTGATTTCGTAAACAACGAGATGTTTCCGAAACTCAAGGCCCTCGCTACCACGGCCGGAACGGACAAACGCGCCATTGTGGTGGGTTCGATTTTTGAAGACGGCTACAACTATATGAAATCCGGCACGCTCCTGCGCCAGGTGGCGAACCGGATTCAGGAAGACATCGACTTCAATTCCTCGGCCCAGCGTCATTTGTTGGGCGACATTTACGAGAAGATCCTCAAGGATCTCCAGTCAGCCGGCAATGCCGGTGAATACTATACGCCGCGTGCCGTTACCCAGTTCATGGTGGAAATGGTCAATCCGCAACTTGATGAGATCGTGCTTGATCCTGCCTGCGGCACCGGCGGGTTCCTTGCCTGCGCCATCGAGCACAAGCGCGGGCAGGTCAAAACGCCTGAACAGGAGCGTGCGCTTCAGGTATCCTTGCGCGGGGTGGAAAAGAAGCCGCTACCCCATCTGCTCGCCACCACCAATATGCTCCTGCATGGTATGGACGATCCCTCGTTTATCACCAGAGGTAATCTATTGGCCCGGCCGCTCCGCGACTACGGCCCGAAGGATGCCGTCCATTGCATCATCACCAATCCGCCCTTCGGCGGCATGGAAGAGGACGGCCTTGAGGATAATTTCCCGCAGCCTTTCCGTACCCGTGAGACGGCTGATCTGTTCCTTTCCCTCATTGTCAAAATGCTCCGTCCCGGCGGGCGCGCCGGGATCGTCTTGCCCGACGGTTCGCTTTTCGGGGAGGGCGTCAAAACCCGGATCAAGGAGCATCTGCTGCTGGAGTGCAACCTTCACACCATCATCCGCCTGCCCAATGGCGTGTTCAGTCCCTACACGGGGATCAAGACCAATCTTCTCTTCTTTACAAAGGGCGAGCCCACCAAGTCCGTCTGGTATTACGAACACCCGTATCCGCCCGGCGCGAAGAGTTACAATAAGACCAAGCCCATCACCATTGAGGAATTCAAGGCCGAGAAGGACTGGTGGTGCAAGGATACAGCGGCCGGCCGCGCCCGCCGCAAGGAGACGCCTTTTGCCTGGCAGGTTACCCTGGATGAGATCAAGGCCCGCAACTACAACCTCGATATCAAGAACCCCAACGCTGAAGCCGCCAAGCATGGGGATCCGGAAGTATTGCTCGCCGATTACAAGAAACTCTTGGATGAGGTGGCCGCCGCCCGCGACGCGTTGCGGGTCGAACTGGCCAAGGCGCTGGAGAGCACCCGATGACACGTCTCGTCATCTTCATCAGCTCTGTGCAGAAGGAACTGGCGGAGGAACGCGGTGCGCTGAAGGAATATATCGAAGGCGACGCGCTCCTGAGCCGCTTCTTTGATGTCATCCTATTCGAGACCTTTCCGGCTGCCGACCGGCGTGCTGACCACGTCTATCTTGATCAGGTGGATCGCTGTGACCTCTATGTGGGTCTGTTCGGCAACGACTACGGCTATGAGGATGCGGCTGGCGTTTCGCCCACCGAACGCGAGTTCGATCGTGCCGCCCAACAGGGCAAGACGCGGCTGATCTATGTCAAAGGCGCGGATGACAAGGTACGGCACCCGAAGATGGCGGCGCTGATTCGAAAAGCGGGTGAGCAACTGATCCGGCGGCGGTTCGGTGCCAAAGCGGAACTTGTCGCCGCAGTCTACTCGAGCCTCGTGCAGGTTCTGGAGGATCGGGAGCTGATCCGCACCGGTCCGTTCGATGCCACCTTTTGTAAGAACGCCACCCTCGCTGATCTGGATGAGGAACGGATATCCCGTTTCGTGGGGTTGGCCCGTCGCGCGCGTGGTTTCCCGTTGCCGGAAGATTCCAAGCCGGTCGACGTCTTGACGCACCTGAACCTTCTCGACAAGGGCCGTCCCACTCATGCCGCCGTGCTGCTCTTCGCCAGGCTCCCGCAGCGTTTTCTGATTTCCTCGGAACTGAAGTGCGCCCATTTCCATGGCGTTGCGGTGGAAAAGCCCATCCCGTCCTACCAGGTATACAAGGGGGACGTATTCGAGTTGGTCGATCAGGCCCTGGATTTCGTGCTATCCAAGATCGATCGCTGGATCGGCACTCGCGCCGAAAGCGCACAAGCCCCTTCCGTCTACGAGATACCGCGTGAAGTCATCGGTGAGGCCATTGTCAATGCCGTGGCGCATCGCGACTACACAAGCAGCGGCAGTGTGCAGGTCATGCTGTTTTCCGACCGACTGGAAGTGTGGAATCCGGGTGCGATGCCGCCTGCGCTGACCTTGGAAAAACTTCGGCATCCTCATGCCTCATTTCCGGGGAATCCGCTGTTGGCCGAGCCTCTCTATCTGACCAAATACATTGAACGCATGGGAACCGGGACAGGCGACATGATCAGGCGTTGCCGTGAGGCGGGTCTACCGGAGCCGGAATTTCGTCTGGACGGCGGGTGCTTTGTCCTCACCATTCGCCGGAAGATCGCGCAAGTCACCGCGCAAGTCACCGTGCAAGTCGGTGAGCAAGATAAGATGCTGGCCGCGAATAGGTTGCGAGAGTTGGCGACGGGTCTTGGTCTGAGTGGTGAGCAAGTCAGTGAGCAAGTCGTTGAGCAAGTCGCTGGTATGCTGGCCGTCTGTCAGGAGCAAGCGATCTCGAAGACGGAACTGCTCGGTGCTGGCCGTCTTTCCAATGCTTACCTCAACTACCGACGGCACGTGGCGCCTTTGCTGAAGGTCGGCCTGATCGAAATGACCATCCCGGACAAACCCACCAGCCGTCTCCAGAAATACCGCCTGACCGAAAAGGGCCGTGCCTGGCTCAGGAAGGTCCGGCCACGTGTGCGGCGTAGCCCAGAGGGCGAAGACGTATGAACGTTCGCACTTTACTCGACAACTTCGACCTCATCGCCGACGCCCCCGGCGGTGTGCCGAAATTACGCGAACTGATCCTCCAGTTGGCCGTCCAAGGCCGATTGACAGGCCAGTGCGCGACTTCGGCCGACTGGCGAAAGCTGAGCATGAGAGAAGCGTGTCTTCTGATTACCGATGGCGAGCATGCAACTCCACAGAGGACTGCAGATGGAATTCCCTTGGCAACGGCAAAGAATGTCCGCGATGGATTCCTTGATATGGAAAACACGGACTTTGTTTCTTCCGTTACGGCGCAGAAGTGCTGGAGGCGATGTCGGCCGCGGCACAATGATGTTTTAATGGTCTGTGTCGGGGCGACAACTGGAAGAGTATGCCGGGTCCAACATCCTCCAGACATGGTTCTTGTTCGTAGTGTTGCACTTATCCGGCCGAATGAGAACTGCCTAGCACCCTCGTTTCTTGAGTTGTTCTTGCGGAGCCCAAATGGCCAATCACAGATTTGGGGTAATGTGAAACAGAGCGCTCAACCTTGCCTCTATCTGGGGAGAATGGGCAACTTCGTTATTTCTCTCCCCCCTCTCCCTGAACAACAGCGCATTGTGGCTAAGGTTGACGAGTTGATGAAGCGGTGCGATGAACTGGAAAACCGACAAAAGGAGCGCTCCGCCCACCACAAGACCCTTGTCACCTCCTGCCTCAACGCCCTGTCAGGGCCAAAATGCGATCCGGAACTCATCATTCAACATTCATCATTCAGCATTCTCTTCTCCTCTGCCGAATCCATTTCCGAACTCCGCAAAACCATCCTCCAACTCGCCGTCCAAGGACGATTGGTTCCGACGCAGGTTGGAAGATCATCGAAATCGAGTGAGCAAGGACAATTACCTGCTAGCTGGGAATGGAAAACCATTGGAGAGTTGCAGCCTGAATTCCAAAATGGTCTGTCAAAGCGAGTGGGGCAAACAGGTGAAAAGACGCCTGTGGTGAGACTCGCAAATATCGTAAATGGAGTTATTTCAGCAACGGATGTTCGAGAAATAATGATGACAAGCAGCGAGCGTAAGAAATATGAACTGTTGCCGTCGGACATACTGATTACAAGGGTAAATGGGAGTGTCGATCTTGTCGGATCATTCACGCAAGTAGCCATAATTATTGATGCCGCTTATTGTGATCATTTTATTCGTATGCGTCTGCCTGCTGATAGCATTATGCCTGAGTACGCTGTGCTGTATGGGAAGTCCGAATTGTGCAGGGAAGCCGTAGCGAAACTGTTTATCACTACCGCGGGGCAAAAAACAGTTAACCAAGGCCATGTTAGTTCACTGCAAGTGCCGCTCCCTCCTCTCGCTGAGCAAAAACGTATCGTAACCAAGGTCAACGAACTCATGGGCATGTGCGATAAGTTAAAGACCAAACTAACCCAGTCCAGTGTGGTGGCGGAAAAGCTGGCGGGGGCGGTGATAAATCATATTTCCGCATAATTCCCAAAATGGGAATTTCGTCTTGCGTGTATACGGCGTATATGGGAATATCGTGATGAGGATTATCACAAGGAGCAGATTGCGGCGTTTCTGGGAGCGATTCCCGGATTCTCGAATGGCGTTGGAAGCTTGGCATGCTGAAGCGATGGCCTCGCAGTGGAGAACGCCTGCCGCGATCAAAGATAAGTTTGGGAGTGCCAGCATTGTGCCGGGGAATCGGGTGGTCTTCAATATCTGCGGCAACAAATACCGGTTGGTTTTGCATGTGCATTACAATACCGGGTTTATGTATGTAAGGTTTATCGGAACCCATGCGGAATACGACAAGGTTGATGTGACCACGGTTTGAACCTGAGGAGGAGTGGGATATGAAAGCATTTGTTATCAAGAACGAGTCTCAGTACGAGACGGCACTTGCCTATGTGGCAAAACTGATGGATGCGGAGCCCGGTTCCCCCCAAGAGGCCGAACTGGAGTTGTGGGGGACGCTGGTTGAACTTTACGAAAAGGAAGTCTATCCCATCGGGTTGCCCGACCCCATCGAAGCGATCAAATTCAGGATGGAACAGGCCGGGTTGACCTCGCGCGATCTCATTCCCTATCTGGGAAGCCCTAGCAAGGTATCGGAAGTTTTGTCCCGAAAACGCCCTCTGAGTATCACGATGATGCGGCGTCTTCATGAAGGGTTGGGAATTCCGGCCTCATCCCTGTTGGGTCAACCCGGCGGGGAATTGCCACCGGAGGTCAATACGATTGACTGGCGGCAATTTCCGGTTGCCGAGATGATCAAACGTGAATGGATTGTATTCAAGGGTTCCCCGAAATTGGCCCGTGAGCGGTCAGAGGAATTAATGCGCAAATTCATCACTCCCTTCGACGACGAGGTCGCACTCCCCATGTGTGCCCGGCAGCATGTGCGCGATGGCAAGAAGATGGATGCTTATGCATTGTGCGCCTGGAAAATTCGCGTTATGCATCTGACTACGAATCAGAAGGTGGCGGCGTACGTGCCTGGCACGGTCACACAGGCATTCATTCAGGAAGTGGTTCGGTTGAGTTATCTCGATGAAGGTCCGCGTTTAGCCCGGGAATATCTGGCCAAGAGCGGCATTCACCTTGTCATTGAGGAACATTTATCCAAGACCTATCTGGATGGTGCCGCACTCCTGATGCCAGGCGGGCATCCCTTGGTGGCCCTGACCCTGCGTTACGACCGGTTGGACAATTTCTGGTTCACGCTGGCCCATGAATTGGCCCATGTGGCGCTGCATCTCGATGGCGAGAATCAATCTTTCTTTGACGATCTTGAAGCAGGATGCACGTCACAAATGGAGACCGAGGCTGATCATATGGCCTCCGAAGCGTTAATTCCTGGAACGGCCTGGCAGTCCGCTCACTTGACCCCACGCTCAACAACAGAACAGATTCGGTCATTCGCTACCGAGCAGCGAATCTCCCCAGCAATCCCTGCTGGTCGTATCCGTCACGAGACCAAAGATCATCGGCTCTACTGGAATTTACTTGGGAAAGGGTTGGTTAGAGATGGTTTTGAGGTGGGTCGAAACTAGTAAATATTGGCAGTTAAATGCATCGCTATCCGGCGCAAACCCGGTATGCATTCTCAACCGTACGATAAGATCGTACGGTTGGCGTGAAGTTCATAATGAGTATCAGTCGCGACAGTAAGCTTACTCAAGGGAAGAATTGGGGATTTCCGGCCTCTTGCCACAGGGCGTGAATAAAATTATATTTAAGGCATGAAGTTCGAACTGTCATTGTGTGAGTTCTTTGGCGACCAACTGGCCGATGGTGCTAAGGCGGCGGAATTTGGCTTGGGCCGGATTGATCCTTATGTCGATATCTGCAAGGAAATCGTTCTCGACTTCACTGGTGTGCGCAATGCCAACAGCTCTTTCGTCAACGGTTTGGTGACCGGTCTTTTGGAGAAACACGGTAAAGGTGTCTTAAAGGTACTGGTTTTCAAAGGGTGCAATCCTGCCATCCGTGTCCTTGTCGAGGCCGCAGTAGAATTGGGCCTTCGTAAGGCCGATTGCTGCTGCGCTCATTAAGTCGATATGTGCCCCCCCCCTTTTTTTTTCGGGCCCCCTCTTTCTGGAAATCCACTTCTTCTGCCGTTCTGAAATTACAGTTCTGGAGTTGTGGGTTCGGGCCCTTGCTAAAGCTTGTGAATATTGACTGATGTGATGATGGGCCTTCTTTGTCTGGAGTGGTTATCGCAAGGTATTTTCATCTTCTGCAAAGGCTGGTTCCGGTAACGCCGTCGTGTCCCCCAGCTCAGTTTGTACGCCGAGATTCTCCAGAGGCGTCTGTATCTCAGGCTCTGTCACTGCTGTGGGCTCCGTCGCCGGGATTGGTTCTGGCGGCGGTTCAGGAATCGGGGCAGGTGCAGGATTGGGCTCCGGTACCGGGGCGGGTGTTGGCTCGGCGATGTCTGGCTGTGGTTCCGGTGTGGGTGTTTCGATAACCGTCGGTTCCGGCGTCGTGACTGGTGAGACGGGCGTGGGGTCGGGTGTAACCGGTTCTGGTGTCTCCGAAGATAGCGACTCAGGTTCCAGCACTGGTGAGATTTCCGTTTCCGATACGGGTGGGTTCACTTCAAGCGATGTTGGCTCCGGTGTCTCTCTATTATTTGGTGCTGCCTCCGGAATTGGATCAGGTGGGGGCATGGACACTGGCGCCGGGGCCGGTGTCACCGTTGGCGGGTCGTCCGCAGGTGTCGGCGGTAACGGTGTGACCTCAAGCTCAGGTTCTTGACCTTCAACCACGGTCTCCCCCCTCACTGGCGCTGACGGAACCTGAATAGCGGAGATCACGTCCGGTGTTCCTTCCTGAATCCCATCCGTCCTCTCCCCTGCCTGCCCTTCGTAGTCTCGACTTTCGGGACGAAGTAGGGGAGGGAGAGGATTCAGGTGAGGGGGTTCTGGAGAGAGGACAGTCTCTTCAGGCAATAATGCTGGTGTCACTGCAGGTGTGAACACTGGTGTTGAACTGGGGAGGTTCACTTCGGTATCTGATGCCGCCGGGACGTCGGCATCCACCTCGGGCTCCGGGGGCTGTTCTGGTGTGGACACCGGTGTGGCGACGGACACTGGATCAGGTTTAGTGGTTGGTTCGGGTTCCGGTGAGGGGATGGTCTCCACGACTGGCGGGGCGATTGGCTCGACTGGTGGTGCCTCGATGGGGTGCGTCACTTGATGTTCACCATGGGCCTTGCTGATGGCAATCTGGTTGGGGTGGAATCCCAGTTGTGCGATAGCCGCACGGATTCGGACCTGGGTGGTAGGGCTTATCCGGTACTTGTCGGCCTTCCCGTTAAGTACAAATGAGACAGCAGATGGCGAAGTGCCAGCGGCCTTGGCGACGTCGTCGATGGTAGGTGTTGAGCTCATGCTAAAGCTTATTAACATTGGTTTTTATGAAAGGCAAGAAAGGCCGAGTACGGCGGTCAGAAAGTCTTCCGGAGGCGCAAGGCGGCGAGCAGGTTGAAGAGAATGCCGAGGACCAGCAGGCCGGTCAGGTGCGGTAGCACATCCATGAACGAGGCGTCCTTAAGAATGATTTGGCGCAAGGCCGCAACGAAATAGCGCGGAATGACGAGATGGGTGATGGCCTGGATGGGTAAGGGCATGTTCTGGATGGGGAAAATGAAACCAGACAGGATGATGGCTGGCAGCATTGAAGAGAGTACCGCCACTTGAAACGCCATCTGTTGCGACCGCGTGATTGTGGAGATCAATACCCCCATCCCCAGCGCCGCGAACAGGAACAGCAGGGTGGTGAGGCCCAGCAGCAGGAAAGAACCCTTGATGACAATGTCGAAAAGCACATACCCCAGCAACAGCACCGTGATCATGGTGCCCACTCCCACCACCACATAGGGCAGGAGCTTCCCGAGAATCAGCTCCTCCGGACGGATAGGCGAGACCAGGATCTGTTCCATCGTTTCCCGCTCTTTTTCGCGAACAATGGAGACGGAGGAGGCGACCACCCCGGAGAGCATCAGGAGAAGACCGATCAGGCCCGGAATCAGAAACTTGGCGCTTTGGAGTTCCGGATTGAACCAGATGCGGGGCTCCAGGGTGACTATGGGTAACGCCAGGGGAACCCCTTTTTGTGTCACCGCCGCCATGCGGACTTTATAGGTCATTTTATCAGCCAGAGCCTCAAGATACCCGATGGTGGTGGAGGCCGTATTGGCATCGCAGGCATCCACCAGCACCTGGATCGCGACAGTCTCGCCTTGAGCAATGGCTTTGGCATACCCCCGGGGAATGATCAGGACGGCGCGGACCCGTCCGCGATCCAGCCATTCATTCGCCTCAGCAGGGCGGGTCAGGGTGGCGATTTTGTCGAAATACGGGTTTTGGAACAGACTGTCCTGAAAGGCCCGGCTTTCCGGTGTGCGGTCTTCGTCCAGCATGGCGATGCGGATATGTTTGACGTCGAAGGAGAGGGCATAGCCATAAAGGGCCAGCAACATGGCCGGCACAAAAACCAGGAGTCCCAAAGACAGAGGATCCCGGCGGATCTGCCGGAATTCCTTTTTTAAGATGGCCCAGAAACGCCGCATAGAGATTAGGGGGAGGGAATCCAGAATCCAGAATTCAGAATCCAGAATGGGAAGATGGCCGCCGTATGACTTTGCGCTCGCTTTCTTTTCTTCATTCTGGCTCCTGAATTCTGGATTCTGGATTCCATTTTTTATCCTGTGCGAGCTTGATAAATGCTTCTTCCAGGGTGGCGGTTCCGGTCTGACGTTTGATTTCAGCAGGAGTGTCCAAGGCGATCAACTTGCCGCTACTGATGAAGCCGAGACGCTGGCAGAATTCGGCCTCGTCCATGAAGTGCGTGGTGATCAGGATGGTGGTGCCTTGGGCTGACAGCTTATGAATCAGATCCCAGAAAAGCCGGCGTGAGACCGGATCCACGCCGCTGGTGGGCTCATCCAGGAATAGAATGGGTGGGTTATGCAGGATGGCGCAACCCAGCGCGAGACGCTGTTGCATGGCGCCGGACAATACGCCTGTCAGGCGGTTTTCCAGTCCTGCGAGTCCCGCCATGGCGATCACCTCTGCCATCTGACGCTGGAGACCGGTTCCTTTGAGCCCATAGACCCCGCCGAAGAAGCGGATGTTTTCAGTGACGGTCAGGTCTTTGTACAGGCTGAATTTCTGTGACATATACCCGATGTTTTCCCGGACGGAATCCGCTTCGCGATTGATGTCGAAGCCGCTGACACGGGCGGTGCCTGAAGAGGAGGAGAGGAGTCCGCAGAGCATGCGGATGGTCGTTGATTTCCCGGCGCCATTGGGTCCTAAAAACCCGAAGATCTCACCCTGCTGGACGGCAAAAGAGATGCGGTCCACGGCGGTAAAGTGGCCGAAGACCTTGGTCAGGTTTTCAATTTCAATGGCATGGTTGAGAATTTGTTCTTCCACACCCCCCATTCTGATCATTCTGATCGTTCTGTCAAAAATTCTCTTCCGTTTCCAAGAAAAGGAGATGCGTTTTTTGGAGTGCGGCGGCTTGACGCCGCTTTTCTTCGGCGCGGCTTGACGCGCCGTGCTGTCGGCCTGTCAAGCCAGGCCTTATGAAAGCGGCGTCAAGCCGCCGCACTCCAAATCTTCGTCGTCAGATTGGGCCAATATGGCCAATGAAAAATCAGATGCGCCCTGCTGACCTGCCCACCTGTGGTTGACTACCTCTTTGCCTTGTGGCAGGCTGACTTACCGGTAACAAGGCTATTGCAAAGGATCACTTATGACGGCACCCCAGATAACCTCGATTCGGAACCTTGGCGCCTGCCAGCATGCTTCGCCCCTGCCGTTGAATCTTGATCCCGGGGATTCGATCGGGAATTTCACGCCGGATGGGGCGCGGATTCGGTATAATGTCGAAGAGGGCGGGTTGTGTGCGTTGCCGGACCTTTTTTTCGAGAAAGCCGGGCCGCGGGAGAGGATCTTCTTCAATCCGACTTCTGTGCGTGCCGCCTTGGTGACCTGCGGGGGATTGTGTCCCGGCCTCAACAATGTTCTGCGTTCGGCGTACCGCCAGCTTTGCAATTACGGAGTGTCCGAGGTGCTGGGGATTCGCTACGGGTACCGTGGACTCAATCCGGCGTTCGGGCTCGAGCCCATCACGTTCACGGGTGACCTTGTGGATGACATTCATCGCGATGGCGGAACCATTCTTGGTTCATCGCGTGGGAACCAGCCAGTTGGGGTGATGGTGGATTTCCTGCAGCAGCGGGGCATCAATATCCTGCTCGCGTTGGGTGGCGACGGCACGCAGCGGGGCGCTCATGCCATTGCGGTCGAGGCGGAAAAACGCGGACTGTCCCTCGCCGTTGTTGGAATTCCAAAGACGATCGACAACGATATCCAGTACGTGCAGCGTACTTTCGGGTTCGCCTCCGCGGTGGATATTGCGCGTGATGTGCTGGCCAGCGCCCATGCGGAGGCGCGGGCTTATCCGAACGGGGTGGCCCTGGTGCGCCTGATGGGACGCGACTCCGGCTTTATCGCGGCCGCCGCCACCCTTGCGAGCCAGGAGGTCAACTTCACTCTGATACCCGAGTTTCCCTTTGCCCTTGACGGTGAGAATGGCCTGCTGAGGCAGTTGGAGAAGCGTCTGGCCGTCAAAGGACATGCGTTAATCGCCGTGGCGGAAGGGGCGGGGCAGGATCTCCTGAATGATGGCTCTGAGGTGAAGGATGATTCCGGCAACATCTTGCACAAGGATATCGGACTTTTCCTGCGAGGCCGTATGATGGATCACTTCAAGCGCCGGAATATCGAGTTAAATATGAAGTATATTGATCCCAGCTACATTATCCGCAGTGTGCCTGCGAATTCCGAGGATGCGGTGATCTGCGACATGTATGCGCGGCATGCCGTCCATGCCGCCATGGCCGGCAAAACCGATGTCGTGATCGGATATTGGCATGATTATATCCATGTTCCGATAGCAATGGCCACCGAGACCCGGCGGAAGGTTTCGCCGGATAGCTTGTTGTGGAACAGTGTGCTCTCGGCCACCGGACAGCGTGCCAGGATGATCTGAACCTGAATTTTTGGAAAGGGCAGGTAGGTATGATCCTAAGGCGATATATAGCCGTGTTGTTTGCCTTGTGTCTGCTTAAGGGGGTGTCCGATGGCCAGGCCGATCCTTCTTACGATGAGGCCGGGTTTTCTTCGTGCGAGAATGCAGGGCTTGGCTATCTGGCGGCCCCCTCAATGTCGCCGGGGCATATTCTCCGGCCTTCCTCATTATTTGTGATGCCAAAGGTGGGGACCAAAGGAACAGAGCGGGTGGATCTCGATTTCCATTGGGCGAATGTTTGGAATTACGTCCCGAACCAATACATGATTGACGGCGAATGGATCCGCAGCACGGTAAGGTATTCCTATGCGGTGAAGGATGATGTGTCGCTGGGTTTGGCTCTGCCGTTTATTGGGCGGACAGGCGGTATTGCCGATTCCTCCATTGAAAACTTTCATAAAGCCTTTACCATGGGTAATGCCGATCGCGATAAATTTCCGCGGAACCAGTCACGGATTACAGTGACAGATGGAAAAACGGTTCATACCGTGGCGGAGGGAGAGTCCTGGGGGATCGGCGATGTGTCGTTCTTTGCCGTGTCCCGCCTCACGGAGGGCTCATGGGTGTGGCCTGCTGTGATTGTGCAGGGTGAGGTGTTTATGCCCACGGGGAACGAGGACAAATTACGGGGAATGGGGGCTCCCGGCATTGCCGTGAGTTCGGTGGCGTCCAAGCGTCTGGGGAGGAGCCCCTTTATCGCCTTTCTGGGCCTGGGTATTGAGTATTGTAATGCCGAAGATATCGCGACGATCAGGATCCGTGATGATCAATTATCCGGATTGGCAGGGATGGAATATCAATACTCCAAATCATTGAGTTTGTTGGTTCAATACCTCATCAGTTCGCCTGCCGCCAAGAATTACCTCGAATTAGCCGAGCCGACTCACGAGGTGAGTGTGGGAATCAAGTGGCGTATGAGCGCGGATAATCTGCTGGAGTTGGCCGTGGTTGAAAATGTCGGATTATTCCAGAATAGTGCCGATATTGGCGTCCATCTCGCCTTTGGGTGGTGTTTGTAAGGGATGATGGTTAGGGGCGCCAACCAATAGTGTGTTTCAGGGTGGCCTCGGCGATGAGTACATCGGCCTCGGCCGCAATGCGCTGGGCGGTGGTCCCAGTGAGTTTGGCCTGAGCATCCAGCACATCGGCGTGGCGGGCCGCGCCATTCTTCCAGAGATCGGTGGCCACCTGCAAGTTCCGCGTGGCGCTGGCCTCGGCATGTTTTGAGGTTTTGAGGCGCGCGAGGGAATAATCCCGGGAGAGAAAGGCGGCCTTGGTCTCGGACACGATGGCTTCGGTCAGGACCTGAATCTGGTAGGTGTCGCGAGCGGCGCGGGCCTTGGCTTCGGCTGTTCGGGCGCGGGTCAGGCCTCCATCAAAAAGATTCCAAGAGAGGGTGGCGCCGACAAAAGCATCATCCCTCCATTTCGCGTCAGGTGGAAAATCGCGCGGGTTCGGGTTCCCCTGTTCATATCGGGCTGTCAGGGCGAGCTGGGGCCGGGCTTCGGCGCGCGCCACCTCGATGAGGGCGGCCCGGGCTTCGGCGCTTAGCCGCAGACTGGCCAGTTCCGCCCGGTTTGAAAGGGCGGTGGCAAGGGCGTTTTCCAAGGAGGGAAAGGGTGTGATGGCGGGACTGTCCGGTTGCTGGGGTGTCAGTTGCCCGGTAAATTTCAGTCCGGTCAGTTGGCTCAGCTGGATCACGCTCAGGTCGGCCTGTTGCTGGGCGGCCTGAAGTTGGAGTTGGATCTGGTCCAGAAGTACTTCGTTGGCCAGCACGTCGTTGTCGGTGGCCATCCCGGCATTTTTGAGGTTCCGTGTGTCGGTGAGTTGGGTTTCGGTTCGGGTAACCGAGGCTTGAAAGGCTTTGATTTGGGCAAGGGCCTTGCTCCACTGCCAGTAGGTGGTCAGTGTTTGAAGTTCAATATCCGCAGTGGTGGCGGCAAAGGTCTGTCGTGCCGCCGCCTCATCAAATTGCGCACTACGGCGTTGGTGGGTGACGCGGCCTCCGGTGTAGAGGGATTGCGTGATGCCGATCGAGGCTGAATATTGGTCATCCAGGACCGGGAGCGTTACCCCTGGGCCGAGGAGGCCATTCTCAAGGCCTTCGAAGTGCTGGGCCTGGGCGCGGGCATCCAGATGGGGCTGGAGTCCGGCAGCCGCCTGAAAACGGCGGGCGGTGGCCATGTGAAGGTCTTCGGTCTGGCCTTTCAGGGCGGGGCTGTGAGCCAGGGCGAGTTGTACCACAGCCTCTGGCGAGAGGGTGTCTGTGGTGGTCTCGGCTTGGGCCCGCGAGATGAGTACAAGAATACAGATCATTGGAAGGGAGAATGGTGAGGCGTTCATGAGCGGGATCCTTTCTGGGTGTTGCTCATCAGGGAAACAAAAACATCTTCGAGGGAGGGCTCAATGGATTGGAACTGAACCCCGGCTTGACCATTTTGAGTCAGCCAGGCGGTAGCCTCTCCAACCTCCGCGGCACCGCGGGAGGCAAAAAAATGAAGCCGGTCCCCGTATCGCACCAGGGCGGTGGGCGGCCAGCGTTGTTTGAGGATCTGGTGAAGGTCCTGCAGCGAGCGGCCCCCGATGATGGAGTACATCCGTCCGCGAAGATCCTCTTTGACGGCGGCAGGGGTGTCCACCCGGATGACGGTTCCGGCATTCATCAAGGCAATTTGGTGACACCGCTCAGCCTCGTCGAGATAGGGGGTCGTCATGAGGATGGTGATGTTCTGATCCAGCAAGGCTTTGAGAATGAGCCAGAATTCGCCCCGTGAAACCGGGTCGACGCCGGTGGACGGTTCATCAAGGAATAGGATTTCAGGGGTATGAATCAGGGCGCAGGCCAGGGCGAGTTTTTTCTTCATACCTCCGGACAACACTCCAGCCAGTCTTTTATGGAAGGGGTCGAGCCGGGTGAAGGCCAGCAACTCGTCGCGCCGCTTTTGGAAGTGTTCCACTCCATGGAGGTCGGCAAAGAACTCGATATTTTCGTCGACGGTCAGGTCGCCATAGAGGGTGAAGGCCTGGGAGAGATAGCCGATTCTGGCCTTGATGTCGGCCATGTGGTGGCGGAGATCGAAGCCGAGGATTTTTCCTTCGCCCTGGGTGGGCTTCAGGATTCCGCACAGGAGCCGGATGGCGGTGCTTTTCCCCGCGCCATCCGGTCCGATGAGGCCGAAAAAGGTTCCGCGTTGAATACAAAGGTCGAGCCCCTTTACCGCGACAACATCCCCAAAGGCTCTTCCTAGCTTTTGTGTTTCTATGACGGTGTCTGTCACAAATATCCATCGGCTGGCATGCCGGGTTTGAAGAGATTGTTCGGGTTTGGCAGGGTGATCTTGAGGCGATAGACCAGTTTGGTGCGTTCATCGGGGGTTTGCACATTGCGGGGGGTGAACTCGGCTTCCGACGAAATGAAGGTGATCACTCCTTCGTAACGCAGGGGATCCCCATCAACTTTGATATAGGCTTTTTGTCCAAGTTTTACAGAGGGCAAACGGGTTTCCGGCAGATAGAGGGAAAGCCAGACCTCATTCAGTTGTGACAACGTTGCCAGGGGTGTGCCTGCCATCACCATCTCGCCCTGCTCGACGTTTTTGGTGGTGATGGTGCCGGAGGCGGTGGATTTAACCGTGCAGTCAGAGAGTGCCTTTTCGGCTTGGGCCGACCGGGCTTGGGCTAATTCAACGGCAGCCTGGGCGGCGCGGATCTCCTCCTGCCGGTTTCCTTTGACAAGCCGATTCAACTGCTGTTCTGCGGCGGCCAGTGTGGCGGCGGTACGCTCCACGGCGGTGGCCGCATCGTCGCGTTGTTTTGGCGTGGCGCTGTTTTGAGACAACAGGGTTTCCATCCGGTGGGCATCGGTGGTGGCGGCATCCGCGGAGGCTTTGGCTTCCCGGACCTGGGCCCGGGCGCGTTGGATGTCCTCGTCGCGGCTGCCCGCCAGCATCAGGTCCCGCTGGGCCTGCGCCTGGGCGAGGGCGGCCCGGGCTTCGTCACAACGGAGCTGGTAAATCAAGGGATCGAGGGTGGCGATAATCTGGCCGTTCGTGAGGCGGGCGCCTTCAGCGATCAATAGTGAGGTGAGGCGACCCGCGACTTCCGGGGCCAGCCGGACCTGGGTGCACTCGATGGTGCCCGAGCCGTCGGGTTTGTCGGCGTTGAAGACGCAGGAGCAACAGATCAGGGCCGGGATGACGAGCAAGGATGTGATCCATGTTTGAGTATTCATGGCATTCATTATGCCCATCGAACAGTAAAGATCAATTTTTGTTTGGTGAGCCAAGGGGGGCGCACTATAATTAAAACCCATGGATGCAGAAACGATGGCGGTCATTGACTTTGAGACGACCGGGCTTTCGCCACTGGCGGGGTCACGGGCGACTGAAATTGCCGTGGTACTGGTGCGGGGCGGGGAGATTGTGGCCCGGTATCAAAGCCTGATGAATGCCGGAGTCTATGTGCCGGTTTTTATCGAGCAGTTAACCGGCATCAGCAATGAAATGGTCCGAACTGCTCCGCCGGCGGCGGAGGTGATGGCGGCGGCGGCGGATTTTATTGGCGACATTCCCCTGGTGGCGCACAACGCATCCTTCGACAGCAAGTTCTGGGATGCGGAATTGAGCCGGATTCAACGGCAGCGGCGTCAGGAATTTGCCTGTTCCATGCGGGTGGCGCGGCGTCTTTTCCCCGAGTCGCCCAGTCATAAGCTGGGAACGCTGGTGCGATATCTGCGGTTGCCAGATAGCGGGGTACATCACCGAGCCATGGCGGATGCCGAGATGACCGCCCACCTGGTGATGAGAATACAAGTGGAACTGATGCAGCGTTTCGGGTTGGATTATGTTCCGCACCATCAGCATCTGCGGGCTGTCCAGTCGGTTTCCCTGTCCAAACTGGAGGCGACGATTCAGAGATTCCGGAAGGTTCCCCCGCAGGGTTAGGCCTGACGCTCGTGATCCATGAGGGCGCCCCCCATGATGGCGGCGCCACCATCCACGGCAAGGATTTGGCCGGTGATTTTGGCGGCAAGCGGGCTGAGTAGAAAGGCTGTGGCATTTGCAACCGCCTGCCGGTCCTCGACGGGATCCCAGGGGATGGGGCTGGATTGCATCCAGATTTTGCCGATATGCTCGAAGTCGGGAATCTTGCTGGCCGCCGTTGTGGCGACAGGTCCGGAAGAAATGGCGTTGACGCGAATCTTGTCGCGGCCATGCCGCCGGGCGAGGGCGCGTACCAGCGCTTCAAGCGCGGCCTTGTGCACTCCCATCCAGTTGTATTGCGGATAGACATGATGGGTGTCAAAAGTCAGGGCGACGATTCCGCCTCCGTTTTTGAGATGGGGGGCGGCAAATTGGCTGACCGTTGCCAGTGAGGCGCAACTAATCTGGTAGGATTTGAGGACGTCTGACATGGAGCGGGTGTGAAATTCGTTTCCCATGCAGGTCTTAGGGTTGGCGTAGGCGATGGAATGAACGACGCCGGCCAGTGTGTCGAGACCGGCGAAAAGCGTTTCCACCTGGGCTTCATCCGAGACATCGCAGAACCGCACATCAAGGCGCTCTTTTTCCTGGGCGGACAAGGCTTTGCTGGCGTTGAGATAGCGTTTCATGACAATCTCGTTCTGAACGGAATAGATCACCTTGCCGCCGAATTGTTCGATGGTTTTGCCGATAAAATAGGCAAGTGAGTTCGGGTCAAGCAATCCCATCACCAAATAAGTTTTCCCCTGTTCAATCATAATGAGCCTCTTTCCAAGTTGTTGATAGCAGTTGAGTGCATCCCGGTCAAGGTACATATGACATCCGAAGGGGGGGGTCTGCTGGGCACTAATGGGCGCTTAATTTTTGAATTCTTTCTGGTATTTTTCAAAACAAGTGGGGCAAATTCCGTGGGAGATACTGCGGGGTTGATCATAGCCAAGTGCGGTTTCGATTCTCTCCCATTTACCGTCTACCTTTACGGCCTTGCAGGTGGCACACATCAGGATGAACCCTTCCAGTTCCCGGACGTGTCCAATGGTTTGAATCGTCCAACGCGCGATGCCCCAGCCTAAAATCAACAGAACCAAACTCTCAATCAAGACCTGTTGAAAACTGAACGGCGGATCGAACCACTCTGTTAGCCAGCACGTTAGAATCGCCGATAGAAAACCGAGAATCTCGACACTCACTACCTTGTATTTAATCGCCTGCTTAAATGTCATAAATACACCTGCATTCTTGTGTTCAACTCTTTGTCCATCCTCGCATTCCGTCACATTGCCACATAACGGAATACCTTCCCAGTTTATTGTATCTAATCCGCATTAATTGCAGCCGCACCTTCCGATGACCCCGTTTGACAGAGGGGAAGTCGTACAGGAACAGATCAATGGAATCGCCAGCCTCAAGGCAAGCGATAAGATTCTGAACCGGTACGCGGGTGCCATCGAAAACAGGAGTGCACCCAGAATATCGGGATCGCTAACGACAGACTGTTTCAAGTGATTCATGTTCCTATTATTGAAAGTTTCCGCAATTATTCAATTTTTAGATTATAGGCGATATTTGGTGGTGGAATGGCTACCGAGTCAATTCCGGGCGGTGAGGGGGTGGCATTTAGGGGTATAGACAGAAACACCTAGGGGGAGTAAAAAGCAGAGTGATCAAAACGTCTGTAATATCCTGGAGTCATTGACATGGCGGAGATTCTGTTTCACTGCCCGGATTGCGAGAAGGCCCTGGCGATTGATGAGGCTGGAGCAGGGAAAATGATCAGATGCCCTCAATGTGGTACGATTATTCAGATCCCTCCTCCATCCCTGAGATTTCACTGCCCCGCTTGCAACACAGAGCTATGCACTCCCAGCACGATAAATCCCTCGTCAATGCACTGCCCGAGTTGCGACTCTGCATTGCCAGATAACCCCATAAGTGCAAAAGACGGCTCTGCTCCACGGGAATGCATCAGTTGTCACCTCCCAATTGAACAGGATGCGGTTATCTGCATTTCCTGTGGAGTGAACCAGCAGACAGGCAGCCATGTTCATGCCAGACTCTCACTTCGCAAATCGGAATCGGAGCCTGACAATCAGTCTGATGTTCCTGTTCACGTCGAGCACCCATCCGTTGAAATGGAGCCTACTTTACTGGAAAAGATCATCCCTGAAATAATGGTGATTACCCTTATCCTCATCCTGATCCTTGGAACGGTTGTTGTTATCAAGCGGGCGGCTATTGCAGACTTCCTGTTCACAAAATGTACGAGGCAAATACCCCCTAATCAGCAGGTCACTCCGCCGGTGAAGAAGCCGCAAGAGGATATGCATGTGGCTACGGTCAATCTAATTACAAATAGAACTTTGCAGAAAACGGCACAAACCATCACTTATCCCTCTACCCCGCCACCTGCTCCTGCCTCGAATGTGGTTGTACGAATCATGCCCAAGTCTGAATTGCCCAAGCCTGAATTGCAGAAACATGAGACAGATACGGTTCAGCCAGTGGCCGCATCATCCAATGCCCTCTCCCTGAAAGCCGTTCTTGTGTCTGGGAATGTTGCTGGTGATATATCCAAGGTTCAGCCTCCATCGGTTTCCAATAATATTCCACAAAAAGCCCCCCAGACCAACGATTCACCAGATATCCTTAGCGGCGGCAGGGTTGTGTGGGGAATGTGCCGGGCAGACGTGAAAAGATTTGAAACCAACAGTGGGAGTCTCTGGGTTTCAGAAAACACCAATACGGTCATTTTCAGGGCTATTGTTTACGACAAAACATGCCTTGTTGCCTATCACCTCACCAATGATCACTTTACCGGGAAAGATGTTGCGGTTGCTCTGCCAGCCAGGAAGGATCTGACTTTCTTTTCAGATGACGATGCCTATCTTCAGGAATACAAAAGATTGAAGGATTTGCTCAAATCCCAGTATGGCAACTGCACTGAACAGCAGCAGGATGCCGACATCACCTTGGCCATGAATCAGTATGAATTGAAAGTCCGTAGGCAGCAGGAAGAAGTTGAATACATGAGAAGGGGCGTGTCGGAACTTGAGATTACCCTGAAACAGGAGCGGGAACTGTGGCAGACCAATGATCGGAAGGTCGCTTATGGATCTGTGTATGACAGCCAGAAAGCCGCCATTGATTTTGATAACTCCCAACGCAGGAAGATGGAACGGCAAGTGGAGTATGTGAAAGATGAGGAGGCAAAGCTCACAAAGCTGTTGGCATCAAAGCCGGTCAAAAGGTGGGTGCGTTTCACAAGCCAATACTATTCCAATGACTCCAGAATCGGAATGGAGTGTTCAAGGTCACGAGCAGGCATACGGATAGTTCTTAAATATAGACCGCTGGTTGCAGGTTCTGACAAATTGGGTTCTGATGATTTGTAGGCTACCTTAAGTCAAAATGCTGAATTACTGTCCCTATATTCAAGTCAGACAAGTATCCAATGAAAACAGCCTCCCTGTGTAAAATAGCCGTAGTCTTTCTCCTTTTATTGATTCCGGGTCTGATCTGGGCACAATCTGAGACTGGGCAGGTATATGTGCTGGTTCGCCTCACTGATTTCGAGGGTGTCACGACGTTCAAGTCAGTAACACAGGGAGAATTTCGTGTCCTCTCTGATGTGGTAAAGAAGGAAAACCAGGCTTTACCCGTGGCCTTTGGAAACCTTCGCAAGGAGTGGCGGAAATCCCAGACCAAAGCTGAGATGTCACAAAAAGGAAAAGCAAAGATTCCGACACCACCCTTTCCCCTGAAATGCCCTGCACCACGGGAAATCCAGAAAATGGGAACCTTTGCCTCGGTGGAGGAGTCGGATAAACTCAAGCTGACACTTGTGGACAGTGAAACGAAACGTGTTGAGAAGCTGGCTGCCGAGAAGGCAAAAAAAGAGGCAGAGGAAGAGGCAAAAACGGCTACCCCGCAGGTTGGGTTAAATCGTCCCTCCGTCAAACATTCAATAAAGCAGCCCAAAGCGGTCTCTTCGGTGGCAGAAAAGGAAATGTTGGATAAGCTGATCAAGGAAATTGAACGAGTGAAAGCTGCGGGCGATTCCTCGGGTGATCTGGGTGACGTAAAGCCAATTCCCCATAAGGCTGCAGGGGCGAAGAAGGCTGCCCGTCCAATCCATCCAATAAACGAGTAAAGCCCCATGAACAAAGTCATCTACCTGACAGTAATTCTGCTTCTGGTTGCTGTATTATTCATCCCTTCCTTCGTGGAATATATCTTCTTTATCCCATTTGAAGGCAGAATTCCCGAAATGACTAATAGCATTGTTAGTAGCGTTAGATGGATCAAGGCTTATAATGAATAAGTTACGCCTAATTGTTGGTAACGTTGCCGCAGTGTGCTTGATCGCATTAGGTGCATATGTCATTAAGACTCATACGTGGCAATACAGGGGCGGTGGCGAAGCTTCACATGAGCAGGCATTCTGGTGGGGCATATTCTGTGTCGTTGTGGGTGCGTGGCTGTTGGTGGTTCAATATCTTGGAACACGGTCAAAAAAAGGGAAAACATAATGGAATGGATTTTCAATGAGTAGCTTTGATCCAGTAGGGCATGGAATCTGGAACCCGAGACCGCGACCAAGTTTTCTTCAGATCTTGTCTCCGACCGATTGGGGTGTGCATTTGCAGGAAGGTTTCACGAATGATGACTATACGTCCAGAGCTACAAGTGCATGTAACATCAATCGAAGTGGCCACTGGGTATCTGCGATACTGCTTTCAACCATGGTGCCATGGCTAGTCCTTGAAATACTTGCGATCTTGGGTATTCATATTAGGCTCTGAAAATAAACGTGATACGGATCAGAAATAGATATTGATGAGATCCTAATGGGGCGGGGACCACGGGCAGATATGTCGTTGATTTGCCTGAATAACCAAGTGACAGCCCACCCAAGTGAAAGGGATGCCAACGCTGAAGATGATTAATATGATGAGATGTTGTATTTCCATCGGAATAATTCTGATCCTTGCGTTTACGGGATGCAAAACCCCCATTGATTCATTCAAGGAAACAGCCACCCCGGGGCAATGCACACTTCGTAAACTGAAGGCTATTGTCATTGATGAAGTCGAGTTCAGGCAAGCAAACCTGTATGATGTTTTGGAATTCATTCAGAAAAGAGCTGGGGAATGTGAGCCTACGGGCAAGGATGGACGGCTTATTGGCCTTGGGCTCTGTCCGACCAACCCACCTGCTGAAGTCAAAGTAAACGTCGATCCTTTCTCGGTATCTGGACAAAAGGTGAACGATGCCGGAATCACATTCCTTGCCCGTTACATATCGCTCTACGATCTTGTGGATTCTGTCTGTCGAATCGCTGGCTATGAATGGTCAATAGACGACAAGAAGGGCACTATGATATTCAGGGAAAAGGGAGGCAGCACAGCTCACAAGCCCGCTCCTCGGCAGCATTAAAGTTTGGACATAGGAATCAAATATGAACAAGAGATTTGTGATGATTCATCTTCAGGAGGCGATGGAGGAGCTTCAGGATACGATCAAAGCCCTTCAGACAGAGGGGACTAGCCGCTCTCAGGAGAATCCTGGGTTAAGAGGCTCGGTATTAATAATTGTTCGGAACAACGGAAGACTAGAAAAATGAAACATGACCTTGATGATGTCCCCTACAAGAAGCGACAACGGGATGAGCTACTGGTGGGTGGCATCCCCTCCTTGGCTCCCTGTGGTTGCTGATTGATCTTGGGTTTTGCCCCGGAACAGATGGGGAGAACCGATACGGCTACAGAAACAGGTATGGATGAAGAAAAAATGAAGGTATTTTCGATCAAAAGCATCCGGATAGTAACGGCCTTGGCTGTCATAGGGGTGATTGTCGTTGTAGGATCACTCATCTTTCTTAAAAAACACCGGGAAGCCCAGCACCTAAAGTGCCTCCATAACTTGGTTCTTATTGACCATGCCATCAATTGCGGGATCCCTATGTCCAAAGGTCTTAGCCTTGGGGAAGAGGTGCGTACTGAGGATGTTATAGAAAACTGTTTAGGTGAATTGCCGCAGTGTCCATCTGGTGGGAAATACGTGATTGACTACCATGTCGGTAAACATCCAGTCTGTCCAAAACACAGTGATCTGACACGAGTGGTTGAGACGTGGGTACACCATCCTAAAGTGGATTCAACAGAACAATCGCCCAACGTTCGCCCAACCGAATGAAAAGAGCCTGAAATGTTTACTAGTGTTCCTGACAAACCAACTCCCATAGGGTGCCTTGTGGGCTTCTTTGCCTTATTCCCTGCGATTTACTCTGTCATGGCATTTTGGGGAGCACACAAGGCCTTTACCAGGCAACCCCCATTGCCGGACACAGGTAAGCAACTTATTTTCTGGGGAATAATTGCCCTGGTGCCAGCACTTTTGGGCATAGGCTTCTGTATTTACAGGCTCTTGACAATTGGCTCACGTGATCAGTGTAAGGCAGGTAGTTCGATTTGCTCGTAAGGGAATAAATTATGCTAAGGCAAGGAAAACGGTTATGACGAGATACAGTACCAGTAAATGTGTGTTTTGGGTGTTTGTTGCATCTTTGGCTTGGAACTCCTATGCAGAGACCTTTGCCCTGCAGGATAAGTCCTGTCAACGCAGGCTTCGTGTAGTCCGCCACTATGAGATCACCGCCCAACCGGGAGCCCCCACCGTCGCCGCCCTTCCCGCACTGTTGAGTTTCTGGGGGGAGAGCAACTGGCAGCTGGTAAAGTCGTCGCATTTCACATACAGCGAGCCTCCGGACAAAACGGAGATCACATCGGACAACCGTGGACAGCCCCGCCGCTATTACCAGATGTCGTGGAATGCACCCAAGGCCGGGAAAATCACCGTTGAGGAGAGATTGGATGTGGAACTTTCCTGCTTCGGCACGATCTACACATCGGCAAAATTGCCCTATGACGCGGAGGTGCTCAAGCGTTTCCCAAATTCCCTGGGTGCCGATGAGAAGGAGGGAATCAACCCCAATAACCCTGTTCTTGGGCCTCTTTGTGATTCCATTGTCAAGAAAGGGCGCACTGCCGAAGAGGTGGTTGAAGGGGTCTGTGACTGGATAAATGAGAACATCACGTTTGTGAAGGGGCAGAGGACTTCAGATGAGGCCCTTGCACAACGACAGGGAAGTTGCACCCCCATGTCCCTCCTTGCATGTTCTATGCTCCGTAAGATCGGCATTCCGGCTGAGGTGGTGGATGCCAAATTCATCGGTAAGGACAGTGGTCATGCATTCATCGAAGTGTATTTCCCTGATGCCGGCTGGATCTTCTATGATCTCTCCAACTGGAACCGTGGCTACAAGAGTCTGGATTGCCTGATGGCGGTGGGATGGGCGTATAGAGCGGGAGCCCCTGAAAACACGAAGTGGGTGGATGGCTATTTCTGTGTGGAAAAGGATGTGTCGCCTTATTTGGATCGGTCTGAGGCTGGCACTCGATTTATCAGGAAGGCACCCAAGGGAATGAAGATAAGCAGTGTCAGTGTATCCTCGCAGAAGCCCCCGCCATCTGTGAAACCCAGACAACATCCCATTAGAGAGATGATTTTGGACACCACCATTCCTTCAGGGCCAAGAGAAGCCAATGACAATGTTTCAAGTTCGCCGACAAAGGTCTTTAAGGGTGAGTTTTCTGGCAAATAGTCCGCAACAGACCATTGTGTATAGTCCATCGCCAATAATTGTTTGAGTAGCCCAAAAATGGAAACAGCACAAGAATGGATTCCGTTCACAGTTGGGAATATTCCAGTCTTCGTCTTCATTGGATGGGTATTCTTCAGGGATTGGGGTAACTTCATGGACTCATTCCTTGGTTTTTTGGAGAACGAATGGGCAGAGCGGTTCAAGTTCGGTTGGTTCATCATGGCTTGTTTGTTGACGGCCACCTTTGAGACGATCCCTATCACTTGGCTCGCGGAAGGGGAAGAGTTCCACCACGAAAAAGGACGAGGTGAAGCGGATGCAGGAATGGCGTCGGCGCCAGAAGGAAGCCCGGGCGGCGGAAGAGGCCGTGTTACGTGATGACTGCCAGTCAGAAGTTGTTGATAAGGAACATGATAATGGCGTTCAGGCTGTGTTACGTGATGACTGCCTTGAGCACAATCCGTTGATTATCGGCCTGATTTCGCAGGTTGCGGGGGTGTTACGTGATGACATCGCAACGGCCGTAAAAAGGCTCCACAGTCGAGGGCAAATGATCCTTGGGAAAGGCCCGGGATCGTAAACCAAAACTGAAAGGAGCGATGGCGATGAAGGTAGAGAAGCGGGTGTTGTGCGAGGAGCGGGTCAGGCGGGTGCCTGAACAGTTTAGCTGGGTGGACCACCGGCTGGTACGGGACGGTCTGATACGGCGGTGTCCGGCGGCGGCATGGGGGTTGTACTTGTTCCTGGTGACGGTGGGCGACGCGGAGGGACTGTCGTATTACTCGGACCGGAGTCTATGCCAGGCGCTGAACCTGTCGGAGGGGGACTTGGCGGCAGTTCGGAGGCGGCTGATGGAAGAGAATCTTCTGGACTGGGAAGCCCCGTTTTACCAGGTGCTGTCGGTGCCGGAGAGGAGGTCGGCATGATCGAGTACGCCACTTACTGCCGGATCCACGAGTTGAGTGACCGGGACAAGTTACTGGCGCCGCAGATCGCCGCCGAGTTGTCTCTGGACGAGCGCACGGTCCGGTTCTGGCTGGATGAGGAGAGTTACCGGCCGCGTCAGGGCATCAAGCGGGAGAGCAATCTGGACGGGTATGGCCACAAAAACAGCGACCGCAGGTTTTTAAGCTGCGGTCGTATAGGCAAGCATTTACCTGCTATCGGGTGCCCCAGTCGGTCAGTTGTATCTGAACTAGATGACGTCTGAGACGTCGTTCTGAGTATCAACC
>Ga0209697_10002081_pt1 | contig 29337 bp, 28 predicted proteins | sample AliMusrvi5mmetaG_FD_184115 | JGI IMG/M metagenome (GOLD analysis project Ga0209697, IMG submission 184115) | Freshwater lake bacterial and archeal communities from Alinen Mustajarvi, Finland, to study Microbial Dark Matter (Phase II) - Alinen... | ecosystem: Environmental > Aquatic > Freshwater... | reverse complement strand
AAGGCGGTCATCGGGTTTTCCATCAAACCCGTAACAACCGGATCCTCCAAATCAAAATAATTCGCGTGATTCAAAGGCAAAATCTGACGCGCCAGCGTCGTTTTTCCGCATTGCCTCGGACCAATCAGCGCCACCACAGGATTCCTTCCCAAGGCACGTTCGAGGTTTTTCTGATAGGCAAATCGTGGGATCACCCGTGAAATCTTGCAGCGCCTGTGCAGGATTTCAAGATCTAATCGTCGGGCAGAAAAAAGGACTTCTTGAAAAAGAATGGTTTTTCGGGTTGAATACCGAAGAGGTTTTTTGCAATGCCATCCGTGATTTCCAAAAAAATGGGCAGGAGCACATCCGCTTTTTCACCGCGAACTGAAAGCGTGGGCTTTTCTGTCCGTGTCCCGCAACGCGCCGGAAAACCCTTCATGGAAGCTGACGCGGAAAAATTCCTCCTCTCGCGAGGATTCCGACCAGCGAACCCGGAAGAATCTCGCACGATCCGCGAGGTCGTCGCCCGCACAGACGCCAAGATTGCCCGTCAGTTGGCTGGAGTCTGATCTTCCAGCAGATCAAATCTGCCGGGACCACTCTCCCGTTGCTCCTTCTCCAGCTTTTCCCGGATCTTTTCCAAACTGTATTTCCTGTGCTTGCCGATCCGGTAGCACGGGATGATTCCCCTGTCGGAATAGTCCCGCAACGTGCTTGGGGACAGGTCCAGAAATTCGGCGGCTTTGGCCGCTCCCACATACCCGGCAAGGCTTGCCGGATTTCCAATTTCGGGCTGTCCCGGAACTGGCGCGGGCTCGCTTGAGGAACGGGGCGGCTTCTCTCCTTCGAGGAGTCTGCCAGATGCCCGATAAACCGCATCCACTTCTCTCAATATGTCAACAGGGAACGGGCTGTTGCCCAAATCATAGTTGGCACGCAACATGCTTGCAGTCAGCCAGATATGATGGGACGATTAGCAAAGCAAACAGAGTTGTGGGTTGAGCCGGTGGAGTTGGGGAAACGGATTCCCCAGGATCATCTTCTGCGGAAGATCGGCAAGATTCTCGATTTGAGATTCGTGCACCGTGAGGTGTCGGGATTTTACGGGCGCAACGGCCACGTTTCGGCAGACCCGGTCGTAATTATGAAGCTCATGCTGCTGCTGTTTCTCGACGATGTGAGAAGCGAGCGGGAATTGATGCGGGTGGTTCCCCTGCGGATCGACTACCTTTGGTTTTTGGGTTTTGGATTGGAAGATGCCGTTCCCGACCACAGCGTGTTGAGCAAGGCTCGGGCGCGCTGGGGGAGCGAGGTGTTTGCCAGGGTCTTTGAGCGCACGATTCAGCAGTGTGTGAAAGCGGGGTTGGTGGATGGCGAGAAGCTCCATGTCGATGCGTCGCTGATTCGCGCCAACGCTTCGCGCAACTCTGTGATCCAGGTCGTCGTGGAGGCGCAGATGGAGAAGCTTGATGGGAAAAGGGAAGAGGTAAACACATGTCACCGCAGCACGAGCGACCCGGACTCCACGGTGGTCCGTCACCGCGACGGGGCAGCCGTGCCAAGTTACAAGAACCACCGGGTGGTGGATGACAAAGCCGGGGTCATTACCGCAACGAAGACAACCACGGGCGCAGTGGATGAAGGGCAGGAACTGAGCACTTTGGTTTGGGGCGATTTGGGGCAGGTTGGGGGAATTCAACCAGCGTTTTTGGTCTTTGCTGGCGAATTGAATAACTCCGCATAAAACAACGCAAACCATTTATATGCTTAGTATTCAGAGCAGTTACGCGGAAAAATCAGACCTTATTCTTAACGGGCATCCCGCCCGTTTTGGCACTGGCTTTGCAAGCGCAGGCGAACGTCTTTCACAGGCGGAAAACCAGCGCGATAGCGCTTCGTAAATTGGGAAAGACGAACGTTTGGTGCAGGGAGAACAACCGGAATGAAGTGAAGCATCGCCTGTGCCCCCTGTTTTGCTCTCGCGGCATATCGTCCGTTTGTTTGTAGAGCGGCTCCGGCAAGAAAAAAGCCGCCCCGGCGCACGACCGGGGCGGCTGGAATCTTTTTCCTGAAGCGGCGGGCTACTTTTTCGCGCCGGGCTTCTTTTTCTTGGAAGGCCGGACAATCACGTAGGAACCCTTGGCTCCCGGGATCGCGCCGCTGACGACGATGACGCCGTCTTCGCCGCGAACCTGGAGGACGCGGAGGTTTTGCAGCGTGACGCGCTCGTCGCCCAAATGTCCGGGCATGCCCATGTTTTTCCAGACGCGCCCGGGGGTCGAGCGGTTGCCGATGGCGCCGTTCCGGCGGTGCATCGTCGATCCGTGGGTCATCGGCTGCCCGTCGAAATTGTGCTTTTTGATCGTTCCCTGGAAGCCCTTGCCCTTCGACTGGCCGATCACGTCCACGAACTGCCCGGCCTCGAAGACCGTGACCGCGACGTCCGCGGATTCCGGGGTGGTTTCCCCCGCGGCGAGACGGAATTCGCGGATAAAGCGCTTCGGCGTCGAGGAGGTTTTTCCGAAATGCCCGGTCTGCGCCTTGGTGACGCGCTGGGGTTTCTGGTCGTCAAATCCCACCTGGACGGCCGCGTAGCCATCCTTGTCGGCGTTCTTGGTTTGAAGGATGCGGTTGCCTCCGGCCTCGATGACGGTGGCGGGAGTGATGCGGCCCTTTTCGTCGTAGAAACGGGTCATGCCGAGTTTTTTTCCGAGTAGTCCAATGCTCATGGCGGTCAAATTTTGATGGTGATGTCAACCCCGGCCGGGAGGTTGAGTTTGCGGAGTTCGTCAACGGTCTTGGCCGTGGGTTCGACGATGTCGAGGAGCCGCTTGTGGGTGCGGATTTCGAATTGCTCCATCGATTTCTTGTCGACGTGGGGCGAGCGGTTGACGGTGAATTTTTCGATGCGGGTCGGGAGCGGGATCGGCCCGGTCACCTTCGACCCCGTGCGCTTCGCGGTTTCGACAATTTCGTGCGCGGACGCATCGAGGATGCGGTAGTCGAACCCCTTGAGCCGGATCCGGATTTTTTGTGCTGATGGTGATGCCATAGATAAAGAACAGTGAATGTGTGTGGTGAAATCCCGACATTGAGCGGGAGGGAAAGACTAGGGATGCGCCACACGCTGGCAAGGGATTTTTTCAAAAAATCGTTGGTGGGAGGCCTCCGGATGCGCTTTGATACACGTCAATGTCTCTGAAATTGCGTTCCTTTCTGACATCCCGGGGCCTCCGGGCGCACACGGTTGCTGTGGCAGCCGTATTTTTCGGCGCGATCCTGCCCGCTGGCGCGCTTGATTACTCGGTTCCCTTTGTTCGCGATGGGCTGAGTTATCTTTCTCCTGACTGGGCGAATGGCCTCGGGGCAGTGGTTGGGCAGATCGAGGTCCGCAACGGCGACGGCAACGGCATCGATGGTTTCGACGGTTCGCGTCATGGGGCGCTGGGGGCCGGTTTCACATGGGTCCAGGTGGGATCGATGATCACCAACCTCAACTACGGATACCAGGATGTCCGGGATTTCAGCGGCGACAACAACCCGGCGGACTCGCAATTTCATGGAACCTTTGTTGCGGGAATCATGGCCAACTCGCTTGGCGTTTCCATTTCCACGACCGACCCGACCACGGGTGTCACGACTTCTGTTCCGTTCACCGGCGTTGCCCCCGCGGCGCAATACTACGGCGCAATTTTCAGCGGGGCTGATACCAAGGTCGGCTTTTTGTCATTGAAGCAATCGTTGGACTACCTTACGACGTCGGGCTCGACGTTCTCGGTGAACGGCGCGCCGGTTTCCGGAACGCAGGTGATCAACAGCAGTTGGGGAGGCAAGGTTTCAAGCCAGTCGGATCTGGACGGCAACAGCGCGATATCGCTGCTGATGGACGAGTATGTCGGCTACAAGGGCAAGGCCGGCGGCAGCACCGGGCAATACATGGACAAGTTGATGGTCATCGCGGCCGGCAACATCGAGAAGCAAACCGATCCCCAATCGATTCAGGGCCTGCTCACGCAGCCTGCGGATTCCTTTAACGGGATCGTCGTCGGAGCGCTCGATGTGCTCGACGAAAAGGCGACCGGCTTGACCGATCCCAACCGCATGCCTGCCGCGAAAGTCGCGCCATACAGCGAATTCAAGCCGCTTGCCAACGGGCGTAACGGAGTCGATCTCGTCGCGCCGGGGACGAATATCTGGTCCGACCTGTCAAGCGAGGTGGCTTTGAGCGCTTTTGGGATCACAGGAAATTCCGTCGTGGCAGGCGCTGCGAGCGGCACAAGCTTCGCCGCGCCGCATGTCACCGGCGAGGCGGCGCTGCTCTACGGCGCCCACGTGTCAAGTCTTCCAGACGGCGTGACCGACAAGGGAACCCGGCTGTCCACCGACCACAAGCTGATCAAGGCGATCCTCATGAACAGCGCCGACAAGATTCCCGGCCTCGACGCGGATGGCAATGCGCAGGCCACGTGGCAGCCGGGCCTTGTGGCCACCAACTCCGACGGCGTGCCGACGGCCCTCGCGCCATTGAATTACGCGGTTGGCGCAGGCATGGCCAATGCCAACCGCGCGTTCCTGGACTACCGCGAAGCCGGCAACAGTTTCTGGGATCTCAACACGGTGACGGCCGGAAATCTCGAGCGGACCTACACATTCGGCACGGGAAAGTTCGTGGGCAGTTCCGGCAATCAAACATGGCTTGCCGGGCTCACCGCAACGCTCGTGTGGGACCGGCATGTGGACTTGACTGTTAACACGGACCCCTCCTCCGATACGAGCGGGGTGCTCGACAAACCGGTTTCGTTGAGCGATCTCGACCTTGTCCTGAAGATGGAAACCACGCCCGGGAACTGGCTGGATATTTTCATTTCAGAAGGTTCTTTGGGGAACGTGGACATGATCTACATGACGAGCCTCCCCACTTCCGGCACGGGCAACTTCGAGCTGGTTGTCCGCGGCACCACGCTTGCGGATCCCGCGCAGGGTGAGGAGTATGCCTTGGCGGTTGATTACGAGACCAAGCCCGGGCCGGTTCCCGAGCCGGCCGCCATTGCCCTCCTGCTGGTTGCGGTTTGTTCGATCGGGGTGATCCGCTGGAGGCGCCGCAACGGGTCCGCCTGCTGACGCGAACGCGCGGTTGAATATTGCCCTCGCGAACGATAGTCTTCGTCCATGCCTGTAATCTGCGCGGAAGACGAGCTGGTGGACAAGGTCCTGGATGGCGGGCGGATATCCGCCGCCGACGCCCGCGAACTGCACAAATTGCCGCTGGAAATGCTGGGGTCGCTCGCGGATGCCCGCCGCCGGGCCGCCAAGGCCGGGGCCTACGACGGCAGGGGGAACGAGGTCGTGACCTACATCGTGGACCGCAACATCAACTACACGAACGTCTGCAATGTCTATTGCAAGTTCTGCGCGTTTTACCGGACCGAAAAAGACGGCGACCACTACGTGCTGACGCCGGATCAGATCGACGAAAAGCTCGACGAACTGGCGGCCGGGGGCGGCGTCCAGGTCCTCCTCCAGGGCGGGCACCACCCGAAGCTCGGCATCGATTTTTACCTGAACATGCTCGCCCACATCCGGGCGAAATACCCGGGGATCAACATCCACGGGTTCAGCCCACCCGAGTTCAACCACTTCTCCGATGTCTTCGGAATGCCGGTGCGCGAGGTCATCTCGAAATTCATCGAAGCCGGGCTCGGGTCGATTCCGGGCGGGGGAGGCGAGATCCTCGCGGATGCCGTCCGCGACCGGATCTCCCCGCTGAAATGCAATTCGGACGCGTGGCTCGATGTCATGCGCCAGGCCCACGATCTCGGCCTCCGATCCAGCGCCACGATGATGTTCGGGCACGTCGAATCCCTCGACGACCGGATCGGGCACCTCGGCCGCCTCCGCGACCTCCAAGACGAAACCGGCGGGTTCACGGCGTTCATCTGCTGGACGTTCCAGCCCGAGCACACCAAGCTCCGCGCGGAAACCGTCACCAGCGCGGAATACCTCCGCACCCAGGCGATCGCCCGGATCTTCCTCGACAACTTCGAAAACGTCCAGAGCTCGTGGGTCACCCAAGGCCCTGAGATCGGCCAGATCGCGCTCCAGTTCGGGGCCAACGATTTCGGCAGCGTGATGATGGAGGAAAATGTCGTATCGAGCGCGGGGACGTCGTTCCGCCTCGCGGCGCAGGACATCGAACACCTCATCCGCGAAGCCGGCTACGAACCGCACCGCCGCAGCACATGGTATCAACTCCTGGACTGATATGCTCACAGACACGCACGCACACCTCGATTACCCGGATTTCGCCGGCGACCTCGACGCCGTCCTCGCCCGGGCGACGCAGGCCGGAGTCCGCCGGATCATCACCATCGGCACCGGCATCGAAAGCAGCCGCAGGGCGGTCGCCCTCGCGGAAAAATATCCCTCTGTTTACGCGGTCGTCGGGCTCCATCCCACGAATGTCGAGGCGGAATCCCGCGGCTGGCTCGATGCCCTTCGCGGGCTCGCGACGCACCCGAAGGTGGCCGCGATCGGCGAGACCGGCCTCGATTACCACCGGCTCCCCTCCGAACAACTTTCCTCGTCCCCGGCGCTGTCTGCCCTCCAGGCCGAGATGGCGGAGGACACCGAGGCGATGATCGTTGACGGATCCTACCGGTCCGCTCAGGCGGAGGCGTTCTCCGCCCAGCTCGATCTCGCCTGCGAGCTCGGGCTCAATGTCGTGATCCACCAGCGGGACGCGTGGGACGACACCTTGGAAATTTTGAAACCCTACGCCGGCCGCGTGCGCGGAGTCTTCCACTGCTTCGGCAACATGCCGGACCAGGCGCAGGAGATCCTCGCCATGGGGCACCTCGTCTCGTTCACCGGCATCGTGACATTCAAGAATGCCCCGGTCGTCCGCGAGGTGGCCGCTATGGTCCCGGTAGACGCCTTCATGGTGGAAACCGATTGCCCGTATCTCGCCCCGGCCCCGCACCGCGGCAAACGCGCCGAGCCCGCCCACACCAGGCTCGTCGCGGAAAAAATCGCGGAAGTCCGCGGCACGACTTTTGAAAACATCGCGGCCGCGACAGAAAAGACGGCTGAAGGGTTCTTCAAGCTGCCCCGCCAACTCTTCGTCCGGGAAGAGCGGGACAATGATTGAAGAGGAACGGCTCCGAATCGCACTCGGTTCAGGACGTTTTGTGATGCTGCCCATTCAGGGCAGGGTTCCTCGTTTCCCAAGACCCAGGGCGGCGCGGACGCTTGCCCTGGGCTGTTGGATGTTGCCCCTTCGGGGCTTAACTGAGCGCTATTCGGGACAGTTCCTTTAACAATGTGTCCGGTCGTATTCGGCGATTTTTTCGCGCACCGCCGACTCGGCTTCATTGTAAATGTCCTGAATCGTCTCGTCAGAAAAATTGTAAACGCGGTCGGCAAATGCCGTGGTCCCCATGCGGTCGAAAAGGCGCACTGCGGCATCGGCGATATCCTTGCCGTAAATGTGGTAGGAATCGGCCTGCCAGTTGAGCCGGCCGATTTTGACGGTCTTGCCGGTGCGTTTTGCGACTCCCGCAGCGATGACTTCCTTGTTGAACATGATGAACCCAAACATGTTCATGAAGTGCGCCCCCCAGGCATCGTTGCTCCGGAACCGGACGTTGCAGTTGAGCCACCATTCGCCGGTCGCCGGATCCTCGAGCAACCGGTACCAGATGGACTGGAGGCAGGGGGGATCGTAGCAATCCAAATCAATGTTCGGCATCCAGGTGATCATTTGCGCCTGCCGCGTAAACGGCTGCGCCGAGAGTTTATTGATAACGCTGTCGATCTGGTCCACGGCAAACGGGCCGACCTTGCCGGGCTTGCCATCCCGAAGTTCCTGCCATGAACCATAACTCGAGAGCCGCCCGTGGTAGGTGTATTCCCAGCGCGTGTCCTGCAGGTCATTCATGTTCTTGACCCAGTGGTCTTTCGCTCCCTGCACTTCCATGACATATTCGCGCAGATCTTCAATGCCGCCGGGAAATGCCTTGTGGATCATCGGCTCGGAAAGGGGGTCCAGCACGGTCGCGTTCATCGTGCAATCCAGGCTGGGCGGATCGCCGGGCCTGTCATACTGGGTTGTGAACCGAACCCCATTCTCATAAAGCGCAACGAGCGCTTTTTCGTAGGTCGCAGCCAGGCTGGTTTCGCAAACGTGCAGTACGGGAATGTTCATATGAGCGATTATTGGCATTGTCTTTTCGCCCTGCATATTTTCAAGCTTCATTTATCCGGAATACGGCGTTTCCTGTAGAGGTTGCAACGCAGGACGCGAAGCGGCCGAGGCCGGGCTTTCCATTCTGAAAGAATTTCTCAATCGCCGTTTTCGGAATCAATGGACATCGTGATCGTCCTGGCATTCTGACAAGGAGTTTCTTCGAGCGACCATTTATTGAGATGCTTTATGTGGCGGAAGCACAGCGGCGAAAAGGTTACGGAGAGTTCCTTTTCTCGGCATTGGAGGCCAGAGGGTTGCGCCATGCTGAAGTATGGACATCCACAAATCGCTCCAACAAACCAATGCAAAAACTTCTTCAAAAGCGAGGCTTTGTCCAGTCTGGCCGTGTTTTCCGACTGGACAAGGGAGACGCGGAGTTGTTCTACTGCAAAAAGAGGCTAACAATAAATTGAGTTCAACATGACCGAAATGCGATTGACCAACCCACTGATTTCCGAGCCAGGCATGTCGGACCCGCACGCTCTGGTGGTTGACGATGCCTGTTATCTCTTCACGGGGCATGACGTCGGCTTTGGCGTGAACGACTGGATCATGCCTGACTGGCGCATCTACCGTTCCGAAGACCTGAACGTCTGGACCCACGTGGGAACCATTAGGCCGGACGACAACTACATGGGCAAAGCCAGCACCTCTTGCTGGGGCGGCGATATTGTGGAGCGGAATGGCGCTTACTACTGGTATTTCTCCAATCGCACGGAGAGTGCTGGCGTCATGACGGCATCGAAGCCGGAAGGACCGTATCGCGACGCTTTGGGCCACCCGCTTGTTGACTCTTTCGATCCTTCCATCTTTGTCGATGATGACGGGACGCCGTACATTATTTACGGGGAGGTTGACTACAAAATTGCGCGCCTCAAGGAGTCGATGATCGAACTGGATGAAGAACCGAGGATTATCGAAGTGAACCGTAAGGGCGCATTTCCCAACATGGACAAGAATTCATTGCATAAGCACAACGGCATTTACTACCTGAGTTGCTCGGGGTATTACGCCACGTCAAAGGAACTCTACGGACCGTATGAGCACCAGGGCCTCGTCGGCACCGGCTGGGGGCTGGAGACTTGGTATGCCCATGGAGATTTCTTCAAGTGGAAAGGCGGCTGGTATCATGTTTGGTGCAAGTACCGGAACCGCGAGCACGACCGGATCCGCGACTGTTTCATTGCCCCAACAGTCTATGGGCCGGACGGTTCAATGCGCGATAATCTGGAACTGTTAGAGAAACAGATGCTGATATCCTTTCAAACATGAACATCACAATCCACAAAGACGGGCAGCAACTGGGGCCGTTCACTGAATCACGGGTTGGCGAAATGTTAAAATCAGGCCAGCTTGCCCTTGAAGACCTGGCATGGACCGAGGGCATGGATCAATGGGAACCACTGTCATCATTCGAGAATCTGCAATCCCTGCCCGCCCGGGCTCCTCTTCCAACCCCGTTGCCCCAGTCTTACAAGGACCGTTCGGTGGGCCTGACCGTATTCGGAATTCTGACGGTATTGCTGGGGTGCGTGGTCGCCATGTTTGTTCCCTTGATGCTGTTCGGGCAGATGGCCACTTCCAAAGCCACGGGCACGTCGGCCTCTCTTGTGACCATCCTGCCTGGCGTGGTCCTGTATGGTGCTTTGGCGGTGGCGCTGGTCTGGCTGGGCGTTGGCTCCACCATGGCCCGGCGTTGGGCCAGGGCGTTGCTGCTCATCTTTTCGTGGTGCTGGCTCGTCATGGGAGCCATGACGGTAGTATTCATGGCGTTTATTTTGCCGAAAACGCTGGCGAACCTGCCCTCCAGCGGAACCGCCGCTCATCCGGCGGTGCCCCCGGCAGTGATGACCGGAATACTGGTCGGCGTCTTCGTGGTGGCAGGTATCATCTATGTGGTTCTGCCGGCGATCTGGACATTTTTCTATAGCAGCCGGCATGTGAAAGCGACGTGTGAAGCACGGGATCCCGTGACACGTTGGACCGATGCGTGCCCGTTACCGGTGCTGGCGATTTGTTTGTGGATGGTAATTTCCGTGCCGATGATGCTGGCTGCTCCGCTTGTAGGCCGTGGCGTGATGCCGTTTTTTGGGATGTTTCTCACGGGTGTGCCGGGTACATTTTTCTGTCTGGTGGTCGCGGCCATCTGGGGTTATGCGGCATGGTCGCTGTACCGGCTGGAACAGCGGGGTTGGTGGCTGATCTTGATCGCTTTTTGCGTGTTCATGGTATCCGGCATCCTGACGTTCGCCCGCCATGACGTGTTGGAAATGTATCGGCTGATGGGCTTTCCCGACTTGCAAATCGAACAGATACAGAAAACCGGCGTGCTGGCAGGGAACAGCTTGGCCTGGATGATGGCGTTTTTCGCGCTGCCGTTCCTCGGCTATCTGCTTTTTATTAAAAAATACCTGGTCCGCAAATAGCTCCTAAAGCCGTAAAGGCATTGAAATAGAAAAAATTTCTTGCCTGCCCGCCATTCCGGCAATACGAATCAACCCTTTCCAAAAGGAATCCAACAAATCAATATGTCACAATCCGCACTAGATAAAATCAAAGCCATCGAAGAAAACGCAGTGAAAGAAATTGCCGCATTGAAAGCTGAGGCTGTATCAGAAGTTGTCAAAAAGATTTCTGAAACCAAGACGCTCCTGGCAAACTACCAAAAGGAATACGAGGAACTGACCGGCAAGACCGTCACCGGAGCCAAAGCGGCCCGTGTTCGCCTCTCTCCCGAGCAGAGTGCCGCCCTGGTAACCACAGTGGAAGCAATCATCAAGTCTGCCAGCGGCGGAATCAGCATGGGCGATATCGTCGGCAAGGCCGGCGCATCAGCGTCAGCCGTCAGGAGGGCCGTAAAAACCCTCAAAACCATCAAAACATCCGGCAGCAAGGCAACGACCTTGTATCACGTCAAATAGATCTGCCTCACTTCAGAGAAAGCCCCTCGGGTTCACTCCCTGGGGGCTTTTTCGTTATCGGGCATTCCCGCCAGTTGTCCGGTCTATTCAAAACAACGAACCTTGTGCGGCCTGTGGTTTCGGAGGCTGGCTCTTTTCGAGAAGCTCGAAAAACTCGTTTTCTGAAATCACCCGGACGTTTAGCTCGCGTGCCTTGTCGAGTTTCGATCCGGCATTTTCTCCGGCGAGGAGGAAGCCGGTATTTTTGCTGACCGCGCCGGCGAGGTTGCCGCCGGCTTCCCGGATGAGTTCGGAAGCCTGATCCCGGGACAGCGTGGGCAGGGTGCCGGTGATGACGAAAGTTTCGCCGCCGAGAACTCCCGTGCGAGCGTTCTCCCCGGCGGCCGAGCGAATTTGTTTTGCTTGGGGCGTGAGGCCGAGGAGCCGCATCCGCCCGAGTGCTTTCCGGCCGTGTTCGCTGGCCGCCCAATCAACAATGGCTTTTGCGGTGGCCGGGCCGACCAATGTCAGGGCTTTCCAGCCTTGCGCGGTGGGTCGCGCGAATCCGGCTTGTATCAGCCTCTCGCCGATCGGGTTTCCCAGCGCCTTCGCTTCCGCCTGAGATTTTTTGCGGGCAGCCTTCTCGTCATCCGGGAGCGTTTTTTCTGCTGGGCCGACTTTGTTCCGGTCAAAAACCTGCCGGAGTTCTCCGAGTTTTGCGGTGTCAACTAAAAGCTCGGAGGACGCGAGCGCAGGCAGGTCCGGGAAAAATCCGGCAAGGTCGATGGCGGTTTGTTCGCCGACTTCCGGGATGGCCAGCGCCTGGATCCACCGCTGGAGCGGCAGGGTGCGGGCGCGTTCCATGGCCTCGATGACTTTGGCGGCATGTTTTGGGCCGAAGATGCGGGGTTCCTCGTCGGTGCCGATATTGAGGGAGGCGAGTTGTTCGGCGGTGAGATCGAAGAGATCGAGGGGGTCATTCACGAGGCCGCGTTCGACGAGTTTTTCGGCGACGATGCCGCCGAGCGACTCGATATCGAGGGCCTTGCGCTGCGCGAAATATTCGAGGCGGCGGGTGAGCTGGGCCGGGCAGCCGGCGACATTCTGGCAGCGCCAGGCGACCTCCTCTTCACCTCCAGAAACCTTTTCTTTCGCGATCGGTCCTCCGCACACCGGGCATTTGCCGCCGGTGAACGCGAGGAAATCGAACGGTTCCGCGTCCTTCGGCCGCTTCGATTTGACGGCTTCGAGGACTTCGGGGATGACCATCCCGGCTTTGCGGACGACCACGGTGTCGCCGATGCGGATGTCCTTTCTGCGGATCTCCGACTCGTTGTGAAGAGTGGCGCGGGCGACGGTTGATCCCTGGATCGAGACGGGGGCGAGTTCCGCCACGGGAGTCAGCACGCCCGTGCGCCCGACCTGGATCGTGATGCCGCGCAGGAGGGTTTCGGCGGGAGTGATCCACGGGACCGGCTTGTGGACGATGGCGTAGCCGGGGGAGCGGGTTTTTGCCGGGATGCGGGACGAATCGGCAACGCTGTTGACCTTGAGGACGATGCCGTCGATTTCGTAGGGGAGCCGGGTTCGCAGGTCGCGCGGCTCGTCGTAATTGCAGACGACTTCCTCGCGGTATCGGGAGAGAACCTCGTTGATGTCCTTGCAGACCCACCAGCGGCGCTGGGTGGGCAGCCCGAATGCGGCGAGGGCTTCGAGCATTTCCGAGTGCGTGTCAAAGGAGATGCCTTCGCAGACCCCGACCGCGTAGAACACGGCGCTGATCGGGCGTTTTGCCACCAGGCGCGGGTCGAGCTGCTTGAGCGTTCCCGCAGTGGCGTTCCGCGCGTTCGGAAACGTCTTTTCGCCCGCGCTTTCGAGCCCGGCGTTGAGCTTCTCGAAATCTGCTGTGGTGATGTAGGCTTCCCCGCGCACTTCGAGAAGAGGCGGCGGATTTTTCATCTCCAGGCGGAGCGGGATCCCTCGGATGGTGCGGATGTTTGCTGTGATGTCGTCCCCGAAACGCCCGTCGCCGCGCGTCACGCCGAGGGCAAGCTTCCCGTCCCGGTAATGGACGCCGATCGAAACCCCGTCCACCTTCGGCTCCATGACGTATTCGACGGAATCACGGTTGAGAAACTTCCGGATCGTTTTATCGAATTCGACGAGCCGGGGGAGAGTGTTTTCGTCCTGCTGGCGGTTGCGCTTGTCGCGGTCCGGCTCCGTCTTGCTGTCCGGCTGTTCGGAGGCATCGACCTTTTCGAGCGAGAGCATCGGCTGGAGGTGTTCGACGCGTGCAAAGACCTCCATCGGAGCGCCACCCACGCGCTGGGTCGGAGAATCCGGCATGACCAGCTCCGGATGCTGCTTCTCAAGGCTGACGAGTTCGGCGAAAAGACGGTCGTATTCGTAGTCGGAAACCGCCGATGTGCCGTCCGCGTAGTAGCGGCGGTCGTGTTCCTCAATTTCCTTGCGGAGTTCCAGGATTCTCTCGTGGTCGTCTGTCATGCGAAGTTTCCAGGGAGAGGTTAACAAATTCCTCCAGACGCGCACATGACAATTTCCGGGGAGCACGTTGAGATGTGGCATGGGCATCTTGCCCATGCGTAACAATCCAGCGAGACATGGGCAGGATGCCCATGCCACGGCATACTTTCTACGCGAGTCGCGTGTGTTCCCCGGAAATCAAAGCGGCGCGGGGGTTTTGTCCCCGCGCCGCAATGGGATGGATGCTAGTGACGGGCCTTAGAACTTGCCGCCGTAAACCGCGTCGTCGCCGAGTTCTTCCTCGATCCGGAGGAGCTGGTTGTATTTGGCGACCCGGTCGGTGCGGCAGAGCGAGCCGGTCTTGATCTGACCGGCGTTCGTGGCGACCGCGATGTCCGAGATCGTGGTGTCCTCGGTCTCGCCCGAACGGTGGCTGATGACGGACGTGTATTTGTTCTCTTTGGCGAGCTCGATGGCGTCGAGCGTCTCGGTGAGCGAGCCGATCTGGTTGACCTTGACGAGGATCGAGTTGGCCACGCCCTTGTCGATGCCCTTGCGGAGGAAATCGACATTGGTGACGAAGAGGTCGTCGCCGACGAGCTGGATCTTGTCGCCGAGTGCGTCGGTGAGTTTTTTCCAGCCGGTCCAGTCGTTTTCGGCGCAGCCGTCCTCGATCGAGATGATCGGATACTTCGCGACGAGCTGTTTGTAGTAATCCACGAGCTGGTCGTCGGTGCGCTTCGCGCCGTCGGATTTCTTGAAGATGTAGGATTTCTTGTCGGCGTCGTAGAACTCGCTCGATGCGGCATCGAGGGCGATGAAGACATTCTTGCCGAATTTGTATCCGGCGACCTTGACCGCGTTGGCGATCGTGTTGAGCGCGTCCTCGGCGGACGCGAACGCCGGGGCGAACCCGCCCTCGTCGCCAATGGCGGTCGAGAGGCCGCGCTTCTTGAGCTCGCCTTTGAGCGCGTGGAAGATTTCCGTTCCGGCGCGGAGGGCTTCCGAGAACGTGGGGAAATCTTTCGGGACGATCATGAATTCCTGGAAGTCGATCGGCGCGTCGCTGTGGGCGCCGCCGTTGACGATGTTCATCATGGGCACCGGAAGGACTTTGGCGTTCGGCCCGCCGAGATATTTGTAGAGCGGGACCCCGACCTGGGCGGCGGCGGCTTTGGCGGCGGCGAGAGAGACGGCGAGGATCGCGTTCGCGCCGATCTTCTTTTTTGTCGGCGTGCCGTCGGCGGCGAGCATGGTTTTGTCGAGGCCGATCTGGTCGAGGGCGTCGAGCCCGACGACAGCAGGGGCGAGGAGTTTGCCGACATTGGCGACCGCTTTGGTCACGCCCTTGCCGAGATAACGGGTTTTGTCGCCATCGCGGAGTTCGACGGCTTCGTGTTCCCCGGTGCTGGCTCCGCTGGGAACAGCGGCGCGGCCGAGGGCTCCTCCGGCGAGTTCGACGTCGGCTTCGACGGTGGGATTCCCGCGGGAATCAAGGATTTGACGGGCACGGATGGCGGTGATGGTAGTTGCTGACATGGTATTTGTTGTTGGTTTGATTTTGGAAAGTTTGGAACGACGGGCGCTGGTCAGGATCGCCGGACGATCCTCGCTGGCAAGCAGAAATGCGGCCGAGCCTTGATCGCGGTCAAGCGGGTGGAATTAATTCACGATCCGGACAGGGGTTCCGACCGAGACGCTGTCGTAGTAAATTTTCACCATTTTTTCCGGCATGCGGATGCAGCCGTGGCTGTCCGGGACGCCGGGAAGGAACCCCTGGTGCATGCCGACGCCGGCGTTGCTGAGCCTCATGAAGAACGGCATGGGTGCGCCCGCAAAAACCGCTCCGGGAGGCTTGGGGTCGGTCTTGACCGCGACATTTTTCACCAGGACTTTTCCGCTCGCGTCCACGTAGTCGCCGAAAAGGTTCGACACGTGGTGCGGCTCCTTCGCGAGGATTTTGTAGTTTCCCGGCGGGGTGCCGAAGCCCTCGCGCCCGCTCGAGATTGCCGAGACGCCGACCAGCTTGGAGCCTTTGTAGAACGAGGCGGTCTGCTCGGAGAGGCTGATCAGGATCGAGGGGGCACCGGAAACCCCTTCTCCGTCCCAGTAGGAATTTTTCTCCGCGAGCGTCGATTCGCTCGACCGAGAGATGATCGAGCCGTCTTGGCCGAGGTATTTGGTGGCGGTGCTGGTGAGCCGGGTATCGTAGGACGCGCAGCCAGCCATGGCGGCGAGCCCGAGGACAAGAAGGGTGGAAGACAAACGGTTCATGGCTGGAAATTCGCGTCAATAAGCCTGCGATGGTTCGTCACGTCAAGTGTGGATCGGCGGAGAGTGTGGCGCTTGAGCCCGCCGTGCCCCGTCCGCGCTCAACTCTGCAACTCGGTTCCCCGCAGGCCGGCTGCTGTCTCGACCGCGTCGAGCATGGCGGAAAGATCGCGGGTGGTGGTGAACGGGTTCATGAGCGCCGCGCGCAGCCATGTCCGCCCGCGAAGGACCGTCTGGACGATGTAGAACCCGCCCGACTCCACCACCGCCCCGCGGGCTTTGGCGTTCAATGCGTCCACGGTCCGGTCGTCGCACGACGGGGGGGTGATGCGGAAGCAGACGATGTTGGACTCCGGTTCGACGGCGATTTCGAAATGCGGTCTGGATCGCAGGATCCCGGCGAAATCACGCGCGAGAGCGTGCACGGCGGCCAAATGTTCCCGGAATACCTCTTCCCCCGAGGCGCGCCACAGGGCGGCGATTTTGAGGCTCATGCCGAGTTTCGTGCATTCGAGCGTGCGGCGGCCGCCATCCTTCCATGCATCGGAATCGCCTTCCTCAAAAAGATACTGGGCCCGCTGGTGAAACGCGGCCCACGAGTCGCCGGGCTCGCGGAACATCACGGCCGTGGCGAGGGCAGGGGTCAGGAGCAATTTGTGAAAATCGAGCACGACCGAGTGGGCGCGTTCGATCCCGGCTATCCGGTCGCGCAGTCCGGGGTGGAAGGCGACCGCCGCCCCGTGCGCGCCGTCCACATGCAGCCAGAGGCCGTGGCGCTCGCAGAAATCCGCGCAGGCCGCGATGTCGTCGTAGCTTCCGGTCGAGGTCGAGCATGCGCTGGCGACGAGAGCGACCGGTGTGCGCCCGCGGCGCGCAGCCTCCTCGATGGCGTCCCCGAGGAGGTCCGTGCGCATCTTGAACCGGTTGTCCGCAGGGACGGTCACCAGCCCCTGCCGGTCTCCGCCCATGATCTCGACCGCGCGTGCCGTGCAGTAGTGGGCTTCCTCCGAAGCAAGGACCGCGGTCTGCTGTCCGGCGGCCATTTTGGACCGGGCCGCGAGGAGGGCGGTCAGCGTTCCGAGGGTGCCTCCCGATGTGAGGAATCCGTCGCCGTTCAAGAAGCCGATCTTCCCGCAGGTTTTGCGGATGATCCACCGTTCGAGCGCGTTGGACGCGGGCCCCATTTCATAGACGGCCATCCCGTTGTTGAGGAGTTCCGAGGCGAGGCCGGCGAGGGCCGAGTCCGGGGCCGGGGCGCACACCTGGTGCCCCATGTAGCGCGGGTGGTGGAGTTTGATGCTGCGTGCGGCGACCTCCGCGATGAATTCCGACGGGCGCTGGGGCGGCCCGGTCATCCGCCCCTCCCAGTATGCCATCTCGTCCTCCGGCGATGCCCACGGCAGGACCGCGCCCTCGCCCGCCGCTTCCGTGCGGAGCATATCCGCGAGCAGGTCAACAACCCGGTGTCCTTCGGCCCGGAACCTCTCTGGATCAAATACCTCTTCGAGTGCCTTCATGAAATAATGTGTTGTGCGGGAAATGCGCGATACCGGGTGCGCCGGAGCGGGCTCAGCGGAAAACGAGGCGGATGACCTCGCCGTTGTCATTGGAACTGACGGTGAGTTCCCGGATCCGTCCGGCTTCCTTCCAAACTGCGGCGCGGTACGTGTCGGTCTGGACCTCCTGGCGTCCGTCTCTCGCCGGGTGGGCGCCCCGCCATGCGGCGGCCAGCGAGGTCCAAAGCGCGAAGCGCTGCGGGGCACGGGACGCGTCGCCCGACCAGCCGCCGCCGGCGAGCGGGCCATCGGCGGCGAAGCGCCCGTCGGCCATCGAGGTGATTTCGAGAAGCGGTTTGGGCAGATCCTTGGTGAGCCGGATCACCACGTCGCCGCGCACGTCGTTTGTGATGGCGGCGTCACCGGCGAGGCTGCCGCCGCGGTGCTTCCAGAGGAACGAGGCGCGGGAGTTTTGGATGGGCGGGGTCCAGTCGGCGAGATCGGGGCGGGACGCGCAGGCGGCGAGGCAGAGAGCGATGGCCAAGAGCAGCTTTTTCATCGGGTGAGCAGGGATCGCGAACAGGGTGGAAACCATACGGTGGCATGGGCATCCTGCCCATGCGTCACAATCCAGCAAGACATGGGCAGGATGCCCATGCCACAAGAAGTGGCCGGCGGAAGACCACGGTTTCCACTAGGCATAAAAGCTAACATGTTGGCCCGCCATCCTGCTGCCACCTGGAGGCATTCGGGGCATGGATGCCGATCTGGTCGAGGATCCGCCAGACGACGGTGTCGGCGAGATCCTCGAACGTTTTTGGCCGGCTGTAAAACGAGGGCATGGCGGGGAGCAGGATCGCTCCGGCCTCGATGACAGCGACGGCATTTCTTGCATGGATCAGGCTCCAGGGGGTTTCGCGCGGCACGAGGACGAGCTTGCGGCGTTCCTTCAAAAAGACATCGGCGGCGCGCAGGACGAGGGTTTCGCTGGTGCCGGCCGCAATCCGCCCGAGGGTTCCCATCGAGCAAGGACAGACCACCATCGCGTCGAAGAGCGCGGAGCCGCTGGCAAACGGCGCGTTCATGCTTTTGTCGGAATGCTCGGTGACATTCGGCGGGAGGCGCAATCCCCCGGCCTCTTCCTGGACGACCTGTTTGGCATACGGCGTAAGCACCAGGTGCAGTTCGTGCTCCGGCCCCGAGAGATAATCCATGAGCCGCTGCAAATAGATGGTGCCGCTGGCTCCGGTGGCTGCGAGGACGATGCGCATCACAAAAGATTCCTGCCGTGAAGAGCCTCGCGGAGAAGGAGTGTCTTTTCAAGCAGGGCGGCGTAGCGGCCGGTGTTCCGGGCGTCCGGCTCGGCACGCGTGGATTCATCGAGCCCGACAATTCTCGAGCAGGTCTCCGGGAGTTCCCGGCTCCCTTCAAATGCCCACCCCGCCTGCACCGCCGCGCCGAGGCCTGCGCCTTCTCCGCTGCGCAGGCAGACCACGGGAACCCCGAAGACATCCGCGCAGATCCGGCGCCAGGCTTTGCTGTTGCTGCCGCCGCCGGTGAGGCGGATTTCCGACGGTTTGACACCCAGTTCGCGGAAGCGCGAGAGGCCGTAGCCGAGGCCCAATGTCACGGCCTCGGAGGCCGCGCGGGCGAGGTGGGCCGGCGTGAAATTGCCGATGGTCAAACCGTGGAGGACGCCGGTGCCATGCGGCAGGTTCGGCGTGCGCTCGCCGGTGAGGTAGGGGAGCATGAGCAGCCCGTCCGCACCGGCGGGCACGGATTCCAAGGCGTCGTCGAGGGCCGCAAAATCCCAGGAAAACAAATTTCTGACATGCTCGGTGATGAGCGTGAGGTTCATCGTGCAAACCAGCGGCAGCCAGTGGTCGGTGCTGTCGCAGAACCCGGCGACCTCGCCTTTCGGGTCTGCCACCGGAGCTTCCGAAAAGGCGTAGAGGGTGCCCGAGGTGCCGAGGCTCGCCGTCACGACCCCGGCCTGGATGTTGCCCGTGCCGATCGCCCCCATCATGTTGTCCCCGCCGCCAGAACTGACGGTGACATCCGTGGAGAGGCCCCATTCCTTGGCGAGAGCGGCCTTCAGCGTTCCGGCCGGTTTTGACGATGGCTGTAGCGGCGGAAGTTTGCCCGCGAGATCCGGGGCGATAAAATCCACCACGTCCGCCGCCCACTCGCGCTTGGCGATGTCCATGAGGGCGGTTCCCGAGGCGTCGCCGTATTCCATGCACGCCTGCCCGGTGAGCCAGAAATTCAAATAGTCGTGCGGCAGCAGGACCGTCGCTGTTCGTTTCCAATTCTCCGGCTCGTTCTGGCGGAGCCACAGGATTTTCGGGGCGGTGTAGCCGGGGAGCATCGCGTTCCCGATCCGCCGGATGAGTTCGCCCGGCCCGCCGAAATGGCGTGTGATTTCCCCGCATTGGGCGGCCGTGGACGTGTCGCACCAGAGCTTCGCCGGGCGCACGACCCGCCCGTTCCGGTCGAGCGGGACGAGCCCGTGCTGCTGGCCGCTGACGCCGATTCCGCGGACCTCGGATCTGCGCTGGCCCAGCGCGGCGAGCACCTGGCGCGCGGTGGAATCCGCCGCGGCCACCCACTCTGCCGGATCCTGTTCCATGGCACCCGGCGGAAGTTCCGGGAGGAAGCCGTAGGACTGGTGGGCGGAGGCCAGGACGGCTCCCGTTTCCCAGTCCAGCGCGATCGTCTTGGTGCTCTGTGTCCCGCAGTCGATTCCGAGAAAAATCATAGTGGCAAATGCGGGGCCATCATAGCGGCCGGCCAAAATTCGTCGATGAAGAGTTCACGCCATAAAAAATGCAGGCCGCCGCAACGAGTGTTACGACGGCCTGCTGTTCCCCCCAGAACGAGGATGAGAATACAGGTGATCGCCGGATGTGCAAGAAGTTTTTTCAATTATTTTTTGGCGGATATTTCCGGCCATGCGAAGGGGGGTTCAGCCGAGGATCTGGGTGATGTGCGGGGCGAAGAGGTCCGGTTCGAGGAGGAACGAGTCGTGCCCTTTTCCGGAGTGGACGGTGATCCAGGTGACGGGGACTTCGGCGGCCTCGAGCATTTTCACCAGATGCCCTTGTTCGACCGGCGGGAACGAGGCGTCGGAGTCGATGCTGAAGACGAGGAACCGCTGGGCCTTGCAGCGGGAGAAAAGGTCCTCGAAGCCGTCGGCGCCCGCCTCTTGCGGCAGGTCGAACCATTGCCAGGCATCGAGGATCCGCAGGTATGTGTTCGCGTCGAAGCGGGAGACAAATTTCTGCCCTTGGTGGAGGAGATACGACTCCACCGGATGGTTCATCTCGTACCATCCGAACGGCGGGGTGCCGTGGTAGCTGACCTCGCCGCGCGCCCGGTCGTGGAGATCTTCGAGCGAGACGAACGTCTTGTGGGCGATCCGCCTCGCGGCCGCGAGGCCGTCGTGCGGCGGGAACTTCGGATCATAGGATCCCCCGTGAAATGCGGGGTCGAGTTCGATGGCCGTGATCTGCTCGAAGTTCATCAGCCGCTGCAGGACCGTAGTCTCCGGCCCGACAGCCATGGGGATCACGATCTTCACGCGGTCCGGATGCCTGGTCGCGAGGCTCAGGCAGAGGTATCCGCCGATCGAGGCGCCGATCGCCGCGTGGAGGACATGGATGCGCAGGTGGTCGAGCAGGCGGATTTGCGAGTCCACGATATCCGCCACCCGGATCACGGGAAAATCCGCTCCCCAGCGCCCGCGGCCTCTTTTGGAGGCGGGCCCGGTCGAGCCGTAGCAACCGCCCAGGTAGTTGGCGCAGATGACAAAAAACTTCCGCGTATCCAGCGCCTTGCCGGGCCCGATGAAGTCATCCCACCAACCCACGTGCATCTCGTCGGTCCAGCGGCCGTCGAGGCCGGGGACGTCCGTGTTGATGCCGGCCGCGTGCTGGCTGCCGGTCATCGCGTGGAAGACAAGGATCGCGTTCGACCGGGAAGCGTCCAGCTTTCCATACGTCTCGTAGGCGAGAGTGAACCCGTTGAGCGTGGCGCCGCACCGCATGCGGAACGGCCTTCCTTTCTCGTGGAAAAGCCGGGTCTGGACGCGCCCGACCCGGCCCACAGAACCGGCTTGGGCGCCCGTTTTGGAAACTGGTGGTTTTGAGTTGCTGCTCGTGTTTTTGGGCATTGGTCAGTTTTCCGTGGGTCCACGGATGCTTGCGCGTTTCCGCCTCGTCTCCGCGAACCCGAGCGGGATTTCCACTGATATCCTGTTCGCCGGAAAGCTCAAGGGCGTTCTGGCAACCCCGGCCCCCAGTTCCTGCTGCCGGCAGTTCATGCTTGCCAGAGGGCGTCCGCCAAAGAGAAATGGCGCATGCTCTACCGCTTCGACCTCCACGTGCATTCGTTTTTTTCAAAGGATGCCGCGGGTTCGCCCGAGTCGCTGATCGCGGCGGCCATGGCCAAAGGTCTCCGCGGGATCGCGATCACCGACCACGACACCTGCGGGGCGCACGAGTATTTGAAAGACCACCCAGCGCCGGCGGGGTTTCTGGTCGTTCCCGGTGTCGAGGTGAGCACGGCGGAGGGGCACCTTCTCTGCCTCGGCCTCACCCTGCCGTTTCTCAAAGGAGCGCCGGCCGCGGAAGTGGTGGAGGCCGTGAAATCCGGCGGCGGCCTCGCGGTCCCGGCCCATCCGTTCGACCGATGGCGGGCGGGGATCCGTCCGGCGGTGCTCGACACGCTCGACCTCGAGGCCATCGAAGTTTTCAACGCGGCGGTCACCTCGAGAAGCTCCAACGACAAGGCGCTCGCGTATGCCCGGGCGCGCGGTTTGAAAATGATCGCCGCCAGCGACGCGCACCACGCCTCGGCCGTGGGCGCGAGCACGACCGCCTTCGAAATGGGCGAGCTCACGGTTCCCGCCCTCCTCGCCGCCATCCGCCGGGGCGGACAGCCGGACGGCCACTACCTCACGTTCCGCGAAGGCGTGAAAAAACATTTCGCCAACTGGTTCCGCAAAGCCAACCCCCGCCCGGCGCGGTGAAAGGCACGCGACCGAAGCTTGCTCCCGCAGTTCCCCGCATTTTCATCGAGGCGTAATGGCGGCTCAGGAGGCGGTGCCGTTGAACTCGCGCACGGCGTCGATCATCGCCACGACGTTCTCCGTCGGGGTGAGCGCCTGGACGTTGTGGATGGCGTTGAAGACAAACCCGCCGCCCGGCGAAAACGTTTCGCACCGCTCGAGGACTTCGCGGCGCACATCCTCCGGGGTGCCGAAGGGGAGGGTTTTTTGGGTGTTGACGCCGCCGCCCCAGAACGTGATCCGGTCGCCGTGCCGCTCCTTGAGCAGCCTGGCATCCATGCCCTTGGCGGAGCACTGGACAGGATTGATGATGTCGAACCCGGCACCGATGATGCTCGGAAGAAAGCCCTCGATCGCGCCGCAGGAATGCTTGAACGTCTTCCAGGCCGTGTGCGCATGGATCCAGTCGTTGATCCGCCGGTAGCGCGGCTGCCAGATTTCATCAAATGCCGAGCGCGAGCAAAACGTGGATTCCTGGGTCCCGAAATCGGTCCCGCAGACAACCACGACATCGATCGCATCCCTCGCGATCTCGTGAAGCGTCGCGAGGTTTGCCAGCGCGATTTCCACCTGCCGGTCGAAGAGGTCCACCACGAACCCCGGGTTGGTCGCTACGGTCATATACCACTGCGCGATATCGCGGACGCCTCTGGGCGCGGCCAGGAACGGTGCGGGGACGAGGGCGATGTCGCCGAGCGCGGTTCCGTTGAGGTGTGTGACGACCGCGCGATCCGACCCGCGCAGCAGCGCCGCCTGCTCGCGCCAGTAGGCTTCCTCCGCGGGCTTCATCGGGCCGAACTCCTCCATGTTTTCCTCGACCTTGAGGTTGTCCTCGTCGATCTCTCCCTGCCGGATGATCGAGTCGAAAAAATACCCCGTCTTCGGCAGGTGCCCGCTCGGCGCGGCCGAGCGGTCGCCCTGCGGGTGGATGTAGGTTCCGTCCGGTTTTTCATCGACCTCGAAATGCTCCGACACCAGCACGTCCTGCCCCCACGGCGTCTGCCACGGCTTCCAGTTTTCGTTCACAAACCCGAAGATCGTCCGGTTGGGAAAAACCGGCGCGGCATCGATGCCCATCGCGTCCTTGAGATCGTCCTCGACCAGCCCGAGCATCTGGTAGGGCTCGCAAACCTTGACCGGGTGCGGGGCGAGCCCGTAGTGGCGGCGCAGGTTTTCCACGACGCTGCAGTGGATGCCGGTGATAAACGAAGCGCCGAAGTCCACCGGGACGCGGTCGGGCTGGCGGTGTTCGATGGCGGCGCGGACGCGTTCTTTGGAGGTCATGGGATCAAGGGGTGGCTCAAGAGTTATAGGAGCCATGAGGATTGTTCCCTTCTTCTCGCCAGGCAATAAGAAGTTATCGCAATCTGCGCCCTTTCCTTCAAAACTGGCTATGTGGATCAAATGAAAATGTCAGCCTCTCCACTACGAATCGGGATTGTCGGGGCCGGAGCGATCGTCCGGCAGCGGCATCTTCCGGGGCTCCGCGAACTTGAAGGTGCCCAGGTCGTGGCGGTCGCCAACTCGACCCCTGCCAGCGCCAACAAATTCCTTGCGGAGGAAGGGCTGGATGCCAGAGCTGTCGGGAGTTGGGAGGAACTGGTGGATGCCCCCGATGTGGACGTGGTGTGGGTCGGGGCCCGTCCGGACCTCCATGAACCGGTCACTGTCGCGGCGCTCGATGCCGGGAAACACGTGTTCTGCCAGGCCCGGATGGCGCGAGATTTGCCGGAGGCCCGGCGGATGCTGGCAGCGGCAGACGCTTCTCCGGGCCTTGTCACGATGCTGTGCCCCCCGCCCTACGGCCTGCGCCAGGACCCGTTTATCCGGCAGTTGATTGCCGGCAAAGTCGCGGGCGACATCGAAGAGCTCCACTTGGAAAGCCTCAACGGTTCGTTTCTGGATCCTTCAGCCCCGGCGCACTGGCGTCAGCGCAAAGAAGTGAGCGGAAGGAATGTGATGACCCTCGGGATCTACACCGAGGTGATGCAAAGATGGTTCGGGAAGATTGACTGGGTCGAAGCCACGGGACGGGTCGCGACGCCGGTGCGACAGGCCTATCGAGTGGAAATCCCGGAAGAGCTGGAGGTCGCCGCCCGCTTCGCGCGGGGGTTTCCCGCCAAGTGGAATTTCAGCACCATCCACAAAGGGCCCCCGTCGGATGCGTTGACGTTGCGCGGGAGCAGCGGCACGCTGCGGATCGACTTCCTCACAGGGGAGATCCGTTTGGAAAAAGATGGCGGGGTTTCGATGTTGGAGACGCCCGCCCCGCTCAGCAGGCCATGGCGGGTGGAACGGGATTTCATCGAGGCTGTGCAGAACCCGGCCGCGCCAAGGCCGCACCCGACATTCGAGGACGGCGTTGCCTACATGGAAGTCGTCCACGCGGTCGAGGACGCCCGACTCTCCGGAACCTGCGTCTGGCTGGCGGGATAGCCCAAAAACGGCGATTGAGAAATTCTTTCGGAATGGAAAGCCCGGCCTCGGACGCTTCGCGTCCTCCGTTGCAACCTCTACAAGAAACGCCGGCTTCGGCTTTATTCCTCCGCGGGAAGACGCATCAGCTTTTCGACCCAGGCCCCGCCGGGACCGCTCATCCGCCGCCAGACAAACCACGCGACAAAAAACGAGAGGATCACCGAGACGGTGATGTCCGAGGGATGGTGGTTCCCTGTGACGATGCTCGACCAGGCCACGAGCCCGGCCCCGGCCAGGGCGACAATTCCTGCGGCGGGGCTGGCAAAGACGATGACGGCGGCCAACCCGAATGCTGTGGCCGTGTGGCCGGAGGGAAAGGAGTTGTAGGCCGGTTGGCCGACGAGCAGATGCCCTTCATGCCATGGGCCGTAAAACCCCTGTTCGATTTTCGGGCTTTCCTTCGGCCTCGTGCGGCCGGTCGTGAGCCTCGAGGCATTCCCCGCGATTCCTGAAAGCGTCGAGGCGACCATCGCGGCGGCGATCACCCGCATCCAGCGGCGGCTTTTTAGAAAACGGGCCACGGCGAGCGCGGCCAGGCACCCCGCCATCAACGGCGGCCAGTCCCCGAAGACCCGCACGGCGGAATTCAGCCGGTAATCGGCGGATTGTTTCCAGTCCTTGCCCTGGGAGGCGAGCACCGCCTCGCGCACGGGCGCATCGGCGCGGAAGGCCCCCCAGACAAGAAGCCCGCAGACAGGCAGCAAAATCCAGATCAGCTTCGGGGACATTTCAGACCCCACGGAGGCCGGTGAGGAGGAGCTCGGCGTTCGAGCGCGTGTGCGCGAGGTTCGAGGCGAGGATTTCCATGGCCTCGGCGGAGGGAAGCTCGGAGAGCTGCCGCCGGAGCTGGACGACCCGCTCGTATTCCTCGGGGTGGAAAAGCAGCTCCTCGCGGCGCGTCCCGGATTTCACGATGTGGATGGCGGGAAAGATCCTGAGCTCGGCCATCGACTTGTCGAGGTGGAGCTCCATGTTTCCGGTCCCTTTGAACTCTTCGAAAATCAGGTCGTCCATCCGGCTGTAGGTTTCGATGAGGGCGGTCCCGAGGATCGTGAGGCTTCCGCCCTCTTCCACGTTGCGCGCCGACCCGAAAAATTTCCTGGGTGCCGCGAGCGCCTTGGCATCGACGCCGCCGCTCATGGTCCGGCCTTTTCTGGGCTGGAGGTTGTTGTAGGCGCGCGCCATGCGGGTGATCGAATCGAGCAGGATGATCACGTCTTTTCCCAGCTCGACCAGGCGCTGGGACCGGTCGGAAACGGCCTCGCAAATCTGGACGTGGCGGGTCACCGGCTCGTCGAACGTCGAGGCGTAGATCTCGCAATCCAGCGCGCGGCGCATGTCGGTCACTTCCTCGGGACGCTCATCAACCAGGAGCAGGATCAACGCGGCCTTGGGGTGGTTCGCCCGGATCGATCTCGCGAGCGTCTGGAGCAAAATGGTCTTCCCGACGCGCGGCGGTGACGCGATGAGCCCCCTCTGGCCCATGCCCAGCGGGGTGATCAAATCAACCGCCCGGGCCGCCACTTCGGGGTTGAGCGGCGTCTCGAGGAGAATCCTCCGGTTCGGGAAAAGCGGCGTGAGTTTCTCGAAATCCACCGGCGGCTTCCAGCCGGCAACCGGGATGCCCTCGATGTGCTGCAGCGAACCGACCACGAGCCCCCGCTCGCGATCCCTGGGCAGCCGGACCGTGAATTCCAGCATCAGGCCGGGTTGCAGCCCGTATTGCCGCACCATCGCGGCTGGCACAAAAATGTCCTCCGGCCCCGGCCTCAAATCGAATGCCGCCCAGCGGATCACCCCGGCGTCGCCGCTTTTTTCCAGCAGGCCCTTTCCGGTGAGGATGCCGCCCAGTTGCAGTTGGTGGCGGGCCTGGTCGAGGATCAGCTGGTGCCGCGTCGAATCGGGGCGCACGCGCAATTCGATCGCCGCGGCTCTCTCGACCAAGCGGTCCAAGGGAAGCCGCTGGAGCTCGTTCAATACGAGCGGGGGCGGAGGAGGCTGGGCTTCAGGCGAAGACATGCTCAGCGTTCGAGCCGGCAGCGCGCCGCAACGTAGTCGGTCTCCGGAAGGATGAATTTCCGGACCTCGACCGTGACGGCCACCGCATGGAATTCATCGACGACCAGCCGGGCGATATCGGCCGCGAGGGTTTCGAGCAGATGCCGCGGGCCCTCGGCGGCAAACACCCGGACCCTGCGGGCCACCGCATCGTAATCGATCGTCCGCATGATGTCGTCGTTCATGTAGGCGAACGGGGAAGACGGTTGAATGCAGAGGTCCACGAGAAGCTCCTGCTCCTGTTGGCGCTCTTCGTCCGAGACTCCCACCAGCGAGCGGACTTTCAGTCCTTTGATCCAGATTTCGTTCATAACATCCAGCGCAGGGCGGCCATGTCCCGCATGACAACTGTCGGGTGCGCATCCAAAAGCTTATCTGCCGGATCAAACCCCGTCAAGAGCGCGACATCCAGCACCCCGCCGTGCCGGGCGGTTTCGATATCGTGCACCATGTCACCGGCAAACAGCGTCTCCCGCGGGTCCAGGCCGTGCGTGGCCAAGATCTCGCGGATCTTCTCGCGCTTGTCCATGATCTCGACATAGCAGTGCTCGAAGAACGGCTTGACGCCCAGACGGTCCGCCTGCTGGTCAAAATGGCTGGCCTTGATCGTGCTGAGCAAAAATGTCCGCCGCCCGGTCTCCTGGCAGTATTCCAGAAATTCGCGCGCGCCCGGCAGCAGCGGGATCTCGTCCTGGAGCGCGAGAAAGAACCGCTCGTAAAGCGCGGTGAGCCCCTCGGATGAAGCCTCCGGCAGAAACTCCGCGTAGAAGCCGGAATACGGCAGGCGGAAATGCCGCCGGAATTCGTCGAGCGCGAATTCCTTTTTCCCGAATTCGCGGAAGATCGCGTTCGTGGCACGGAGCACGGCGGACAGATCGTCCGCCAGCGTGCCCGACCAATCGAGGATCACGTTGCGGATCATTCTCGCTTCACGCCCAGGTGACCTTGCCTTTTTTCTCGCGGATGACGACCGACTTCAAAAAATCCACGCCCTTGCGGAGGCCCTCGGCGGGAGTCATCAGGCTGTCCTCGTGTTCCATCGAGAGCGTGCCGTCGTAGCCGCAGAGCCGGAGCGTGCTCACGAAGTCGCACCAGAAATCCGCCCCGTGCCCGTAGCCGACGGTGCGGAATACCCACGAGCGGTTCCTCTCGTCGCCGTAGTGCTTGGTGTCGAGGTAGCCGTTCACGTCGGCGTTCACCGGGTAGAGGCCGGTGTCCTTCGCGTGGACGTGGTGGATTGCGCCGGCGAGCGCGCGGACGGCTTTGACCGGATCGATCCCCTGCCAGAAGAAATGGCTTGGGTCGAAATTCGCGCCGATCACCGGCCCGCAAGCCGCGCGCATTTTCAGCATCGTCTCGGGGTTGTAAACCAGGAACCCCGGGTGCGCCTCGAACGCGATCTTCACACCGAGAGGCTTGGCGAACGCCGCCTGCTTTTTCCAATACGGGATCGCCACCTTGTCCCACTGCCATTCGAGCACTTCCAAAAAGTCCGGCGGCCACGGGCAGGTGACCCAGTTCGGGGATTTCGCGCCGGCATGGTCGCCAGGGCACCCGGAGAACGTCGTCACCACCGGCACGCCGATCTCGGCCGCCAGCTTCACCGTGTTCTCGAAAACCTTGTGGTGCGCGGACGCCAGCTTTTTGTCCGGGTGCAGCGGGTTGCCGTGGCACGAAAGCGAGCTGATCTCGAGCCCGCTGGCCGCGACGGTTTTGACAAACGCCTCGCGCTTCGTCTTGCTCGCGAGGAGCTCGGCCGGCTTGCAGTGGGCGTCGCCCGGGTAGGCCCCGGTGCCGAGCTCGACGGTTTCGCAGCCCAGGCCCGCGATGTGAGAGAGCGCTTTTTCAAGAGGGAGGTTGCTGAGGATCGCGGAGAAAACGCCAACTTTCATAAGGCCTCGAATTCACGTCGCCAAAGCCACGCCTGTCGAGGAAAATCCGGGGCAAACGCATGAAAATGCACGTGCGATCCGCTTCCTTCCGGGGAGCACGCCCGTCCCGGGTGTGGTTTTCGGCGTCCCGCCGAAAATTCGGGTCGGCGAGACGCCAGCCCGGACACTCCCCCCTGATCCGCGCGTCAGCGCAATCCGTGGAGGGATGTCGTCCCTTCCTTTCCTATATCGTCTGTCGAGCCACCCTCCCTGCCCACCATTCGTACGCGATGATTTGAGCTCCCTCAAAACAAGTTGATATCCAGACTGGCAAATTACTTGTTTCAAGTTGGAATAGGGTGCAGGACAAAAATCTCTGAAAAAGCATTTTGCTGAGTTTTTTTCTCCTAAAGTATATGCGATGCCATATACTTTCCGGCGATGAACCAAAAATCCGATCCTCGTGACATCCTTCAGCAAATCG
>Ga0209697_10002078_pt1 | contig 29370 bp, 26 predicted proteins | sample AliMusrvi5mmetaG_FD_184115 | JGI IMG/M metagenome (GOLD analysis project Ga0209697, IMG submission 184115) | Freshwater lake bacterial and archeal communities from Alinen Mustajarvi, Finland, to study Microbial Dark Matter (Phase II) - Alinen... | ecosystem: Environmental > Aquatic > Freshwater... | reverse complement strand
TCACGAATGTATTTAGCTTATTTTTTCCTGATTTCCTGTCAATGCCCGAATACCACCATTGCTTTTACCCCTTTCAAAATCCAATAGTTCAAAAAGCCCTTCAGCTATTCACTTGCATTCCCCAAACATACAAATATTCCTGGTTATACACAAGGAAGACAAATCTCAAATCCGAGAGCCGAGATCTGAAAATAAAAAAGGTTACGCAGAGGAACTCCGAGAAGACACAGAGATTCACAGAGAAAAATGTTCTATCACTCTGTGGAACTCTGTGAAACCTCTGTGGAACTCAGTGAAACCTCTGTGGAACTCAGTGTGATTTTTTCCAAGATATTACGGAATCTAAGTGAATACAAGCTGATTAAATCCGAAAGCTGAAATGACAAATCTCAAATCCGAGAGCCGAGATCTGAAAATAAAAAAGGTTACACAGAGGACCTCCGAGAAGACCCAGAACTACACTGAGAGGAGAATAGCTTCTTGTAAAAGCGAAGGCACGCGTTTAAAACGCGCGCCTGTTAAGAGTTTCAACAAGTTCTTAATTCAGATCGAAAATCAAAAGCCCAGACTGTCGGCAGGCAGGAGGTTAAAAAGCCCGAATAGCCCGCACATGGTAAGTGTAGTCCTTAGGGTAGTAGAACTGACTGCCATCGTCGAAGTACTGGACCCACGCACTGGTTTGACTGATCTCAGTTGAACTCCAATAGCCGCCAGCTGCAAACCCGCCAACGACACTTCTTTGTAAGTACAATAAATATAATTCAGTTTCTGAGGGTAAATACCAATCGCCATAAGTAACGCCATTTACAGTTATTGAATAGTCGCTGCACATAGAGGCTGCAAATCCACTCCCGTCAACTGGTCCCTGATTGGCAATGATTATTGCGGTGTTTTTTAATCCGGCACCAACACCATTTGCCCTGGCACGCGTATATGTATTAGAACCACCGTACCATCTGATTCCTACGTTTTGATCGCTGGTTGGTGCAATTAATCCGTGCTGTCCGCCATCATATACATAAAACACAATACCACCGCCGTAACTTTCGCCAATGGTGTGTAGTAGATTTGTTCCATTGTTGTACTTGATATTTCCGGGTTGAATAATACCGGAAACAGTTACGTTCCCACTAAAATACCCCGCTAATCCGCTGTTAGCGTAACCATATATTGCAATACCTGTTGAGGTATTGCTAATCCCGTAAATGCCATAATCATGATCCGCGGCAGAATTGTTTCCAAATACAGCAGCCGTATAGGGTGTCGTATTGTTACCTGTAACCCCGGTCGCAAAGTGACCAGCACCTGAAACATCCAGTTTGTACGTGGGATTTGTTGTTCCAATGCCAACATTGCCAAGGTTATAATATATATTTGAACTGTTGGTCAGCCATTGGCTGCTTACCTTGTTGTTGAAGGTGTTCCAGTCGGTGCTGCCCAGGTAACCCGATTGGGATGCTCCTGCCTGCTGAACCTGGATTGTTGTTCCGGTTCCGAGCACGGCATTGGAGCCAGAAGTAATTGTCAGCACCGAAGAAGTAACTTCCGTGAGGTTTCCTTTTTTAATGGCCAGAGCGGTTCCTGAACCCAGGACGGCATTGGTCCCGCCTGTGATGGTCATATCAGATGAAGTCATTGATCCCTTGTTGATGGTTAGTCCGAGACCTGTTCCAACCACTGCTCCATTTCCTCCGGTAATGGTCATATCACCGGAGGTGACATTGCCCAGGGTCAAAGTGTTTTGCTTGTTATTAAAAGTATTCCAGTCTGACGAAGATAGAAACCCCGGACTGGTTCCATTGGCCTGGGAAATAGTAATATTGGGACCTGACCCGCCTGAACTGCTCAAAGGAGAAGTTGCGGTAACGGTTGAAACACCAGTGACAACAGCAACACCATTCTTCCGGAGGGTGCCGGTAAAATTAATATCCCCGGCTACATCCACTGTCCAGGCCGGACTGATGCTTCCGATCCCGATTTTACCAGCAGAATACCATATATCGTTGCCATTCTGAAGCCACTGTGTACTTGTCATAATCCAGTTTGGTGAAGCCGGTGTCCCCTTGTTGGTGTAATAGGCATTGTTGTCGGTGCAAAAGACCAGCAATCCTGTTGCGGGGTTACTAATAGCATTGCGGTCGGAAATGGTCATCCGGGGGACAAGCATCCCTTTGGTGGTTGATTTCACATCCAGCATAGCTGAATTATCGGGCAATGAGGCATCCGAATTGATGGCTACCTGTGCAAACATTGCATTGTTAAGAAGCAGAAACAGTGCAATAATAGAAGTAAGTTTTTTCATGTTCAATTTTTCTGTTGGTTAATATCATGCGATTTTTGGTTCTTTAGAGAAAATTAAGAAAATTACAATACTATGTTACCGACTCCAAATGATTAAGAGCATAATTTACTTTTTGAATTTATCCTACTACCCCTACCGCATGAATAATGGCATTGCGGTTATCCGGCCCAAATCCAATTGTTCAATAATCCTTCAACTATTCACTTGCATACCCCAAACATACAAAAATTCCCGGTTATACACAAGGAAGACAAATCTGAAATCCGGGAGCCGAGATCTTAGAAAAACGTGACACGTGACGCGTTACAAATTTATCCTCCGAAGGAGGACGCGCGCCTGTTAAGGGGAAAGGACGCCGGAATATTTACAGAATATTATTTTTTTATATATAAATTCGTACCTTTACTACAACATGATTTCCGTGATCCTTCTTCAGCGTGAAAATCACCTGTGAACGAAATCATCATCACCAAAAAAGTTAAAAGTATGAAACGGAAAATTATCCTCTTTTTCTTCATGGCCGTCATCATGTTTCCTGCCGCTGCCCAGCGGAGTGACAGAAAATCCGCGTTGCGTGCCAAAGCCACATCAATTCATGACAGGAGTTTCATCGAAAAGGAATCGCCCAGCAGCTATGTCTGCCCAACCACGACTTACCTTTCCGGAGTCAAAAATCCTTCTTATCCTTATCTGCAAAAAAACCTCATCGGAAGTGCCCGGAATATCTTCGGAGGTCTTCTCAATTACCAGACCTGTCTGACCTATAACAAGGATCTGAACACGATCATGTTCACCCACCGGGGCAATGACAAAGGGACAATCGTTCCGCTTGCCACGGGGGATGACATCGTGACTGCCTTTTCCCCTGACCGGGGTCTTACTTTCAGCCAGAAAACTGCCCTCACCAATGGGGAGAGCAACCGGTACCCCAGCGGTGTTCTTTATAACCCGTCAGGAAACCATGATACCACGAATGCCTATCCGCTTGTTGTGGGGCCGGTCACGACCAGCAGTGTCTGGTCCTCCATGTTCCTTCATACAGAGAAATATGACCTGACGAATCCGAATCACCAGGAAATCGCAACCGATCCCACGTTCCTGGAGCTGATGCGGAACGGACTGACTGCCACGAACGACGGCAGGTTCCACGTCGGGGCCAACGGGACGACACTCAATTCAGCACAGACAGCTTATACAGCCTGCAAACTTTTCAACCTGGACGGGAGCTGGAATCCAACCGGCAATAAGATTGGCTGGGAGACGATCAATGAGATCACGCCCAACCTGGTGGCTGCTCCCTCGGACAATACACTGTATCTGCAGGGAGATTATTCGCAGGCTGCCTGGTCGATGGACGGAAGCGTCGGATATCTCCTGATGCTGGGTGCCGATAACCGCCCGGCAAGCAAGCCAAGCATCACACCCATTCTATGGAAATCAACGAACGGCGGAGCAACCTGGACACAGATGGACTATTTTGACTGGAGCACGGTTCCCGCCATCCGCGATAATATCTTCCCCACCAAATATGATACGACCGTTTACAAGCCTTACTTCGAGGAGGCAAGCATTGTGGTTGACGCCAACAACAAGCCCCACGTCTACGGACTGGTACGCGGCGGGTACAGCGCCAACCTCGATTCGCTGAGCTATATCTATGTAAGATCTTCCACCCAGACCATCATGGACGGCAATATCGTTGAGCTTTACCTTGATAACAACGACACATGGAAGGGCGACTGGATCGACAGCATCAGCGCCGATGCCGTACCTTCCACCAAATCACCTTATGTTTATTCACCCGATAACGTCGGATGGGACCACAGGCTCACCGCATCCGTTTCCGATGACGGTCAGTTTGTGATCTGTGGTTGGACGGATTCAGACTGGCTCTTCTGGGGAACGGAAGCTTATGACTTAAATCCTGATCTGAAAGCCTACGGGCGTTTCATCAACGAGATACCATTGCAACACGACCTGAATAATTTCACTGCAAACACCGATCTTTGGGGTCTTGCCTTCTTCCACTTCATTTCACCAACAACAATTACTGTTGGACCCGGATGGTGTTATACGATGCCACTCGTAATAACCGATATCAATACAACGGGACTCCAGGCTACCGAACCTGTGTATTACTATTATCTGACCGGCTGCGATTTCTGTTTGGTAGGGATCAATGATCATACCGCCGGTAAAAATGCGATTGCTTCGCCCTGCTATCCCAACCCGTTCAGCGGATATACCAAAGTCGATCTTACGCTTGCCAAGCCGGCCAGGGTGAACATTGCTGTTAATGATGTTACAGGTCAGCTCATTTCTTCGAAGGATTGGGGGATGACGGGAACCGGCAAGCGGTCGGTGTACATCGATGGCCGCAATCTCAGCAGCGGGATCTATTTCTATACCGTCACTGCCGGAGACCAGAGATACACCAATAAGATGATCGTGAAGTAGGAATTGAGTAATCGAATATTGATCAACGATTTTTGATTTTCGATCTGAACTCAGACCCCGTTGATCAATGTTCGAGTATTCAGAAGAATTAAGGGTAAAGTACCCGATGACACTCGGTACAGTTATAGGTCTTCCAGTTATCCTTCACATCTATGGGATGGATAAATCCCAGCACATCGTTGATGGCGGCATACTGCACTTTACCTGTAGGTCCCTGCGCGACGATGGTATGACACAAATCGCAGTTCTTTGTAATGACCTTTCCTTTGTCGGACCGGTGACGGTCGGAGTGGCAACGGAAACAGCCATCGGATTCGAGATGCCCGATATGGTTGAGATAGCTGCTTGAGGTTGCGCGCATGTATGGGAAGACATTCAGGTTAAAAGCTTCCTGGATCCCGGCAATGGCCTTGTTAATCGACTCCTTGCGGGATTTATAGATCTGCGGATATGAGACCCTGTAAAAATTGGTAATGCTGTCGTGGATGTACCTCAACGCGGAATCCTTTTTGGTGAAGGGTCCTTTCAATACATTCATCGCAACCTTCTTGATGAACGGGAGATCGCCGGGAACCGAACCGCTGACGATAGCGTTATCGACATAAACCGGTGCCGATTTGTATGAATGCGAAGGACGGTTGTGGCAATCCATGCAGTCCATAATACGGTGTTCGAGTGTATCCATGGCTTTTGCTGTCAGGATATTGGCAGTATCACGAAAGATCTGTACCTCGCCTGTTTTCAGATTTGTATACCGGACCCAGGGAATGGTTTCCCGATCTTTTGTTCCGGTTATGTATTCGATCTTGACATTCGGGTTGATGTGCCAGTGAATTCCCTCCTGCAAACCAAGCGCACTCAGGCTCGGCCCGATCTTCATCAGCATGGAGATGTTCCATTCGGTGCTGAGAGAATCGGTAAGATATCCCTTTTGTGTGATCAGTTTGCGTGCATAAAATTTCTGCGGCCAATGACATTTTTCGCAGGTTTCCCTTGCAGGCCGCAGGTTCATGAGCGGTGTTGCAATGGGTTGTGAATATTTATGGAAGATGACGGAATAAACCTGGTACAGTCCTGACAGTTTTGACTTGACATACCAGCCGGCACCTTCACCCACGTGACATTCCACGCAGGCAACGCGTGCATGAGGGGAATGAAGGTAGGTCGTATATTCAGGTTCCATCACCTTGTGACAGAGTTTTCCGCAGAATTCAACCGATTCGGTATAGTTGAATGCCTCGTAACTGCCCATTGCAGAGACAATGAGGAAAAGAAATGTGAAGATGGAAATGACGATCAGTTTCTGACGTGCTTTCGGGTTGTTCATATCAAGTACCGGCCACTTCTGGTCTGATGCCTTAGTCTTCTTTCTTCGGATAAGCATCCCGATGGGTATCATCAATAGCCCGATCACCAGGATCACGGGAAGAATGATGTAGGCAAAGATCCCGTTGTAGGGATTGGAATGCGCGGTCAGCAGGGACTGAATAAAAAGAACGAGGATCAGGATGGCGCTATTGACGGCAAAGATGAAGCCGAGAATGCTCACCCAGTTGTAAACGGATCTTGACATTTTCATAAACTACGATTTTAGTTCTTTATGGGATAATTAAAATTTCATTTCACAAAAAAACAACATTCGTCATTCGTAAATCTCACATTTAAATCGTCATTCGTCATTCGAATTATTCGTCAATTCAAAGAGTGTTTAAAAGTACAAATATTTATAAAACAAAATATGAGAATGGAAAAACCCTGATGGGTTGATTATGCTTCTTCCTCTTTCAGCCTTGTGCTCAGCTCTCTCACAGAAGTAAGGCTTTCCATCAGACCCGGGAGATATTCGGTGGAGGTGATAAAGGTCCAGATATACGAAACAATGGCGTAGATCTTTCCCGTTGAAAAATTATCAACGTCGACACAAATAAACAGGACCGCGATGAAGATGATCATCAGCAATACTTTGATGATCGCATAATCAATAGAGTTCCAGGTAGCTATTTTAGTCTGGGGAAGAACCATGTTGTGATAATACTGGTGGATTTTGGAAGAATCCTTTGCCTCGACAACGCTGTAAAGGTCTTCCCTTGTATCATGAATATTCTTTTGCAGGGTCACAACGTTTTTCCGGTAGAGGTTGTTGATAAAGACCACCGGGAACACAACAAGCAATGCAACACCAGCGATCCGCCAGTCGTAAAAGAAAAGCGCAATGATGCCTCCACCGGTTGCAGAAAGCTGCCAGGAGATCTCGGGGAACCGTTCTTTCAGGAAAACGACGTATTCCTTTGCAAGTTCAGCGCGTGCAAGTACCTGGGAAATCGGATGACCCCTCTTTTTGGATTGCACGATGACTCTTGTGGCTATATCGGCGTACATCTTCGAATAGATCCTGCCGCCGAAATACCGGCTCATGGCTCCACCGAGCACATTGATCAGGTAAATGAGAATCCAGAAGATCAGCGGAACCATATAATTTGCTGCCTCCTTATCATAGAAATGATCGATCAATGCATCAAGAAGCGTTCCAAAAAAAGTTGGTTCAGCAATCCATGCAACGTTTTCAAGGATCACAAAGCCGGTGACAATGGCAATGGGTCCCTTAAAAGTCTGCAGGATTTGTTTAAAAGTCATACTGTAGAATTGTTGTGCAAAAGTACCAATTTATGATCAGAAATTGAACCAACCTGTTATTTAAGGTGCAATCTTCCATGGTTTCTCAGTAACTTCGTGGCATTAAATGATCTTAAAATGCAATCTCAATGAAACAAAAAATCAGCTTATTGCTTCTTCTGGTCGTTATATTTACCAGTTGTAACAAACAAACAAAAGTTGAAGGAGTTTACCGGTACTATTCTGGTGAAAAAGATGGTTATAAGATCTGGATCGTCGACGGATATAAGGTACGGCACAAGATCTATGATTCATTTTTATATGGTGGAAACGAGCAGCGTTACATCTTTAATCCCAAGGGCGAGATCTGGATCGACAATGCCCTGTCATGCGAAGAATATGAACTTACCCTCGCACATGAATTGAATGAACGGCACCTGATGGCAAAATTTGGCTGGACCTATTATAAAGCGCATGATTCGTCGCTGCTGGTTGAGCTGAAAATGCGGCACAGCAGTGAACTCATCTGTAAAGCCCATGAAGCCGCGCTTCACAAGGTCGCCGTTACGGATTACAGCGGGTTAAAGGAGATCAAGAGCCTGCCCGACAGCATTCAGCTGACAAACATATACCGCATTCCACTGGGTACACGAAATGGTGTTTCCATCTGGATCGTTGATGGTTACGAGGTACGAAAGAGTATTTATCCTGATTTTGGATTCAGCGGGAATGACAAATCCTACCATTTTATACCACCAATGGAGGTTTGGCTCGATGGACAAATCTCCTGTGAAGAGACCGAGTATTGCATCGCCATCGAGCTGACCATGAGGGATCTGATGTCAAAAGGCAAGAGCTATTCGGATGCCTACCTGGCAGCAATCAATGAGAATGACATCCGGAGAAATAAAATGGAAGCGATCATTGCACAACACCCGCCCCTGGTGGTTCCCGACACTCTGGCCCGGGATGCCGGCATCATCGATCCCAATGAAAAGTAATTAATTTTGTATTTTCGCAAGGAATTTCATATTCCAGGAATGTTTCCTGGATATTACACGGCATAAATAATTTATGTTACCACAGATTCTCATAATTATCGCTCTTCTCCTGATCAATGGATTTTTTGCCATGTCTGAAATCGCGATTATCTCTTCACGAAAAGCGCGGCTGGAAGAACTTCTCAGGAAGGGACATAAAAATGCCAGGATTGTACTGAAGCTCTCGGAGACACCCAACCGTTTTCTTTCAACCGTCCAGGTGGGGGTAACCCTGATTTCCATCCTGGTCGGTGTTTTCAGCGGCAGGGAATTCTCACCCGGCATTGCTGAATTTTTTCTCAGCCTGGGAATCGCTGAACCCATTACACATAAACTCTCGATCATACTGATCGTCCTCGTGATCACATTCTTTTCCATCATCGTTGGTGAACTTGTTCCCAAAAGGATCGGGATGAGCAACCCGGAGAGCATTGCCATGAGGGTTGCACGACCGATGATGTTCATCGCGCAGGTGATCACGCCTTTTGTATGGCTATTAAGCACGTGCACCGATTTCGTGGTCAAATTGTTTAACGTCAAACCCAAGACGGCCTCACAGGTGACGGAGAATGAGATCAAGGCGTTGCTTGAAGAAGGAACTGAAGTCGGAACGATCCAGGAGATCGAGCAGGATATCGTAGAACGTGTATTTCACCTGGGCGACCAGAGGATCGGTGCATTGATGACCAACCGGAACGATATTATCTGGCTTGATGTTGAGGATCCTGCCGAGGACAACCTGAGAAAAATCACATCCAGCACGCATTCGATTTACCCTATCAGTGAGAAAGATCTGGACGATCTTTTGGGGATCATTTACTCCAAGGATCTCCTGCTCGCTGTGATCAACAATCCAAAGTTTGAATTAAGAGACCATGTCAAATCCGTCAATATTCTTCCAAGTGACCAGAATGTTTACCAGGTTCTCGAAAAATTCAAAGAGACCCGAATCCATTATGGTATTGTTGTTGATGAATTCGGATCGGTGGAAGGCGTGATCACGCTGAACGACATCCTCGACGGACTTGTTGGGGATATTACCGACATGGATGAGCCGGAAGTGATCCAGCGGTCGGAAAACAGCTGGCTGATTGACGGCAAGCTTGCTTTCTTTGAGTTCCTGCATGAGTTTGAGATCGACAACGACGATTTCACCGATGCCCAGTTCCATACGATCGGGGGATTTGTCATCCATCAGCTGAAGGCCATTCCTACGACAGGAACCACCTTTAACTGGAACGGATATCATTTTGAGATCGTTGATATGGATGGGAACCGGATCGACAAGATTTTGCTCACCAAGTTACCGTTAGCCTGATAAGCTCAAGGTTTTGATTTAAGAACAAGGATTAACGATTTTTGGAGTCAGAAGATTTTTTGAATTTTCCTGCTGAGTTATAACTTCATAAATCATCATTTGTTAATCCTTATTCTTAAATCATCATTCGTTAATCCTTGTTCGATATTCAATACTTCCATGAAATCCTCCGGTCCTCCTCAACATAAAAGTCTTTTCAGCCCAATCAGGGCATTGGCTGAAGACGGGAAATTATCCGGCATCCTCCTGGTACTGGCGACGGTACTTTCATTAATTTTCAGCAATAGCGACAATGCTGCGTCTTATCTTGGAATCTGGCATGCAGAGATCGGTCCGGCGTTCCTTTCCAGGTCGATTCTGCATTGGATCAACGACGGACTGATGCCCGTATTCTTTCTGCTTGTCGGGATTGAGATCAGGCGGGAAATGATTTCCGGCGAATTGTCGAAGTTCAGCCAGGCCATTCTGCCTGGCTTTGCAGCCATCGGCGGTATGCTGATCCCGGCGATCATCTACATTTCATTCAATCATGGAAATCCGGAAACAATTCATGGATGGGCCATACCAACGGCAACCGACATTGCATTCTCGCTCGGGCTCCTATCATTGCTGGGAAAAAGAGTTCCTTTCGTACTGAAGATATTCCTTACAGCCCTTGCAATCATTGATGATCTCGGGGCAATCATCATTATCGCAGTATTCTACACAGGCAGCCTGCACCTGTCCATGCTCTTACTCGCGTTTATGATCTTCACATTATTAATGGTGTTGAACAGGATGAAAATTCAGCCGATCTTTCCATACCTGTTTCTTGGAACCCTGCTCTGGTATTTTGTTATGAAATCAGGGATCCATCCAACCATTGCAGGCGTTCTGCTGGCATTTTCGATACCAAACAATATCGCGGAGAAGCTTGAAGAAAAGCTGACCAGGACCGTATACTATTTCATCCTTCCGATTTTCGCCCTTGCAAATACGGCGATTCCGTTATCACTGGATCTCGGTTCAAACCTTGCCTCCCCGATGTCGCTGGGCATCATGCTGGGATTGTTTATCGGCAAGCCTTTGGGAATTGTTCTCTTCACGTTTCTCCTTGTAAAATCGAAGATCAGCGGGATGCTCTCGGGGATTACCTGGCCGCAGATGATTGGTGTAGGAATGGTAGCCGGGATCGGGTTTACAATGTCAATCTTTATTTCATCCCTTTCATTCACTTCCGGTTTTCTGTCGGACACGGCAAAACTCGCGATCATCGGCGGGTCGGTGGTGTCGGCGCTGGGGGGGCTGGTGTTACTCTGGAAGTTACTCAACTCTCAGATCTCAGATATCGGATCTGAGAGTTGAGATTTGAGATTTAAATTAGCCATCTACACACATTCTTATCAATATTTCAGATTTCTTCATAAAATCATGTATTACTTTTCCATTTTCTTCCGATTAATGGGAAAACAACATGACAATTCAAGAAAAAGACAAATTCAACGGAATGATTCGGGATAGAACATTAACGATTGCTGTAAATGTTTACAGCCTTTTTCAATCAAAGACTTTTAACCAATTAACCCGTCCCATGATTAACCAGGTCATCAGAAGCTCCTCATCCGTGGCTGCTAATACAAGTGCAGCAACACGGGCAAGATCGAATGCAGAATTCTTTTCAAAAATCTGCATCGTAACTGAAGAGTGCGATGAAACAAATTTCTGGTTGGAATATCTACGCAGGATTAATGTTTTTACAAATGACGAGATTAAAAACATCCAGGATGAAGTGGCTCAATTGGTCAGGATCTTCAACTCAATAAAGAATAAGATGAAGGGAAAGGTTGAGGTAAACTGAATAGAAAGCGAAATCTTAAATCTTAAATGTCAAATCTCAAATCTGAGAGCTGAGATCCGATAATTATAGTTTCCCGGATCTATCTTATCAGCATCACAGTACCCTTGTTACTTACCTTGATCTTGTTGTTGTCTTCGTAATAGATCGCCCAGGCGTAGAGTCCTTCCGCGCATTTCTGACCATTGATCTTCCCGTCCCATGATTCCAGTATATTGGTGGATGTGAAAACCAGGTGGCCCCAGCGGTCAAATATCTGGATGTTGTACATGGTGATATTTTCAGGCGGGAGACCGATGATCCTGAATTCATCATTAACTCCATCGCCATTGGGACTAAATGCAGTCGGGATCTTTGGCAGCACATAGACTGTCACGGTAGTATCGAAATTCTCGCCGACACACAATGTCATGGTTGCCCTGTAAATCGTGGTTTGTGACGGAGCAACCGTAACGGTTTGTTCACTGCTGATCAGGTTTGAACCTTCATACCAGGCATAGCTTATCTTGTTTCCAGGAACAAGAGGAATAAGTTTGTAAGGAATTGGAGCAACAGCAAAACTATCTGCCGAAAGCGGTGAATAACGCCATCCTTCCCTTGATGCAGACCAAAATGTAGCATTTCTCCCTGGAACGGCAAACCCGATCATACCGGTCCCATTCTGTAATCCGAGCGTAGCTTTATTTAACGCGATGCATTCCGGTTTACTGTAGATCTGGTTCTCGACAATGTTGGTCCCTTCATCCAGGATGATCTGGAAGGTGGCATAAGAATCCTGGCACCAGTATAACGGGGTCTGGCACCACATCACAACCAGTTGCCTGTTGGGCGCAGTTCCTTCAGTAAGGTAATAGATGTAGCTGTCAGAAGTCTTGGGAAGCAGATCCACAAATGGTCCGAGAATACAACTTTTAGGATTATAATTGGCGGCACTGGGAACGGCAAAAGCCTCGCGGATACCCGAGGAGCTTACATTTGGGACAAAGCTTATCCAACCGTTGGCACCGATATAAAACTGGTTATAAACGGTTCCGAAAAACATGAAATCGAACCCGATCGGAAATGGCCCGTCCACATCATCATCTCCCATTGTCACCGGGATCCCTACCTGGCCATAGGTAGCAGTCAGCGTTACCGGGATGCCGGGGTTGATGCTGTCGTTCGGTCCTGCCGAAAACTGGCCCCGGCTCACTGAAGCAATCAGCAAGCAAGAGATAAAAATCAGGACCAATTTAATTATCCGGCTGTTCAATTCTTTTCTGGTTAATTTCTTCAAACCATGTTGATTCACCAATTATCTCTCTTGGATTTTTCTCAGTGAATCTCTGTGTCTTCTCAGTGAACCTCAGCGTAACATTTTACACCGGGTAACAAAGAGATCAACAATCATGTGATCAGTTGCCTTATTTTCCCCACAAAATTGGTCATTAAATTTGAAATAAATCTTACTTTTGTGATTGATCATAAAAGTACGGATTTTTTATCATGCCAGAATACCACAATAGACACAATAGTCCACAATAGATAAAACAAATAATAAATCTCCTGATCCGGTTTCTGCGGATCTGTATTTCTAAAAATAACACATTATGAAAAAAGACATTAAAGTGTTCAATGTCATTAAAAAAGAATTGCATCGCCAAACCAGTGGTATTGAGCTGATCGCATCCGAAAATTTTGTCAGCGACCAGGTGTTGAAAGCCATGGGATCCTGTATGACCAACAAGTATGCCGAAGGATACCCGGGAAAAAGGTATTACGGGGGATGCCAGTTTGTTGATGAAACCGAACAGCTTGCCATTGACCGTGCCAAGGAGTTGTTCAATGCCGAATGGGCCAATGTTCAGCCGCACTCGGGTGCACAGGCAAACATGGCAGTCCTGATGGCGGTTTTGAAACCCGGTGATTCATTCATGGGGCTTGACCTTGCACATGGCGGACATCTATCACACGGATCGCCCGTCAATTCTTCAGGGATATTGTATCATCCATTTGCCTACCAGGTGGAGGAAGCCACAGGTATGATCAACTATGACAAGATGGAAGCCCAGGCTTTGCTGAACAAGCCAAAGCTTATCATCGCGGGTGCATCCGCATATTCCCGCGACTGGGACTACAAGCGCATGCGCGAGATCGCAGATAAGGTCGGGGCCATCCTGATGGCCGACATTGCGCATCCTGCAGGCCTGATCGCACGCGGGTTGCTGAATGACCCACTCCCCTGGTGTCACATCATCACAACCACGACGCACAAGACATTGCGCGGACCGAGAGGTGGAATGATCCTGATGGGAAAAGATTTTGAGAATCCATGGGGCGTTAAGACGCCGAAAGGTGAAACTAAAATGGTTTCTGCCATGCTTGATTCTGCAGTATTTCCCGGCATCCAGGGCGGACCGCTGGAACATGTCATCGCAGCCAAGGCTGTCTCTTTCTTTGAAGCGCTTACGGATGAATACATGGATTATATTCTCCAGGTCAAAAAGAATGCAGCAGTCATGGCAAAGGCATTTGTCGACCGGGGTTACCACGTGATCTCCGGCGGTACCGATAACCATCTCATGCTGATCGACCTGCGGAAGAAATTCCCCAATATCACCGGGAAGCAGGTTGAGAATACACTGGTAAGAGCTGAGATCACCGTTAATAAAAACATGGTTCCGTTCGACAGCCGCTCGCCGTTCCAGACCTCCGGGCTCCGGGTCGGAACTCCTGCAATCACAACACGTGGTTTGAAAGAAAAACACATGCCGGTAATTGTTGATCTGATTGATGAAGTGATCAGCGACATTGAAAATGAAACCAAAATCGCCGAGGTTGCAAAGAAGGTCAATAAAATGATGGAAGAATTTCCGTTGTTTGCCTATTGATTTAAGAATCAGGATTAACGATTTAAGATTTTTGAAGAAGTGAACAGAACAGCATAAAACAAATCTTCATAAATAAAAAATCGTTAATCCTTGTTCGATATTCAAACCGGATTTCAGAACATCAAACCATAATAACAAAATCACGTTTCTTAGCCACAATGAAAACCTTGTATCTGGCACGGCACACAAAATCTTCATGGGATACCGAAGGTATTGATGATTTTGACCGGCCATTGCTTGAACGGGGGATTCAGAAATCGAAGAAAGCTGCCAGGTATCTGAATAACCTTGATATTCATGTTGACAAGATCATCTCCAGTCCTGCTGTCCGTGCATTGGAGACTGCAAAACTGATTGCATCCGGCATCGGGTTTCCAACGGATAAAATCGTGCTGGAACCAGGGATCTATGAAGGATCGCTGAATAAAATGCTGGAAATTATTTATGCGACAGATGACGAAGTTGATTCCCTGATGATCTTCGGGCACAATCCCACCATCACTAAACTGGCCAATCATTTCCTGAAACCAGGGATTGATCTCATGCCAACCATGGGAATCGCCTGCATCTCCTTCAATACTGACGAATGGAATTCAATTCCATTGGCGGAAAAGAAAAACGAGTTTGTTCTGTTTCCCAATTTATTACCGGATTAAATGGGAAAGAGCAAAAAAATACCTATTCTCAACCGTGAGATCAGCTGGCTTTCATTCAATGGCCGGGTTCTCCAGGAAGCCGCAGACAAAGACAATCCCCTGATTGAGCGGCTGAAATTCCTTGGGATCTTTTCCAATAACCGCGATGAATTCTTTCGCGTTCGTGTGGCCACGCTGAACCGGATGACCACGATGGGCAGCATCCGCACCGATTACAAGATCAATCCCAAGAAGGTCCTGAAGGAGATCAACGAGATTGTGGTCTCCCAGGAACGGGACTTCATGGCGGTGTACCAGCAAATCGTTACTGAACTTGCAGAGCATAACATCTTCATCGTCAACGAAACCGAACTGACCGAAGAACAGGGAATCTTCGTGAAAAAATATTTTCATGAAAAGGTTCGTGTCGGCTTGTTTCCCATTATGATCGGGAGTTTGCAGGATCTTTCATCGCTGCGTGACAAATCGATCTACCTTGCCGTTGCCCTGGGCAGAAAAGAAAAGCCCAACAAGGAAGATATTGCCGTCATCGAATTGCCGACCAAGTCCGTTTCACGATTTCTTGTCCTTCCTTCACGGGGCGACAAGAAATTCATCCTCCTTCTGGATGATATCATCCGGTATTGCCTTTCGGAAATTTTCTCCGTCTTTGGCTGGAATCAATTCAGCGCATTCACGATCAAGATTACCCGTGATGCGGAGATTGACCTGGATACCGATGTCTCCAAGAGTTTTGTCGAGATCATGACCCAGAGCCTGAAACAACGGAAACGCGGCAGTCCTGTCCGGTTCGTTTATGACAATGCCATTCCGGATAACTCCCTGAAGATCCTCACAAAAAGACTTGGCATCAGCAAGGATGACCCGATCAGGGGCGGAAGCCGGTATCATAATTTCAAGGATTTCCGCTCTTTCCCAAACCTTGGCTCCAAGGTCCTTGAATATGAACCACGGATTCCCTTGTTGCATAAGGATCTTCCGGCAAACAAAAGCATCCTGGCATCCATCCGTGAAAAGGATGTGATGCTTCATTTTCCTTACCAGTCGTTCCAGTACATCATCGATCTCCTGCGTGAAGTTTCCATTGATCCTTCGGTGCGGTCGATCAAGATGACCATCTACCGCGCTGCAAAAAATTCCAGCGTGATCAATGCATTGATCAATGCAGCAAGGAATGGAAAGTATGTCACGGTGTTCATGGAACTGCAGGCACGTTTCGATGAAGAGGCAAATATCCTCTGGACAGAACGGCTGCAGGAAGAAGGTGTGAAAGTGATCCAGGGTATCCCGGGATTCAAGGTTCACAGCAAACTGATCCTGATCCGGAGAAAGGAAAATAACCGGAATGTCTATTATGCAAATATCGGTACCGGGAATTACAATGAAGATACTGCGCTGGTTTATGCGGATGACAGCCTGCTGACTGCCAACCCGGAGATCACTGCCGATGTGGAAAATGCTTTCCACCAGATGGAAGCCAACTACAAGCCATTGAAATACAAAACCCTTGTTGTGGCCCCGTTCCACATGCGGAACTATTTCCTGAACCTGATCTCGAACGAAATCCAGAATGCAAAAAAAGGGAAAGAGGCATGGATCATCATCAAACTGAACAACCTCGTCGATGAGAAGATCGTGAATAAACTTTATGCCGCCAGTAAAGCCGGCGTGAAGATCCGGATGCTCATCCGGGGAACCTGCGTACTGATCCCGGGAATACCGGGAGTCAGCGAGAACATTGAAGCGGTCAGTATTGTCGACCGGTACTTAGAACACTCAAGGGTGCTGGTATTTTGTCACGGCGGAGCAAATAAATATTTCATCACTTCCGCCGACTGGATGATCAGGAATTTTGATAACCGGATTGAGATTGCCTGCCCGATTGTTGACAAGAAAATCCAGGAAGAACTGATGACGATGCTTGAAATTCAGCTTTCGGATAATACAAAAGCCAGGATCATCGCTGCCGGGAAATCAAACGTATATAAGCAGACCGATGGTAAACCCGTCCGTTCGCAATACATGATCTACGACTACCTGAAAAAGAAGGGACAGGAATAATTAACTACTTTCAAGACTTACCGTGGAAAAGAACAGACATTTACTGAAAAAAATATTTTCCTTCTTCATCAATAAATTCTTCATTCTCACTGTTGCATTTATTGTCTGGCTGCTCTTCTTCGACAGCAACAACATCATGAACAGGTTACGCTACCGGGATAAACTGAAAGAACTGAAAAAGGAGAAGCGTTTCTATCTTGATGAGATCAGGCATGATTCGATCCTTACCCAGAAACTTTTAAACGACAGTTTAGAACTGGAAAAGTTTGCCCGCGAAAAATACATGATGAAAAAAGACAAGGAAGATATTTTTATGGTGCTCGATTCTACTGCGGATCGACATCGATGACCAGTTTCACCGAGTTGTGGGCCTTGTTTTTGAAGAACGCCTCAATCACTTTCACAAGCTTTATTTTTATTTCGGTTTGCGATGAACTCCGTTCGATCTTGATCAGGATCTGCTTCATGAAATAATTCTTTATCCTGGAGACCAACGGATATTCAGGCCCCAGCACACGTTTCCCAAGGATCTTACGAAACCCCGCTGCAAGCTCATCGGCCGCATCGTTCAGTATCTTCTGGTCTTTGTGCTTGACCTTTACCTGGACCAACCGGTAATACGGAGGATAATTGAATTTTCTTCGTTCGACCAGTTCATGCTGATACATCGAATGATAATCGTGATTCACAACATCGAGGATGATGTGGTGCCTGGGGTTGCTAGTCTGGATGATCACCTTCCCCCGGTTGTGCTTTCGTCCCGCACGGCCACTCACCTGCGACATCAGCTGAAAGCTTCGCTCGGCTGCCCTGAAATCGGGAAATGAGAGCATATTGTCGGCATTCAGAATACTGACGGTGCTTACATTTTCAAAATCCAAGCCTTTCGTAACCATCTGTGTTCCGACCAGGATATCGATCTTCCTCATTTCAAAATCATGAAGCAACTGCAGATGCGATTGCTTGCTCCGCATTGTATCCAGGTCCATCCGCATGATCTTTGCATCAGGAAGCAGCGTCCTGAGTTCTTCTTCAACCTTTTCTGTTCCAAATCCCTTCATCCGGATGTCGGTGCTTTTGCAGATCGGGCATTTGTCGGGGATTTTGGTAGTATAGCCACAATAATGACAACGCAACTGATCGCTGGCTTTGTGGTAAACCAGTGTTACATCGCAGTTTTTGCAGGTTGGCATCCAGGCGCATGATTCACATTCGAGCCGCAGGGAAAATCCCCTTCGGTTCTGGAACAAAATTGCCTGCTGATGCAAATCCAGTGCGTCTTTTAGCTGCTTCATCAGAACGGAGGTAAAGTGGGATTTCATTTTTTTCCACCGGATCTCGTTCCTGATATCGACCACCTCGATCTCCGGCATCTCCATGTTACCGTAGCGTTCCATCATCTCGACCAGCGCATACTTTCCTTCCTGGCAATTGAAATAACTCTCGATGGAAGGTGTCGCAGAACCGATGATCGCCTTGGCACCATGCAGATGAGCCAGGTACAAAGCGGCATCTCTCGCATTATACCGCGGTGCCGGATCGTATTGCTTGAAGGAAGGATCATGTTCTTCATCAACGATAACCAGTCCAAGTTTCGAAAACGGCAGGAAAATCGCTGATCGTGCACCCAGGACAATGTCATAATTGCCTTGCTCATGATGTTGTTTTTTTCCGCCGGTCAATACTTTATTCCAGATCTCGAATCGTTCATTTTCATTGAACCTGGAGTGATAAACACCGATTCTTTCGCCAAAATATTTCTTCAGGCGGAGGATGATGTGCGAAGTCAGTGCGATTTCCGGAAGCAGGTATAGCACTTGCTCTCCACGGTCCAGCGCTTCCTGCATGCACTTGATATAGATCTCCGTTTTCCCGCTGGAAGTCACGCCATGCAGCAGAACCACATCTTTCGTAAGAAATGATTGATGGATCCCGTCAAGCGCACTTTTCTGAAGCTCATTATAAACAATTGAGTCCACACCTAATTCTGATGCACCGATATTCACGCGGCTGATCACCCGTTCGTGGATCTCAAGCACATTCTTCTTCACCAATCCGTCAAGAACCGGGGCAGTTGCATGGACACTCTGGAGGAGTTCTGATCGTGTCACTTCCAGGATTTTCTCTGATCCGTATTTCGACAGTGCGAGAAATGACATCAGGAGCTCTGATTGCTTTTTTGCTTTTTTCTCAAGATCCCTGAACAGGGATTCGAATTTCGTTTCATCCTCAAGATAGGCAGTATTCAGCTCGACGAAAGTTTCCAGCTTTGGTTTGTACCTCTCGGAAAGTTGTTCCTCCATCAGGACAATCCCCTTATCGAGAAGCGTATTGATCACCGGGATGACTTTCTGCTGGTTCAGTATCTTGTGGATTTCGGATACTTCGATGGATTTCCTGTGATGAAGTGCCTCCACCAGCAACTGCTCTTTTTCATTCAGCTGCGAGAAATCCGCTTCTGCCGAAGGATGCAGCATGATCCTGGATTCGCTTGATAGTTTGAATGCAGATGGAAGTGCGGCATTCATCACTTCACCCAGGTGACAAATATAATAAGATGCCACCCATTGCCAGAATTTTACCTGGACGGGAAGTACAACCGGGTATTCATCAAGTGCTGAAAGGATACTCTTTGGTTCATAACCTGATGGGGCCTGGTCATGCAAAGCCAGGACCAGGGCGGTATAGAGTTTTCTCTGTCCGAACTGTACGACCACCCTTCCCCCCGGAAAAACAAACGGAACCAGGTCATCCGGGATAAAGTAGGTAAATGAACTGCCCAGGGGTAAGGGCAGCAGGAGATCGGCAAAATGACTGACAGTTTCCAAAGCAAGATGAACCTAATGATTTACAATGCCAGGATCCGCGACATTTCAAGCAATGGCCGGTTGATGTCCTTGTGATGTTTAACGGCATTTTCAAAAGGAGTGAATACCACTACCCTGTCAACGATACCGGCCATAACATCCCGTTGTCCATCGAGCAACGCCTTGACTGCCGCATAACCCAGTGTACTCGCAAGAACCCTGTCGTATGCGCTGGGGGAACCTCCGCGCTGGATATGACCGAGGATCGTTACACGCGTATCCAGTTCCGGAACCCGTTCTTTCATCTTTGCAGCGATCTCATAAGCACCGCCGGCTTCATCACCTTCTGCAACGATCACGATCCCGGAAGTCTTGCTTTTTCTCCAGTCATGCCTGAGCAGGCGCGCAAGATTGTCGATGTAGGTTGTTGTTTCCGGCACCAGGATGAACTCGGCACCACAGGCAATCCCGCTCCGAAGTGCAATAAATCCCGCATCACGACCCATCACCTCGATGAAGAAAAGCCGGTCATGTGAAGTGGCGGTATCACGGATCTTATCTGCAGCTTCTACTACTGTATTGACCGCAGTGTCATACCCAATCGTAGCATCCGTGCCAAAAAGATCATTATCGATCGTTCCGGGTAAACCCACGGTAGGTATGCCAAATTCCTTATCAAAGATAGCTGAACCGGTAAACGTGCCGTTCCCACCGATTGCAACCAGTGCATCGATTTTGTTTTCTTCCAGGTTCCTGAAAGCCTGGAGCCTTCCCTCCTTTTCCATAAAGCGCTTGCTGCGTGCGGTTTTCAGGATTGTTCCCCCGCGCTGGATGATGTTTGATACAGAACTGCTGTACATCTGCTCGATCTGTCCGTCGATCATTCCTTCATAACCGCGGTAAATCCCGAAAACCTCAAGGCCTTCAAAGATCGCTGTACGCACTGCAGCACGAATTGCGGCATTCATTCCCGGTGCATCACCGCCTGATGTAAAAACACCGATTCTGCTTATTTTCGACATAATTAAATTTTTATCTTTTTTACCACTGAGGCACTAAGATCACTAAGACTCCCTAAGTAGACAAGTGATCAACTCGTCCACTTGTCAACTACTCAATACAACTCAAACTTCACAAACCTGCATTCCAGCGGGCCATTAAACAGGATGATCTTTTTCGACGGGTGAAGGCCGATAAACTTCAATGCTTTCAGGTCCGACGAAATAAACCACGCCGTGTAACCCTTGTATTTTTTCTTCAGCACATCCCCGATCATCTTGTAAAATCCAATGTTGTCATCGAGCTGCAACCGCTCATCGTACGGAGGATTGCAGACGATTGTTCCCATTTCGCCGGGAACATCTGCATCTTCAAATGATGTTTTTTTGATTGTGATATCCTCAAGGAGATTGGCAAAATCTAGGTTTTCTCTTGCATTTTCTATGACCCGTGAAGAGATATCGGAGCCAAAGATCGGCACTGAATTACGGATGATCTTTGCATCTTCCTTTTCCTTTACCGATGACCACAACCCGGCATCATAATCCGCCCATTTCATGAACCCGAAATCATCCCTGAAATATCCTGCAGGAATTGCCTTTGCGGCCATTGCCGCCTCGATCAGGATCGTTCCAGAACCGCACATCGGGTCATAGAACAAGGAATTCTTGTCCCAGCCCGAGAGGATCACCAGACCTGCAGCAAGGACCTCACTCAACGGGGCAATCCCCTGGTTCCTCCGGTAACCGCGCTTATGCAATGACATCCCGGAACTGTCCAGTGAAACGGTACAGTTTTCCTTGTAGATGTGAACATTGATCCGGAGATCAGGATTGTCAAGACTTACAGATGGTCTTGATCCGGTCTTATCCCTCAGACGATCAACAATGGCATCCTTCGTCTTCAATGAGATGTATTGTGTATTGGTGAAAACAGAAGTGCTGTTCACGGCATCCACGGCCAGTGTCTGATCAGATTGCAGCCATTCTTCCCATTTAAAATCATAGATATTCTGGTAGAGATCGTCCTGCTTTACAAGACTGAAAGCAAGAATGGGCTTCAGGATCCGGAGTGCAGTCCGGCAGGAATAATTAGCCTTGTAAAGCAACTCCCGGTTCCCCTGGAAAGTCACAGCACGCTTCAGCAACTGGCTGTTCACTGCACCCATTGCATCGAGTTCGGCCTTAAGGACCTCTTCCAGTCCCGAAATGGTTTTCGCAGTATAAGTATTAATTTCCGATGCGTTCACAAGCCATCAATTTACGATTGGAAAATTACGAAATATTTTGTGAAGGGAATTGAATAATAAAAATCATTCCTACCTTTGAATTGAAGAAATATACCATTATCTGCTTTCCAATATCTTCAACTTCATGCGTATGCATTTCAAATTCAAGGGTTTTTTCGTGCTCTTACTGATGGTTGCAAGCCTGTGCGGATTCGGCCAGGAATATTTTACTGTTTCCGGGAAAGTGACTGACTCAAAATCACAGGAACCACTGGCATTTGTCAATATTGTGATCAATAACAGCATGAACGGAGGAACGACCGACATTGACGGAAAATTCAAACTAAGATCCGCTGAAAGGATCAATTTTCTGCAATTATCCTATGTCGGATTTCAGCCTTTGACATACACCATCAGTAACAAAACTGAGAACATCCAGATCCAGATGATAAGGACTGAAATCGAGTTGAAAGAAGTAGAAATCCTTCCGGGTCTGAATCCTGCGCACAGGATCATCCGGAATGCCATTGAAAACAGGGAGAACAATGATCCTGAACGGCTGAAATCCTTTTCTTATACATCCTATGAAAAAGTGGTTTTCACCATGGATTCCTCTTACGCTGATGGTACAGCACATAAGGACACCACCAGAAAAGAGAAGAAAGTTACGATTTCAGGCAGGAATAAAAATGCTCCGGATTCGGTCCACGAGGCAAGGATGGATTCCGGAGAAGTATCCATGAAGAAATTCTTCAGCCAGCAGTATCTTTTCCTGATGGAAAATGTGACCAAGCGAAAATTCCTTGAACCGGACAAGAACTATAACAATGTGATCGCGACAAGGATGTCAGGTTTCAGGGATCCGATATTTGTTTTCCTGACAACCCAGATCCAGTCATTTTCTTTTTACAAACCCTACATTTCTCTTTTCCAGAGCACCTACATCAACCCCATCAGCAGCGGGAGTCTCAGTAAATATTTTTTCAAGCTTGAAGACACGACCTACACAGGGAAAGATACTGTTTTCATCATTTCCTTCAGGCCACACCGCGGAACAAATTTTGACGGTGTGAAAGGTGTGATCTCCATCAGCTCACATGGGTGGGCAATCCAGAATGTTATTGCCCAGCCTGCAAACAAGAGCCAGGCGATCCAGATCAAGATCCAGCAAATGTATGAACTGGTGGATGGAGAACACTGGTTTCCCGTACAGCTGAATACGGATGTGACATTAGGAATGCTCGAAATTGGCCGTGACCATCATGTGATCGCCAAAGGGAGAAGCTACATCCGCGATATCGTTCTGAACCCGGAGCTGGTGCGAAGGGAATTCAACCACCTCGACGTGGAAGTCGACAAGGCTGCAACGGAACGGGATGAAACCTTCTGGAATGAATACCGCATAGACAGCCTGACCATCAAAGACAAGAAAACCTACCAGGTGATCGACAGCATCGGGAAAGAAGCCAACCTCGACAAGATGGCCAAGTCATTCCAGACCCTGCTTTCCGGGCGGATCCCATGGAAGATCATTGATTTTGACATCAACCGGATCCTGGGGTATAATACGTATGAAGGTTTGATCCTGGGACTGGGTATTCATACGAACGACCGTCTCTCTACATGGTTTAAGATCGGCGGATTCTACCAATATTCCTTTGCGGTTTCCACTTCAAAATATGGCGCTGATCTGAGCTTTCTCCTTAACCGGCGTAACGATATAAGGATCAGGGGCGGATATTCCTATGACCTGGTTGAATCTGGGGGAGTCAGATTCTTTGATGATTATGAGTCCATCCTCGGTGGAAATTTCAGGCCGCTCTTAATCAAAAAGCTGGACCGCACCGAGAATGAAAATGCATCCTTCAGTTTCCGGGCACGTAAATACTGGCTATTTAATATCGGGTTCTCCAGATCATTCAAGCATTCAACAACCAATGATCTCGTCACGAATGTTGGTAATGTAACGCTGCTTGAAAATGAATTCCATTTTTCGGAAGTGTCGGTTGCTCTGAAATGGGCCTATGGCGAGAAATTCATCCAGACCGTTCACAACAAGATCTCGCTTGGAACAAATTATCCGACCGTCTGGCTCCAGTATACAAAGGGTCTGAAGAATTTCCTCGATGGCCAGTTCGACTACAACCGCGTGGATATGAAGATCCAGAAGACATTCAAGATAAAATACCTTGGGAAACTTACGTTTCAGGTAACCGGTGGCTATATTGACCAGGCCATTCCTGCATGTAACCTTTATTACGGACCCGCCAGTTACCGGTCATTTACCCTCTATTCTCCGAATAGTTTCACCACGATGCGGATGAATGAATTTCTTTCCAATAAGTATGCTTCTGTCTTTATCTATCATGATTTCGGATACCTGTTGTACAAAGGTCATAAATGGTTCCACCCCGAATTTGCCATCGCCCAGAATATCGGCTTCAGCTGGCTCGATCATCCTGAGCATTATACCGGGGCTCAGGGATCCGGGAAGCCCATGAATCTGGGATATTATGAATCCGGACTGCTGGTCAACAACATCATCAACCTCGGTATTTATAAAGTCGGGGCCGGCGTTTTTTACCGGTGGGGGCCCTATTCATACATTTATGCAGGAGACAATTTTTCGTATATGATGAGTGTCGTATTCCCGTTTTAAAAAAAAATTATGAGTGAACTCTATGCAAAGAACAAATTGTTCTTCCTGATCGTAATCCTTGCCGTAATCGGATTCCTTGCCTGGTATTTTCTTGAGATTATCTTTTTCATCGTTGTTGCAGGAGTCGTCTCCATCATAGGATACCCGCTTGTTGAATTCTTTGACAGGCTTCGGATTGGGAAAATTAAGTGCCCCCATGTATTAAGTACGATCCTGACTTTATTGATACTGATTATCTTTTTTTTCGGTCTCCTGAGTTTCTTCATTCCACTTGTTATCCGTGAAGCTTCGGTGATTTCCTCCATCGACGGCAAAAAGCTTGTAACCTACTATGGCAAAGAGATCCGTTGGCTGGAATACAATATGACTCAGCTTGGAATTCTTACGAAAGGAGCCACCATCGAGACCCTTGTTAAAGTGAATATCTCAAAAATCCTTGATTTTGGAATTTTCACGAATATCATTTCCCGCGTTCTCACGTTTACAGGAACCTTTTTCTTCAATGCTTTTGCCATCCTGTTTCTCTCTTTTTTCTTCTTATTTGACAATAAAATGTTACCCAGGTTTATTCTGATGCTGGTTTCCGAGAAATATGCAGAAAAGACACAAAACGTTATGTCTAAAAGCAAAAAACTCCTCTCCCGTTATTTCATCGGGCTGATCCTGAATGTCCTGGTCATGATGATCTCCTATGCAATTGCGCTGACCATTGTTGGTGCAAAAGGGGCATTGGTAATTGCTTTTTTCGGAGGCATTGTAAATATCATTCCATACATCGGGCCTATCATTGCTATCATTATGGGTATTTTGCTGGGAGTGACCGGCATGGTTAGTATTGGAATCTATGGAGCCATCGGATCAATGGTTATAAAGATTTTGGTTGCGATGATAATTGTAATTCTTCTTGACAATTTCGTTTACGGACCATTGATCCAGGGCAGAAGCATGAAAGTACACCCGGTTGAGATTTTCCTTGTGATCATTGCTGCTGGCAGCATCGGCGGCATTCCCACGATGATCATCGCGGTTCCATCCTATGCATTCCTGCGGATCGTTGCGGTCGAGTTCCTGAGTCAGTTCCGCATTGTACAATCGTTTACGAAGAGGGAAAGTCCGTAACACGTGACACGTAACGCTTAGATAATGACGAATATGCGAATGACGAATATGCGAATTCAATGACATGATTTTCGAATTACCAATGGAATTTCCCAACTTTCGACTTTCGACTTTTAACTTTCGACTTCTTACCTAATTCTCACCTCCGTTTTAATTTCGGTTGCGGACTGGAACAATTCCCGGAAATGTTCGTTAACTTCGTACAATTAAATCAGATGATATGGCAAGAGGTTCCAAAATGTTACTGGCCGGACTGGCGGGCATAGCTGCCGGTGTTGCAGTTGGGATATTGTTTGCACCGGCCCGTGGTTCAAAAACGAGGAAACGCCTTAAAAAGGAGATCCGGAAACTCTCAGAGAATCAGGGTATCGATCTTCCGGGAAAAATTAAATCCATCACTTCTGACTGTACATCAGAAGATGATGAACAATTACACCAACCTGACAACTTTATAAAATAGCCCTATGGAATCCAAAAAAATATCGGAAAATGTTTCAGAGATGACTGACAACATTAAGGATTACGTTCATCTAAAACTCAACCTCCTGTCGCTATCACTTACTGAAATGTTGTCGCACCTTGCATCATCCATGATGATCCTGCTGATCGCATTTTTCACCTTCCTGTTTTTCTCTCTCTTTGCATCAGTGGCTTTTATCCTGTGGTACCGCGACATGGGTGGCCATGTGTCAACCGGCGCCTTGATCGTTGCATTGTTTTACCTGGTCATGGGATTTGTGATCATTCTTTTACGAAATCCTTTAATTATCAATCCATTGGTTTCACAACTTTCAAAAATGCTTACGGAGGACCGCGATGACAACGAAGAATAGAACCCGTCAAAGAATCCGGACTATCCGGAATTTAAATGATCTGAAAGTCGAAAAAGCCCGGCTGAGAGGTGAAGCACTGCGCCTGGAAGAAAAGATCAATGGGAATTACAAGGACATTGTAGGAGCCTTTACCTTAAGAAGTCTCATTCAGCGCCTCACCAATGAGCTCTCCACGACCTCCACCGTCGTCTCCGCAGCTTTCTCACTTGGAAAATCACTCATTTCGAAATTCAAAAAAAAGAAGAAGAATAAAGACAGCAGGGACAATCCGGCAGCTCCCCAGGATGATGAAAGCACTGTTGAGAAATAATCATTCATTCGTCGTACTCCAACTATTTCAGGTTTCTTGTCAATCAAAAAATCATTCAATCTCCTCCTGGTCATTTGCGGATATATCTTGTCGAGGATAACCCGAAAGGTGATCCATTGGGGCAATCCCGTCAGCTTATCCATTGAACCCACCAATTCATGCAATCTTCATTGTCCGGAATGTCCCAGCGGACAACACATTCTTACCAGGGAAAAAGGATTTATTACGGAAGATCTTTTTCGCCGGATCATTTCACAACTAAATAAAAGCATCTTCTACCTCACGTTCTACTTCCAGGGAGAACCTTACCTGCATCCCGGTTTTACACGAATGATAAAGATTGCCAGGTCTGGAAATATTTTTGTCAGCACTTCTACAAATGGCCATTACCTGGGTACAGAAAATGCGCGATCCACGGTGGATTCAGGTCTTAACAAACTGATTGTTTCCCTTGATGGAACTGACCAGGAATCCTATTCTTCCTATCGTGCCGGTGGTTCCTTCGAAAAGGTGACCGAAGGCATTCGTGAGGTCATCCGTCAGAAGAAAAAAGCCGGATCTTCAAAACCCTGTGTCATCCTGCAGTTCCTTGTCCTCAAGACCAATGAGCACCAGGTCCGGGAAATAAAAGCACTGGGTAAAAGATTAGGTGTTGATGCCGTTGAAATCAAGAAAGCCCAGTTTTACGATTTCGAAAATGGAAACCCGCTGATGCCCGTCAATCCTGAGTATTCCCGTTATTCAGCAACAGAAACTGTTTCCGGGGAAAAACATTACCGCATCCGTAATAATATGCCCAACCACTGTTTCCGCATGTGGAGCTCCTGCGTGATCACGTGGGACGGATGGGTGGTTCCCTGCTGTTTCGACAAGGATGCAACCTACAGGATGGGTAACATAAATGTCGAACCCTTTGAACAAATCTGGAGAAATGAGAAATACCGTGATTTCCGCAGGAAGCTTTTGCACAAACGTAAATCCATTGATATCTGCACAAACTGTACAGAAGGCACCGGATTAAGCAGAATAATATAACAACTTGCCATCTCATCAACTCGTCAACTCCAATAAACCCCAAACCCATGACCCTCGAAGCATGCGTAAACTCAGCCCCCTCAGCCATTGAAGCTGCTAACGGTGGCGCCGACCGTGTAGAATTGTGTGAAAACATGGCGGAAGGCGGTTGCACTCCCAGCCATGGTTCAATTGTTCTTGCCAGGAAAATGATTTCAATCGGCCTGTTCGTGATGATCCGCCCGAGGGGATCGGATTTTTTTTATTCTGATGAAGAGTTTGATGTCATGAAGGAGGATATTCTGATGGCTAAAAACGCAGGTGCTGACGGGGTTGTATTTGGTCTCCTGAACCCGGATGGGACGGTTGATAAGGAACGGACAAAGAAACTTGTTGATCTCTCGGGACCGATGGAAGTCACTTTTCACCGCGCTTTCGACATGACCAATGATCCGTTCCAGGCGATGGAAGACCTCATCAGCCTAGGCATCGGGCGGATTCTTACATCCGGGCAACAGGAAAATGTACTTTCCGGAGCAAACCTGATCCGGGAGCTGATCATGAACGCCAATGGAAGGATCGTCATCATGCCTGGCGGAGGAATTAAAGAATATAACATCAAGGAGGTGATTGAAGCCACCGGTGCCCGTGAATATCATCTCTATCTCCCGAAAAGCCTTCCTTCACGAATGAAATTCTTCAATAAAAACATCCACCTGGGGAGAAAGGATTCGCATGAATCTGAGTCTGTGATCGTGGATGCGGAAAAGATCAGGAAAGTGAAAGAAATTATGAAGACAAATGGCTAATCTATGTATGTTTGCAAACAAATTTTTAACAACACACTGCACCCCATGAAGGATAAAATAGTGATCATTCTGCTTGCCCTCTTTTGTTCATTTTCAGCCGGAGCTATTGGAAATCCAATCCTCAATGTCGTCCCGAAACCTGTAAAGACTAAGATTTTGCAGGGAACATTTGAATTCAGGAAGTCCTTGGAAATTGCCTGTCCATCGGGGAATCATGAGTTGATCCAGATTGCAAGACTCTTTGCCGACCGCGTTCACAATGCCGGCGGACCTTCACTGGAAATCTCCGGTCAGACGAATGATTCCAAAAAGAAACCGGGAATTATCCTGGCAGTCTCAGAAGGTCAGCTTCCGGCCGAAGGATATCACTTATCAGTGAAGCCTGACCACATCCTGATCACAGGAGGCAGCAGTGCAGGTGTATTTTACGGAATCCAGACC
>Ga0209697_10002077_pt1 | contig 29378 bp, 29 predicted proteins | sample AliMusrvi5mmetaG_FD_184115 | JGI IMG/M metagenome (GOLD analysis project Ga0209697, IMG submission 184115) | Freshwater lake bacterial and archeal communities from Alinen Mustajarvi, Finland, to study Microbial Dark Matter (Phase II) - Alinen... | ecosystem: Environmental > Aquatic > Freshwater... | reverse complement strand
GAACTCGTGCTACAGTCATGCGGCTACCGCAACAGGGAGCGCTTCAAGAATGACGTGTTCTTCCACCTCGGAGGACTCGACCTCTATCCCGCTCAATGAAAAATCCCACGCTAAACCCGGAAGCGCCTAAAAACGAAACGATAGACTTTATGCCCTTCGATTCTACAGTAGGTTGGCTCGACGATAATGCCATTCATCGGCTCATTTTCGTAGTGCAGGGCAAGAACCCAACATCCATACTGATCGAATGGAGGCAACGTCTCGACAAGCAAATGCTTGCGTAAAAACTCGCTGTGTTTTGAGCCGAGGTTCACATGGGTAAAAACCTCGCCTTTAGATTCGCTTGCTCGCCAAAGGATCGACAACAGAAAATATCGAAATTTGAACCCATCTACATTGGGAAGATCGAAAAAGCGTTTCGTGCCAACACGGGGCGCGGGAAGAGGATCTGTGAAGAGACGGCGGCAGTGCCGTTCGTATCGTGCGAAAAGTGCTTCGCAATCGCCGCAAAGGAGTGGCTCGTTATACCCCTTCTGTCCAAAGCAATGCTTCTCGTTCCTGACATCATACATGTCAATGAAACGATGATTCTCATCATACAATCCCTTAAAACAAAACTCGGGAATGATGTGCGATTTGCACAACTTCGATTCTGTAAGACATAGTCTACAACTAGTTTTGCCTATTGCAGCCACTGCGGATAGTCCAACCCTAACAGGTTCAACGTTATACGCCACTTTGACTCGATTCCTGCTGTGTGGAATAACAACTAGACGCTTTGTGGCGCAGGTTACTGGCCTCGAGTCTTGAAAACAGCTTCAACCAATCCCATGACACGATGCGCGAGTTCCGCTTCGTCTTGGGCTATAGATACGGCATCCTGAGTGAAGAAAGCCTTTTCGTGAACCAAGTCTTTGCGAGATCTTCGAAACTTGCATACAATTCCCAAGATTTCATTGTCGCAAACCCCTAATATTTGGAGTTTCTCTTCCCACGTTTTTTTGTCAGCCTTCTTGGCAACATCCTCCCCATTGCGCCGCACAAGCAGAATATGGAGCGCCGCTTCTAGCCACATGCCGGCAAATACGGTGCAGATCATGGCCTGCTTGAACGACTTCTTACTTGGGTCATAAGTCTTAATGAGCCCAGGCTCGCCATTAGCTTTTGGCCGACACTGCTTGCGCATCGTCTCTTGCATGGAAGCATACGACTCCTCCACCACCTCGCGATAGACAGCAACGTTGGTTATGATAATGTCGCCCATAGAGTAGCCAATCTTATTTACGGATGGCATTCGTGAAACCAGTAGAACATTCCGCCACCTCAGCGCGGCCGCTTAAGCCTCTTTCGGCATGCTGGCCCAAAACTTGTCTCGCGAAGCCTCGTAATCACGACTCACATGCCAATCGAACCCATAGAGCTTTTCCAAGACATCTTTCAATTCACTCGCCACCATGTCCCGAGAGCCATTGGAGTTCTCCATGTAGTAAGCGGCAACGAATCGATATCGCTCATTCTTGGAAAGGTCTTCCGCCATGCTCTTCATTTCTTGATAGCCGACATCCCAGCATTCTCGCAACTCCATCTCAAAACCGAGCGTATCCATCCGCCCCGACTTGTGAAGTTCGGCCCAATGGCGTTCCAAGATCGGCAGCGCTTTCTTCAGCCTTCGCGGCGTGACTCTGTACATGGTCTCTCTCCGTCGGCAGAACAAGTCGCCCGTCGCCAGCCAACGGCGACAGGCACCCTGCTATCCGGTTTACTTACTCAAATGCTGTTGCACTTTATTAGCCATCACACCGGCAGCCTTCACCGCAGCCTCAAGTTGTGCCTTGGTACATCCGAATTTCTTGCACCAATACGCCACCTCATAGTCCTCATGGATGTTGATACGGCTAGCGTCTGCCGGCCCTCTCAGGTTCTTGTTGTCCATAGCACGAATCCTTTCGCAACCTGGCCCCGGATGTCGCTACAAAATGTGCGACCCAAAGCCAACATGAACATTACACCACCATTTCTACAAATTCGCAACCGCTTTAAAGTGACAATCAACCAATTACCTGTTTTCCTTAAAAGATCACCGCCCCGTCAACATCCCCCCCTATCGGGACATCGAGACGAATCAAGTCCTGGGCACAGATCCTCAGCGCACTTTCAGTCTGGCTGGTCATAGCCACAGCGGGCGGCCCCGCTCTAATACGCCGACACCTTCTTAACCGTGTGCTTTTCCAGAACGGCCTTTGCCATCTCATTTCAAATGGGAACACGTCCGCCCGACCACTTCGGTCGATCGGACGTGTTTTGTCACAATGCGCCTCTATGCGCTGATCGCGTCGACCGTCACCCGGAGCCAGGCGTCACCGAATACGCAAAGACGGCATGAATACTCTGCACCAACGCCTTCTTCGCCGATTCCCCATTCCCCACACCTTCGCCAGCAGCGACTTTACCTCGCCCTCGAACCGCAACCATCTATTTCACGGAACCGTCATCGCAGCACGAAAGCCCATCGTGGCGTGGGAAAAATGCGGCTGCCGTAAATTCCGGTATCCCGACCGGCAGTACCAAGCGGCATCGTTCCACCGGCTGCTGCGAAGGATACGGTACGTGGCCGTTTTCGCTCCACGCGGATCGGTGACGGCCTTAGTCGGATATGGCCCGTCCCAGTCCAGGCACCACTCGCTTACATTCCCGTGCATGTCATACAGCCCCCACGCGTTCGGCAGATAACTGCCCACCTTCGCGGTTCCCTTCGACGTGTCGGCGGCATTCTCGTAACCGTCGAGAAAATACCGCCCCAGCTTCGCCAGATCCTTGCAGTAGCGCGTGTCGCTGAGGTTCTTCCCGCTGTTCAGGGAGGTGTAGGTTCCAGCACGGCAGGCGTACTCCCACTGCGCCTCAGTCGGCAGGTCGAATGTCGGCTGCGCCGTTCTCGCCCTCATCTTGCCCATGAACGAGGAGGCGTCCACCTCCGCGTTTTCAGGCCACTGCGATCCTGCCTTATTCCCCCGGATGGTCTCGTATACCACCCGCTCCACCGGACGCGTGGCATAGCACGTGCCGTTTGTGAAGAAGCTGGGCCGGTTCCCCATCACCAGCTCCCACTGGCGCTGCGTGATCTCGAAGACGCCGATGTAGAACGGCTTTGTCAGTGTCACGGGGTGCTGCGGCATCTCACTGTTCCCGTATCGGCCCACCTCATCCTCGGGTATTCCCATCACAAAGGTTCCCGCCGGTATCTTGCGCAACACCAGTTTCTCGGTTCTGAACTCGTCGCCCCAGCCACCGTCCGGCACAACGGGCAGATAGCTGACCGGATAGGTTGGCGCGGCGGCCCCGCCGGAAAGGTCGACCACCATGTAACGGGCGGCATCCGCCTTTTCAGGATCAATATTCATGCCTTGCGCCAGCAGCGCCGCAACCTGCCGTTCGAGTTCCGCTTTCTGTTCAGCCGGTACGCCATCAAAAACCGTCGGTGCTTTCAGCTCGACCTCAGTCACGGACTGCAGCGGCACGGAGAGGCGCAATCCCGCCGACCAGCATTCGGAGTCCGGTTCCATGTAACCGCGGGACGCGGAACGGCAAACCCCCGCGTTATCGCCCCAGTCCCCGCCCCGCAAGATGCGGATGTAGCTCGACCGCGGATCCAAAGACCCGCGCGGATCCTGAGCCGCCTGCAACCCGTACTTGCCGTACGCGTCAAGACACCACTCGGCCACATTTCCGTGCATGTCGTAAAGCCCCCACGCGTTGGGCAGATAACTGCCCACCTTCGCGGTTCCACCGTCGGCATCGCAGTGCTCTTCCTCCATCGCACCGCCGTTGAACTCGTAACGGCCGACGGCGTCCAGATTCGTACAGGCGAACACTCCCGTGGTGGCACCGTATTTCCCCGAAAGGTCCTTCCCGCTGTTGAAAGCCGTCTTCGTCCCCGCGCGGCAGGCGTACTCCCATTGCGCTTCGGTCGGCAGGTCCAGAGCGGTGATCCCCGATTTTGCCCGCAATCGGCCTAGGAAGGAATCGTCGTCCACACCGTTGTTGGCGGGCCACCGACTGCCCGCACGGGAACCCCGGACATCCTCATAGCTGACGCTCTCGACCGGCCGCGTGGCGTAACACCGCGGATTGTCGAAGTAGCTCGGACGGTCGCCCATGACCAACTCCCACTGCCGCTGGGTCACCTCGAACACGCCTACATAAAAATCCCCGGTCAGCTTGACGGGATGCTGGGGATCGTCTTTGCGCCACCCGAGGTCCTTGGCCAAACTTCCCATCTCGAAAGAACCCGCCGGAATCTTGCGCAGCACCAGCTTCGTCGTCTTGAACGCGTCGCTCCACCCGCCCTCGGGGACCTGCGCAAGAGTCGAGACCGGATAGCGTTCGCCCCTGGCCCCCGAAGAGAGGTCGATCACCAGATACGTACCGTCGCTCTCCGCTCCCGCGCATGACGTGCCGAACACCGCCGCACACAGAATGCACAGCCCGACCCATTGGCGCCGCAAAGTCCGCTTCATTCCGACACCGCCTTTCCGCCCAGCCCCGCCGCCCGAACCGTCCTGAACCCGCTCACATAGAACGTCGCCGAATGATTCCCGCCGCGACGGTAAGCCGCCCGGCACTGGTCAGCCCCGTACAGCCACGCGCCGCCCCGCAGCACGCGCTTCTTGCCACCCTCCGGCCCCCTCGGATCAGCCTGCGGCGAATTCGCATAGTAGGCGCTGTCGTACCAGTCCCAACACCACTCGTACTCGTTGCCGTCCATGTCGTAGAGCCCGTAGCCGTTCGGCAGGAAGGTGCCGCACGGGCTCGAGCACATCTGGCTGACGCGCTCAAACATCCTGTGCCCCAAACGGAAGGGACTCACATCGTAGGGGACCATGGGCGCTTTCGAACTGCTCCCCGCCTCCCGTTCACTGAGGTAATTCGCATCCGCCTGGGAAATCGTGTCGCCGCGCGGGAACCGCTTGCCCGCCGCGCCGCCCCGCGCCGCCTTCTCCCACTCCGCTTCGGTCGGCAGCCGGAAGCCGTCCGCCTCCCACTTGACGAACGGGTCGCACCGCCCCTTCACATACGCGCGCGTCAGCCCCGCATCCTCGTAATAGACGGGCGTCAGCCCCTCCTTCCGGCTTCGCGCGTTGCACCACTTGACCGCGTCATACCAGTTAACGTAGGCCACCGGATGGTCCGGACCACGCCCCATCCCGGCGTTGTCAAAAGCGTAGCCGTTGGTCACCGACCAGGCGTGCACCTCGCGCCACGTCCGATAGGGCACCTCGCACGTATCCATGAGAAAGGCGCTCACGGACACCGTGTGGACAGGCTTCTCGCGAGCGTCGCCGTCGTTGAACGTATCGCCCATCTCGAATGTCCCTGCGGGAATCAGCACCATACTCTGTGAATTTCCCGCACTGCGCTTTTCCACGGCGGATTCGGGCAGGCCCCCGGCCGGGACAATCCCGGCGACCTTTTTAGGCGATGTCATCGCGAGCCTGAAGCCCACCGCCTTGCTTCTGAGCGACGGGGTATTCTCTTCTCTGGCCGCCGAACGCACGTACTTGGCATAGCGCGATTTCCAGTTCGCGCCGCGGATCACGCGCGTATCTCCCGCCGCCGCTCCAGCCGGGTCGCAGACCGCGCCGCCGCCATAGGCGCCGTACCAGTCCAGACACCACTCCGAGACGTTTCCGTGCATGTCGTACAGTCCCCACGCGTTCGGCCGATAAGACCCCACCTCCGCCTTCGACCGCTCTCGCTTCGCATTGTGGGCATACCGCGCCACCGCCGTCACGTTGGTGCAGTAGACCGGCCCCTCAAGTTCGAGGCCGCTGTTGAGCGCCGACGTCGTTCCCGCGCGGCAGGCATACTCCCATTGCGCCTCGGTCGGCAGGTCCAGCGCGTCCAACCCCGACTTCGCCCGTAGCCGCCCCGTAAACGAATCCCGTCCCACCTGCCTGTCGGCGGGCCACATCGCCCCGCCCCCGCGGATGTCTTCGTAGCTCACCCGCTCCACCGGATTCAGGTCGTAACCATAAACGTCCTGCGCCCTGCAGGAACGAAGCGGATGATCCCCCATAACGAGTCCCCATTGCGCCGCCGTCACCTCGAACACGCCTATGTAAAAATCGTGCCGCAGCGCCACGCCATGTTGCGTTTCGTCAGGCCGCCTTCCCGTCTCGCTATCCGGACTCCCCATGACAAAGGAACCCGCCGGAACTTTCCGCAGCACCAGCTTCGAGGTCTTATATTCTACACCCCAGCCGCCTGCCGGCACGTCATCGAAATAGGTCACCGGTCGCGTCGACGCTTCCGTCCCGGCGGACAAATCGATCACCACATATTCGCCGTCGACTTTGCCGCCCGCGAATTTGATCGCGCAACCCGCGATCAGACCAGCACTAACCATGCACACGATAAGCAATCGCATACCGGCCCCTTTCTGCACATCCTCAAACATCTTGCCGTGGCTCCATTTTCGTGACGTCAGATTAACAGGCTCGCCCGCTCGCCGCAACCCGGCGCGCTGCGCCAAGAACACCCGCCCCCTCGGCGATGGGATCTCTTCCAGCCGCCGCGCATGAAGTCCGGGTCATCCGCGGGCGCTCCGCCGTCCAGCACCGAACGCGCACTCGGGGTCAGCCGTTCAGCCCCCCATGTTTTTCAGCACGCCCTTCGCCTTTTCAGCGGCTTCCGTACCTGCGTACTCTTCAATGAGCTGCTTGAGCGCCGCAGCCGTCTTGGCCTTGCCGTCGCTTTGGAACCGGCCGCGGATCTGCTGAAAACGCTCGGCTGCCGTGCGCTCCGCAATGAATTCCGGGGTGCTCTCGAGCTTCGACAGCTCTTCTTTGGCCCTGACCGCCACGAGTTCGCCGTAGGCGCGGATGACCTTCTGGAAAACAGCGCTTGCCTGCGCCAGATTCTTCGCTTCCAGACACTTCAATCCTGCCGCTGTTTCTGCATCCGAGCCCGCCTTGATCTTGTCCAGGTGCGTCTGCGCCTCCTCGACACCAGCGGCCTTTGCCTGCGCAAGAAGCGCGGCCGCTTCGGGGAACTTCTTCATCGGCAGGAGTCTCAGCGCCTGAGCCATCGCCTTTTTGCCCGCTTCCACGAGCACGCCGTCCAAGAACGTGAACCCCTCCTCAAAGTACTCCGCAGGCGGCGTCGAATGGCCCATATCCGGGACCTCGATATATTTGCAGTGTTCAAACCGGTCTTGCCCATAGGCTTTGCAGGTGCCGATTGTGCCCAGGCGGTTCATGTCCTTGCTGCCCGTCAAAAACACGAAATAGTGGTCTTTTGCGAGCGCCAGTAGCTTCTTGTTTTTCTCGGGCCAAAATCCAGGGTAGAATTTATTGGAGCCGTCGCCCACCGGAATGTTGTCGTAGTGGTTGCACCCGATCACGTAGAATGCGCCGCCTGTGAAAACGTCGGAAAAGACGATCGCAGCCTCGCTCGCGCAGCGGCCTCCGCCCGAATTTCCCGAGATGTAGATCCGGTTGGTATCGATGTTGTAGAGCAAAGGCATGTTGTGAGCGGCATCGATCGCCGCGCCGATCCGCTTAACCACCGGCTGCTCGTTGCCGGTCTGATTCGCACCGACAAAGATTGTGTTGTGCTTGCCCAGAGCGGATACAAGTTGTCCCGGAGGTCCTCCGCCGTCGCCGGAACTGACCCAAATGAACAGCGCGGAGGGCTTGGAAGGCTCGTAGCTGTCGGGAACCAGAACCTCGAAGGTGAGATCTTTCAGCTCATATCTGACCTTCGGGTTGATGTCCTCCCCGAGTTTCCGCTTCTCCATTTCCTCAAGCGCGCTGAGCGGCGAACGCTTTTCAAAAGTGACTGCGAACCGGCCCTTCTTGTGGGGTTCGCTCTCAGCAGAAACCCACAGCGCCCAAACGCACTGGACGCACACGGCCAACCTGCGCCCCCATACAGAACACGCGCCTCCTCCGGACACCATACGCACCCTCCCCCTTTCTTTCATCGTCATGTTAAATCATACACGAAACGTATCCGCACGAAAATCCGTTTTGAACGCCTTTGACAATTGCGGAGGAGGAACCACACCGCCTCTCCCCGACTCCCCTAACCAAGCCGGACGAACTCTCATATCCAACTCAATCCCTGTTCGGCCTATCAACAATCGCAGCGCCGGCTTTCTTGAACAGCATGATCGCTTTCCGGTGTTCGTCTATGAGGTTCAACGCATTACCGGTCCCAGCGCCGGCCAGATATCTCCAGCCCTACTCCTCTGCCCTAGCCACCGCCGATGAGCGCATGCGCAGATCTCCGAGCGCGACCCGTGTTCCGTACAGGAATAGCCGACGCGTGCCGTCCATCTTGAACGAGCGCATGTAGCGAGACATGTCCCGTCCGTCCACAAGCCGCACGCCGTTCACCCACACAGACACTTTATTACCGTGCGACACGATCCGGAACCGCGCCTCAGGCTGCTCACACGTAACCGTTGCCCACTCGGTGTCCGGCTGGTCGTAGCGGCCCCCCGTGGCGACCCGGCAGCGCCCGTCCGCATAGTCGAACAGGATCGCGGGCCAGCCGGCAACATTATCCCCATACTTGTCGAGCTGGAAACAGACTTTGCTGACCTGTCTGGCGGGCGACACGAACCGGAACACGCCCTCGTACTCCACATCGTCTGGCAAAGGATTGATCCATTCGAGCGGGCACTTCTCCTTGTCCGTTCGAAACCCGTTCCCATCTTTTCGCCATTTAAGATTGAAGTTCAACCAGCCCGAATACCGGTCGTTGAACGTCGGAGCGATCCACGCGCCCTGCGGAAACGCCGTCGCCAGATTTACGCCATCTATCCGGTGAACAACATAGTCCGTTTCCTGGCCGTTCAGTTTCGCCTCGCCGCGGATCTTAACGTAAGCCGCCAACGCCTCCGCGTACCGACCCGCACGGTACAATTCCTCAGCGGCCAGCAAAGCTTCGCCGTTTGACCATTTCAAACCGTTCAGAATGTCGTATATCTGGTAAAAATCGTCGCGCAGAAAGGTCCACGACGATTTGTTTGAGACGCCTTTGCGAAGCCGGTTGTACTCGACCGCCTTGTGCAGATCGCCGCCCAGGTACTCGACCACGGGCAGAAGCTCAGCGCTCATGTCGCGGATGTTCTTGAAGCTCTTTTCATTTTTGACCTGCGCCAACAACACCTCGACGCATTTCGCGTGAACGTCAGCACGCGCAAACACCTCTTTGGGATTGCAGTTGAGATCCTCGACCGTTTGAAACATGATGGTCGCGTAATAACTCGGAACCATGGTGTCGTGCCGGTGCGTCGCGTAACAGGCCTCGGCAAAAGCCGTCATCATCTCGACCGAGCCTCCCCAACGCGGTCTGGAGTACCAGACATAGGACGAGTACGGCCCCAACATATCCATTTCGAGCGCCACCGCCCGATCAAACCACTCGCGCATTTCACCGCCACACGTGCTGCCGCAAATATCGACCATCAGCGAAGCCGCTTCAGGAAACTCAGGGTGCAAGCGCCACGCCTCTTCGTAGGCGGCCTTCGCTTCCTTAATCCCTTTCTCGAAGCCGCTCCATCCGTCCTTCGTCACCGTCGAGGCATAACCGCTGCCGCGCGCATCCCAAGCGGCTCTCCTCGCGATTCTGCCTCGCAGAATGAGCGTCAGCCAGGGATCCACTTTAGGCGACTTCTCGAAAGCGTCCACCAACGTTGGGTACGATGCACTCCCCAGTTGCTCGATCAGCCAACGGACATGGCGCGAATCCGCTTTCGTGACACCGCCGTTTTCAAGCCATTCGACGAAACGCGCCGCAAAAAGCGCCTCGTTTGCGGGACTAGGATCAACCGTGCGGTAGCCAATACCGACTAACATGCGCGCGAACCAGGGGCAGGGAGCTGCGGCAAGGTCCGCATCCAACGCCTTGAGCGCACCCAAGGCCTGCTCCTTCTTCTTGCCTTTATGAAATCCCATGGCCTGCATCCACCGGACCACTGGATACGCACAGCCCGCTTTCACCCACGCGTCAGCCTGTTTCCATGCGGCCTCCTGGTCCATCAGACGCTCCTCGAAAATCTCCGAGCACTGGTTTTCCAGAGCCTTGCTTACCTCCGCGGCCCACGGCTTATCAATCTCCACCGATGTCTTAAACGGTTCGACCATCTGTTTCCTGAAAAAAGGCATTCCTTTTTCCTGGCGGTAACGCCATACCGTCGGCGCATCCGGCCCACAGGGAATCGGCTTCGGCTCGTACCGCGCACTCGTAGTCGGGACGTCCGCTTTTCCGACGCGCTCACCCAAAGAGGCACCCGCACACAGAAACAACATACACGCCGCTGATTGAATGACTCGCATCGAACTCTCCCTGGTAGAAATAATGTTGCCATTATGCCAAGAAAGGCAGGAACCGGTCGACCTCTATCTGTCCTAAACTGCGGGGAGTTGCTTGTGCCGAGACGCTCACGCACTCGAATGCGAACTACATGAGCAGGATCAACACCTGGTCATATGACGTGAGTCCGACAAAAGGCTGTCATCTAGACATCCGCCGTCTCCACCGTCAACACCTCCGATGGGATGAACGTTGTAATCACCTGCGAGCATCGGAGTCAGGGGCATTACATGATTCGCAATTTATTTCTGTCGCCTTGGTTGTGCAATCGGGTCAATCATCTTGGAAGCATTCCAGCGCTTTCTTTTGTCGGATACCGGCTTTCACAGTCCTGACCGTGATGTTTTCGGCCTTCTCCCAGATGATCTCAGCGCCATCTTCGAGTTTGTCGTAGATTGGCAGCAAACTGGCTAGGCCTTCAAAGACCCAATGCCCCTGACGACCTTTTGCTGGACCACAAACGGTATCTGTCCCCAGTTCTCCTAGTGCCATTGCCTTGCGGTAGGCCTCGTTACGGTCACGAGCCTTAATCAGTGTCGTATTTCGATACGCCGTGCACCGCCGGTTCAGGTTTGATTTGTCCTCATCAAATAGTTCGTACCTCTCCACGAGGGTGGCGATCCACCAACCGTGGCGAGTTCTATTTCTTTCTGGGATGTTGGTTTTCATTTTCATCATGCACAACGTTCGGTAAACACCCTTTCGTCTTCAAGGGGGTGAATTCACTGGTTCGCCTTTTGGTTGCTCTTTTAGTGTTTGAGTGAAGTCCACTCCACAGAATGGGCAGAATCGCCAATCCTTTATTAGTGTACGAAAGCGGTTGCTGCATTTTGGGCATTGCGCTGTCAGCCCGCGCAATATCGCAAAAGCAAAGATTCCGAGACCGCCAAAACCATACAGTACGACAATGATCCCGATAAGTATGGACACCCAAGTTGAGTTAACTGGGTCACCATTCTTAAACAAATCGTTCTCAAGGAGAAAAATGACTCCCGCTGTTCCAAGCAAGAACATAACGATTGAGATTTTCAAATCTCTGTTGTAATGCCTCGTATGTTTGTCAATCTGTTCTCGAATTGTCATTACCATTTTCCTCGCTACCGTTGGAAATCACCCTTGGCGCTGTATTTTGAGAAACTGAATGTAGCCAATAACAACGGCCACACCAGTGCCAATCGGCAAAAACTTCCACCATGGAATAGGATGAAATTCTCCGACGACTGTAGCAAGTCCTTGTCCCAAATACATGAAATACCAAGAAAAATGGGTGAGGGTAATGCCACCTAAGGCAATCAGACCAACTCGTTTCCATGGTTTATCGGTTATAAAGGACTTGTTGAAAAAAACAAGGGCGAGCGGGAAGCTTCCCATGCCAGTCCAGAAAACCACGTTCGCTATTGCCTCTTGCATTGGTGTGTGCATGTTATTCTTCTGCCTATCGTTGGGCACCGCCTATGAGTAGTCCCATCAAAGTCCCTTGGCATTGTGTATTGTATGCATAAAAGGACGCAAAAACACCTCATAAAGTCATCTTACTTCTGTATTTCAAGCCTAAGTAGTTGCCCTTACGGCGGTAGCTACTCAGGATGTGCTGTTTCATCAGGTTCCGCCTTGGCCCAATCACAGCGCTAACAAAAACGGGACTCGAAAACCGCCAAAACCATGCCCGGAACCCATTGCTGAAATCGTACCACTGTGCCGGAAAGGGGTCAAGGATCGACGCCTCAATGTCTCGCCCTACAACAAGCGACCGTCTCACGCGCAAGCCCACCGCTTCATTTCAAGATGTGCGCGTGCGTGAGACGCAGCCTTACCGACAAGCCAAAAACTTTCGGTAACCGCTTCAACCGTTCGGGTCACGAAACCTACCTTCATTCCCGCGTCGGCGACTGTCCGTTTGTCCACTTTTGACGCCTGGCCAATCAGCCGTTTGGGAACCCAAGAAATCCGTCCAATTTTTTTGTGGTGAACAGCCAGTATATAACCGGCTAAAGTGCGAAGGGGTATCCATTTTGCGTCATCCCTGTGACGATTTGCCGAAATCTTTCCGAACCGCACAACCAACAGCCCGATTGTAGTAAAAAAGTCGACTGTAGTAAAATTGTTGTAAAAAAAGTGGATTCAATAGGGCAAATCAGCGGAAACGAGGAACACAGCCTAAAGCGATAAAATGCGATAACGCCAGGCAAATAAACGAAAAAACCCAATAAAACCGAGGTTTTAGAGGGGTTAAGAGATGGGGCGAAAAACGGGGCTCGAACCCGCGACCCGCAGAACCACAATCTGCTGCTCTACCAACTGAGCTATTTTCGCCATCGAAAAAAGTGGATGAAATGTTACCAAACGACGCGAGGAATGCAAGCGCGACTTTTCTCTATTTGCTTTTCACGGCGACCCGCTCTCCGCGACTCCGCATCTCCGCGTGAATTTTCGCGGCCGCTCACGGGGCGGCCGTCAGCCGTTTATCGGTCCCCGACACCGGCTCGTTGAACCGGCCCATCCACACCCAGCAGCTCTGGCACACGCACTCTTTCCCGCGGCCGCAGGTGCCGCAGACATCCTGAAAGGCCAGCGGCCTAATCGCCTGCCGCACGCGCGACAGCATGGCCCGATACGCCGAATCATCAGCGCCTTTATAGCCATCATCGAGTTGCCCCCACCCACCCGCCGCCGCTGGCAGAGCCGCCAGCAGGATGCGGCTTTTCTCCGGCTGACCCACGTTCACCAGCGCATGGAACGGCTGTGCCGCCACCGCCTTGCCGAACCGCGCCTCAATTCCGGCCCGCAGCCGCTTCTCCCCTTCGGGATCGGCCTGGCGCTGATCCTCGCGGTTGAACCCGTAGTCGCCATACTGCGGCGCATTGAGATCCATCCACGTGATCAGCGCATCCCAGTCAGCCTTGGCCAGCACCACGCCTTGGTGACCTTTCTTCAGCAATTCGGTCAGAGGGCTCACCACCGCAAAATAGTCCTTGGGCTTGCTGGCGTCGGTCTCCTTGTACCACTCGGCCTGCCTCACCATCTTCCGCTTGATCAACTCCCCGTATGCGCCCGGCCCCACCAGATTCGGACACTTCTTGTCCATATCCCCCAGCCCGTGACACCGGATGCAGTGACGGTCGAGCACCGGCTGCACCGAGCGCATGAAGCTGAACCCTCCCGTGTAGTCCAACACCGGCGCGGCTTGCGGCACGGAAACCTCGCGGCTTTTCGCCACCTGCGGTGGCACGCTCCGCGTCTTGTTCTCGTGGCATCCCACGCAACCGATCAGTTCGCCGTTGTGCGCATAGATGAACGAGCGCATGGTCATCACCGCCATGCCGTCCGCATTCAGTGCCTGCAACTGGACCGGCATGCCGGCCGGAAGCTGAAACGATGCCGATCCGTCAACCGCCACGGGAACGATCCCGAGAGGCCGTTTGGGCAACTCCGTGAAGACACTGCCGCGCACCGCCTTCTCGGCGGTCGGCTGGTTCAGGATCTGATTGAGCCGCAGATATTTGACGGTGCCCTTTTCAATCGGCTCGCGGCAGTCGTACACGTTCTGCACATAGCACACGCCATAATCCGGCGCGTTCTCCGGCGGTGGCAGCCGCGAAGGGATCACCGGCGGGTGCGGACGCCTGCGTACGGGCAGGGGCGAGAACGAGCCGACCGCTCCGTCCTGATAAATCAGCTCGCGCCCCCCCAGCGTATCCACCAGCCAGATTCCGAAGGCGTTGTTCCGCGGCCACGCGCCGTGGTACTCGCCGTTCTTTCCCTTCCACTCCACCTTGTCGGGTGAGAAACTCGCGAGGAACAGCGTGTCGTTGAGCGGGAACGGATTGGCGTAACACCCGGGCTGATCCCACTTCTCCGACTCGGGCCAGGAGATCTCCGGCGTGATGCGCGTGAGCGGCTCCGGGCCGTCCTCGCCTTGGTGCGTATCGATGGTGATGAGCGAACCCGCCGTAATGAAGTGATGCGCCGCCGCCGTCGCAATCACCACGTGCGAGCCGGGGATCGCCTTGGCCTCGGTCTGGACACACGGATGGCGCGTGTAGTTTCCGTAGAAATGCGCGGTGCCCGTGCCGTCGGGATTCGTGGTCCACAGGCTCTGCAACCACATCTCGTTGCGGTTGATGTAGTCCCAGCGCGTGTAGACGAGCCGGCCGTCGTTCAGCACCGACGGCTCCCATTCATTCGCCTCGCCATAGGAGAGCTGGCGGATGTTCGAGCCATCCCGGTCCGCACGGTAAAGCAGGAATGACGGCGCGTAGCGGCCCCAGTGGCAGCGCCCGAACCCTTGGCAACGCGTCGAGGTGAATGCGAACCCGCCGTCCGGCAGATAACACGGATCGACGTCTTCGACCAGCACGCTCTGCCGCCCGCACCACGTCGTCAGAGGATCGCGCGGCGTGCCCGTGAGCTGCCGCACCCACGAGCCGTCCACCGCCGCTTCCCAAATGAAGTAGCGCAGGTGCGCGGTCGGGTTCACGTCGTAGCCCTTGCCCTTGTCCGCAAAACAGGGGTTGCCGGGGTCGAGCGCGCGCACCGCATCGCCGCACTCGCTCTTGCCGCGCTTCGCCATCTCGGCCAGCGTCGGAACCACGACACCCGTCTCCGCGGGCGTGCGCACCGCCGTGTGGTCGCAGAAGGCGAAAATCACCCGGTCGCCATCCCAGTGCAGATCCGGATTGAGCACCGTGCCGACCGGCAGCTTGCCCTTCAGAGGCTCCACCTTGCGCGGCGCGGCCTTCCAGTTCTCGAGCAGAACGATGCCGGGACCGGGACGCGAGTAGCGCCCGGGATACTGGTCCACCATGTGCGCGTTGCAGGAGTACGGAAGCGTACGCTGGCTGATCATCAGCCGGTCAAAATCCAACGCAGGATGCGAGAAGAGGATGCGCCGCCGCAGCGCGCGGATTTCTTTTTCCAACGCGGCGCGCGGCGCGCTCTCCTTCGTCTGTGGCAGCCGCGCCGCCAGCGCCGTCAGCTGCGACGCCATTTCGGGGCACTTGACTGACCGCTCGACATAGATCAGTGTTCGTTGCGCCAGCGCCAGCGCATCTTCGGCAGGGTCGGCGGACACGTTCACGACCGACAGGCCCAACACAACAATTGACGCAGCAAACACCTTCTGAGCGAAACGCTTCACGGTCCCCTCCGATTCAGGTTGATGAGGCTACCCTGGGTCTATCGGCATCTCTCCGTCTGCGGCCTGAGCCACGCATCCACAGCAAGGCGCCCTTGGTCTTCCGCTCAACCACAATTCTTTTTTTCCTCTCAGTGTAACAACAGGTGTCTTGCCGACACAAGTCAAAGGGTAAGACTCCGCAGTGAATCCTCTTCGGGAAAACCGCCGTCCGTCTTCACGCATTTCGCCTCACACCTTTCTCCGCAGACTTGTCAGAGCCCCGGTGCTGTGTTATCTTGCGCACATCTCGTAGGCCTGTAGCTCAGTAGGACAGAGCACTAGATTCCTAATCTGGGGGTCGCGGGTTCGACTCCCGCCAGGCCTACCATCCCGGATTCATGTTTTTTAGTTTCGTTAAGTACTTGCAAAACCGCACCCTTATCGCGGTTCGACAGTTGCCGGTCGCTGTTACATGTTAAGCGTCCAACCATCGACTGCAAGAATCGTTTCCCGGTTTCAGGCTCTAGGCTTTGCCACAATTGGGCTGGATTGTCGAACGCCAGCATGCACGCTTCGAGCGCAGACTCGATGTCGGCAAGCTCGAGCGTAATTTCGTGATGTATTTCGCGGTTTTCCGCTATAACAGCCCGATATTCAGCGCTCTTCTTTCTGTATGTTTCAACATCGACATCTCCCGATGCAAATGCGTCAGTGATTTTCGACAGTCGTTTCTCGGCTTCGGATTCGGCCTTGCGAGCTTTGGTGCGGTCATTCTTTGTTTCCAACATGGGTGTTAGTGCTTCCTGATGGACAATCGCACGCCACAACTTGACCATTCCACGCAACTCACTTGCCGTATTAAGTACCTCAGATACCTGCTGGTGCGCCTCATTTGCGCGGATGTTGACATGCTTCGCACGGCAGCGGTAATAGCCGTACCGACCTCCATTGCGCCCACGTGAGAAAGCCCCGATCAGAGGATTGCCACAAACCGCACAATCACACATTCCAACAAGAGGGAAATCGGGGTTGTTGCTGGTACGGACGGGCGCGGCCTTTGAGCGTGTCATACGGGCTTCTATGCGATACCACGCCTCCTTGGACACCAACCCATCAAACGCAGCCGGGATGTCCACCCAATCCGTGAGGCGGTTGCGGATAATCCCGCCATAGACGGGTTGCTTCAAAGTGCACCAAGCCTGCGAATGGCTTATTCCGTACGACCTTAGCGTACGTTGCGTCTCGATCATGCTTGCCTGTCCGTCGGCAAAAGCTTGTAGCGCTCCGGCGATCAGTGGCCCTTTAACAGGGTCAGGCATGAGGATTGGCAGACTGCCGTTACGTGCTAGCCGAAACCCGAACGGAGCGCCGCTGACCCACCCACCGGCCATTGAACGCGCCTTCATGCCACTTTGAGCGCGACGCGTCAGGATGCGGACTTCCATGCGGGCATTGGCTAACTTGACCGTGTGCAGGAACTCACTGAAGACTTCGTCCATACCCGGCGGCGTCTCCATGTCCTGTAATCGCGTGCCAATTTTTTCAAGATGGTCGCGGATGCGTAGTCCGTCAAGGGTTGAACGGGAGAAGCGGGAAATGTCGGGCACAAGGAAGTATGCGGCCTTTTCGGACTCGCATTGTTTCAAAGCGGCAGAAAGCTGGCCGCGTTTGACGGTCGATTGACCGCTCTCGCCTTCCTCGCGGTAAAGGTTAATCAAACGCACACCGTAGGTGTCGCACCAAGCTTGGGCACGTTCCGATTGCACTTCCAACGACGTGCCTGTCTTGGCCTGTCTGTCGGTGGAAACGCGGATATAAGCGACTGCGGTTTTCTGTGTTTCGTTTCCCATGCCGCTAATTATACCGCCGACAGACAAGCGTGAGCAACCGCAAAAACCACGCTTTTTGCTCAACTTTTCATTTATTTCATCACAGCGCACGAGCCGTCTGAACAGGCCGAACCGGATGCCACCGCCGCAGCCGGAGACGCCGTAGACGGTGCCGTTGCATTAGTGCCGCCTTTCCCGACCAGGCCGGAGAAAAACTGGCCAATCGCGCTCAGCGCGGAGTCGCCCATCGGCATGGTCAGGCTCGGGTCGGTCTTGTTGCCGGAGGCGATAGTATCGGTGCCGCCTTCGATCTGCTGATCGTTGACGCCAATCTGGAGACTTCGCGGATACTTCGGATCATCAACGCCAACAGGCTCATTCACACGGAACGAGCAGTCGTTGAACGTCAGCGCCTGGCAGCGCGTGCGCGTCAGGCACCCAGACGCGCCGAGCATGAGGGCGCAAAGCAGGATGCACCCCACAGCCGCCGGCGGCACCTTGGCGAGCGCCTTGCGCTTCGCCCAGATCGACCAGATACCCGTCGCCACCACCACGCCCGCCCCGACCAGCCCCTCGGTTTCGGCCTCAGTGGCAAGCCCCTTCTGAGCAAGATAACCGCCCAGCAGCGTCGTCGCGATACGGACGATGCCGCCCATGTATGCCAACAGGTTTCCCTTATCCATAACTCCCTCCTCTTTTCCGTTTGCCCTACCCGGACGCCCGCACCTGCGGGGCCGGAAAGCCCTTCAAGCCTTCGACAAGACTTTAATCAGAACCACACAGGCCGACACTGCCCCCGCAATTGCGGTGCCCATGACGACCGAAACCACCCACAGCAACGCACGGATCACCAGATCGTGCCGCTCCAGCCGCGTCTGGATCGACGGGCTGCCGTTGTCCACGAACAGCCGGCGTTCGATGCTCTCCAATTTTTCGAGCACCGCCGCGCTCTGCAGGGCGCATTGATCTTTTGTCACGTAGTCGCTCATGCCATTGAACTTTCTACCGCTGGCGGCGCACTGTTGATGCCGGCCGCCGGATCATAACCAGACACGTGAAGCAGATTCCCCGAGCTTCCACCAGAGGACGCGCCGGCTGTAGATCCAGGCGAATACAGCGGTGTGCCCGTCGCCCCGCTGGCCGTCCCTCCAGCCTCCAGATCCTGATACAGCCGCCGCAGATAGATTTCCGAGTCCAGCCACGCGGACCTGTAGCCTGTGGCATCCTCGCCCATCTCCAGGGCCAGCGTGTACCACACGACAGCCGAGACCTGCCGCAGACAACTCACGGGGACGCTGTCCGCGTTCTCGCCGCCCACCGGGTCGGCGTCAGCCACCACCGCCTTGCGGAAGTCCGCGACCACGCCTGACACGATCAGGCCCAGCCGCTGAGCCCGCACCTCGGGTGACAGCCACACAGCGTATGCCGCCGAGAGAGGGGGCGGCAGCGTCGCCACCGCCGCCCCCGTATCGTAAACGACCCAGTCGGCCATTTCCGCACCCCGCCCTTACGTCGCGCTGACGTTGAGACGTTTCACCGCAGCCGAGTTCGTGACGCGCACGTCCTCGGACCAGTCGAACTTCGCGACCTCCACACGGCCGTCGTCGCGCATGTAGCTCGACGGAACCATGTACTTGCCCATGAGACGGAACGTCTTCATGAACGACGGGTCGCGCCGCGTCGGGTTCGGCCGGCGTGCGAACACCAGCACCGTGCTGTCGAGGAGGAACTTAACATCCTCCGCGATGCCGGGCGCTGCGCTGTCGTACACCATGTACGAGGCCCGCACCTCGGGCGTGCCCACGAACAGGTGGCCCGCGCAGTCCTCGGTCGGAACCGCGAGGCTGCCGCCCTTGCCGCCGTTGCCGACGACGAAGCGCCCGCGCACCTTGTCCTGATTCTTGAACAGGCACCAGGCCGACGCGCCGAACAGCACGCCCACGCCCATGAGGCTGCCGTATTTGGCCGCCTTGATCACATCCAGGATCGCCGCGTCCACGTCCGCCACCGGATCGGCCGCCGCATTCCACACCTTGCCCGTGCCCGCGCCCGCAGCCGTCATGGCCGCGTCGATCACGCCCTTCTCGTGCGACAACGCAGCAACCTCGGCCACCGCAACCGCGCCCTCACGCAAGGCGTTCTCGAGATCCCCGCTCTCCAGCTTCTCCAGATTGTCCACCGGATAGTCAAGCGCGTGGGGCTCGCAGTTGTAGATCTCGTCCGACACCTCGAAGCGCAACTCCGTCGCGCGGCCGCCGATGCTCCGAAGCGTGTTCGGAATCCGGAAGCGGTCCTTCTCGGTGTACTTCTTGTACCGGCCCACCGAGGTCGGAACCTCGATGGTCGGGGCCAGAAAGTCCGCAACCGGCATGATCGCGGACTGCGCCGCGCCCTGCGCGAACTCGCGCAGAACCGGGCTCGCACTGATGTCACTTAAACGGCTCATTCTCATTCCTCCCTGTTACGTGATCACCGCCACACGACGTTACGGAACCACACATCCTGAAATCAGGCACTAAGGCTGTCCGCGCCGGAACCCCCGGCCCGAAGCCACCCTGTCCTTTTTGATCTTGTACACATTGTCCCATTCGTCAACGTACCGCCTGACCAGCTCACCGGCGGCGGCATAATCATCAGACTCGCACAAATCCCCTACCCGCCGCTCCAGAGACCCGAAATACGAATCGGAGGCGGCGCGCCTGGCTTCGATCTCGGGAAACAGCAGCCGCGCGTCTTCGCGCCACGCGGGCACGTAGATGAACGCGGCCAGCGTCACGGCCCCGTCATGCGGCCGCATCACCAGAGCCTGCTTTTCAACAGCTCGTGCCTCGCCTTTGGAAAAGGCGACGTTGACCATGCCCGTCGCCTTGATGTCAGCCACGGTCCGATCCAATGCGACCGATGCAACGAACACCTCATTCGAAGCGAACCCGGCTTTAGACAGCGCAGCCGGCACGGAAGGGACATCCGCCGACCGCATGTGCGCGGACGACGCCTCGACAGGCTTTACGGCCGCAGCGGCGTCAGCGACGCGGCCGGCCTTCGGCGCGTCCCTCATCGCAGCGGCGTTGGCGGTCTTGTGCTCCTTGTCCGGCGCGGCGTCAGCCAGCATCAGGCAACACAGCCACGCAAACAGCCAGGCGTATGTCCGAAGCTTATTCACGCATCACTTCCCTTCGTTGAATTCTTTCACCCAGGCGTTGTACCCCTCGGGGCCGAGCAGCAGAATGATGCCGCCGTCAGCACCCGGATGCGCGGACTTTTCGCCGTAGAACACCGCGTCCTTCTCGGCGGCGACCGCGTCCCAAATCGCGGGCGACCGCGGAATGTCGGCGATGTCGACTCCAATCCCACGCAGCGCAGCCTCCAGCCCCTGCAACTTGGGCGCGTTCAAGGCATCCACAACCGGCTTCATCTCCTGCTCAATCGGGTTGAGCCCGCCCTTTGACACGAAGCTCTTGCCCTTGTCCCGGAGCGAACGCTTGAGCAGCGGCGCGGCGGCGTTCTTGATCTTCCCCTTGGCCGACTCAACGTGCCCGGCGTGCTTCTCGGCTCCCCCCAGCAGGAGAAAATCCACGAGGTCGGGAACGGTCAGTTCGTTCCAATGCACAAGTTTCCTGTCGCGCAGGGCCTTGTGGACGCAGTACCAGTCGATAGCGCTTTCCTTTGGCGGCGCGTTCGTCTCGGAACCGTCCTTGATGTCCATGACAAAATCGACTGTCGACTGATCCCTCTTGTCAGCGGGCGTCATGATCAGCGCGTAAAACCCGTACGCTTTGCCGCAGCTCCCGGCCACGGTCTTTGCCCACTCGGCACTCTCATCGCGGCCCTGCAGCCAATAGGCAAGTCCGGCAAGATAGCCGCTGAACTTCCGGCCCTTGAGCGCCGCCGCTATACCAGAAGCGTCCCACCGGTTTGACAGGCAGATGTCCAGCACCTCCTGGGAGCCGTACAACCGGTTGACGACGTTCGTCGGCAACCGCACCACGCCGTTGCTGGTCGCACTCTCCCACTGACGCCGGTAGTTCTCGGCGATCCCGCCGAAAGAGACCCCAGCCGTCAACACACACACCGAAATCAGACACATGAACTTCTTCATTTGAACCTCCACCCGTTTCCCGACCCTTGCCACACCCGCCGCCGCCCGGCGACGGACACTAACTAATACCGCACCCTCATCGGCGTTGTCCGCCACTGGCTGGGCGCGACCGGATGCCAGACCGTCCGGCCCAACGCGTTCGTCTCGCCGAAGGCCGCCGTGCGACGCCGATAGACCCACACCAGATTCTCGTTCGCCGGATTCATCCACGCATTCGTCGAACCGTCCTTGACCGTCAGGCTCGGCACCACCACCACCGTATCCTGATAGTTCCCGTTCCCGCCAATCTGCTCAGTGAGGCTCAGCGCGTTCGTCGCCAAGATCCACGACCGTTCATTGAACCCTGCGGCGTCCGGATTGCAGTAGAACAACTGCGCCCCCACATCCGCATGCGCGAACGCATACCAATCAGGATAGGCGACACGCCCGAGCGACTCGTACCAGTACGCCACGTTCGTCGCCCCGTATGTGGCGGGATTGAAGTTGTTGGTGCTGGCCTTCAGCTCGACTTCGGACCAACCCGCCATGGGCAGGACGAAGACCGGGTACTTTACCGCCGTCTGGTCCAAGGCGTTCGTGATGGGCGCAAGGTCGGCAGGCACGACGACCTCCACGTCCTTCACCGCCGCATCGCCGAGCCGTACGCCGCCCCAAACTGCGGCAGCCGCCAGAGCGAACAAAGCCATACAGGCGCTTCTCATCAGAGCACCCCCCTTTCCTGAAGATCCTGGAGCAGAGTGGGCAGCATCCGCGCGACCTCGTCGCCGGTCATGACCTCGCTGACCGTGCGGAACACGCCGGACGGAGGCGGCGTGACCGTGTAGAGCGCCGCCTGTTTCTTGACCGCCGCCAGATCGAGCGCCGCGATGGCGGCTTCTGCCGCCACCAACCGTGCCAGTAACGCCGCCTCGACCGAACCCACAGCCAGCGGCCTCAGCAGCACCGTCTGGCCGTCCACCCCGGCCTCTTCCGCAGCACCCACACCCACGACCGAATCGGTAACAGCCCCGGTCTCGACACGCCCGTCACCCACAGGCACAAGCAGGTCGCCCGGCACGCACGTCCCCTTGAGGGTCACGCGCGCATTAGCCAAAGAAGAAAGCGGCACCACGCCGCACAGATGGCCCGACCTCGCGCCGTACGCCACGACGTACGGCGCGATGTCATCAACCGAAGAGGGCTTCACGACATGCCCCGCCGCGTTCAGCTTGACCAAAAGGCCCGCCGCCGCCGAAAGGTCTTCCCCCGCCTCAAAGGCAAGAGCACCATACTTGCAGTCACCCTGGACACTGTTCATCATAGCCGGGAACCCTCCGCTTCGTTGAATGGCCAACTGATTATCCGGCGACCGTGATCAGACCGAGCATCACCGGACGGACCAGCACGAATTGCCCGTCCACACCCTTCTCTTCCGCAATGGCGAGGCCGCGGTACGTGCCCGCGCCCGCAGGCAGCGCACGCACCTTGCCCTTGTCCGCCGCCGTCCCGACGTCAGCCAACACCAGAACGTCGCCGGGATTGCACGTCCCCTTGAGCGTGAGCCGCACGTTGCGACCCATCTCAAGGGAGCGGACAGAGACATGCTCGCCGTCGCCCGCGCCGTCCAGCAGCAGGTACAGCGCGTAGTCGCTGTTCGCCGCCGGCAGTTTCATCTCCGCAACACCGGTGTCATGCGTGAGCACCGTCAACAGCCCTTCCTTGCCTGTCAGGTTCTCACCCGCACGCACCACGATATCGCCGACCTGTGTATCACTCTGGCTCATCTCAATCCCTCCAGTTTCAGGCCACAGACAACAGCCTATAGCCGACAGACTCTTTATTGACCCATCTCCTGCTCCGCCGCGCGGAACGCGACCGTGAACGAACAGCCGTTGAGCCGCGAAATCTCCTGTGCGCGGTTACGCAACTTCGCCGCCCGGTCCCCGCCGCCCGCCGCACCCTTCTCTGCCACGGCAGGCTTAGCCGTCTCGCGGTTGTGCAGCGGCTTCGGAGCCACGACCGGCGGGACTGCCACAGGAGGCACAGCCGCCGCGGCAGCCGCAGCCTCGGTCTTTACGGCAGGCTTCACGAGTTCGCGCATCCGGTTCAGGATGCCGACCGCCGCCTCGCGGTTCTCAAGAAACTGACCGCGCCAGAACCCGCGATCCTCATTCGGGATCACGTCCGCAAAACCCTCGACATCCTTCTCGGCCAGAGTGTTCTCCGACTTGAGGATTTGCTCCATCAGGACCTCGTTCTTCGCCTTCTCAGTCGCCAAAGCCTCTTCCAGCGACTTCACGCGATCATCGGAAACCGCGCCGCCTTCAACCTTCTTGACCTCTTCGCCCATAAAAACCTCCTTTAGACTGTTTCGCACCGACCTATACCTAACGCCAATTATCAACATTTTGCTTTCATCTTTTTTCAACATTGAGCGTTCAATGTTGAGCGTTCCGCCTCATCGCCAGTTCTTTTTTCACCGCCGTTCTTGCAGCTTCCAACCTCTGCACCTTGGCGTCTTGACGGGTAACCTCTCCATCCCCGTCATCAATCTTCCCATCTCCGCTTAACTCGCTTCCCGTGCTTATCGCGCTTCTCCCTTTTCTCCTCGCCGCTTTTTCACGCCTCACCGCAAGCGACGCTGCCCGCGCCACGTTCGTCCAACGGTTCGCGGTCTCATCGTCAACCTCTTCCAGCGAACAGTGACAGTTGCACGGCGGCATACCCATCGCCGCCCACTCCGGAGCGGTCTTCACCTGACCCGCGCGCGCCAGACACACGCCGCAATGCTCGCCGCTCGGGGGATTGCCCAACACCCACCGGTATTTCTTGGCATCGCCGCCACGGTTGATGAGCGCCTCAATCCCACTTTGCGCCTCTGCGTCTTTGCGGGAAACTTCCCCGTTCGTAGTGGCGCCGTCAGGCGCTTCCCCACCGTCTTCCGACCTCTGTCCTCCGACCTCACTCTTCCGATTGGCAATCGGCTTCCCGCCCTTGATGTTGGGTTCGTTGGTCAGCGCGACGCTCACCAGCATGACCGGACGGATCTTTCCGCAGCCCAGATCCTCGCACGCCGACGGCGGGGGAAAGACAGGGCTCATCAGACGGAACCTGCCGCCCTGCACAGCCGACAGGCCGGCATCCGACCATCTCACGCGCGCCCACAGCCCGGTATCGCGCGACTCCAGATCGGAAATCCAGCCGGCGGCCTCGCTCGACTTCTCCGTATCCAGCGAGAAGTGGTCGAAGTCCACTAGGACACCGGGGAAATTGATGACAGACCTGCGGGCGTTGAAGTCCGCCGCGATCCTGTCGCAGGCCTCGCGGTCGATGACCTGCGTTACACCTGCCCCGACATGCGGGAACTCCCCGCACGGTGTCACTTGTACCCAGCCGTCCCCGGCCAACATGAAATCTTTGTCGCCCATCGTTCGAACCCTCCACTAGTAGGTTTGCGATCAACTTCGGGGCATAGAAAAAGCCGTGCGACTAACGCGCATACCGTGCTTATCGTGTCTAACTCACAACCCCGGCTGCCACATCCTCCATCGTCAACTCAAACCCAGCCTCCACCGGCCAACCGGGGAACGCCGCAGCCAACATCGGCGCATCGAAATCCCTTTGCAGCGCCTCTGCCACCATCACAGCATCGGCCTTCGCCACCTGGTTGAACGCCTCCTGGTGCGCATTGCCGGCCAGAGTGCCGCTGCCGCTCTCGGTCAGCATGGTCAGCAGACCGCCTGTGCCGAGCAGCGTGATCTGCCGGTCGAGATAGTCCAGATTGTCACGGAAAGGCGGCTTGCCGGTGCCGCCTCCGTTCACATATTTGACGTCCGTGCCGTTCGGTAGATACCCGCGACCGTCCTTCACGAGATCCTGGGCAATCGCCAGATATTGCTTTTCCTTCTCATCGGTCACGCCGGGCGGGCCGATGAAGAACATGGACGGGATGCCGTACACATCGAGAAACGAACTCCAGTCCCGCAAGGCGAGGTTGCGCCGGAAGTACTGCACTGCTAGGATTCGGTCCAAGGCGATGGGAGACTCGACAACCACAAAGTTGCTCCGCTCGATCTGCTCGCCCTTCTCAACACCCGACCGCGCGTCGCGGTTGTATGTCCACTCGCCGAACATCCCTTCGCGGCACCAGAACCACTGTTCCACCGGTTCGAGACGGACAATACCCCCGCCGCCCTCGGCGTAATGCTTCTCAACATGCGCGAACCCCCGGAACGACGCCGAAGACAGAAAGGCCACCGCCTCGCGCAGATTCCCCACACGGTCGTACTGATTACGCAGATACGCAGCCTGTTCAATGGCGAGCACAGTGTCTGAAGGGCTCTCTTCCGGCCTCACGTGCCATTCACAAGACAGCAGCGCAGCCCGACGCCGCATCAGTACGGTGGCGATCAGCGCATCCGATCGTTCCATGGCCTGATAGAACCACTGGAGATCTGCGAACGCACCACGCTCGCCCAGCTCGATGAGTTGGACGATCCGTTCCAGCGTCATGCCCCGCAGCGGGTTCACATACTCCCGCCACTGGTTATCCTTGCTCGTGTATATCGTCAATGCCATATCCGCGCCTCCTATCAAAGGCGCGGAATCAACACAGGGTGCACCATATACCCCTGTACTTATGACAAACAGTGACGAAAGTCGGCACCTATTAGGTTTGTCCGGCTCACGGAAACAAGCTAAAGTAGAAACAGTGGCACAGATTTAGTGATAATGATGCGTCGAAAATTGGGTGTCAAATAATGAAAACCATATTACGAGAAATCGAGCGCATTGATCAAGAGGTGACTCGTGCCGTCTCGTCGTATTATATCCTCAAGACGATTCATCAGACGATGGCAAGGAATCAGCGCATACATGCAGCACTGAACGCAACATCTTGGGCATCGTCGCATATCCTCTTCTCGCTAGAATGTACATTTTTCATTCAATTCGAGCGTGTGTTCGACAAGACATCACAGCATAGCTTAGACAAGGTTGTGGATCTCGTTGTTAGTCACGCGAACAGAATCAATTCAAAAGCGGAGCCAAGCCTTTTACGGCTTCGTTCCCGAGTGGATTATTATCGCAAACGAGCTGAACCTTACCGAAACATCCGAAGCAAGGTCTTTGCTCATCCAGTGCTTCGTGAAAATGACCAGATTCAAAAAATATTCGGCAAGACCAAAGTAAGTGATGTTGAGGCAATCCTCGTATTTCTTCAACGCTGTGTCTCTTCACTCAGGATGAACATACTCAACGGTCACGAGGTCAATCTTCACGCACAGAGATTGCCATTGAAAAGTGCTATTGTGCGCGACACAAAGAGATTCCTCAATCACCTGGGCGGCACAAAGAACTCCTGAATGCGATTACCGGTAAAAGGCGGACGCGACGAACATAGAATAGTTCGGCACACGTGTCGGTCACACCATCGTCAGCGTCCGCCGTCCGCCGCCCTCCGACCTCCGTCCTCCGCATCCCAACTCCAGCCTCATCATCAGTCCCGGCTCCACGCCGAACGTGCGGCAGCCCCACACTCCAAGCGCCAACGCCATCACACAGTCATCGTGATACCCACTCGGCGCGGCATAACTGACTTGCCCAGCCGGGCCGATCTCGTACTCATACCGTTTCATCTCAGCCGTCAGCACCTCCCATGTGGCAGGCCACAATACACGGCGCTGTTCAACTGCCACCATGAGGCCCTGCACAAGCTCGCGCTTGGTCTGCGCGGTGATCTTGAACCCCTCCACGTGTGGCAGCACTCGCCGCAGATCATCGAAGACAGGATCACCGACACCTGTGGCGTCCATCACAAGCCGAGCCTGCCACCGCTTCACAAACGCCGCAATACGCTCCCGTTGAACAGGCCAGTCCAACTGATTGAACCTCTCGATTTCCAGACATCGACCAGTCTTCGCGTCCATCGCAATACACACCGTCCAGTCGGTGTGTTTAGCGATGTCACACCCGACAATCACCGTCCCACCGCTTCTGCCTCCTGACTCCTGACTTCTGAATTCTGTTTCCGGAACCAGGCATCCATCGATCCCACGAAATACACCCGCCGAATCCTCCAGAAACTCAGCCATGTACTCTTGCCTGAACACATCTTCAGGCAGCGTGCGTCGCGCCTCTTCCCACTCCTTCGCGGGAAAGAAAGGCGAAATGTTGGAAGGAAACTTGAAAGACCGAAACCCCTCTTGCCGCTCGACACCGCGCGTGAACATGTCGTAGAACCAGTTGCGCCCGGCGGGTGTGGAGATGAACACACCCCAGCCGAGCGTCTGCGCAAGGGTCGGCCGCAGAGCGTAGTTCCACACATCCACAGGGACGGCCGCAGCCTCATCGACCACGATGCCGCGAAAGCCGAAGCCGCGGATGGAGTCGGGGTTGTCGGCGGAGAGCATGAAGACGCGGCAGGGACCGACCAGCCCCTCGAACTCGACGCGGGTCGGCATCCGGCCGACCACCCTCACGTCATCCGGCGCGATGGTCTTAAATGCCTCGACGCCGCGCTCCGCCACACCATAGGTCGGCGCGACCCAGCCGTAGTCGCCGCCTTGCACGCGGCCGCCCCGGTCCAGGATCTCGGCGGCCATACAAAGCGTCTTGCCGAACCTGCGGCCCGTACAAATCGTCCGGAACCGGGCGTCGCAGTCGTGGATCCTCGCCTGGGCAAGATGCGGTCTATACAGAACCGGCATGGCCTAACCCTCGCTGGCCCGGATGACATCCTTTGAGACAGACACCAGGCTTTGCCACTCGATCACGCGGTCGCCGGTCTCCAGCACACCCTTGGTCTCTTTGGGTAGCAGGGGCATGATCACGTTGATGAAGAACCACATGGGTTTCTCCCGCAGCGTCTTTTCCAGCTCCCCCTCGATCAATGCGATGTTCTCTTCCTTACTGACGACCTGATCCAGCGCATACAAAGCCTTGGCGCGGCCCGTGAGAAGACCTTTCGGTCGACCGACGGGATTACCCGAAACACCTTTTTCGAAAAGAGACATGGCTACCACCTCCTACAATAGACCCCGGATCAACATAGCGAGGTCAAATCACACACACCCAAACCTCGTTCGCCGCCCCCCACGGCGGCAGGATAGCCGCCGGGGAAAGGGGGTCGGCTCACTCGCACCGGTGCCGCCGCCGCAGGATAGCGGCGGGAGATGGGCACCTTAATCGGGCTTCGCCCGAAAGAGAACCCACCGACGCCGCGCACGCCCGCAAGATAGCGGGCGGAGAAAGCGCGGCTGCGTTCTGTTTTTCTATGACGGCGGTCGCCAGGGCGACCTTTTGGTTCATCAAAGCCGTGACACCCTCAACCCATCCCGACCGGGGCGCACGCCGCAGGATAGCGGCGGACACTGCGCCCCTGCATCGGCCTGCACCCCGCGCAGGATAGCGCGGGGCAAGCAGGCCTCTTTGCCCGCACGTCCGTTGTGTCCTCGCGTCGTTCTTCCCGGCCAGCAAGAGCGCCTCGGGGGCCGCCGCCCCAGCCGGCCCGCCTGCACCGCCGGAGACAGCCCTGCCTCCAGCTTCGCTGGTCGGCAGGGCGCGGCGCTGCCAGCGGCGGGCCACGCCGCAGGATAGCGGCGGATATGGCCGGGTCCCCCGGCTAGCCTGCGCTGCCCACGCCCGCAGATAGCGGGCGGAGATGGGCAGCTTGGCTTCCCCCTCGTCGCAAGACGGTAGGCTAGGGGGGCACATCCCCCCAAACCCCCTGACACGTTCGGGCATGCTTCCTCTGCCTCGCCGCACTTCGCCGCAGATAGCGGCGGGCAGCCCGCAGGATAGCGGGCTGCCTGCGGCTTCGGCCTCGTCAGCACGCCCTCTCTCCAGCGGCCCCAGCGCGAGCCTCGGGGCATCCTCAGAGCCAGCGGATACGCTGTCTCCTCGGCGGCTCTGGCACCTCCCGGCGATCTCGGCGGCGTACCGCCGAGCTTCCGGGGGTGCCGGCGCCGTCCCCTCG
>Ga0209697_10002076_pt1 | contig 29387 bp, 23 predicted proteins | sample AliMusrvi5mmetaG_FD_184115 | JGI IMG/M metagenome (GOLD analysis project Ga0209697, IMG submission 184115) | Freshwater lake bacterial and archeal communities from Alinen Mustajarvi, Finland, to study Microbial Dark Matter (Phase II) - Alinen... | ecosystem: Environmental > Aquatic > Freshwater... | reverse complement strand
GGGCAAGGTGACCGTCAATCGCGGGCGGCCGGAAGAATCTTCTTCGACGCACTCGCCCAGGCGCGTGCGGACCTGCGCGACGAGTCCTTCGGCAGGTGGTTGGGCGCTATCCTTGGCCACCAGTTCGCCGAGGAAATTAAAGACGGCCCCCAACATCTCGCCGCCGGCCGCCGCCACGCGATCGCGGCGCTCGGCCAACTGCTGCGTCTCGACGACAACCTCTTCCTTCTTGCTGACATCCACGGGGGCCTCCGGATGAGCACCCAAAAGCACCTCCAAACGCCGCCGCAATTCGTCGACGCCGGTCGTCAGATCGACCTGCGTCACGTCGGAATCGGGGTCGAGCGCGGCCATCGCCAGATCGCGCTTGGCGGAAAGCGTATTCAAGAGGCCCTCCTCGATCGTCCCTTCGGTCACCAGCACATAGACCTGCACCGGCCGCTCCTGACCCATGCGATGTGCCCGGGCAATCCGCTGCTCCAGCACGGCCGGGTTCCAGGGCAGATCGACATTGATCACCGTGTTGGCCGCCTGAAGGTTCAAGCCCGTCGAACCGGCGTTGGTGGTGATGAACAACCGGCAGGTCGGGTCTTCGCGGAAGCGGTTCACCAATGCCTGCCGATCTTTTTGCGGCACCTGGCCGTCGAGGCGGACATAGTCCAGTTTGCGGGCCTTCAAAAGCGGCTCGATAAGGTCCAGCATCGTCGTCCACTCGGAGAACATGAGAACCTTGCGGTTGGCCTCGCCGAAGAGGCTGTCCAGCAGTTCTTCCAGATAGTCGAGCTTGCTGGAATAGCACGGCTTCTTCTTATCGACCAGGTAGGTGCCGTTGGCCGACATGCGGCACATCAAAAGCGCCTTCTGCAACCGCAGCAGGTCCATCTCCGAGATATAAGCCTTTCGCGTAATCATCTGCACGATCCGCATGTGGGCACCGTGCAAGGCGTCCTGCTCTTCGGTGGCGGGAATGCGGACCAGTTCGGTCGTCCGCGGCGGAAGCTGCTGTAAAACGGACTCACGCGTGCGGCGGAGCAAGATGCCGCGGAGCCGCTCGCGAAGCAGATCGAGGTTTTTATAACCCAGCACCTTGCCTTTCTCGTTAACAACGCGATGGCGATGGAAGAATCGAAAGGCCGGCGGTAAACGGCGATCGTCAACGAACTGCATCACCGAGTGTAGCTCGTCGAGGCGGTTCTCTAGCGGGGTGCCGCTGAGGACCAGGGCGAACGGCGACTTCAACCCCTTGATCACCCGGGCGGTCTTCGACTCCCAATTCTTGATCCGCTGGCCTTCGTCGAGAATGATGAGATCCCATCGCGCTCTTTCGATCGGCAGAATGTCGCGGAGCACCTGCTCATAGTTGCAGATGGTGAAGAAGGCATTGTTTTCATAGACCTGCGCACGTTGCGCGGCGGAGCCTACAACAAGTTGCGCGCTACGATCGCAGAAACGCTGGATTTCATTCCGCCATTGCGACTTGAGCGAAGCGGGGCAAACGACCAACACCTTGCTGATGCCGGCCTCGCGGGCGAGGATCTCCGCGGTGCCGACACCCTGGATCGTCTTGCCCAGGCCCATGTCGTCCGCCAGGACCACCCGGCCCATGCCTGCTGCGAAGGCGATGCCTTCGAGCTGATAGGGCAGCAGTGGGATCTTGAGGAGTTCGGTTCGCAAGGGGTGCTGCGCGGGGTTGCTGCGAATCTCAGCCATCCGCTTGGCCATCCGCTGCTGGAACAGCCGCCGCTGGATCAGTTCCTCGGCATCGGGGTAGACGGTCACGTTGCGGCCCAGTCGCTGCATTTGACCGACGAACTCGACCAGCTTTCTCGCGTCGTCGATCGGCCGATCGACCAACTGGCCAGCCAGATTGACCATTTCTGGATCGGCCTTATCGGGGAGTTGCAGGTGCAAGGTCATCTCTTCGCCATAGAGCACGTGGACGAATGCCTCGCGATTGCGATATGGCTTCCGCCGCAAGGCCGCGGAAAAACGCCGCTGCACGCGGTTCAGCAGATGCAAGACATGCTTGCACGTTCCCAACGTGTTGGTGCGGAAGTCGGGGCACGAGCAATACGATTGCCCACGCTCTTCTCCCCGCAAGGCCACGCGATAGGTCTTGCCCGACAGGGCACTGGCGACCGTGTAGTCGGTCCAGGGTTTCGCGGCATCGGACGACGTGACGCGGAACTTTTCAGACTTGGCCCGCTCTTGTCGTTCGTGGAGGGCATGTTCGACGAGTTCGCTCTCGCTGAGCAGTTCCGTCGGGCGGTTTTCATCGGGCGGTGCGGCCAGGCCAAGCGAGGTCTTCTCCTCCAGCACCAAGGACACAGCGGCCCCAATGTGCTCGCAGATCGTTTCGCACGCCGTGCAGTTGAACTTCAGGCGGTTGTTGGCGGCGGCCATGGTGGTGATCGTGGCCACGGTATTCTTGCCGCCGGATGCATTGGGAAACTTCACGCGGAACAGATCGCCACGGAGATAGACGTCGCGCTGGACGTCGATATCATGGTTTGAACCCTGCCGAATCAACTGCGCCCCTTCCGGCCCCAGGAGTTGGCATGCCCGCACATAGGTCAGCCGCGAAAGCCGGTCCCGCAAGGTGAGGTGTTTCGTTGGTTTGATTTTCGGGCGGCGCGTGCTGGTTGTCATGGCAGTGATCCTCCGATGATCGAGGCGGTGAGGGCAAAAAATGCGGTAATTCGTAAATTTTCGTTGGGTGGCGGGGGAGTGTCAAGGGAGGAGAAAGGGAGAAAGTATCCGGTTTGCTCAGGTTCCCGTTTGCAGCTCGATTAGGACAAGCGAATCAAGTGATCTGTGGATCCGATGCTCAGGGGCATTTATGCCCCTTTTCCGCGAAGCGGTACTAGGCCCGTGCTTTAGCACGGGTTACACGACCAAAACCTCCCATTCCCCCTGCGTCCCGACCGCCTACCCAACCCGGCTTTCCAGGGCAGATAGTTGACAGCAGGGAAGCGGCAGTTACCTGGAATTCCGGTCGGGAATCTTTTTCAGGAACCGCAAGAGTTTGGTAAGTGGCTTGACGAGAGCCGCAAAGTCGATTTCCTTAGACTTGGTGAAATCCAAAGGAAGATAGAAGTTGCCGTGATGGTAATAGTTCTTATACCTTCTTTTGTAGGATGTAAAAACACAGTCCGGGGTGTCGGTGAAAGTCTCTAGGTGTTTCTGCAAGGTGCCCCGAGCGCAGGGCATTGTACCCCTCTTCGATTCGTCGCCTCGCGAACAGACAATAATTTCGAGACAGTCGATGGGATCGTCGATTTCAAATACGAAATACTCCGGATTCAGCAAAGGGTATTGCCAGCGTTCCACTGGATAGACGCGCAGCGTCGTCTCGTCCTTGTGACACTCGACTACGAAGCCGATGTCCCGGAGGACCTCGGCAAGCTGATCGAGTGCCAGACGGTTGGCCTTGGATTTTGGGTCGTACAAATCGCCCGATGCACCCTTGATTCGTCGGATGGCCGGTTTCTTCTTTGCTGCGGGAACCCACCCGCGCGGCGCAGCGAAGCACCCATCCTCCGGTTCGTACTCCGTGTAGTCCCGAAAAGATTGCTGTTTGTTCGTCACCATTTTCTCCTCCGCAAAGTTCTTGGCTTGTCACTTAGACCGTTTCTTGATCCATTCCTGATCCTCGTCGGATAGCTTTTCAAGGGGCAACGTGAGCACCGAATTACGCCAATCTTGCAGGCGGGCGAGACTGTATCGGTCAGCAGAATTCCTCGTAAATCCAGTTTTCATATGCCTCGCGAACGTCCTTTGGAATCCACGAATCCGTCTGACCGTGCCCCTTATCTCTCGCGGGAATTGCCGAAACGTCCACTCCCGTGATCTCGAATGATCGCCCGTCGATTTCGCTCCACTTGGACCAGCATTGCATCAGCAAACACCCGTTACGAGCCTTCCAGATGTCCATATTGAAGGTGCGGTCTCCCCCGACGCCATCGAAGTAATCGCAGCGGCCATAGACGCGATGCCTCCCGCGGGTATTGAAACCTTCGTCGAGCCACTCCACATGTACTTGGGTTGCCGGTGCCGTTGTATCCCAAGCGACTTCGATTAAATCCGGCCGCTCGTTCGCTGCCTTCTTTTCTTCCAAATACCGCAGGAACGAATTATTCTTGGCGAAGACCACGACGATTCTCCTGGAACTAGAAAAAACAGCAAGCCACAGCCCTACAACATAGTTCCCCACCCCCGCCATAGCAATAGGGCAGCAGGCGTGGTAGATTTGATTTGACATCGCAGCAATTTCGCTGCACGTCGAGCCTTTTACCGTGGAGGAGAGATGGACAATCATTTTAGTCCCGAGAAGTTCTACGACCACAAGATCGTAGATGAAAGGGGCGCTGTTGTTGGTCACATTCGGGTGAAGCCTAGTGGGATTCTGTGGGCAGGCAAGAACGCGAAGGTGTGGAATGGCGTCTCGCTTGAGAAATTTGCATCCTTCATGGAAGCACGCGGCAGAACGCAGAAGAAATGAAGCCCCTCGTTCGACGCAAGGGTCAGAACAAATGGGCTTTCGACTACGGCCGGATCATCGGACCTCTACCCGCTCGTCGATGGGCTCGCAGGATGCGTGCGATCTGCTTGTGGCCGTTGTTTGCAGCGATCTCTTCGGGCAACTCGCCGTGCGTTTTTTCGCTTGGGCTTGCACCGTATTTCAGAAGCAGCCTGACCATCTTCGTGTTGCCAAGATGGGCCGCGGCGTGGAGGGCCGTGAAGTCGCTTGGGCTCGGCGAATACTCACCATACCCGCTTCGGGGCTTCGTGCTCGCGCCGGCCGTGAGAAGAACCTTTGCAACGTCGAGATGCTGCTGCCATGCCGCAATGTAGAGTGGGCTCCAACGGTACTCGGTGAGCATCTCGATGTCTGCGCCGTGGTCAATCAAGAACTGCACGGCGGTTGCGTGACCAAAATGGGTGGCGGCACCCAACGGGAAATAGCCCCGCGACTTTCGTGCGTTGATGTCCGCGCCTTCAAGCAGGTGGAACATGATGCTTTCGATGTCACCGTGCTCGGCGGCGGAGTGCAGCGTTCGGTGCGGTGGGTGATAAGCCTTCAGCCTGCTCGGTGCTCGGCTCGAAGAGCGCGGGGTGTGTGCCAAAGTCTTGTCGAACATGATCCTTCTCCTAGAACTAGAAAAAACAGCAAGCCACAGCCCTGCAGCATAGTCCGCCACCCCTCCCATAGCAAGGGCGCTGCTGGCATGCTGCTGCTGGCATGCTAGAATCGATGGCATGGCCGAACCCCTTCAACTCCTGACAGTGGAGAACCGAATGATGGCAAGTCAAATCGACACTGATAAGATTGACCAACTGGAAGCTCAAATCGCTGATATGCAGGCCCAACTCGCCGAACTGAAGGAGAAGTCGAAATCGTCCCGCAAGACCAAGAAGGGCAGCAAAGAGGAAAAGCGGGACGCGGATGTGGAGGACGTTAAAGCGGCCCTGGCTTTCTTGAAGTGCTGCGATGACAACTATACCTTTGCTAAGCAAGTCCTCGCAGTGGCCTGGGAAATCCACAACATGGAACCCGATCCTGGTGACGAGCCAGCGGAATCTGAACCGACTGCCGAAGAGGAGTTTGCAGAGATTGACGAAGAGATTGCGCAGTTGAGGGAGTCACATCCCACTTTCGATGTTGTGGTGACTGCTACGCGCAAGGAAAAGGCCCTTATGCAACCGGAGGGGCCTATCGTCGAGGAAACCGCAGTGACAGAAGCCGACAGAAGCCAACTATAGCCGATGGATTACGACCCCCTCCTCTACAGGGCAGAAGTCGTTGTAGAAAGCTACGAACAACTCCGGTTCTACGCCGATGGCCTTGAAGAGCCGTGTCGACACCCAGCCGTACCGACTGACCGAGCGATGAATCAGCAGGAATCGTTTCACGTTCCCTGTCTTGTGGGACCGTAGGCAGATGCCCTGCGGGGTCGTCGATTTTCTGATCCGTATACCCCGGGTTTAGCTACACGACCCGGGGCTAATGGCTGTAACCCCTTCGGTGTATATCCCGAATGGATGCCAGCAATTAGCCGGTGATTGCGAGTGTCTCATCCACGCCGCACCACCTCCACCACGGAGCCATCTGTGAGTCGGTAGATGTAGAAGTCAGAGTCAATCGTGAATACTTGGCGCAAATCCCGGCTTTCGGCCACCGCAACCAGCGATGCGTCCGCCAAGTCCATCGGCACATTCTGATACTGTTCCATCAATCTGTTCATCCGGTCGGCCTCGACGGCTGTAAGGTCGAGAATCAACAGTCGGCACTCCCGTCGCATACGCCAAAGACGATCTTGAAAACGGTATCCGCCCAGTGAATCCAGCAGGTAGAAGGCTTCCGTCAGACAGGGCCATGTTGTCCCTAACGGGCCGCTGGGCAGGTCGCGCATGACGGAAACGCAGGCGGCGTGTTCGCTGTCGTTCTCGTCCAGCAACGCAATTAGCGGCCCCGCATCGACAAGGATCATAGTTTGCCATCTCGATGTTTTTTTGCCATCAATTCCTTGAACTTCCGCCCGGTGTTTTTGGAAAGATCCGAAGCACCCGACACCGCTTCGCTGCTATTGACAGAACCGATGAAATCCGCTAAGAAGTCCGCCATGCTGCCCGGAGCATCGGCCTGTGGCGGAGGAGGCATGACCGCTCCTCGTAATTTGGCAAGCGCAAACAACTCCGGTGTAGTGCCTTGTTGCGCCGCCTGTATCGAGACAACCTCTTCTAATTCCGGTGGTAAAATGATCGTGACCATCCCTTCGCTCCTTAATGCCTCTCGCAGGCAAAACACGCTGCGTAGTTCCATTGTACAACTGATAGGAATCAGAGACTATCCGAAAAGTCGTAAAGGGGTATCCGGTTTGCTCAGGTTCCCGTTTGCAGCCTGATTAGGACAAGCGAATCAAGTGATCTGTGGATCCGATGCTCAGGGGCATTTATGCCCCTTTTCCGCGAAGCGGTACTAGGCCCGTGCTTTAGCACGGGTTACACGACCAAAACCTCCCATTCCCCCCGTGTCCCGACCGCCTACGGCGGTCGGGACGCGGGGGCGGTCGATCACGGTCATCCCAAAACCCGTGCTAAAGCACGGGCCTAATACCGGCTGCGCCGGGAATGACCATAAATGGCCATGAAGACGCTTGGCCGGCCAAAAGATGTGGGTAAGGACAATCCATGAATGGCCGCAATCGGCAGTTCGGAACGAAAACTACTTGCAACAGTTAATGATTCGCCAGTCCTTATGCGCAGGCTACGGAAATTTTCGCGCCGTTCCCATTCCAGCAATGCTCCTGAAACACTCCTGCCCTTTGGATACCCAACCTGAGTGAACCGGATGCCCCTTAAGTCGTAATCCAAGTCCCCTATCTCTTTGGGAGAGGGGCAGGACGATGGCTGCTTGCGTCAGAACTCGGGCAAAAGAGCCGCTTATGTGCTGAAAAGTAGTAATAGGTATACCGCTACCGCTGTTAGTAGCGAATTGCGTGCTGATCGCCTAACCCTGGCTTTTCAGCAACCGACGAAGAACCGCCAGCAATGAGAGGATGAGTGAGGGAGTGAGCGAAAGGGATCGCCCGAGAGACTTGCTTAGGCGTGACGGTGAAAACCTCTAGCGGTTACGGGGTCTTGGTTCTTCTGCCCGTAAACGCCGTTCTCTTTTCTTGGGCCTTCTTTCCAGGAGAGCAGCAATGATAAAGCGATGCGAGTTTTGCGGTAGGTTGTTCCACACAACCCGCCAAGACGCCAAGTATTGTAGCCGGGATTGTTGGCGGATAGCCAGATCGCACCGATTAGAGGATGAAGCCTTTGAGAAACCGCGTGGAGACCCGAACCCACAACAGATTCTAACGCTGGCCGCTGTTGTGCGGTCAACGTGGTCCGCGCAGGCGTTTCGGTTACGCTACAATGCACCCGCCGATGAAATGCCAAGAGTCTACTCGGCTGGTCTCTTGCGTAGGGAATGCAGCTAAACTTGGCGTCGATCTTGTGTGCTCCGCTGGCATCAGTCCACGTGCGCTACTTCGCTGCTTCGATTGCGGCCTTGCGTTCCTGCTCGACCCTCGCGCGTTCCTTCGCAGGTTCCTTCTTAGCCCTCTCGCGTTCATCGTCGGCTTTCTGTTCTTCCGCAACCCAGCGGACTACCTGAGTATTATGTGCCGTGTGCAAAAAATTTAGCAGATAGTGATGATTGACACGCCGGACGTATTCGTCATCGGAGATTTTGCTAGGTAGCCCCTTTTCTGCCAATGGTTGCTCTCGCTCGTAGACTTGCCATGCGTCACGGGAGTCAAAAACGTAAATCCTGACATTCTTACCAGCGGAGTCTTGCGTCAGGTTCTCGACAAGATTCTGAACGTCTTGGTGTGATGATCCTTCGGCGACCAGAATTTTCATGCCGAAGATTTCGTCGGTTAACGGCTCGGAATCCCACTTTTCCAGAACCTCATACGAAATGACTTGCTTTTGCGTGAGCCCAACACGTCGGACCTGCTTGATAACGAAATCCGCGAAGAATAGGATCAGAACAACTAGGCCGAGTCCAACCAGACAACCAATCGCCTTTGCACCTTCACGCGACGATTTCGATGCTCCCTGTGCCCCTTGTGCGGCCCGAATTGCATTGCTGAGAATCTCACCACAATGCTTACATTTCTTGGCGGCAACTAGGATTTCCTCTTCACAGAACGGACACGCCTTGGTCTTCTGTTTGGAAGTGGCCGCGTTCGGCGGATCAGCCGGCGCGGTGGCTGGGGTTGGTGGGGACAACATGGACAATGCAAAGGCGTCAGCCTCGTCTTCCTGAAGCTGCGTTTTAACCGAGGGTAATGGTGGTGGGGATGCCCCCGGAACCGTAATTCGCTGTCCGCAAGAGCACTTTGCGTGCTTACTAGCGTAGGAATCATCGACGCGAAACGCCTTCTCGCAATGGGGGCATTTGAACTGAATCATACTGATCTTCCTTTCTGCCTCTTGATAGACGGTCACTTCTTCCGGTTCTTGATCCATTCCTGATCTTCGTCAGACAGCTTTTCAAGCGGCAACGTCAGCACCGTACCGTCGCGCTTAGTCAGCTTTACGTTGCCTGCCATCATGCCGGTAAACTTGGCTTCAATCGTGCGCCCTTTCAAATCGGTCCAGGTATGCCACTTGGCTGCCTCGGTTGCGGCCTTGCGTTCCTTTTTCGCCATCTCCTCGGCGGCTCGCTGTTCTCGTTTTTTTTCGACTTCGGCGTTTTCGCGATTTTCGGCCTCGGCCTCGCGTGCGGAAAAATCGTCAGTTCCGCCGAACGCGACCCACCAGTCGTGGACAGGATCTTTGGGATTGGAGGTCTTGGTGTGGCTACGGTAGATGTCGAACGATGGCAGTTCCCATCCAACGTCTTGGAGCACCCATTTTCCGCCTTGCCAAGCAAGCTTCGCCCAGAATGGGGTACTGTGGCTGCCAGCAGTCGGTTGCTTTGGCAATGGATCTGCCTCCGCTTCCCGCTTCGTTGCGCGCTCCTGTGATAGATAGGCATCTTCAAGCCATGACACAGTGGCCAGGCAGGGCGAGACAAGTGAGTCTGTTTTCTTGACATGATATTCGATCCGCGTCGCTGTATAGTGCCGTTTCTGCCAGTGTCCCGGTTTCTTAAAATCAGTCACCCGCGTTGGCGTTCCATCGCGCTCGACAACCTTCAGCAGTTCCTTGAGTGCGTCAGTGGAACCATCATCTGTCGTCGGGGCTTCCACCTTCGCAATCGGTGGCTTCGGCGAGTTGTTCTGCAAATCCTTTCCCTTGATTACGTCGCTCAATTCGATCTTTGGAACTCTACCGTCTTTTACAGCGGCTTCAAGCTCGTCAAGGTCCACCCTCTGTTGTTTGCCGAGGTCATGGAAGTGCTTCAAGGATTTGTCGGCACCGTCCCGGCTACCCAGATGCAAGAAATCGTTGGTGTATCCCAGGTAAACGTCTCCGACTTGAAAATTTGCCGAAATTTGCCGTGCCGATTTGCAGCACATGGCGAGCGCTTCGTTGCCGGAAGGCGGGTCAGGAATGCGAGAGTATGCTTCCTCGACTGAGTTGACTCGGTTTTTGTAGGCCGCTCGATCCGGCAGCAAATCCATCGTTCGCGTTAGGCTCCTAGCCTCGTCGATGAACTTCTTAAAGTGGGTCCGAAATACAACGTCATCCGAAACACGGTCGTTCGCTGCGGCAGCGGTCGGTGAATCCGCTTTGGGCACGCCGAGGACTGGCGACTTCTCCTCTGATTTGGTCTCCGACTTTCCGCAGCCCGTCAGAATTGCCACCAGAGCTACCATGACCATTGCCAACAAAGTGCGTACCATCGTCTTGTCGAACATGATTCGTCTCCTAAAACTGGAATGGAACTGGAAAGGGACCGTCTGCCAGCACAAAAGAAAAAGGAGCGTCGAAACCAGACCGCTCCCAACGCCCCGACCAAGGGGCTCAGCAGAACGGAACCTGATCCGACGCTCCCTTTCGGGAGCGTGGCTCAAGCACCGCTTCTGCTGATAAAGAGCCCGAAGGCTCAGTTTGGTCGTTCGTTGGAAAGCAGTAACTTAGCGCACACGCGCCTGTCTCAAATTGTTCTCATGGCCGGCGCTCAGGCTCGGCCTTTTCAATTTTCTCTGTGGTTCAAATTAGGGGCTGGCAAACCTGCCAGCAAAACTTAGCCGATATTCTACCCCTCCATCCCCGCCCATTGCAATGGCTGGCAACGGGGGCCATGCCGGCGCATAGAAAAGGCCCCTACGGTCAAGGCGACCGTGGGGCCTTCCTATCAGGAACGACAGGTTTGATTATCCTGGTAGAACCTCTACCCCCTCTTCGACAGGGCACACATCATTGTAGATGGCGACGTACAACTCCGGTTCTACGTCGATGGCCTTGAAGAGCCACGGTATTCTTGCCGCCGGACGCATTGGGAAACTTCACGCGGAACAGATCGCCACGGAGATGGACGTTGCGCTGGATGGAGAAAGGGAATTCTGCGACAAGCCACACTCCACAAGCCACACTCCAGCCCCACTCCACTGGCCGCGCTCCAGAAAAATAGATAAACTTAACTGCCTTGCGGTTTGCGCCACGCTTTAAGGAATCACCCCATGATCTTGCTCATCGACAATTACGACTCATTCACTTACAACCTCGTCCAACGTCTGGGCGAGATTGATCCTTCGCTCGATCTCGAAGTCCATCGCAACGACCAGATTACGCTCGAGGATATCGAGGCCCGCCAACCCACGCACCTGATCATTTCGCCGGGGCCTTGTACGCCCGACGAGGCGGGTATTTCGATCCCCTGCGTGAAACGCTTTGCAGGAAAAATCCCCTTGCTGGGCGTTTGCCTGGGACACCAATCGATCGGTCAGGCCTACGGCGGCAAGATCGTCCGGGCCGTACGGCTGATGCACGGCAAGACCGACATGATCCAGCACAACAACCAGGGGCTATACGAAGGTCTTCCCAATCCCTTCGAGGCCACCCGATACCACAGCCTCGTCATTCAGCCCGACACGCTCAGCGATGAGTTTACCATCGCGGCATGGAGCAACGCTCCCGACGGAACCCTGGAGATCATGGGCATCCAGCATAAGCACTATCCGCTCTTTGGCGTGCAGTATCATCCCGAGAGTTTTTTGACGGGCTGCGGATCGAAGATCCTCGAGCATTTCCTCGCGGTAGTGAAGTAGGAGTTAGGGGCGAAGTTTCATGGGCAGGCCTGAGGCGTCGAGGACTTCAATGCGGAGGCGTTCGATCCGCCGCCGCGTGGCGTCCAAGACCGTGATGTGGACGTTTTGCCAGGTCAGGTCTTCGCCGATGGTGGGAATGTGGCCCAGTTCGTTAAATACGAAACCGCCGATGGTGTCGTAGTCGGCGTCCTCGGGCAGGCTGAGGCCGAGCCGCTCATTGATTTCGTCGATATGGACCCGGCCCAGAGATTCGCACACGCCGGGGCCTAACAGGTGGACGCCTTCCACGTGGGCTGGATCGTACTCGTCGACGATCTCGCCCACGATCTGCTCCAGGACGTCTTCCATCGTCACCAACCCGGAGACGCCGCCGTACTCATCCAAGACCACGACCATGTGGTTGCGGCTGCGCTGCAACTCCTGGAGCAAGGCGTCGATGGGCTTCGTCTCCGGCACGAAGACCGGCTGGCGGAGGAGCTTGGTCCAAGGATCGACCCGCTGATCCGGCGCGCGGGCCAACTCCGCGAGGAGGTCTTTAGCATGCAGAATGCCGAGAATATCGTCGCGATTGCGGCCGTAGACGGGGATCCGCGTATGCCCGGCGTTGATTACCTGTTCGAGCATCTCTTCCCAGGTGTTCGCGGCCGGGATGGAAAGCATGTCGGTCCGCGGGGTCATGATCCGCGAGACGTCGGCATCGCCCAGATCGATCACGCCCTCGATCATTTCCCGCGCTTCTTCTTCCAGCAGGCCCTCGCGATGCCCTTCCGAAACGATGGTACGGATGTCTTCATCAAAGGAGTCTTCGTCGGGAACCCGCAGTTTGCGGCCAGCCAGGCGATGCAGGGCCACATCGACAACGTGCGCGAGCAATGCAAACGGCACGAGCAGGAAGCTCGCACCCCACAGAACCGGCCAGGCGAAGAACAAGAATGGATTAGCCCATAGACGGGCAAAGGTCCAGGGCAACCAAAGATTGGCCGCCAGCAGGAAGATCAGGCCGGCCAGCAGGGCGGGAACCGACACGCCGAGGGCAAAACCAAGCGGTTGGCTATACTGCCAAAGCGCGATCGCGCCGGTCGCGGCCGCCGCGGCCAGGGCGAGGGTCCGCAACGATTGCATGGCCAGACCGACCTGCTCGCGCCAACGCAGGACATGGCCCAAGCGATCGGGCTTGTTCCACTTGCGGCAGATTTCCTCCAACTCCGCCGGCGAGAACTCGGCCAGCGCGCGGGCGCTCATCGCCGCCAGGCAGGTGATGCCGAGCGAGATGGTGGCGATCCAGAGGAGGAGGGCGATGAGCATGGGGGGGAGGATCAGGAATTAGGGGGGGATTAGGGATTAGGAATTAGCAGCCGCCAACCGACAACACATTTCCGGCACATTCCAAGGCTCTCCAATAGGGCGTTTTTATGCTTCTGCATTTCAGATCGCAAGGGGTGGGGTAATTATTCGCATGGCTCCTCTTCATCGGTTCGATTCCCGGCAGTATCGGAAAAGAGCCGACCAAAATTATACCGCCATTGGAGTGCAAAACTCATCCCAATTTGTCCGTCGAGCGGGCCAGAAAGCAACCGCTGCCATTCGTTGTCATTGGGTGTCCGTCCAGCTTCCTTTTGAGTCTGAACAACCCAGTTATCAGCAGCTTCGATCACGCCGATACGCAGGGGCGTTATTCCGAGAATCCCCTTCAATGCTTCGATGTCTTGCTCTGGGATTATCGGTTTGCTTTTTCGGGCAAATTCCAGATTCTTCCGCTCAAAATCCGGTATTGCCTCTGCGATTGCCACCCGAACCGCATTTTCATCTTGCAGAACGTCGATTAGCCGCAACAGTTGCTTTCCAAGCCAGTCGCTCTGGTTGATGTATGCGAGAAATCGGAACACTTTCTTTGCCCGAGCCTCATTATCGGCAACCAACGATTCCCTGTTCGCACGCGCGATCCGGCATAGATTCACATCGGCGACTTGCGTGCCGGTTAGGTATCGCCAGCCGATGATCTGCAATCGCAAGGGGGGAGTCTTCTTTGCAGTTTGGTAGTCGGTCAACAGCACCACCATATCATGTTCGCTGCCAAGCAATCGCTCGTAAGCTGAAAAGAACGGCTCGCTCGTGCAGTAGTTCTGCGAAGGCGATTTGATGCCGAGGTCCAGGTCTGGTAAATCCACGCCTCGCGCCGGATTGATTCCAAGCGGCGGTACGCCCATGCCGCGAAAAGTACTTGTCTCCAAGAGGGCCACCAGAAGCATTTCGATTATGCTGCCAATTGTCTTTCCATCGAGGTTCGGAAGCGTGCCATCCTGTTTCAGTCGAGCATACCAATGTGGAAGAATTCCGCCACGTCCAACGCGATTGAGAACAACCTTCAGTCTAGCCAGGTTTTTCCCCTTCAGCGCGGCATTGATGCCACCGGCTATTTCGGTCAAGTTGTCCTGAATGATCGCTCGAAGTTGCTCTTTAGTAGGCATCGGCAAACAATCCCCTTTGCATGGCTTTTCGTGGAATACTTTGCAGAGACATGCCTATTTCGCTTAGCCGACCAAGTACCCATTCGGCCATTGGCGGAGGCACTGCATTCCCAAAAAGGGCATACTGGTCATAAACGGAAATAACGGAACAATGGTCGTCGGGGAAGCCCTGGATTCTCGCATATTCCACGTTGGTTAGACGGCGGTATCGGTTGCCGACCCTGTAACGCTCATAATGTCGGCTCGTCGTCGAGGTAAGTGTTGGTGCCACCCCATTGATTCCAAAGACGGTATAGCCCATCCTGGCACCGCCTTTTTGATTCGACAGGGTTTCGACGCCATCAATGAACCGGTTTACCTTGATACTGTCGCCAATCCGTTCCAAAGTCGAGTCCGTGAAGTCGAATTGCTTAGGAACCTCTTTTTGAAGAACGGAGTTCAATAAAGCTTGGGGCTTTTTGGCGGAAAAGTCTTCGAGATTCGCCGCAAAGAATCGTGTTGATCTTGCAAGACCCCAATTGGGGAATTGGACGCCATGAGAGGCAATGTCCGTCCACTCATTCGGGGAACGAATCCAGCCGATCTGATTGGGCCTGAGTCGCGAAATATCTTCAGTGGTCGCAAGCCGAATGGGAAGGGTGTCGCTTGGCTTGCCGTTGTTACCGGCAGACTCCTCGATTCGCACGCCCACGATGAAAACCCGCTGCCGGTTCTGTGGCAGGCCGAAGTGAACGGCGTTTAGAAGTCGCCATTCGATCAGGTAGTCAAGCTGAGCAAGAGACGCGAGAATGGTGGCGAAGTGAACGCCTTTTTCCATTTGGAGAAGTCGCTTGACGTTTTCGAGAACGAAGTATCGCGGTTTGTGTCGTTGTAGTACCTCGACAATAGTACTAAAGAGCGTTCCGCGAGGATCCTTGATTCCCTGTTTCTTGCCCGCACTACTAAAGGGTTGGCAGGGAAAGCCGCCGGTCAGAAGCTCATGCGGCGGCACCTCGTCGAGCATCTTCCCTATGTCGCCCTCACGAATCGAATTCTCCCCAAAGCGGTTTCTATAGACCTTGCACGCCTTTGGGCATATATCATTGGCCCAAACAGTTTCCATGCCGCGATGGTCAGAAGCAATTCGGAATCCACCAATCCCTGCAAAAAACTCTACGGTCTTCATGCAATGTCTTTCCAACTTGCCATTATGTCGTTAGATGATAGCATTCAGACCAACCATGACCAACACATGGACCAACCGCAGACCAAGAGAATATTCATAATGCCGACGGGAACTTAGCGCTCGTCCAAAAACAACTTGTGGTACGGGCGTCTCGCCTGCACATGCAGCCGGGACGGCCGCACCACAAAAACGCGGAGTTAATGTTGGACAGGCACTTATCTTCGCGTTATTCCAAGTTTCTCCAAAATCTCGGTTTCTCGCTTCTGCATTTCGGCTCGCAGGGCGGGGCTGGCGTCGTCGTGGCCGACGAGATGCAGCGTGCCGTGGATGATATACAGCAGCAACTCGTCGTGCGGCGGCCAGCCATAGTGCGGCGCAGCCCGCAAAGCGGTCTGGGCGCCGACGATCACCTCGCCCTCCAGGCCGTCGCTCTGGTCGAGCAGGAAACTCAAGACGTCGGCCGGGCCGCGGTGGCGGAGGTATTGCCAGTTAAGCCGGGCGATCGTCTCGTCATCGACCACGGCCACGCTGAGGCGGGCCTTGCGCAGGCCCGCCTCGCGAAGCACGGTTCGTACAGCCTTTCGCACGAGTCGCCGATCCAAGGGCAGGTGGGCCTGCTCGTTGGCGATCTCGATCGTAATCTCGATGGCTGTGGCTTGCTTCATGCGAATTAAGTAGGCCAGGCTTTCCGGCCTGACCTGTCAGGCCGGAAAGCCTGACCTACCATTTCATCATGCGGATCTTTGATCGGGGTATTTCAGCCGTCCATGATAGATCGAGGCCACGGACATGACAAGACTTCGCTCGATGGCGCCCAACTCGCGGAGGGTGAGGCCGCTTTCGTCGAACTGCCCGCCCTGCAGACGCCGCTGTGCCAGGTCGCTGACGAGGCCCTCAATCCGACCGGGCGTGGGATCGACCAGGGTGCGGCTTGCGCTTTCCACGGCGTCGGCCAGCATGAGCACGGCGGCCTCCTTGGTCTGCGGCTTGGGGCCTGGATAGCGGAAGAGGTTTTCGTCAATCTCGCTACTGTTGGGATCGGCGGCTTGCTGCGTGTGGGCGCGATCGTAAAAGTATTCCATGAGCATCGTGCCGTGATGCTGTTGGATCATGTCGATGATCGGTTGCGGCAGATGGTGCTGGCGGGCAAGGTCGGCGCCGTCCTTGATGTGGGCGATGATGACCAGCGTGCTCATGGCGGGCACGAGACCTTCGTGGCGGCTGCCGTCTTTGCCCTGGTTCTCCACGAAGTAGCCCGGCTTGAGCATCTTGCCGATGTCGTGAAAATAGGCGCCGACGCGGCACAACAGTCCGCTGCCGCCGATGGCGTCGGCGGCGGCCTCGGCAATCGAGCCGACGGTGATCGAGTGATTGTAGGTACTCGGCGCGCGGCGGACCAGTTCCTGCAAGACGGGATGGGTGATGTCGCCCAACTCCAGCAGGCTCAGATCGGTAAGCACGCCGAAAAGCCGTTCCACGAAGGGCAGCAGGCCCGTCATGAGGAACCCGGCCATAGTAGCCCAGATGAATTGGCGGCCGGCCCCGTTCAACAACGACTGGGGCTGATTGTCGATCATGTTCATGGCCAGATCCAGCAAGGCAGCCACGCAGCCGGCAAAGAGGCCGACGTAGATCAGCTTGCTGCGGTTGCGGATGCGGCCCAGGTTCAGTGCGGCGGCGGCCGTCGTGCCGAATAAGAGGAGGAACATGGGTAAATCCCCGCCCAGCGTCAGCACGACGATCCAGGAAACGACGCCTGTCAACAGCAGGGCCAACTCCTGGCGATAGGCAATGGCCATGGTCATGCCAAAGACGATTAACGGCACAGGCTCCGCCCGCCAGGGATCGCCGGAAGCCCACACGGCGACGGCGACGGTGGCCACGGCCAAACCCAGGGCGCCGGCCAGGCGATCGAGTTCGGCCTGCACGCCGCGTTGCCGATAGCGCATGTACATCCCGCACAGCGTGAACATGGCGAAGACCACTAGCAGGACCGCGCTGCCCCGAGAGAGCCGGTCCAAGAATGGCCGCTTTACGAGGAAGGCCGCGTACTCCAGCATGAGTAATTCGAGCTTGGGCTGGTCAATCGCCTCGCCTCGTTTGGCGAGCAAATCACCCGGCCGATAGGTGATCATGGCCGGTTCAACCTTGGCGGCGTTCTCGTCCTGTGCGAGCTTACTTGCTTCGGCATCGAGGGTGAGCGTGGTCAAAGGGCTGGATGGATGCAGCAGTCGCGGCTCGAGCCAGGTGTAGACCCGATCGGCAATCGCCTTGGAACTGAGTCCCTCGGCCAGCTTGTGGCGAATCGCCTCGGGATCGACCACCACTTCCATGACCTCGACTTCCCGCAACTGGTCCGGATTCTCGATTGAGAAGACGAAAATGGTCTTCTTATTAAAGCCCTTGAGCTTCTCCGTGGGGTCGGCCAGCAATCCGTGCTGCTCCAAGGGGGCAAAGGCATCGGCGACCGCGCGATTAAGTTGATCGAGGTTTTCCTTGCCAGCCAGGGCCTTGCAAAAATCCTGGAAGCCGGCAAGTTCCTCTTGGGGACCAGGCTCTTTTGCGCCCTTTTCCAAGGGCGGCTGAAATTCTTTCCATCGAGAATGGGTCTGCGGATCGAGCTTTTTTGCCTTGGTCAGGTCGGCGATCGTGGTGCAGAGATTGGCCCGCAACTGTTCCAAGGGCTGGCTGTCCTGCTTGAAAACGGCCTTGGTTTCTTCGCGCGCCTTCAGGCGTGCCTGCGCGGTCTCGTCCAGATTTTCCTGCTTGAACTCCACTCGCGTCGTGACATAGCGCATGGGCACCATGCCCGTCCGCCAATGGATGGGGGGATCCCAGGCATGAATGATCGCGCAAACCACCACGGCGGCGACCAAGGCGAGGGCCATCCGCAACAAGACATCGCGATGGCAAAAACCGAGCCATGCCCGCTCCCAGTGTCCCGGGGGAAGTTCCATCGCAGCTACGCGTTCGGATCGTGTACGTCGTTGACCGCCGTTGGCCATAGAAGAATCAGTCGAGCGTATTGCGCCGACCGTCAGGAAGTGGAAGGTTGCCGCTTGGGGGGACCGTGTTCATAAGCGTCGACGATCTTCTGCACCAGCGGGTGGCGAACGATATCGCCGCGCCCGAGCTTGGCACAGGCCACGCCTTCAATGCCTTGGAGGCGATCGAGCGCGTCGACGAGGCCGCTCTTGTGGTGTTCCGGCAGATCGATCTGGGTCGTGTCGCCGGAAGCCACGATCTTGGAACCGTGGCCCATCCGCGTGAGGAACATCTTCATCTGGGAAACGGACGTGTTCTGCGCTTCATCGAGGATGATGAATGCCTCGTTCAACGTCCGGCCGCGCATGTAGGCCAGCGGAATGACCTCGATCAGGTCTTGCTCGCGATAGCGCGCGATCTGCTCGTGGTCCATCATTTCGTGCAAGGCGTCCATCAGGGGCCGCAGGTAGGGATTGATCTTCGCCTGCAAGTCGCCGGGCAGGAACCCGAGGCTCTCGCCCGCCTCGACCGCAGGGCGGACTAGCACGAGCTTGCGGACCCGCTCGGCCCGCAAGGCAGCCACCGCCGCAGCCACGGCCAGGTAGGTCTTGCCGGTTCCGGCGGGTCCGTAGCAAAGCACCATGTCGTGCTGCGCGATGGCATCGAGATAGCGGGCCTGGCCTTGCGAACGGGGACGAACCTGCCGGCCCGCAGTAAAAACCGTGAGCGGTTTAGCTGCCGGCCCGGCCGCCGCGGTTTCACCGTTTCGTACTCCGTCAAGAACGCGGTTGATGTCTTCGGTGGCAAGCGTACCATGCCGCAAAGCCTGGGCCTGGAGTTCTTCCAGCACCTGGGTTGCGCTGGCTACGGCCCGTTCCTCGCCCTGGATGTGGATCTGGCCATCCCGCGCGGAAATAGAAACCGACAAGGCCTCGCGGATTCTGCGCACGTGCTGATCGCAAGTGCCAAAGAGCGTTACTAGTTCCTTGGAACTAACAACCGAAATGTCTGTTTCACTCATGCAAATTGCGCCGGAATCGCTCGCGGCGCCAGAACCATTGAGTTTTGTCAATCCATCTAGTATAACCAATCCCAGTGGGAAAAGGACACGGGAGACTGTTGCGATTTCCTAAACTGTTTTAAGATAAAGACTTATGGTGATTCTATGGGAGCCATCAAGCGAATTCTGGTCACCGGCGGGGCGGGCTTTCTCGGCTCGCACCTGTGCGAACGCCTAGTGGCCGACGGCCACGATGTGATCTGCCTGGATAACTTCTTCACCAGCCAGAAAGCGAATGTTGGGCATCTGCTCGGGCAGCAAAACTTTGAACTGATCCGCCACGACATCACATTGCCCATCTGGCTGGAAGTCGACGAGATCTACAATCTCGCCTGTCCGGCAGCACCCGGCCATTATCAGTACAATCCCATCAAGACGATGAAAACCTCGGTGCTGGGCGCGATCCACGTGCTGGGGATGGCCAAACGCTGCCGAGCCAAAGTTCTGCAAGCATCGACCAGCGAAGTCTACGGCGACCCGCAGGTCCACCCGCAGCCGGAAAGCTATCGTGGTTCGGTCAATCCGATCGGTCCGCGGGCGTGCTACGACGAAGGAAAACGGGCCGCCGAGGCACTCTTCATGGACTACCACCGCGCCAATCACGTTGCCGTGCGAATTGTACGGATCTTCAATACCTACGGACCGCGGATGCACCCCTATGATGGCCGCGTGATCTCGAACTTCATTCGCCAGGCCCTGGACGGCGAGGATATTACCATCTTCGGCGACGGCCAGCAGACTCGTTCCTTCTGCTATCGTGACGATCTGGTGGGTGGCCTGATCCGCATGATGAATGCGCCGGATGATTTTTGCGGTCCGGTGAATCTCGGCAACCCAGAGGAATTCACCATCCACGAGCTGGCGGATCTCGTGCTCGAACTGACGGATTCAGATTCAAAGCTCGTCGTGCGCCCCCTGCCTGCCGACGACCCCACCCGTCGCCGTCCCGACACTACGCTCGCCCGGCAGCGATTGGGCTGGCAGCCGACAGTTCCCTTGCGGTTGGGTCTGACGAAGACCATCGACTGGTTCCGGTCGATCGACATTTCCGAGTACCGCCCACCAACACCAAATTACTGAGTGTCGAGCCTACGCATGAATCGTTTTGACCCACGGTGGACTGGGGAACAGAAGGGTTTTGCGAGACGAGAGTGCTCCTTTTCGTCTGTTTCGTGGTTGCCCCCCTTCAATTTCTCCCCACTTTTTATCCTATCCAACAGGTTATGCGCAATCCACAGACAGAGTGGAATTGCGGGAAATTCGCAAGAAATTCTCCGTTTGAGTTCGCCAAGTGCTTGCAAAATTTGCATGGTTGTGGTAGAATGACGGCTACGCGTGGTGATCGAGCTTGCGCTTGTGCAGGTTCTTGGTCACCGTGCGGGCTGCAATCGGTTTGCAGCGCTTTAACGCGAACCCCAGTATTTCCGCAGGCAGCGTAGTACCCCGAGCCACCGTCCGCAGCAGTATAACTCCGGCGGGAGTTGTTTTCGTCTGTGTGTGTCCGTTGGCTCAATACGGTGACTCTCAAGGGAGTCTAGTACTGCGCGCCCTTCTTGGCTGGGTCTGGTCTCCCTTGATTGTTTTCGTGGAGGGTGCCGTGCGCGTGTGAATTTACCAGATACAAGGAAATTGTTATTATGAAGACCTTCTATGGCATTGCGTTATTCGCATTGCTTTTGGGTTGGGAATCCGTGGCTTCGGCCAACTTTATCGCGACCGATGTGACTGTGACGGCATCGAGTAAAAGCGGGACGGCCATTGTGACTTGGCCGCTCTCTTTCGATTCCGGAGCGTACAAGATTTTGTCTGACAACTCTTATCAGTGGGAGTGTGTGCCTGAAAGTGTGCCTAAAGATTTGCTTAGCAGTACGGGGACGCTCATAGGGAAGATCATGTGTCTGACGTTGGAGGCCGAAGAAGATCCGGTCGTCAGGCTGAATTTTGCCGTGGACGCTGATCCGAGTGCCGATACCCACTTCACGATCACATCGTCCACGGTAAACTTCGCGGCAATCTTAAACCCGCTGGCCAGTGCCACGGCGGCGGTGACCCTTACCGACAATACAGTGGACGGTTCGGGTGCCAAGCTGACGGGTTTGTTTTCGGATCTCACCTATCCTGCTTACGCCTATCAAGCCCGCTACAACGGAGGCTCGGTCTTTGCCAACCTTGTACACGCAAACCCGATATCGGTCTCTGGAAACTCGTCTACCACCGTTTCCGATCGTTTGCCGCTGACACCGGGTTCGGCGGCGACGATCTCGGATGCCGTGAGCAGCATTTCGTCGCAGTTTGATTTCACGGTAAGCGCGAACAACTCGGCGAGCGGCACGAGTAATTTCGTGGTGACGTCAAGCACCGCCGTTCCCGAACCAACTACTCTGGCCCTACTCGGTGTCGGCTCCATCGGACTGCTGGGCTACGGTTGGCAACGGCGGCGTGCGGGGTAAAGGAACGGCGAATCAATAACTGTCGTAATCATTTTAGTTCCGTCTCGGGAATGCGGTTGAGAAAATCGAGCAACTGCCGTAGTCGGCCTTGGTTGTAGCGGTTGTACTGAAAGACCATCCGCGGCAGCGCGGCGAGCGCGATATCTTCCTTCTCCTCGGGCAGTGGGCCACGGATTTCAAATCGCCCCTCGGCCAGGATGTCGGCGAATTGCGTCTGAATGGTATCGAGCACCACTTCGCTGGGCTGACGGTTTAGCCGCAGCACGAGTTTGCCGTGGACATAGCGCATGCTGTGATAGATGCGGAAGAAGGTCAGCACCTCCTCGACGGCCTCTTCAAGGCAGTCGGTCCGCTTGTAGAGTTGCAGATCATCGGGGCTGATCAGGGCCTTGGCTAGAAGTTGCTTGTGAATGAACGCCTCCAGCGTGGCCCAGTAGTCGCCGCCCGGCTCATCCAGCATCACCACCGGTATCAGATCGCGCTTGCCGGTTTGTAAAAGCGTGAGCACCTCCAGACCTTCGTCGAGCGTGCCAAAACCGCCGGGCAGCAAGCAGATGGCGTCGCTCTCCTTGACGAACATCAGCTTGCGAGTGAAGAAGTATTTCATGTGTACCAGCTTCGGATCGCCGGCAATGATCGGATTGGACGACTGCTCGAAGGGGAGCAGGATGTTCAGCCCCATGGAATGCTCCCGGCCTGCCCCGACGTGCCCGGCCTCCATGATGCCGGCCGCAGCACCAGTGACGACCATCCAGTGATGCTCGGCCATCTGCCGACTAAAGGCGACCGCTTGCTGGTAGGCGGGCTGATGGGGGAGGGTACGTGCCGAGCCGAATATGGTTATCTTGCGGTAAGTGCGGTAAGGGGCGAAGACTTTGAAGGCATAACGCAGCTCACGGAGGGTCCGGCTCAACAGTTTGACGTCGCCCCGGCTGGCACGATCCTTCGACAGATTGTCGGCCGATCGTTTGATTTCGTCGATCAGTTCGGTAACCCGCTCGGGGGTAACTTCGGTCAAGGTCGGATCGAGACGCAGAATTTCGGAACTGGAAATCAGGCCATCGCTCGGCGCGCTTGGTGAAGGATTGGCAGGTAAGATCGGGTTCACGAGGCAAGGTTTCCTGGAGAGAAATTATTTGGGGAGACCAGCCATTATACGCCATAAGGATTTCGGCGATTCCTCGCAATTCTGCCTAAAGGCGGTACTACAAGTGCTTGCGGGCGGGGACTTGTCATCCGCTAAGACTTCCGCTACACTCTGAAGAGAATGGCCTACTGAATATAAAATGAACAGCCCGGTGATTACCGGGCTGAAGTGCGTGCGAAGGCACGTAAAGGTTGGAATTATTGATTTCCGTCAGGCGGCTCAAGCCGAAGGACGGCGGTAATGCTGGTAAGCCAGGAGAACTTCATAAAGGTCCATGGAGATATTGACTTCGTCGTCTGCAAAGTCGCGGAGCCAAGTGCGATCGGAGCGAACGGCATCAGCCAATAGCGGTAGAACTTCCGTTAAGGGAACATTTACGGTGTCACGGATTTTGCCGTCGGCAACATGAACCGTGGTGGACTCTTCCTGGGGACCGTAATAGACACGAAGATAATTGGAACGCATGGTACAGATTCCTTTCTGCCCTGGGGACTTCCTTGTCAATCGCCAGCTTTTGCCAAGCCCCCCAGTCAGGTATATCAAAATAGACGGGAACCTCAACAAAGCCGACGAGCGGTGCGCGTGGCTGCCCTCCCTGTTGCCCCTTGTATCGGCAAGTGGTCCCTTGCGGGTTTGATCTATTTGAGGGAAAATAGCGTTTTTACCCACCGTCACCCCTGAGACAGTGGTAGTTTATAAGTTGAATTTCTGGAAAATGCGGGATTTCCTGTTAGTTTAGGTAAAATAATCTCGTCCATCGACTACTTCGACGAAGCGGTCCTATTATTCATTCGCGGGTCTTTATGGCCAGTATGGTAACAATCGACTTGCGGCACGTGGCACGCGGGCTGGACATTTCCCTCCGTCAGATCGAGGCGGTCGTGGAGCTGTTGGATGAAGGGAACACAGTTCCTTTCATCACGCGTTACCGCAAGGATCCAACAGGCGGACTGGACGAAGAGCAAATCCGGGAGATCCAGGATCGGCTGGCGAAGATGCGGCTTTTGGCCGATCGCAAGCAAACCATCCTGCGTTCGATCGAGGCTCAAGGCAAGCTTACGGAGAAGCTGGCGAAGCAGATCCTCTCCGCCACAACCACCAAGCGGTTGGAAGACCTGTATTTACCTTACAAGCCCAAGAAGCAGACGCTAGCAACGCTGGCGCGCTCTCGAGGCTTGGAAGAGCTGGCCAACGAGATTTTTGAGGCCGCTGCAGTGGCCAACGATCTCGACGCCCGCTCCCGCGACTTCGCCAATCCGGATCGCCAGGTGCCCTCTGGGGCGGATGCGCTGTTTGGGGCGGGTCATATTCTGGCCGAGCAATTTAGTGAACGGGCCGATCTGCGACAGCGGCTGCGGGAGATTTTGCAGAAGACCGGGAGAATTGTGACGACGCAGATTGCCCCAGATCCGGTAATCGCTCCCGTGGCGGTTCCCGCGGAAGCGGCGAAACTGCTTGCGGAGACGCCCGGTAGGACAGGTTTCCAACCTGTCTCGACTACAACGGAACCGCTTGCCGCGGAGGTGCTGCCGCAAGAGGCAGCCGCAGTCGCGGAAACTGCGATTCCCGTCGCTACCGAGGCCGGTTCCACGCCCTTCGCACCTTCCGCTGACTCGGCTACGAACGAGGCGCCTCCGGCTACGGTGAGTGTCGCGGAAGTGCTTGCAGAAAAAGTTGATGTACTACCTGCTGCGGAGGAATCTTCTGAAGCGCCGGCAACTAGCGAGCCATCCGCGCTTGAAACGGCAAGCGAGCCGGCCAACGGGAGCGATGCCCCACCGGCCGCCGAGGCAGCACTGGCGACAGAAGGCAAACCGATTACGGTTCCGGCGGCCGCTCGCAGGGCACGCGACCGAGAGCGAGCCAAGGCGGAGAAGCAACAGAAGAAGGAATCCAAGAGAAAGAAACTCGAGGAGCGCCGTATCAAGGCCTTCCGCGATTACTTCAGCTACTCGGAAGACGTCAAAAAAATCCCGCCGCACCGCGTGCTGGCGATCAATCGGGCCGAACGGGCCAAGATCCTCCGCGTCAAGGTCGATTGCCATCTCGATGCCATGTTTGCGGCACTGGATGAAATTCTCGTAGCGCCTGGCCATCCGCATGCCGACTACCTCCGCGGCTGTGCCCACGACGCGCTGAGTCGCCTGATCCTCCCCGCGCTGGAACGCGAGGCCCGCCGCGAGCTGACCGAGCGGGCCGAGACGCACGCCGTCGGAGTCTTCGCCCGCAATCTTCGCAACCTGCTCCTGCAACCGCCGGTCCACAACCGCCGCGTGCTGGCCGTTGATCCGGGTTTTAAGAGCGGATGCAAGCTGGCCGCGCTCGACCAATTTGGCAATCTGCTCGGGCACGAGATCATTTTCCTGATCGGCAGCAAGCCTGGCCGAAAAGAAGAGGCCAAGCAGAAGGCGATCGAGCTGATCCACAAGTACGAGTTGACCGTCGTGGCCATCGGCAATGGCACGGCCTGCCGCGAGACCGAAGACTTCTTCGCCGAGCTGATCGGCACGGAACTCAAGGACCAGGGTGTCGCTTATGTGATTGTCAACGAGGCTGGCGCCAGCGTCTATTCGACAAGCCAGTTGGGTCGCGAGGAATTCCCTGAATACGATGCTACGCTCCGCGGCGCCGTTTCCATCGGGCGACGGTTGCTGGATCCGCTTAGCGAGTTGGTCAAGATCGATCCCGCCAACATCGGTGTGGGGCTGTATCAGCATGATGTCAAGGCCAAGCACCTCGAAGCCTCGCTGGATGAAGTCGTTGAGTCGTGCGTGAATTATGTCGGCGTCGATGTCAACGCGGCCAGCCCCGCGCTCTTGCGCTACGTCTCCGGGCTTAATCAACTCACGGCTCGAAGGGTCTATGAATATCGCCGCGAGCATGGCCCCTTCCGTAGCCGCGAGCAGCTTCGCCAGGTGCCCGGCTTCGGCGATGCCACGTTCGTGCAGGCGGCGGGGTTCCTCAAGATCACGAGCGGCGAAAATCCGCTGGATGCCACTTGGATCCACCCGGAAAGCTATCTGATTGCCGCGCGAGTGCTGGAGCGGTTCAACGGCAAGCCTGCCGATCTGACCGAGAAAGAAGCAGCCGCAGCCTTGGCCCAGCGGATGGCGGCGGTTGATCTGGAAGGACTGGCGAAGGATCTCGCGGTGAGTTCACCAGAGAATTCCGTTGCGCGCGAAACTGTCTCGGTTGCCGTGTTGGCTCCGGCGGGCAAGATGTTGGCTCCGGCGGGCGCAAGCGAGGTTCCAGCCGAAGCACCGGCAGACACCGTACCAGTGACAGACGCGGCGGCGGCGACAGACGCGGCGGCGGCGACAGACGCGGCGGCGGAAATGGCGCTGTCGCAAAGCGTTTCCAAGGAAATGGCTGTCGGTACGCTGACGTTGCGAGACATACTTGCCCAATTGGCGCGTCCCGGCCGCGACCCGCGCGAGGATCTGCCGGCGACGATTTTCAAGCAGGGTGTATTGAAGCTGGAGGACTTGGCTCCCGGCATGGAATTGACCGGCACGGTGCTAAACGTGGTCGATTTTGGCTGTTTTGTCGATATCGGCATGCACGATAGCGGCATGGTACACGTCAGCCGTCTGGCCGACCGCTTCATCCGCGATCCGCATGAAGTCGTGGCTGTGGGCGATATTGTCAAGGTCTGGGTGATGGAGGTCGACAAGGAGCGGCGACGGGTCTCCTTGACCATGGTCTGTCCCGGCTCCGAGCGTCAGCGTCGACCGGCCAGGGACGAAAGAGATTCCTCCGAACGGGCGCAGGAAACAGGCCCAGACCAGGCGGGGAGGCAACAAGGCGATCGTCCGCCACGGAACAGCCAAGGTCGGCAGGGTGGACGCCCCGGTGGCCAGCAAGGCGGTCAATCGAGTCAACAGGGCGGACGTCCGAATCAACAGGGCGGTCAACCGAGTCCGCAGGGCGGCCGGCCACAGGGCGGTAGACCCCAAGGCGGCCGGCCCGATCAAGGCCGCCGTCCGCAGCAAGGCGCACCGCAGGGTGAAGGCGCCCCTGGCGGCAGGCCTCGCGATGAGCGTCGCGGCTATGGTGGTCCTCCCTCCCGAACGCGACCGCAAGGTTCCGGTCAGGGCCGTCCCCAGGAGTCCAAGCCTAAGCCCAAACCGCTCATTCCAATCACGGATGCCATGAAGAAAGGCAAAGAGCCGATGCGGACCTTCGGCGATTTGATGCAATTCTTCGTGGCCAAGACCGACGATAAGAAACCACCCGTCCAGAACAAGAAGGAACTGGACGAGAAGCCATTTTCGGCCGCAATAGATACTCCCGTGGCTGGGGTGGTGGCTGAGTCTGCCGCGGCAAAGACTGGGCCTGCCTTCGATGCGAACCTCGGCGCGCCGCCCCCTGCACTGCCGGTTATTCCTCAGTCCGCTGAATCCGTATCACCCACCGCTGGCGAGCCTTCACCCACACCGCCAACCACGCTGGCTGGCGAAGGACAGTAAGAACCCCCTTCGCCATGGATTTTCAGGAACGACTCGAACGCGCGATCGAACGGGGCCAGCGACTGGGCACTGCCCGGGCGGAGGAGGAAGCCCAGCGGGCGCTGACCGAGAAGGAATTACAGCGGCTGCACTCGCAGGCCCGCCTACAGCTTTGCGAGCATCTCGAGCGTTGCCTGCACCAGTTGGCCGATCGCTTTCCCGGTTTTCGTTTCGAGACGATTGTCGACCCGCGGGGTTGGGGTGCCGCGATCAGCCGCGAGGATCTTCGCTTACGTCGGGCGCAACCGCGGCAGTCCTGTTTCAGCCGCTTGGAAATGCTCATCGCCCCCATCTCGCCCTCGTTGATCTTGGATCTGACGGCCAAGGCGACCGTTTGCAACCGGGAGATCTTCAGCCGCTCGCATTATCAGCGTCTGGCCGAGTTGGACTTGCCGGCATTTACCGAGATGATCGATCTCTGGAGTTTGGAATTCGCGGAGCGCTACGCGACGGAGTAGGAGTGGTATGAATATGGGCGCAGCAGTGACAGCAGTTCGCCGCTTTACGATCGAGGCCGGCGATGCCGATGGCAGTCATCTCCGCGTCTCTTGGTTGAGTTCGTAGGTGACCCAAGACTTTCCTCGAAGGCAAACCATTGCTGCTCCAATACCCTACGAACCGTTCAATGTCCCGCGGCCGTGATGGGGCCTTCGGATTCGACCTCATCATGCATCCAGCGCGACAACTGCCGCGACAAAGCAAAACAGATCAAAGCGGAGATGATGGTCACCACCGTAATCACGCCCCAAACATGGCCGTAGACATGGACCGTTTCCTCGGGAGGCGGTATCGAAATGTTGGTTCCCTTGGTTACGTCCGTAAACTGTGCCACAATGGCGGCCAGGGATTGCGAATACGCGGATGCAAGGAACCACGTGCCCATCATCGTGCTCACCAATCGCAGGGGCGATAGTTTGGTAACCATCGACAACCCGACCGGCGACAGACAAAGCTCCGCAGTGGTATGCAATAAATAGGCCAGGCAGAGCCAACTCATGGCCATCATTCCACGCGAATCGGCCGAACGGGCACCGTACCACAAGACGGCAAATCCCAGCCCCAATTGCAGCAGGCCCATGGCAAACTTGACCGGCGTACTAGGCTCCATACCCCGTACAGCCAGGAAACTCCAGAGCGAGGTGAAGACAAGCCCAAAGATAAGAATGCAAACCGCATTCACCGACTGGTACTCACTGGCCGGGATCTCCGCACTGCGTGGGACGGTTTCCATGCCAATGCTTTCCTTCGAGACAGGCCAGTCGATCGTAAAGCTGGGATCCTTCTTGTTTGCGCTACGCAGTTTGTCGAGCACGTCGAGCGTGAAGACTCGTCGCTGGTACTGCATTCCAATATCGTCTTTGGTTACCACCCAGTCGATCTCGAAGCTCGGGTTGCCAACATGCAACGAGCGAAGCTTGGCTAGGCTATCCGCGGAAAAGCCCTCCTCCCCGTTATGGTAGCCGATTTGTTTCTCCGTAGGCAGGACCGAAATGGTCTTATCGACATCATCTTCCGTCACTGCGACGTAGCCATTCCATGTGTATCCCAGTTGCTTTTGCGTTGGTTCAATCGAAATGGTCTTGCCCACATCCTCCGCGGTTATGGTTCTCGTTGCGCCCACGATACGATTGACGTTTCGGTCAGTGAAGTTATTGATCGAGCTGCCCGCCTGTTCAAAGAATGTCCAGAAAACCATGGAGAAGAAGGTCAAAATCAGCACAACGTACATGCGATGACGGGCAATTCGCTGAAGCCGTATCGTTTCAAAAACGAGGTAAGCCAAAGCGACTAGGCCGACCAAGTCAAGGATGATGTTTGCGGGACGGCTGACTTCCTTGGCAACAACGCCCAAGGACCGGATGGCAGGGCTGTCGCTGGATTCAATACTCTTGA
>Ga0209697_10002073_pt1 | contig 29413 bp, 21 predicted proteins | sample AliMusrvi5mmetaG_FD_184115 | JGI IMG/M metagenome (GOLD analysis project Ga0209697, IMG submission 184115) | Freshwater lake bacterial and archeal communities from Alinen Mustajarvi, Finland, to study Microbial Dark Matter (Phase II) - Alinen... | ecosystem: Environmental > Aquatic > Freshwater... | reverse complement strand
TTATACAAGAAAATGCTTTTAAAAAACCAGAAAGGTCTTCTATAAATCAAAAAGACAAAAAAGAAATGAATATATTTTTACATGAATTGCGACCTAGCTTAAATGGTATTGAGAGTTTTCTTAAAAAAATTTATGAACTATGATCCAATGCAACGAAAAAAAAATTAGAAGAATACAAGAAACTGTATGATCTAATGGGGGGGAAAAATTAAAAGGAAATAAGGAAATGGAAAAATATTCATAAAATGGATTGCTTGATACATTGGAGGACAATGAAGACGTCGATCATGTATGGCACAACTTATCCAACTAACAACTAACAGCTAACAATGATGGAATTGTCTGATTACGAACTATTGTAACTCATAATAGCATGCTTGAGATAATAAGAATCTATGAAATCATAAATCGAGGAGTATTACTATAATTCCTGCCTTCAGTCCATAGATATACTTTTGGTAACTGTGGCAAACAAGAGGATAAATTTGGATTGCCATATACGAACAACAGATAATCTTTATATTTTTTCTCTATAAAAGATTTTTCTGATGACCTCATCATATAATATCTTTTTGCTAGATATGGAATATTTTTTGATGCCCCAAACAATGTAAAAGCACTATGTGTAAATATAGCCTCTTCTGCCGAAGAAGGTCGTTGGAAATTTTCTATAGATTCTGTGAATATCTTTGTGTTATAGTCGTTCTCGTTATATATTTCAGATAGATAACATGTTTCAATGCCTATGGTTCATAGGTATTTTTCTATTTGTGGAAGATAGGTACGAATGTTTTCCTGATTATATCCATTTACTATGCCATGTGCATCAGATAAGATAACAGAAGTAAACACTCAATATGGATACACCATCTGGATATTTTGCAGGTATGTATGGAGTCTATCCATGGTTTTTGTATCATGAGTATCTATATGTGGCTTATCACTACATCCTCGGAACAATAATGGTTGCAAAGGTTTTTTTTGTTTATAATGATTAAATATATAATCAGAAATCTGGAGTTTTGTATCTACAGATTTACAAAACGCTTTTGCTGTAACTGCACGCAATACATCAAGAGAGACCATAGCGAGTAAACTGTCTTTCGTTAATGCTCTCCTATTGCTGTCTATGTATTTTGCATAACCATATGTTTTATATTGAGAAAAGGCATAATATTCTTCTATAGTCGTCAACCCATATTTTTCTTTTTCATCAGGGGAAATTTTGCCCGTATAGTGCTGCTCTGCATACTTTGCCACATCTCCATCTCATGTTTTAAACGCATAGCCAACATTCATACCAGCTCCGTTTGCAAAGGGTTCTTTGGGCCTATCTGTAATATATGCCGGAAGAAATTGCTGTGCAATACGACGCAATATGTCTTTTGTTACACCTTGTGTTACTTTCAAATTACTAGCTATATGTAATGCTTTCTTGACCATCATAGTATCCAAGAAAGGACATCTTACTTCTACTGTATAGCGCATTGAACTTCTATCTGCTCTTTTCAATTGACTATATTCAAGATCTTCAACCATGCGCAAACAGCCAGGAGCGATTTTATTTTGAGGAAGTTGTAAAAACTCTTTGTACCCAGCGAATAGTTCATCCGCTCCTTCTCCACACAGGACAATATCTATCCCCAACTCTTTTGCGCGCTTACTACAAAAATCATTTGCGAAAGTATGTCTGATTATATTTGGCTCAAATGTCTCTGTATAATAGATAACCTCATCGATATTTTCATATGAGTCTCCTGGCTTTATAACACTGTATTTATATCATTTCTCCATACACAACTTAACCGCATATTTATAATCATCAGAATCTTCATGTCCCAATATAATAGCTGTAACATTTGGATGGAATCTGTTTGCAAGTTCCATAATCAAACTACTATCCACACCACCGCTCAAAAACACCCCTATAGGTAAATCTGCTTGTACTCTTTTTCTTACCGCAGCTACTAGAGTAGCTGCAAGTGTATCGATAATTTTTTTTTCATCCATATGGGTTTCCTCGTCAGAAAAGGAAATGTATTTAGTGAACTTCCCTTGCGAAAAAAAGTGCCCCTTTGGAAAATTATGAATCGTAGTAATATCAGGGAACTGAGATAATTGTTTCATCTCTGATGCAAGATGCAGTGTCCCATCATTGTGATATGCATAATATAATGGCTTTACACCTAATGGATCTCTGAAAGCGCAAAGAAGATCCTTGGCCGTGTCATATACAATACCTGCAAACATTTCACTATCTATATGCTTTGCCATATTCTCCCCATGTTCCTCATATAAATGGACCAACACTTCTGTATCACATTCAGTAGAAAAAATATGTCCTTTTTCTTTCAATGATTGTTTGAGAGACAGACAATTAAAAATTTCTCCATTCAAGCAAGCTCGAACAGTTTTGTCTTCATTGGACACCGGCTGTACGCCAGTTTCTCTTCATTGAATAGGCAGACGGTTCGCTCCTATTACTACATGATCTCGTTCTTTCATTTCTAGGTTTTTATTCCCACGATGGATAATTTTCTGCAAGGACTTTTCTCCTCTTTCTTTCAACAATGTTCATTGTAATCCTACGATACCACACATCTTGTTTTGATAATAGATATAAAAAATCATCTGTTGGATATTAACGGCATTATTTAATTTTATTATACATAACGCATGTAGATATTATTATTTCATATAAAAAGATGTCATGAGTGGAAACCGACAATTAAATAAAAAACCCACTATTGAACTAGAGTTTTACCACTCCTGTACGTAATGAGTTTTAATGATATATAAACTTATTTCAATATGTCAATAATTTTCTAAGGCGTCGGCATCCGACGACAAGTTTGGAATTTGCTATAAACTATCCCATAATCTATCGAACATCAATGCTTGAATTTGATAAAAATATGGATCGGAAATTTCTATTCACAATAATTCATCTTGATAGGAACCATGATAGACACTACCATCCATAATCATGATGTCAGATTTTATTCCTTCTTGTGCAGGGAGTAATTTGATCTGATATTTTTTTGTCTGATGAGACTTTTTATATTTGCGGGCGATGGAACTATCATACAATATACGTTTCGTTACGCCTTTGCTCACCCTCCCCCATGTACTAACCTCTTGAAACGTCAAACCATGGAATTGCATAGCACCATCAATATCCCAGATACTACGAACGAGTTCAGACTTTTTTATTTTGTCATACATGATAGTCGTTACTTCGTTACTGTTATAGTAGGTAACTAATGGAATCTTCTTATTTCACTTTTGCAGCAGATCGAGTTGAGATCTGTAATTTTCTACTACGGTAATCTGATTTTCAATATCATCTTTTTTATCTTTGAGCAGACTCAATATCTCGTGAGACTGTATTGCAGAATAAGTAGTTCATTTGCCTCATCTATGCTCTATAATATATGCAAGTTTTATCAATCTTTCAAGGATGCCATATAAGGTCGATCTTGGAATCTTGATCAATCTCGATAGCGTTGAAACGCTTATAGGGCCGTAGTGCAAACAATAGAAAAAAACATCTGATTCTATTTTGTTTAATCATATCTTTTGTAAAACATTAGTAACGAGATCGATGGTATTGGTCATCTATTTGTGTTTTGAAATAAAGTTGTTACTTACATAGTCCCGCATAGGAAAGCTCTCTATAAAGCTCGAATAACTTTATGGGTTGTTGTTTTTCCCGGACGTGTTTTTTATTGTCAAACATTCATCTATCTCTTCAATAATTATCCCAAATAAAAATTCAAAATTAGCGGACCTCTTACCCAAATGATCCATATAATTTGTTATATTATGGAAAATTGAATTAGTATACTCATCATCTTTTATATTTCAGAATTTAATGATATAGTCCTTCAACTCAAAATCACTTAAAGAATCTTTTACTGTTCGATATCCATATGTTGAATCTCTTGTCTGTTCTTGTAAGAGGACAAAGATCTTCTTTAGATTTTCCAAATCTTCGCTAGTGAGTTCCAATAAATATTTCCAAAGATCCTCTTCTCATGTAACCCGCAACAATCATTTTTTCACTCATTCTCTCTTTTTGAATATATTTAAAATATCGTAAAGATAGCCGTTATATGTTGCACTATCTGCTCATAGTAAGATATCCTCCATCACCTCATCAAGATTTCACATTTGTTTTGCATTTTGTGTTCTCTTGACCAATTTTTTCATGGTGTTTATTATCAGGAGCCTATCGGTTTCCATCAGTCATTTGAAAAGTAATTTTTCTTTCTGTTCTTTTTCTTCCTGATGTCTATCTTCTATGATCTGATCAGTATGTACTTCTGTAAGATCTCCCGATAGTATCTTGCTTATTCTGTCTCTGATTACTGCTGCTTCCTCAAATTTTTGTTTTTGGATAGCCTCTAACTTGTAATTTTCAAGCTTTTTAATTTTCTTTTTTATACTATTTTGATTAGTGATAGCATTCATGACGACAGATCTTAACGATAAAATATCTTGTTGTTATTTACAAAGCCCTGCATCTGAAAGCTCTCTATAAAGTTCAAAGAGCTTTATAGTTTTGTTGTAATTACTAAGTGTTGGAAAGTCAGTGTCGAGCTGTTTGACGATTCATTGGAGTTCTCGGAGATTATTGCCGTAGCTCTGATCTATTTTATTGACATCAGAAATATTCGCAATTGCGTTTTGGATTAGATTGATGCCGTCCTGAGTCGTTAATGGCTTTTGTTCTCCTAAACATTTCTGCCCGAGTGCTTGAGCGATTTGAACCACTTCTTGTGATGATGCACTTCTTCCGTAGACGAGGATGGTCACCTTTCATTGATATTTATTATTTATAGAATCAGAAAGTGTCGGTGATTTTATTTTGTCGAACTCAAAACTTTTGATGGAAAAAATCGGTGGAAGCTGAAGCATGAATTGTTTGAGATTTTCAGCACCGTTTGTTCCAAAGTCCGTACCTAATAAATAGCCGAATGTCGGTATGTCTCTGTATCTTTCTCTGAATTTATAGTAACACATTTCATCGGTCTCATTATTACAGGATATAATGCTCTTGATAGTCTTGTCGATGATAGTATCGTCGATAAGCGTATTTTGACCATTATTGAAGATTCGATTGTACAAGGTATATCCGATCAATTTATCATCATTTATCTGTCCCGCCCCGGCGGACAAGTCCCCTGATCCGAATATCGTCGAATAGTTGCCTTCCAATGTTTTGATTTCCTTTTCTTTCCCTTTTTTAATTTCGTTTCGAAGATAATAAAAGAATTCGTTGATCAGCGAAATATTGTCTTTGTTCGATGTCATGGAGAGCTTGTCTGCAAGCATGAGAAATGCGCGCTTGGAATTTGCTACAAAGGAAACCGTTATCGGCATGCTAAAGAATCCACTATTATCTTCTGTGATATCACCGATATTCATATCCGAAATATCATTGGATTCATTGTTGTCGCCAAGATTTTTGAAGAAGTCGCTTCGTTTTTGGAGTAACGTGATATCATTGAATGGATTTTTTTCAAGGAAGTTGATTCAGATCAAATTAGTATCTATCTTGTCAGTATAGTTTTCCTTCCAAATATTGAGAGAAGGCAGATAAATATATCTGAGCAAATACGTGTAAGGAATCTGGAGTGCTTGAAGATAATCAGTATATTTTGATATTTCTCATTGTGTCGTTGTATTTTCATTGAGAAGATCAGTAATCGTGTCTGAATTTTTCAAGATAGCTTGAGTCATAGGATCATTTTCTAAGATATGCGTATCATAGTTTGTAAGCGTATTGAGTTCAGAAGATTTTCCGTTGAGTACGGTAATATCGCTATACAATTGAAGAGCGAAATATATCGCAAGTCATGAGGTAATAATTGCTATAAGCAGCATGATTTTGCTATTGTTTTTATTATCTCTAAAAAAATTATACACCTGGCCAAGATATTTTTTAAAGCTATCAAGAAAAGAGTTAATCTTACTAAGATCTATAGTCATTGGCTTTTTTTGCGGCACTTGATCTATCATGTCCATACTATGGCGAAGAAGTAAATAGAGGATCTATATAATCGCTAATCTCTCTTTGTGATCATAATTGAATAGGGAGTACAAAATCCATCGTTGAGTTATTGACGTTGAAAACTGAGGTTCCTATCTTTATGACCTTGGGAGTTATCTTGATGGATTTAGCGTCGATATTTTCTGAGACTACAAATACACTTTGTTTGATAAGATTAATCAAATTACTGAGGATAAAGATATGCGGATTGATGATTCACTTTTTTATCAATGCTATTTCGTCTTGCTTGAACGTATTCACCTCGACGGTAAAACTGATCTGCTTCTGCGTCGGATCATATTTTTTGAACGTGATAGAGAAGCTTGGCAAATCTGTTTGCTCAAGTTTGCTATCTACATAGTACATCATCTTCTTGAAAAAGTTCGTATCAGGTGGTGGAACTTCCTTGTCTACAAGCTTATAATATCTATCGAAATCGCCGACAAGGTTACAGTCGTAGTCGATCTCATACGGATTGAGATAACAATTATTAAGATATACGAGAATATCTTTTTCTCCTCTATCTGCAAAGGTCTGCATCTGCGTCTGCACTTGCGTTGCCGACAGATGAAGTGCGTTAGCTAAGCTTGAAATAAAAGTATCTAAATAGCTGAATACCTTGATTGCACTACTGAATTTGATGATCTCGAGTGAAAGCAAATATTGTTTGATCGATGTAGAATAATCCTGGCTTTGCAGCAAACCATACAGTTCCTGCGAAAAGAATCCGTACTTTGAAATATCTTCTTTGAGCATAGTAAGCTGCTGTGAATTTACAATAAATACTGTTGAAAAGCCATTAAGTGCTTGTTGGAGGATATCTTTTTTCTGGATATAGCTAAGGCTTTTGTCTTGGACTATGCTCTCCACATTTTTTGATTCTCCGATTCACACAATAGATATTCATATATATTGTTGGTAATCGTTGAGTTTTAAAATTTTATCAATGAACTGTTGTCATTGCTTATAGGTATTTATATATGTTTGATATGTTGCATCAGATACGGGTTGTGAAGCAAAATAGATATAACGGCTATACAGACGTAAAATGATAGATGCCAGTCCCGTTACGAGAATAATAAAAAATGATATCAAAAATAATCTTCGATACTGACTATGATATTTCGATTTTTTTCCTCCGACTATGCCACTCTCTCCTAGGGAAGTTTTGGCTACCCCATCTTCCGTCGGCTGAATTCTCATCCCGAGATTTTCAATCTTCACCTCCTCTCTGGGTGCTTTGGTTTCTTCCTGGAGATTAGCCTGAGAAATCAAGCTTTCTGTAGGCGCTGGAGTTTCCAAGTCATTAAGTTTTAAATTATTCGTACTTGAAAAATCCTGCTCTGATGAGCCTGGAGTGTTGATATTTGTTGATTGTGCGTTTTGTTGATCCTTTTGTTCTTCCATTGAGACTATCTGAATAAAATCTCGTACCTCAAGTATACTCAGAATACTGAGAAAGACCAAAAAAACTGAACTTCTCGTTCAGATTTACTTGACAGAATAAAAGTAATATAGCGGATAAGCTTCGCTCCCGGGAGTAATAGTCACCAAAAAGGCTTATTAAGCTGAAGAATCGCAATATCGCTCCCGGGAGCGACTAATGAACGAAAACAAAAAAAATCGGAACGAATGTCGCCCCGATTGTGATAAGTTTTGATTGTCATTATTTTCTTTTTTCATGGCTCCCTTTATCTGGTCTCCATCCATATTCCGGTTTCAAATACCTTACTGTTTTAGCATCATCATCTCTTTCTATGATAAAAACTATATCAGTAGGCTCGGGCGTAAAAACGCAGTTTTTCCCATTAAAATCTTTATACTCAAAACAGATTTTATCATCATTTTCTCGTGCGCTCTTGATAATACCAGCATTTCCATGCATAGGGAATTCATTACTGGTATGCATTATAGGAGCGTCATAAAATGAGGCGCCGACAAGATCATCCGCTTTTGGAAAGATAGCAATCTGTCTGCCTTCCAGATCAAGCTTAAGTAGCTTCTCTGTATTTATTCTTGTGACATTGGTTAATGTGTCCAATGACCATTTTACATCATTTGTTTCATTCATAATATCTTTTTTTTGTTTTTTATATATATTCCTCATATAATGTCAATCTTTTCTGGAAATAAAGAAAAAATAATATCTTCCAATAATTCGTAGAAGAATAATCAGAAATTATTTTTTGAAGATTATTTTTTAAATTTATAATATAATTTAAATACTCGGTACAACAATCTATTCATCACAATATCATAACTGCCATACTGCTCGATTTTGGTTCCGCCGAGCGATTCTTTGAATGTACTGACGCTTGCAAGCGGATGGTTTGGAAATCCTGTCGGCGCTCAACCTCAGGTATCGACTGATCTAAATCCGTTGTCTCTCGCTCGAGTGAATAGCTTGAATTTCAAAAAATGCTGGACACCGATATTGCTATATTTCCTATCAAAGAAGCCATACGGACAGAAAACCATTTTCTCATTGAACACACATATTGTTCATGCAATCATCTCGCCAGCAAGAAATGCGCCTATCAACATTCATGTTCAGGATTCAATGTACTTTAATAAACGCTCATATTGTGCTCTAGATATGGTATTGAATCACTTAGCATCTGCGGTTTTCTGCCGCTTTGCGAAAAACTCTTCGTGCTGATTCTTGTCGATGATGCGATATTCCATTCATCATGAAATGGCTTTTTTGATGCGCTTTCTGCAGCTTTCGTTCATGTCTTTGAAGAGTTCGTCGTCGGATTTTGTAACATTGTATATGATCGAAGCCATCGGCATATTCTCTCTAAATGCAGTTTTTATGCCGTAATTCGAATGTAAAATATCCTGCAATCCGAGTCTGATGTCTTTGAGATCTTGCCTGAATTCTTCTGATTTATTGGTGCTATTTTCGAAACTCACGATCTCATTGATGATTCCCATCTGAAAGAAAAAACATTTATTTCTGAACTTTTTTCTGAGCTCGGCTATTTCACTACGGACATAGTCCTGATCTGAGGGAAGTTCTATCCCCATGATCTGGTATCGTTTCGTGACGAAGGGTCAGAATTTTTTTGTTTTGATGGTTCAAAAACATTCCTTACCAAAAATCTTCACCGTAAACGTCGGGTTACGATAGACCTTGTCTTGGATATCTCTTCGAAGCTGGGATTGGTAGAAATTGCACATAGACACTAAAGTATTAAAAACATTTTGTCTCCCTTTTTAAAGGGACCTCGGTCCAGCTCTGCTGGGGATGCCGAAGGCAGAGGGATTTAAGTCCTGGGGACTAAATCCTCCGTCAGCGAAATGCGGACACCTCCTCCTTTACAAAGGAGGACAGACACATTATATTTTATTCTACCTTTATCCCCATTTCTTCCCCTATTTCAAAATTCACTTCTTGTGCTCTCGTCACGGACTTGATGTCATCGGAAAATTCTACAAGATTTCTTTTTGATATTATGTGTAACTTGGCAATTTCAGTTCAGAGGCCGAGTTGTTTTTCAGTTTTGTAGCCGCGGACTTTTTCTATGATAAGCAAAAGTTCTTCTATATTCAACACGGTATCGGACATCCCTTCGGAGATAGTAAAGATATCTCAGTTGGGGAAAGGTAAAACGTGAATAGATTCAGATGAATTATTTTCTTTATAATAGGTCTGAAATAACTCTTCCGTAACGAAAGGCAGATACGGTGCTATCATTTTGATGATGGCGAGAAAGGTATGATAGAGTGCAAATTGTGCGGATAGTTTTTGCTTCGCACCATCAGTATATTTTTCTGGTTTGTAGATTTTCTCTTTGACGATCTCGAGATAATTGTCACAGAAATCGTGCCAGAAAAATTTCTCGAATTCTATTTTTGCGAGTCCGTATTCGTAATTATTTAAATATTCATTCATTGCCTTTGAACACTGATTTGCCTGATTAAGAGCCCATAAATCGATATCACAAAGATCTTCTTCTTTCAATTGAGTCTTCACATCGAAGTCAGATAAATTCATGAAAACGAAGTTTGCAGCGTTCCGTAATTTGGTTACGAGCTTTTGTCAGATTTTAAATTCATTTTCATCGAAAAGGATGTCCTTGCCTAATTGCCCTCCAGATGCTCGATATCTCACGGCATCTGCTCACCGCGTCGTGATCAATTGTTCGGGATCGAATTTGGAATTTCATTTTGATTTGGAAAATTTTTCTCCTTTTGTTGCAAGACAGAATCCTGAGACCATCACATTTTTGAACGCAATTTCGTTGGTTGCGAAGTAGCTTTGTAGTGTTGTATATAATAACCGCGTACGGATGATATCATGTGCCTGTGGCCTAAGGTCCATAGGAAGAATTTTTTGTGTATAGCCATCTCTCTTGAGAAATAATTGATTGATCTGTGGTGTGAGTCATGAGGTAAATCGCGTGTCTAGCACTAAGGTTTCTCAGATAATATCGTCTGCACTATACCCTTCTGGAGTATCAACCATTGGATCAACAAGTCATTTGGAGAGTTGTGTCTCGCTTGGCAGAATGATTTCTCACGTCTTAGAATATCGCACGGGAATTGGTATCCCATACTTCCTTGAACGAGAAATATTTCGATCTCGTTGTAAATTTTCGATCCGATCGTTGGATCTTTTTTTCATAAATTCTGGGTACCATTGCATATTATCGTTTTGTGCGAGCAACAATTCCTTCTTATCAAGCAGGTTAACAAACCGCTGCTTGACTGGGATTATTTCAACGGGCACCTTGCCTCTTTCAGAGATTTGTTTTGACTGGACAATAGGATCTCTCTTTTCTACGATCCCTCATTTCGCTTCCAATATCTGCATCATTGTTTCTCTCGCTTCGGAAATTTTCATGCCATCGATCTCTGGGATCCCTGTATTTTGCATTTTCCCATATCTATCGATGACAATCTTTTCTCATAAATTATGTTTTTTGATCCAGTACACATCAGTTTCATCTCCATAGGAACAACACATTACTACCCCTGTTCCTTTGTCCATTTTGACCTTATCATCTGCTAATACGGGAACGCTTATTCACAAAGGAGTCGTAATTGTTTTTCCGACATATTTGGCGAACCTCTCATCATCGGGATGGACAAAGACAGCAACACACGCAGGGAGTAATTCAGGTCTCGTTGTTGCGATAATAAGTTTTCCTCAGCAGTCTAACGTAAAATTTAAGTAATTGAAAAACTCATTAAATTCTTGTTCCTCTGTCTCTGCTTGCGCGAGTGTCGTCTGCATTTTGGTACATCGCAAAGCAGGAAAGTCTTTGAATACGATATGCCCTTCTTTATATAATTTGACGAATGTTTGTTGGACGAATTGTTGAACCTCAGGAGAAATAGTTGTGTAAGATCTCTTTCGATCTACGGAAAGTCATAAAGATTTCCGCAAATTTTCATACTTCACTTTGTATTTTTCTGCGACATCCAAACATTTCGCGATAAAGTCTTTGCGCTCCACATCCTTGATATTGATTCACAATTCCTTCTCGACCAACTGTTCTGTGGGGATTCCGTTGTTGTCATAGCCCATCGGATAGAAGACGTTGTAGCCAGACATCCTCTTATATCTCGCGATGATCTCGGCCTGCGTATACGAAAAAATATGTCCGATATGGATCTTGCCGGAAACGGTAGGAGGAGGCGTATCTATGGAGTAAATAGGTTTCGTTTCGTCTGGTGAAAATGCAAAAATATGCTTCTCTTCCCGATACGCTTGCCATTTCTTTTCCGACTCCTGAGGATTGTACTTGCTGACCATTACTCTGTAACTAAATTACTAAAATTAAATGATTATATCAATTACGGATTACGAATTACGGATTATAAATTACAAAAAAATCCGAACATAATTAATCGTGAATTAGTTGTTAACTTTTTGGAAGAAAAATGCAAGATTAGCTATTACTCCCGGGAGCAAATTTTTGTTATTCAGCTTAGATAGCTGTTTTGCTGACTATTGCTCCCGGGAGGAAATCGACAAAAAAACAAGCCGATGGAGCGACTTGTTATGTTTTTTACTAATAACTATTTTATTTGAATAATCGGCCGCTAAATCCATAATTTTCCTTTCCTCCTTTTGTCAGCTTTCGTCCATTTTCTGCGAATTCTATATCCGCACCTCATGCTGCTCGAACATAGATATTTTTTCATACTTGTCCAAGTTTCTCGTTGCGTGGAATGAGGTATCCTGGCTTCTTTCTAGGTTTAATATATGTTTCAAAGAAGATTTTGTACTCTGGAGAAGCGGGTGCGTTCTTGTCTTTTTGCTGTGGACCGGCTATAGCTGTCATTTTTTCTTCAGTAGGAAGATATTTCTCCTCCAATTCTTGTGGAGTGCAATGTTTCTTTTTGCATGCTTCTGGAACGAATGTTTCGTATCAGATAAAGAGTTGTTCTCCTTTTGCGATGTCTTCTTTATGTTCTAATATTTTTTCATTACCATTGATCCCCATTCTGAGAAGAACTTTACCCTCATAGTCACGGATTGTCGTTTCATCTCGTCAGATAGTGCTGATGTGTAATGTATTGTCTTCAAATTCTGGTTTCTTTTGGATAATTTCAGAAGATGTTTTTGGAGTAGGTATGTTTACTAATTGTGTCTTAATATTCCTCGTAACTTCAGAAAGCACCTCACCCTGAGGCCCGTAAATAGGGATAACTTCTTTCTTTGCTCTATTGTGCATATAGTATTGTATAATCGTAAAATAATTTTTATGTATTTAAGTATATTCGAAATTAAAAAAATTGCAAATTTATAACAAAAACGGTAATCAGATTTTTTAGTCTTGCATTTTTTTGTTATTTCTCTATAATATATACACTGTATATACAATGTATAGTTTATTTTTTAATCATATTATTATGACCCAAGCAGTGATTGTCGCAAAAATAGACAATAAAGTAAAACAACAAGCTCAAATACTAGCCAAATCTTTTGGTCTGAATCTAAGTTCGTTGATTAATGTCCAACTAAGGAATTTTATCCACACGAAAAAACTTACCATTGGAGATACAGATGATACCCATCGGTCCTATTATGAAAACAATCCTGATTACCTTCCTGTGCATGTATCTGGGAAGGAGTTTCTAAAAACTTTAAAAAAACATAGGAACAAGAAAACATGAAAAAACGGATAAAATATATCAGAACATTACCAGATAAATTCTATGATCGCATCATTCATGATGTTGATCTCATCCTTTCTTGAAAACGAGAATGACTTGATATCAAAAAACTACAATGAGAGAAATCGCTCTATAGATATAGAATATGAGACATAAGGATTATCTTTGAGAAAACTTGAAGAACTATAGAGATTATCAGTATTTGACCAAGAAGCGATATATACAAATAAACTAATTAACGAATTGCGGATTACCCTTTGACTTACGCAAAGGACAAGACGGATTGCGGATTATTAGTACAAAATAAGCGAATTTACTCTATTCTTGATACTTATGTCTTGATACTTACTACTTATTATAATCTTATGATTGATTTTCGGCTCTCTCGGCTCTGTCGTGATGACGAGGTTTTCTGATGGAGTGACGCGGACGAAGTTGCGCGGATTTTTTTTCGGATATTCTCAATGTCCCCAGTGTAAACACAGATTGCAAGCGAGAAATTTAATCCCCGTCGTAAGCTATCTGGTCCAATGAAGGAAGTGCGAATATTGTAAGAAAGATATCCCTCGAATATATCCCGTATTAGAAATTTTGTCTGCAGGAATTTTTGTCCTCACCTATTTTTTTCTAAAAGATTTCTGAACTCCGATATTGATTTTCTGACTCTTGACGAATCGATTACTTATCCTCCTTTTGGTCTACGATTTGCAGCAATATGAATTACATATGATAGCGCGGACATGCTTGGTGGTCGTGTGAATTTTAGCGAACGTATTTTTGCCTGGTTGAAATTTGTGGTACATGTTTTTATCAGCTCTGCTCTTTGGTTTCGTGTTTACGGGAATTTATTTTTTCGCGAAGCGATATGCGAAGATGAGATTCAAGCAGACTGAATGATTCGGCCAAGGCGATGTGTATTTGGCAGTCGCAGTCTGAATCTTTGTACCTATACTCCTCTCTCTGCAGTGAATAGCATTTTCCTGATGGATGCTAGCAAATGTCTTGATTTTATTTATCCTCTTGAGTAGTATCATTTGACTGATTCGATCCTGAATCCAATTTATATTATATAAAAGATTCCACAATTCTGAATTCTGAATTCTTAATTCTAAATTAAATATAGTTCCGTTTTTGCCGGCGATGATTATTGCCTTTTGGCTTTTGAGCTGGAAACTTAGTTTCTTTATTTCTCTTCTCTTTCCCTTAGCATGATAGTAGCATCACCCAAGTTGGATAGAAGTACGCCGATAGCGGCGACAGAAAAAAGAATGTATTCTTGGAAATTCCGAGTATTTTGAATCTTGAGCATTGCAGCATATATCCTGCTTTTTTCTACATTATTTATGCGTTTCCTGACGATACAATCTATGCTATTTGTTTTACTATTTTTCCTCTTCTTCCATTTCTTCTACTTGGAAATCCGCAAACTCCCTATCAAATATTTCATCGTCTTGATGGTCAGTATCAGCATCATCGAAAGCTTCCTCATCTGATATCATTATCTGTTTTTGATTGGGTCCATCTTGTCTATCAATGCCTGAATTATAATGCTTGCCTGGTATCTCCAATGAGAGTCGCACGATAAAGTGAAATTCAGTTCTATCGGATATTTCAATGTCGGCGGATATATTTTCACGGTCTTTATCACTATCTGATATAGTTTGTTCGTCATCGGATATTATGCAAAATTCCCTTTCACCTGTACCGATTTATCTAACGCATCTGATAGAGTCATCAATATCTTTACCAATCCTGTCACTTCGGGCGTAGAAAAATTGAAAACCGACACTACAGCACTCTTCAACACCAAGGTCAAAGATATCGCAGTCATCGGGCAAGGTATCTCATTGCAAACCAAACAGTCCAGTTATTCGTCCGTTATCAAGAAGTTTAATGCCTATAAAAAAAATCTCATTGATCAGGCTTTGCAAAATAACACTACAGTGAATATATGAATCTGCGACTACCTTTTGGGGCAGATGAATACAATCTATGATAATCCCACATTCAAAACGTCAGTGATTTTGTTGATGTTTCTACTACTCTACAGCTTCGTGAGAATCGTGTTTCGAGTGATGACTGGTATCGCATTAGTGATATTCAAGATACTTTTTGTGTCGGATGTCTATCGCGTCAAAAAAGTTTTGAAGGAAGTGGAAGACCTGGAATAAACTAATGAATAATTAATAATGAATGATGAATAATGAACAATGATCGAATGGCATTTTATAGACTATAGCTATTAAGTCTGTAAGCCTCTAATCATCTAAGCTTCTACAATCTATTTTCAGAGTTCTAAGGTCTATCCCGTCCAATCCATCTAAGTTGTTAGATTGCTTTGAATAGCAAAAAGAGTATCATTACGGAAAATAAAAATATAAGATATGAAAAATAAAAGAAAAAAACAGATTTTTCTTCTTCGTATTTTATGTTTGATACGAAAGAAAAAATACATGAAGACAGGAAAATTCCTAACGAAAGGCACCATAAAAGGATTTGTTCAAACATGCTTTCTTCTTTGGAGGCCTTTACGTTTTATTGTCCCTATATTCTTCGGGTTTCTTCTAACATTCTTTGGTTTTATGATTGGAAGTTACATGGGACTGAAGTTTCCTACTATCGATAATTTCGTTATAGCGTACCTGATTTGCTCTAGTGTAGTTTCATATATGTTCTATGCAGAGATTATGAGTATGATTAAAACCTATTTAAAGAAATAATACTGACTTATATATTTGTAGGTCAGTTTTTTTTGATACTGAGACATAATGGGGACACCAATCAATGTGTATTTTCATGACAGCTAAATAATATATTTTTATTTCAAGAAATATGATTAAAAAAAATTGTTTATTAGTTTCTTTTTAGCATATTTGCAAAATAAAGCTTTCTGGATATAATTGAACTATCATTTTTATTTTCTACTTTAAAACTATGGAAAACAATGTAATACCAACAACAGTGAATCCTGCTGTTGTCTCTACAACATCCACTACCAATGCTACCGCACCTATCACAACTACTACTGGACCCATACCGACAACCACACCAGATATCGGACCACAGACGGTTAATTTTGCACCGATCTTTCGTAGAAAAATCTCTCGTTTATTTATCTTTCGTCGACTTCGAGTACTTCCTCTGATTATCCCCCTCTATATATGGGCGATGTGGATTTCCATCGTAGGATTTCTTCACTTTTGGTATAAACTGATATTAGGAAGAAGACAACCAGGACTTTGGAGAAGAGAAGTGAGATTTATGCAATATATAACTAGATGGGGGGCATACTTTAGAGGCATTATCGACCAAAGACCCAAAATCATCTGAGACTAAATATCGCAATATAGCAATGAACTGACTTGTCTTTTGGTGAGTCAGTTTTTTTTAGATTGAAAAGGACAAAGATTAAAATATCATGAACATTATGAAAATTAAAAGATTTTGAAGATTAAAAGACGTAGCGTAGCGAAGTCCCGCAAGGCGGGATTATATCAACCCGTAAACAATTTTTTAATATTTTAATATTTTAATTAATATATGATTCACTTCTTTTTACATTGATGAAAATCGTACTTGGAAACTAATAAGAACAAGATTTTTTTTCAAATTTTGTGTAATCATTGAAGTAAGCTATTAATATTTCCGTTTGCATGAAATGATGAATTACAAGAATTCGAAAAGCATAAACATAATTTCATCAAAAATAATCCTGATACACCATTATCATTCACCTCTGCTAGCCACGACATCTCCCAACTCATCGAACAGATTAAAACCAACGACATCTTATATTTTCCTTGATGAAATCCGCATACATATTTTGATGTAATAAATAAAATCGAAAATTTCAAAGAATTTTTACAGAACAAAATTGTTGCCTGAACTTCGTGATGAGCGATCATGTGGTCTAAGGCGTATTATAGTTCAAATTCAGGAAATCTCAAATCGTGAAATGGATTCATTCCCGTCAAGATGATAGCGCATCGATGAGCAGAGAAATATCCGTTAGCGTGGCGGGAAGAAAAAGCAGAATTATTGGATGCATATTGAGAAAAATTGCCTATAGTCAAAATTCCGGAACAAGAATATATTGAGTTTATAATTTAGACGGGTTGGACAGATTAGATGGATTAGGAAATTTCCATCCCGTCTATCCCGTCCATTCCATCTATTATTTAATTTGCTTAGTCGTTTAGTTATGAAAAAACCAAGTATAGTCGCACCCGGATGATCCTATGAAAAGGCGATGGTGGCGAGTCAGTATGGAGCAGAAGAGGTATATGTCGGAGTACCATTTACGTCGTTGAGGATGAGGCAGAATAAAATCCTTGATTTTGGGGAATTAAAAAAAACGGTCGATGGTCTGCACAATAATTGAAGTAAGGCATTGCTCACGATGAATATTTTTCCAAGAAATACAGATATCAAAATATTCGAAGATACGGTAAAACAGATTGCCGATGTCGGCGCAGATGCAATTATTTTTTCTGATCCAGGAACCTTTCATATCATCAGAAAATATTTACCCAACATACCACTTCATCTCAGTACGCAGAGTTCAACCATGAACTGGGCAGCTGTTAAGTTTCGAAAAGATATGGGAGTCAAAAGAATCGTGTTTGCGAGAGAATTGCATATCGAAGAGATTAAAGAAATCAGAGAAAAAGTCCCCGGCATGGAGATAGAGGTATTTGTCCACGGTGCGATGTGCATGAGCTATTCCGGTCGTTGTCTGCTTGGTGATTATATGAGCGGAAGGCCAGGTAACAAGGGCGAATGCTCGCATGCCTGCAGATTCAAATACAAGGTCCGACTCGAAGAAGAACGCAGACCAGGAAAATTATTTCAGCTCGAGGGTGACGAAGGAGGAAGTCATATTCTGTCTTCAAAAGATCTCTGCACGATAGATAAGTTGAAAGAGATTATGCCCTATGTCGATGCAATCAAGATTGAGTGAAGGAGCAAGTCTGAATTTTATGTCGGCGCGATTGTGAAAGCGTATAAGCATGTCCGTGATGCTATCCTCGCCAAGAAAAAAATAGATCCAAAGGTAGCAAACCTTGTGAATGTAATCCCGCATAGGGAGTATTGGGAGTGATTTTTGTTTAATGCATTGAGCGAATATCCAGAGAGAGAAGAGGTCATTGCGAGAAGTGAAACGACGAAGCAATCTATTTCTGGATTGCCGCGCTCCGCTCGCGATGACAAAAGAGTCATTTCGACTACCCTAGATAGTGCTGGTCCTCTTTTCAATCGCAATTACTTCGGAATGTTTTCTGATCAATTTATTATTCACAACAAGAAAAAATATTTTCATATCGAGCCGAAGGAAGTAATCACGCCGGGGATGAAAATCAAGTATCTCAGTTCCGATGATATGGGTGAACTAGAGATTCTAGAGATACTAGCACCTGACCAACATAGATCATCTGAAACCTTGCCTACCGGCAGGCAAGTCTTCTGAAAAAATCTTCTGAAATCATCAGAAAAAATCATCTGATATCATCCGGTTGAGAAAGTGCATTGCAATAGTTGAGCTGTGTATATTCTGACAGACAAGAAACTCGAAGGTTGGGAAATATTGTACGAATAAGCGACGAAACGATTAAACGCTTAAACGATGTATTTACCTTTTAAATCTTTCATTTTATGGACAATCTAGAACACAATGAATATATGATCTGAACTATGACGAATGAAGAATTTGAAGACAGGACATTAGATATAGAACACTATAGGAAAGCTTCTGTTAGGGGTGTCATTTTTGATAATGAAAATAATATTGCAATTATATATTCTCCCAAAGAAAATTATTATAAACTCCCTTGATGATGAGTAGAAGAGGGAGAGAATGATGAAGTTGCTCTTGGACGTGAAAGCAAGGAAGAGGTTGGCGTTGCAATTTCAGTCTGAAGGCAACTTTGAACAATTATCGAACAGAATAAATTATGACCAGCGATCCAGAAAAATAGATGATATACTGCGAAAGTGGTTTGAGAAAAATGAACGAATGAACTTACTGATGTAGAACGTGAAAGAAAATTCGAAGTACATCGGATGGGTATAAACCAGGCAATTGAACTAATGAAAAAAACCTCACCGACCAGCTATCGATGAAGATTTATGCAAACAAGAGATTTACAGTTTTTACAAGCAGCGAAAAAAATACAAGACATCGTTTAACCGTTTTAGCGTTTATTCATTTCAGCGTTTCGGCAAGAGATGAAATTTTTTGATAATGCCGATAGTCGCTATCAAGAATATTCAAACACCTATAATGATGAATGACGCACTCATGCCTAGGAACAGTGTAAGCACTCCAAAAAATAATGCACCGAACATCGCTCAGAAATTTGCGGTGAATTCTTGTATTCAGGTAATCTTCCCTCACACGCTAGGATCGATATAATAGGAAATCAATCAGGAAATCACAGGGCGAAGCATTGAGAGCCCGAAAGCTATTCCAAGGGAAATGATGATGATGCTTCCAAATCCATCTCTGAATCCAAGTAAGGCGTACAAGAAGGAGAGAAATAATAATATAATCAGAATAAATTTTTTCTTGTTATATTTGTCGGCGATTTCTCCTGTGAAAAAATCTATCACATACGGTAGTCTCATAATCGCGAAAATGACGGCTATCTGCGAGAGAGAAAGATTACTCTTGATGGCTACGATAGGGATAAAAATAAATCAGATGTAGTTGAGTACATTGAAAATAAATTCATACCCTAGTGCCTTGTAGATTTTGCCACTGGTGGAGCGCAATGCAGCGAATGAATTTCTAATGGCAGAGAGCGAGATTACTTCGCGGAGGAATTGATGGAGAAAACTTTCTTTGCCGAGAAATTCTTTTATTTTTTTTCTGCTCAGGTTGGGAAGTTTGCTATCGGTAATAAATGAGATACTTGCAAACACTCAAATAAAAAGAAATAAATAAGGAAGTGAAACATATCTTACAAGCACGGCTGCGATGAGCGCTCAGACTACATATGCTGCATTGTACGATGAAAAATAGAGTCCGAATATCGTGCTTCCATTCTCCTTTTTACCGTACTGACGCATGAGACATTCATAACTGGTGGTCAGTGCAGCTCATGATATTCCATTGAGCACAACTGCTATGATGAGCAGCAGCATTGAATGCTCGAATCCCGCGAAGAAGAAGCAGACGCTCATCAGGACAGCGATTACTTTACTGACGAAGATAATGGATCTGATGTTGGAATGATCATCTAGTGCCCCTATACTCACCGAGAAAAACATTTTGATGAGTGGCAGCAATGAAGCGATCACTGCTACTCGAAATACATTATTTACAATGGTTTTGATGTAGAGAGAAAAGAAGGTATCACCTCATAACCCTCGTCATAAAACAAAGAGAAACATAGACAGAGAAATGATTCTGATAGAAATCGGGATAGAAAAAAAATCTTTTCTGATGATAGAAAAAAGTCATGTTTTGTGATTGAGCTCTTGTTCGTCCTTCTGCATAGATGTGTGTATCTAGTAAATCATGAAGTAATTATAGTCATAATTTTTTTTTTGTCAAAAATTCAGATAAACTAAAATTTTGATACATCAAAAAAAGCCCGTATGATGATACGAGCCATGAAAGTCATGTATATGTTCTATTATTTATTGCAATCCAAGCATTTTGTATGCTAAAGCAATTGCAGCGTCTTTGCTGCTGCTTGTAGTAAGGTCAACGACACTCATGTGTATATAGATATCATTTCCTCAATATTTTTTGAATAACAATATATCCAAAGATTCCTTATTATTTTCATCAACAGTATGGAGGATGGAAACACTATTAGGATATTTTGATGTCTCTGTGGTAATAGTAAATCCAAGAGCAGTATAGCTATCATGTAATTGTTGAGTAATTTTTTTTAACGTATCTCATTTACCTCAAAGATAGAGAGAGAGTTCTGCTATATATTTTCCATCATTAGGCAAAAGAGAGATAGTGATTCATTTATCTTTTAATCGTTTTACAATACTGATATTCCATTTGGATGATAACTTGATTGAAGGGATAGGAAATACCTGTGGATTAGTATATGTTTTTTGGATGATAGTATTTTCTACAAATTGCACTAATCCCGAAAGATCTGTGGCATTTGCCGTATCTGCAAACACGATAAATTCAAGATACGTTTTGTTGGTGCTATTGGTCTGGATATAATCATATCCGATTCAATTTCCATTGCCAAAGAAAATCTTATTTCGCGTGGTATTTCATATTTTTTTGATGCTTTTTTGTGGTGTGTATCAGCTATCTTTCAATTGTTTCATGGTAGTGTTGGTATATGCATTGATTGCAGTACTATCGCTTGCTATCAGTGATATCATATTTACCATGCTATTATTTTTGTTGTACAATGTGTACGTATAGAGATTATTAGCAGTTTTTTCAAGAGCTGAATCTAATTGTAATCACCCACCACTAAAATTTGATGTTGTAAAAAGATTATTTTCTATGATTCATTGAGTTTGTATTGCATATATTGATTTGCGTCGTTTATCGAATGCCGCAGAATATTTTTGTCTGTATGTTGTCCCAAACGTTCAAGCAATAAATCCTTTGATAGTATCTGTAGGGATGATATATCACAACGTTGTTTGTCCATTGACGACAAAGGTAGGTATGCCTATGAATGTTCAGGCACTATCAAAACCTCATCATCATGAATTCCCTTCATCAACATTGGCATCTGTCTTATAATAACCGTTTTCAAATCAAGCGATTGTTCCTTGTGTCGTGGTAATAGTTTCTCCACCATTTGCTGGATATCAAATAATATGAATAGTATCGCCCATAGCTAATGTTCCTGATCATATAGTGACAGGATCTGGCATATCGCTAGTAGGATTTACGATTTGTAACAAAGCTAAATCGCTATTTTTATCATATCTCAGCAATTGCAATGTAGAAAAACATTTGGGGGGAATTTGATCAGAGATTGTTTTGCACGCTTCATATTGTAAGGTCAGATTATCATTATTATCGGTAATGACATGTGAATTGGTCAATAAAATATTTTTTGCAATCAATACTGCACTGCCATATTGCTCTAACGTAAATATATTTGACAATGTATTGTAGCTGTATGCTTTAATTTTAAACACTGCGTATGTATTAGTATCTTGCGCATGTATCGGCATATATCCACAAAAAAATGATAGGCACACCATCAATACAGATCGAAAAATTTTTTTCATTTTATGATTTAAGAATAAAAAAAATATTTAACGCTTTACTGTTGTTGCTTTTCTCAGCTTCTTTCTTGTCCACCCTGACGCCGGAGCATCTACGACTTCTGAACCACCTGATGGAGTCCTGATAAACCTATATCCATCAGGATCTGATCTGAGTCTTGTATCTCGGCATATTTTTCTACCTCTGAGAAATCGAGCATAATCATGCCCTTTTGGATTTTTCACTACACCGACAACTCCAATATCTTTTGCTTCTTCTAGCGTAAGTTTCCTTTTTGGATATTCGAATTTTTTGGTGCCTCTGAGTCTGGTTGCTTGTCTTTGTTGTTGGGATTTTTTCTTGGCGATCCCCTGTTTATTTGTTCTACTTGCCATACTAAAACGCTGAAACGATAAAACGTTGAAACGACGAAACGCCGTGTGATTAATTTTATAGTAATTATAAACTAATTTTCAAGCGTTATATGACGATATATTTTAGTGCTTTTTTCTCTCTTGTCGAAACCACCCGGGTGGATGAAGAAAATTCTTGGTCCATAAAATTTGACAAAAAAAAAATTCTGAATATAATGATTTAAATGATGTTTTTATATCGTTCATTTTTATCTTTATGAACACAACAAAAACAAAATCTATTTTACCACTAAATTTTTGTATAATGAAAAAACTCCTCCACAAAAATCTTTGCTGCTTTGGGCATTTTTATAAAAAGCACTGGAAAGTGTTGGTAGGTGCAAAGGTAGTTCTCCTTGCTGTCGTCTTGACCCTGTCATTTACCGTCCGAAGTGATAACGGTAAAATGATCCAACATGGAGTAGCTCCTATCTACGCTGAAGGACTTTGTGGAAATGGGAAATGTGATAATATTCCTGCATATTGCTCGATTGCTCATACGGATTGTTGATACCTAACTATAGATATGAATGCATGTCCTACTGTCCCATGATGTTCTTTAACTTCAGTAGATGTTTCTGAATGTAGAGGGACGACGTGGTCATGTAAAGCTATCCAATCCCAAACTTTCTGCGGGGCTGCTTGATGCTTCCGGAATACTGGAGCTGGGCTATGATCATGTACAGATGTAAATCCTGATACTGGCAATCCCGAAGTAGATCAAAATTGCAGTGCAATAACTAATGACACTATGTGTAATTGAGCAGCAACATCTGCTAGTGGAGATTGTTCCTGGATAGGAAGAACCACAGAGCGTTGCTCATGAACTATTATAGTTCCACAAGATGAAAATGCTTGTAATGCACTACTACAAAGTTCGATGATACCAACTCATGATTATTATGCTGTTCTTCGAATCCCCGAGTATAATGAAACTCATGATTCTTGTCCCGATGACTGTACGGTAACTGACCCTGTCTGTGGGAATGGATCCATAGAAAAATGAGAACAATGTGATGATGGAAAAAATAATTGAAATCCTTGATATTGTAATAATAATTGCGATGGAAGAATGTGTAGTGGGATAGAAACCACAGGAAGCTGTGCGTCTCTTATTACTGATAAGCAAACATGTAATAGTTCATATAGTTCGCTTGACCAGACTAGGTGTTACTATAGTGATGAACAAAAGAGGTGTATGGATGAAATGTCCTGTACACTACCCGTTTCTGCAATTTGTGGTAATGGATCTATAGAAAAATGAGAGGACTGCGATGATGAAAATACTACTGATGGCGACTGATGTAGTGCAACTTGTACACTTGAGACACCTACCTGTGTGCTCTTATCTAGTTTTGTTTCTCGTGATGATGAAGCCAATACTGTCACTTTAAATCTGAATCCTCAATCACAGGATCCTACAAATTTCCAATCCCTGACATATATAGATTATGGCGATGGAACGAGTGGTACCGATACTGAGCATATCTATGGCATAAGCTGAAAATATATTCCTGTTGCGTATATCCAAAGTACTGTATGAGGAGCATCGGCACATTGAAGCTGTTCCACTACTTTCGATAGCAACGCAACTCCAACACAAACGCAATCAACATGCGGAAATGGAATTTTAGAAGGCGACGAACAATGCGATGATAGTAATACGAATGATGGCGATGGCTGTAATTCAAATTGTTTTGTCGAGCCATGATGTAATATATGGATGACTGGAGAGACTGATCAACTTCCGTTTACAGGATACTTTAGATACAAGATCTCTGACTCGACGAGCGTAGATACTATCTCTTATGATGATAGTACTAGTGAAAAAATGGATGGAAAATCTACCACCTTCGAACATCTGTATACCCAATGGAATCCAGCATATCAGCCAGAACTCCATGTATACAACACTGCTCATCCAGAGATGCAATGAAGCTGTAAGACGTCCTACGCCGTATGCTCTCCTTTTAATCCTGAGTATTGTAGTAGCGAAGCTTTAGGCGACCGGGGATTTCAATGTAAAGATATATCAGCAGGAGAATGTATGTTGCTTATCCAACTCTATGATGCGACTGATGGCAAGGACTGGAATAATCATAAGGGGTGGTTAAAGGATTCTAATGCCTGCGATCGGCATGGCATCACCTGTACGGAATCCGGAGATGTTAAATATCTGCAATCAATTAATCTGTCTAATAATAATCTTCAGTGAACACTACCTGTCACGATGGATCTTGCATTGCCGTATATCTCCAACATAGTAAACACTTCTGACGATGATGACTTCTTAACCAGACTTCCTTTCCTTCATTTAGAGACACTGAATCTTTCCCACAACCATCTCGATGGAACGATTCCTATGGGATACTTTATGATGTTCCCCTTCCTCAAGACATTAAATTTTTCTTACAATGATTTCTCTTCTCTCTTCGGGAATGAAGCATTGGTATCCATACCTGCTATGCCTTGATACGATGCACGATCTCAAATTGCGGAAGATCAATGATATGGATGACTATTGTCGATGATAAATAATATCTCTTTCGTTTCAAAAAATAATTTCTGACCGTACTTCACGTTCAATGTTTTAAATCAACGTATGGATTTTCCTCATCTGCTTTTGGATTATATCACGAATAGAAGTTCCGATAGCTCTGGAAGCTTTTCTTCCGCTTGATACGTAGGATCCACCACGGTCAATAATAGTAATGCGCGAAATGGATTTCAATGGCTGATAAAGCTTGGATCATTTATAACTCCAGATAATAAAGACAAACTCACAAGCATCTATCATTATTACCAAGAGGATTTCACCTCTACTAATCTCTTCCTTGATCCTCTGACGCAATATACGTTTGGAGCAACCGGATCTTTGGATGGGACTTTGTTTGGCGATATCGCGAATGGAGTCAACGCCATCTTAGCAGATGAACGATGAGATGATAGTGTCCAGAAGCCGGATTTTTTTAACTCAGTCTGAAACAATCTATGATTCTTGAGTAAAATCATGGAAGATCAAGATGCGGTAAATAATATCATTCCTGTCGCGACGAGTCTGCTTCAATCAGCAATGGGGATGTTCAATCATCTTACTGATATCGACCTTTCTCATAATAGCATCAGCCAATTACCTGCCTACCTTCCTCTCCCTGCCTGTGCAAATACTTTTAATCTCTCCTACAATGATCTGATCGGCAATCTGCCAACGGTTACCTATTTCTGATATGGTGCATGACCTCTCATCACGAAATACTATGGTATATCTCCTTCTACTACTCTGGATGTTAAAAATGCTCCTGAAAGTGTTTCTAATCTAGATCTTTATAGAGCTCTTTCTTACAAATCAATTAAACTCCAAGCTTTAGATACTATCAAAGAAGGGCAGTCCCTAACAGGCACACATACTTCACTTTTGATGTGAGATACTATAGGTACCTTGCAAGTCACAGATCATAGGAATTTCTGGACACAGATTGCAATCATTGATCCTGTCCCCACTAAGCCTATAAACACAACCGTCTTTGGTGGTGATGGATGTACCCAAAATACCGTAAGCGGAGTCATTACATGTAATACAGCTTTTAACAAAGGGAAATCTTCGCAAGGACAATATGTCTGAGTCTTTACTATAGGAGACGATGGCTCATTCCATGGAGCAGTTTGTGTACATAGAGGATGATGAGTGCGAACCTATGACGAAGCCAGTATGACATTTGATCCTGATAACCTCTGTACATCGCTAGGTATGGAGGCACCAAAAAATAATGAGCTCGAAATAGCATGGACAAAAATAGGAGAACCATATATCTGCGATCGCTGAGATAATAATGATATCACGCTCAACCTTTCTCATAATCAACTTGATGGTACTCTACCGGGAATCCTTTCGATGAATAGTACGACATTGGATGGGCTTACCGATGTAAGTGCTGGTACATGACCATTATGGACACTGATGAAGCCCGCTCCTAAAGTCACTATCCATGCACTCCTCAACGATAATAATCTTACTGATAATAGATTACCCGCCTCATGGGGAAGCACTACTCAGTGAAATGTAGCGAATAATTGCCTCACATGGAGTGATATCAATTCTCTCCAGACAGATTATCTTGGTAATTTTTGGGAATGATGGAACACCCAGAGGATGTGTAGTTTCCCAAGGATTATCTATACTCCTAGTCAAGATAAAGGAACGACTGACTGACCGGTGACCGCAGAAATATTGCTTCCCAAGAATTGTTCGATAGTCAACAATAACCAGCAAACAACATATGATTTCGATACTAATGGAGCATTCGCTTTTGAAGTCGCCTGTCCCGGACTAGAACATCATATATTTCTGATGGGAAAAGTAAGCTGGATTTGATCTTCAACGACTACAATACTCGTCAACGCTTGAGATTTAAATACTGATAGCACTTCTAGTATCTACAATGACAACACACAGAACACCGTCCTTAGCCAACTTGATGCTACGCTCTCTGTCAAAAAGCAAAAGGTTTCGAAGGTTGCCGTAGATGGCATCCCATGAATGGAATCCGTAGATACACAGACAATCAAGACAGTAAATAATTTGGATTTTAGAAATGATCCTAGCGTATATACTACCTATATAGTATATACACCAGAAACGACGGATTCGAATAAGACTATCAGTGTCACCATTCCTCAGGATACCACGCTCAATGCTATTCACGATGATGAAAAAACATCTTATTCCGGTATCTTTTATGCTCCTCAAGAAATTACTGACCCTGTACTCGTCAACAAATTCTTATCTGAAACCAACATGGATACAGTCACAAAAATCATCCATATCGGAAGCGATACGAGTGATGAAGATACTACATTGGTGGCAGATGATAGTTCAGGCCAGGCACAAAATTTCGTAGTGACGATAGATACTGATGATGCAGTGTGAACTCCGTTACAAATTTTCTCTTCGCAAGATGGTAATACATGGACATTCTATGGAACATCTGTTGTCGCATCGTCTGGAGAAAAAAATGTTATTGCATTTACCGTTCCTCATCTTACCTATTTCTGAATCGGTGCATGAACGAATACTACATGAACTAACAATACTTGAACTAACAATACTTGAACTAACAATACTTGAACTAACAATACTTGAACTAACAATACAGGGACTGATGAAACATGAACTCATGAAACACTAGGTGGCATTATCCCAAGTGCCGGCTGAGTGAGATTGGTGATGGACTATTGTCCTCAAGGAGATAATTCGCAAAGTTATTATGATAATACGTGTAAAGGGACATCACATACTATTGTTCCTAGCTATGCTAAGGATACTGTAGATACAGCAGAACTTCGTAGTGCATATCTTTATGCACTTGACCATGGAATAATCAGCTCTTCTTCAGCGGATGCACTTCTGTATAATAAAATCACCAGAAGAGATCTTGCTAAACTGATTGCACTCTATGCTAAGAATGTTGTAGGTATTGTCCCTGTTATATCTGCAAAATGATGTGCATTCACTGATACTGCCCATGAGTCTCCAAGAACTAATGTATTCATCCAAACTGTTTGTAAACTTGGATTGATGTGAGTCAACAAAGATGGTAAAACAGCTAAAAATACATTTGATCCAGGACTCTTGGTTAGCAGAGCAGAATTTGCAACCATATTATCTAGACTGCTCTATGACGGCAAATACAATCCTCCATTATATTCTCCAGCTAAACGATATGAACTTCATCTCCAAGCGCTCAAAGTCAAGGGTGTCATCAAAAATACCGTCCAACCGTTTGCTGCGGAAACTAAGTGATATATTTTGATCATGCTCCAAAGGACAGATCAATTGATTATCAATGCGATGACACAACAAGGAGCAACAAGTACAAGTACCCAGTCATGAGTAGGGATACTAAGCGATATCACTACCATGTTGAAAAATCTCTTGCTCAAAAAATAATTTTTGCAACTAGTTTATTAGAAAACGACGTCCTCTAGGCGTCGTTTTTTTTTATTATGAATGTTTTTTGGATAATCAATGTTTTTTCCACTAGCCACGACCCCGATGAATTACCGGGGAACTTCTCCCTTACCATAAAATATTTTTTATTAGCCACGAACGGGAATCGAACCCGTGACCTCTCCCTTACCATGGCCCCGACGGGTCGGGGTACCGGCTGAGCTAGATTAATGTTTCATTCGTTCCCAGTTTCAACTAATAATCTTCTCTATTGTTTTTTTGCTTTTCATTTTTTTGATATATTTCTCCCAATAATAAGCTTCATTATATGTATCAAACTGCTTACTAAATATGATTTCAGGGTCCTTCTCTTTCGTGGTTTTCGTTAGTCATAATTTATGAAACTCTATTCTGAGATTTATATCTCTTGTACTTCAAACATAATATTTATTATTGTTCATCAAGAGGATGTAAAAATATCCCATAGGTATTGTTTTTTATAAAACATAGCCACGAACGGGAATCGAACCCGTGACCTCTCCCTTACCATGGGAACGCTCTACCGGCTGAGCTATCGCGGCATTATCTTTGAAATGTACCATTATCATTAAACTATTCACACGACTCCGATGAATTACCGGGGGACTTCTCTCTTACCA
>Ga0209697_10002072_pt1 | contig 29414 bp, 14 predicted proteins | sample AliMusrvi5mmetaG_FD_184115 | JGI IMG/M metagenome (GOLD analysis project Ga0209697, IMG submission 184115) | Freshwater lake bacterial and archeal communities from Alinen Mustajarvi, Finland, to study Microbial Dark Matter (Phase II) - Alinen... | ecosystem: Environmental > Aquatic > Freshwater... | reverse complement strand
GGTTCTCGACGGGCACCTACAAAGATCCCGGCACCGGCTCGACCTACCTGAGCCTGACCTACACGACACCAAGCCCGGCACCGTCCGGGGTGAATTGTATCCCCGAATCCGGCCCCGATCTCTCGCCCGGATCGTTCGACAAAGCGAACACGGTCCAAATTCCTTCGACGCCCGCGGGCGGTTTGCAAACCACCACCGTGCGCGACAACAAGCCGATCGGAACCACCCCCCGCCGGTTCCTGCGCCTGCGCTTCACCGCGCCGTGATTGTAAATTTGCAAACGCTTTCCCGCAGATTGCGCAGAGTTTCGACAGAGACGGCTCGCCGCCCCTCCCGGAAAAGAATAGCGCTTGCCACGGCCGTCTCCCTGTCGTATGCGGGGAATCATTCTAACATGAACTCAAAAATACTAACATGAACTCAAGAGAACGAATGCTTGCCGCTATCAACCGTCAGCCGGCGGATCGGATTCCCACCGATATCTGGGCGACCCCGGAGGTCTGGGCGAAACTTAGAAACCACTTCGGCGAGAATGCCGATCTTTACGCGGAACTTCACATCGACGGCTTCGGGTGGGCCGGACCGGAATATGTCGGGCCGCCGCTCCCGAAAGCCCCGGAGGGAGAGACCGCGAATTTTTGGGGGCAGCGCCACAAGCGCGTGCCGCACGAAGGCGGCACCTACGACGAGCAGACTTTCTATCCGCTCGCGGAGGCGCAAACCATCGGCGACTTGGACAAATACGCCTGGCCGAAAGCCGACTGGTTCGACTTCTCGGGAATGCGCGCAAAAGCGGAAGCGGAAAGCAAATCGCGGCTGGTGCAGTGCGGCTACATGGCTCCCTTCTACTTTCATAATTTGCTGCGAGGCCTCGAGCTGTCGTTAGTCGATCCCCTTCTTGACCCCGACCTGACATACGCGATCGTCGGCCGGATATCCGACTTTTTTTACGACTATCACCGGCGGATGTTTGAAACCTGCGAAGGCTTCATCGACGTAGCCCAGGTGACCGATGATCTCGGCAGCCAGACCGGGCCGCTCATCAGCATGGAGATGTATCAGGAGTTTTACGCGCCGCACCACAAGCGATTCATTGACCTCTGCCATGAGTTCGGGGTCAAGGTGTTTCACCATGACGATGGCAGTTGCCGTCCGTTCCTTCCGCTGCTGGTCGAGATGGGGATCGACATCCTGAACCCGATCCAGTGGACCTGTCCGGGAATGGAGATGGACGGCCTCAAGGCGGAATTCGGAAAGCGGATCTGTTTTCACGGCGCTGTTGAAAACCAGCGAATCCTGCCGTTCGGGACGCCGGAGGAAGTCCGCGCCGAGGTGCGCCACTGCATCGACGCGCTGGCATCCGATGGCACCGGATATATCCTCGCCCCCTGCCACAACCTTCAAGTGAACACCCCCGTCGAAAACATCATCGCGATGTATGACGAGGCTTGGCAATACGGCAAATTGTCTTGATCTCAACAACCAAAAACTGGAGTGATGAAAAGCGGCTGAGGAGGAACCTCACCTGCTTTTAATCACACCCACCAAAAACAGCTCTAAACCCGAAAACGGCGATTGAGAAATTCTTTCAGAATGGAAAGCCCGGCCTCGGACGCTTTGCGTCCTGCGTTGCAACCTCTACAAGAATCGCTGTTTTCGGGCTAAATAGCTCAAGAAAACAATGGAAAATATAAACTGGACAATCCCGGCGGAAGATCGAACCCGCCTGCGCGCATTGGCGGAAAAGCAGGCGGGTTACGCCGCTTTGGACGTCATGCGCAAGCGCAAACAGATGTGGTATGACCTCAACGACGGCCGGGCTGGCGCCCGCCCCCCCGTGATTCTCGAGAACTGGACATTCAACCGCGATTTCATGCCGGAAGGCGTATTGGGTTGCACCTCGAAGACCGCCCGCTCCATCGAATGGCGCCTGCTGCAAAACCTGCGCAATTTCGAGTTGATCAACGATGACAAGGTGATGCCCGATACCTTCGACATCGATTGGTTCACGGAAATTGATCAATACGGGGTCAAGATCGAAGTCGAGCGCATCAAGGATTCCCAGGGAGTCGAGACCGGCTACCGGCACATTCATCCCATCACCGATCTGGAGCGCGACTTCGAGCTTCTCAAACCGGCGACCTGCCGGGTGGACCGCGAGAAGACGGATGCCTGGAAAACATTTGTCGAGGAAATCTTCGGCGACCTGCTTCCGGTGCGGATTCGCGGCGCCAACTACGGGAATGCCATGCTCACCCAGAAGGTGGTGGAGTTGATGGGCATGGAACCGTTTTTTATGGAGCTTTACGACCGGCCGGAAGCCGTCCACCGGCTGATGGGTTACCTGCGCGACAACACGCTGCGGATCATGCGCTGGTCCGAGGCCGAGGGGTTGCTGACCGTCAACAACGAAAACCAGGAGAGCTTTTGCTCGAGCTTCAACTTTACCACCCAGCTTGCAGGCGGCGGCGCGGCAAAGCTCGACCATATTTGGGGATCGACCAACAGCCAGGAAACCGTCGGCATTTCACCCGGGCAATTCCATGAATTCTGCGCCCCGTATTACCAGGAGGTCTGCAAGCCGTTCGGCCTGCTTTACTACGGGTGCTGCGAGCCGACCCACACGTTCTGGGAGGATATCCGGCAACTTCCGCATTTGAAGAAAGTTTCCGTCAACCGCTGGACCGACCAGCAATTCATGGGGGACGCATTGCGGGGCAGCGATATTGTGTTTTCCCGAAAACCCGATCCGAATTTTTTGGGAGTGGATGTGTCGCTCAACGAAGAAGCCTGGGCCGCCCATATCCGGGAGACCCTCGATGCGACGCGCGGTGTTCTCGCCGAAATCATCATCCGGGACGTTTACACGCTGCACGGCAACCTCGGGAAGGCGCGCCGGGCGGTTGAAATTGCGCGGCAGGAAATCGAAAAGGCCGCGAGATGAAATTACCCCGAAAACGGCGTTTCTTGTAGAGGTTGCAACGCAGGACGCAAAGCGTCCGAGGCCGGGCTTTCCATTCTGAAAGAATTTCTCAATCGCCGTTTTCGGATCAATCATTCCTCAAGTGAAAACCTTACTTTGGAGACTCCGTAAGAACCCGGTTCTGTCTGCGATACTGGAGCGGCGAAACCCCGAACCGTGACTTGAAGAGACGCGAAAAATAATACTCGTCCTCGATTCCGACGCGGACGCCCACTTCACGGCACCGAAGTTTCGGGCCTAGAAGAAGCTGTTTCGCGGTCCGGAGGCGGACGTCGAGCAGGTAGTCGATTGGGGATTTCCCGAACCGCAGGGCGAAGAGGCGATGGAAATGTCCCTCCGACCAACCGGCCTCGATCGCCAGGTCCGCGACGCTCAGTTTTTCATGGTAACGGGTCTCGATTGTGATTCGCGCCCGCTCCAATCCATCCTCTTGCGCAGCCCCCGCGCCACCCTGCCCGGAATAGATCGAGGCCAGGTGCAGAAAAACGTCCGCCAAACGCAGGTCCGCCGTAAAACGCCCGAGATTCCCGGGCTGCCTCATGGCCTGGATGACCCTTGCGATGGCATGGTCGAGCACACGGGCCGTCGATGTTCCAAGTTGCATCGGGAAGCGAGGTTCATGGAAATGCTGCCCCAGAATTTTTCCCAAGATGGTCGAGAAGGGAAGCGTCAAGGCGCGCGGACCGCACCGGAACTGGAACTTGACCTCGCATAAGCAGGTGCGCCCCGGGTCGTAGGGGTTGAACTCGTGAAATGTCCCCGGGCTCACAACGGCGAGTGTTCCCTCCCTGCACGGGGCCAGCCCCCGGTCGAGCCAAAACCGGTTCGCGCCTCCCTGGTAGAGAACGACATGATATACCGCATGCCGGTGCGGTTTTCTGAAAACCGGCACCTGCACGTCGTAAGTGCTGGCCACAATGATCCGGGCCTCGTAGGTCCGGTTTTCATGCTCCAAAGTGATCACAGGGCGCCCGGAATTCATATCAGGATCATGCAAAATAAACGCAGAATAATCAATTGAATTTCCGACAGCATTTGGCAACTTGCTTCAATCACAACATTACCCCTTGAATATGCTGTTCCCCATCCTCCGTTCCGCGACGATCCATGACCGAGCCTATTCTGCACCGGAATCGGATCAGTAAAATCCATTCTTTGCCATGAACACCCTGCTAACCATCAAAGGCAATAAAATAGTCAAAGACGGCAACCCGATCCGCCTGCGCGGGGTGAACCTCGGCAACTGGATGCTCCTCGAGCATTTCATGATCGGCCTGCCGTGGACCGAGCATAAAATGCGCGAGGGATTCAAGGAGATTCTCGGCGAGGAGGCGCATGGCCGGTTTTTCAATACCTACATGGATTGCTTCATCACCGAGGCGGACATCCGGTTTCTTGCCGAGGATATTGGCATCAATTGCTTCCGGCTGCCGTTCACCTACCGGCATTTCGAGGACGACTGGAAGCCCGGCGAGTTCAAGACCGACTCATTCAAGTATTTTGACCGGGTGATCGAGTGGTGCCGGAAGTATGACATGTATGTGTTGCTCGACCTTCACGCGGCGGCGGGTGCGCAGGCGCGCGACTGGAACGCCGAGAGCAACTGCGGCGAGGCGCTTTTATGGGAGCACCCGCATTTCATCCAGCGCTCCGCAGACCTCTGGCGGTTTATCGCTTCGCGGTATGCCGACGAACCACGGGTCCTGGGATACGCGCTTCTCTGCGAACCGGTCTCGCGGTCGCTGGACGCACTGCACCGGTTCAACATGGATTGCATCAAGGCGATCCGGGAGGAGGACACGCAACACATCATCATGGTGCAATCCAACGAATGGGGGAAGAAAATCAAAACGGTGCAGCTTGAGGTATTTGAGGATCCGCTCGTGATGCCGATCCTCAACCATTACGTGCATAAGATGCAGCCCTTTGACAAAATCTTATCGAGTTATCCCTGCATGCACGAGGGCAGGCATTATGGCAGGGATCAAATCCGCGATACGTTGGCGCTGGCTTATGACCGGTCGTATATTGACCGTCCGTATTTTTGCGGCGAATTCAACCTCCACTGGAACTTGAACATGATGGACGACCTGCTTTCGGTTTTCGAGGAAGAGGACATTCACTGGACCATGTGGTCGTATAAATTTGTCCTTCCCGGCGGCAATGTCCGCCCGCGTGATGCGACTCCCTGGCAGCAATTCATCCAAAGCGAGCCGGTGAAGAAGATGCACGAGGCCTTTGAGAAAGGCATGGACGGAATGTTGGAAGGCATGAAACAGCAGATCCGCCCGGCAAAGGTGGCCGGAGCGGCATCATGCCCGGAGGATGCCGAGGATCTCGGTCTGTTCAAGTATCAATGCAAACATCACTGGCATGCGCTCATGCTGCCGCGTGTCCTGAAACTGCTCAAGGAACAGCACATGGGCGACCTGGAGGCAATGGCCCGGTCGTTCGCGTTCGAAAACTGCGAAACCAATGACGGCGTCAATGCGGTTCTTCGCAAATACTGCCGGGGAGATAAACCCATCGATTCAGTTATTATGGAAGTTGAAATGAATGAACAGTCGCCTCAACACGTCTAACGTGATGAGCGATTTTTTATGAACCAGCCTGAAACATGAACAGAATACATGAAACTCACGGAAGCCGCCTAGTAAAAGCGTGTTATGAGCTTTGGATGAATCCGCGAAAGTTCATGACAGTCGGGCGCATCTCCGAAAGTTGCAAATGGGCTTCTTCAAAGGAGCGTGGGCGTCTCGCCCGCTTCGTCCACCAGCGGGCAGGATGCCCGCGCTCCTTTGGGTTTGCAACTTTCGGAGATGCGCCCATGACAGTCCCTCAGGGCAGCCGGATTCTCGCCGGTTATTTCTTGATGTTCGCAATCCTGTTTTCTGGCTTGCAGTCCGCTCAAAGCGCCGATGTTCCTGCGCCAGCGAGCGCCTCCCCCTGGCGGTCGCCGCTTGCGCTGGCCACCGATCCCGGCGGAGCGCGCCTGTTTGTCGCCGAATATGAAGGCTGCCGAATCACCGTGGTCGATGCCGCTGCCGGCGTTGTCAGGAAAATGTTCGCTCTACCGGGCGCTCCGACCGGTCTCGCCCTGGCGGGCAATGTCCTTTACGTGACCTGCGGGGGCGCAACCGGTCGGTTGTGCGCGCTCGACGCGGAGAGCGGCCAGATGCTTTGGGAAAATCAAGTCGGCCACACCCCGATTTCCCCCGTGGTGGCCGTGGATGGCAAAACTGTTTATGTTCCGATCCGGTTTAACAATGTGATTTCCGTCATCGATACCGCCGATCACAAGGAACGGCAGCGCATTTCCGTAGCGCGCGAACCGTTCGCCGCCGCGCTCGCTCCTGACGGCAAGACCTTGTGGGTCGCCCACCTTCTCCCGGCGGGCCGCGCCGATGCCGGAAACGTCGCCGCGTCAGTCACCGCGATCGACACCGTTTCCGGAAAAACGGCGACGGTCATCAATCTGCCCAACGGTTCAACGAGTGCGCACGGTATCTGCCTTTCCCCCGATGGGGCGTATGTGTATGTCACTCATATTCTCGCTCGATACCAGGTTCCCGCCAGTCAGCTCGCGCAAGGCTGGATGAACACCGCCGCCCTCACCGTCATCGACGCGGCAACCCGAAAGATTGTCAACACGGTGATGCTCGACGACCTCAATCACGGCGCCGCCGACCCGTGGGGGGTTTGCTGTTCTGCGGATGGCGCGCAACTGGTTGTGGCGCATTCCGGCGTGCGGGAAATGAGCATCATCGACCGCCGCGCCCTGCATCAGCGCATGGAAAAGGCTGCCGACGGGAAAAAGGTCACCAGCGCGACCTCCTCTGCGGCTGACGTGCCCAATGACATGACTTTCCTTCTCGGCATCCGCAGGCGAATCGTGCTTCCCGGCGACGGTCCGCGACCGGTCGCCATCACAGGAAAAACCGCCTGGGCGGGATTGTATTTCGGCGACTCGCTGGCCGCCGTCGATCTCGCATCGGGCGCGGCCCGCAAGGTTTCCCTTGGGCCCGTTGCCCCGCCGACACCGGAGCGGGCCGGAGAAATTCTGTTCCATGACGCCCAGCATTGCTACCAGCAATGGCAGAGCTGTGCCAGTTGTCATCCGGACGCGCGGGTGGACGGCCTCAACTGGGATCTGCTCAACGACGGGATCGGCAACCCGAAAAACACCCGCAACATGCTGAACGCTTTCCATCGCGAGCCCGTGATGAGTCTTGGCGTGCGCGACTCCGCCGGGAGCGCGGTGCGCGCCGGCATCCGCTACATCCTGCTCGCGGTCCGTCCGGAAGAGGAGGCCAAGGCGATCGACGCCTTCATCAAGAGTATCCGCCCCGAGCCAAGCCCGTATCTGGTCAACGGTTCTTTGAGCCCGTCCGCAGTTCGCGGACGCGAATTGTTCAGCCGCGCCTTGTGCGCCTCGTGTCACAGCGGGCCGTTGTTTACCGATCTGAACAAGTACGATCTGGAAACAACCCTTGGGGCGGACACAGGAAAGCCCCTGATCACGCCCACGCTGATCGAGGTCTGGCGCACCGCGCCGTATCTCCACGACGGACGGTATTCGACCATGCGTGAACTGCTGACCGCGCCGCAGTTGCAGAAGCGACATGGCAACACCTCCGCGCTCACGCCAAAGGAGATTGATGATCTCGTGGAATACGTGCTCTCGCTATAAAACTATGTCCGCTTATAAGATTCAAAAAGTGTCCCGCGATGGAATTGGGTATTCAATAGCGGAATTGAACGATGTCCGACACGTTTTCGCCGCTGCGGTTCCACAGTCCGGCACGACATTCCGCGAGCAGGCTGAGAGCGCCATGGAGGTGATCCGGGAGGTCAACAGCTTTCAGGGAACCGCCAATGAGATCGTGAATCAGGCTGTTTTTCTGGCGGACAGTTCCTTGCTGGAGGAATGCCGGCGATTCATGCGCGAGTTTTATGGCCCTTCCTTGCCGGCCATCAGCTATATCCTCCAGCCTTCGTGCGAGGGGAAACTTTTGGCGGTCGAGAGCCTGGGCATGGGGGGGAAGGAGCAGGACCTTACTGTCAGTCGCATCAACGAGCACGTGGTGATGGTCCGGCATAACGGCATCGCCTGGGTGCATGCCGCCATCGCTCCCGAAACACGTTGCATTCGCACTGCCTACGAGCAGGCATCCCATGGATTCAGCCTGCTCCGCTCGGTATTGGCGGACGCGGGCATACGCATGGACCGGATTCTGCGCACATGGCTCTACCAGGGAGGCATCGTTGCGGATGAAGGTGACAGCCAGCGGTATAAGGAATTGAACCGGGCGCGCACCGACGCTTACCAGGACGTGGATTTTCTGGCTGGCCTTTTGCCCCGGGGCTACTCTTCCGACCGCGCCTATCCTGCGAGCACCGGCATTGGAACCGATGGGAGTGGATTTGCAATCAGCGCGATTGCTCTTTCGACGGAGCGGAGCGATATCCGGACCGTTCCGCTGGAGAACCCTGTCCAGACGCCGGCGTTCAAATATCCGGGGCACTATAGTCCGAACAGCCCTCAGTTCTCTCGGGCAATGGCCGTTTCCTGCGGCAACATGGCGACGATCTTCATCTCCGGCACCGCCAGCGTGACCGCCTCGGAAGCCCGCCATATCGGCGATGCGGAGGCCCAGACCCGCCAAACTCTGGACAATATCGCCGCCCTCATTGGGGAAGAAAATTTATCGCGGCATGGCTTGCCGGGACTGGGTACCACGCTGGATGGGTTGGGATACGTGCGGGTCTATATCAAGCGCCAGGAAGACTTCGCCAGAATCCGCGCCGTATGCCAGGAACGACTCGGGGAGTTGCCCGCAATTTACGCAATCGCCGATGTCTGCCGCCCGGAATGGCTCGTGGAGATCGAAGGGATTGCCATATCCCGGAAGGAAGCGGCGCCAAAACCAACTGTAACTGATTTTAAAAACCAATAAGGAAGGAATACACATGACCACATCTACTATTAAAGCTTCAATGCTTCTCTTCGTTGGCATTTCCGCCTGCGCACTGGCGGCTGAACCCTCTAAACAACCCCCCGATTTTGTTAAAAAGGCAACGTGGGAGGAAAGCCTGGTTTCCGCCCGTGAAGCGCTGTTCGACTGGGAGACGGCGCAGGAAAATAAAACGATGGCTGAAGTTCATCTGGTCGCCGAACCCTGGTATCTTCTTGGGCCGATTCCGGGCAAAGGGAAGGAATTCGACGCGATCTGTGCCGGAAAATTCGATTTCAACACGACCTTCACATCCAGCGCGGGGCAGCCGATTGGCTGGCAGAAGCGGGATGATTTTGTCGATGCGAAGATGAATGAGATCGGACGCGCCGACGGCGCCGGTGCGGACGCGGTTTACATTCTCTGCCGGTCGGTGTTCGTCAACGATCCAACAAGCAAATCGGAAGCAGGCAATGCAGGAGCAGCGAGCGAAAGTATTGTTAAAAAAGAAAAGAAGAAAGTCACCATAGCTCCCTATTTGGAACTTGCGGCCGAGAGCGGCGCGACTGCTTGCTGGCTTCCCGCGCCGGGCGGCAAACCAGCAGCCATCCCACTGGGCAATGAGTTACCGCTTCTCCCCGTTCCCGTTGGAACCAGTCTCGATGTCGGCGAGCACCGGCTGATGATTTCCATTCCGGCGGGCGCAGCCGGGCACCGTTTTTTCTGCCGGTTTATGCCCACGAATATCAAACAGGGGTTCGCCTGGCGTCATGGGCCTTTGGCGCTGCGTGTCGATCTGCTGAAAAAAGCGCAAGCTGCTTTTACCGCGCCTGCTGACCGGTTCGGCATGAACGCCGAGTCTGCGGATGGAATTTGGTTTCCGAATACCGACGGGATGGATTGGGCTCCGGACACATGGGGACCGCAAAACGAATGGATTCCCGGGCAATCTGTCACGGCGCTGGTTGCGATGCGTCAATCCGCAGCCGCGCGTCGGCTGGCGACCCTCCGCGAATGGTGCAACCGCACCACGGGCGGAATTCAGGCACAAGCGGCCGAACCCTTCCGCGATCCATTGCTGAAATGGTGCGATGCGAGGGAAGCGGAACTGAAAAATACGGCGGACCCCGAATGCATCAGGAAGATCTACCAGACGGCGGCCGTCATGTCCGACGTCTTTGCTGCGGACGCGAGCCTGCGTTCGCTGCGCCTGGCGGTCAACGATCTCACCACGACGTTCGGCACCGAATACCGTCCTCCACAGCCGCCGGCCGAAATATTGGATGCATTGGAAAAAGAGATTGCCGCAGCGCGAACTGCGGCGTTCCAAGGCACCCTGACCGGAGCCACCCTCGTCGGTCTCGAAGAAAAACTCGAAAAGGAAAAATACTCGCTGCTCCTCGCCAATCCGCTCCTGGCGTTCGGAAAACTTCTCGTCGCCCGTGGCGGACCGGCTTTTAGTGGCAACCATGGCGGTGCCAACTTTGCCATTGGCGACGAGCTGGTGACACTTTCGCCAGTGCGTCCGGATGGCGAAGTCAAAGTGATCTACAAGGGAGTGATTAAAGATTACGATCTGCACTGGGACGGAAAACGGATCCTGCTCTCGCTCCCGCCGGTCACAAAAACGGATGTTCCTGCGCTGTGGGAAATCAACGCTGACGGAACGGGAATGCGCAGGGTGACACGGGAAAAACCGCCAGTAAATCATTACGACGGAGCGTATCTCCCGGACGGTCGTGTCATCTGCATTTCGGACGCTTGCAAACAGGCTGTCCCCTGCACCGGAGCCGGCGGCGTCGGCAATATTCATATTCTCAATGCAGATGGTTCCGACGACCAGCGCGTCACGTTCGATCAGGATCATGACTGGAACCCGACCGTGCTCAATGACGGACGCGTCGTTTTCACCCGGTGGGATTATGAGAACCGGGCGCATTATTGGACCTATTTCCTGTTCACCATGAATCCGGATGGATCGGGGCAGAACGCCTATTTTGGCCCTCTCAGCCATACATGGTGGCCCAACTCGTTGTATTGGCCGCGCCCGATTCCCGGGCATCCGAGCGAGATCATCACCGTCATCTCCGGCCATCACGGCCCGGGCCGTGTCGGCGAACTATTGCTTTTTGATCCGGCACGAGGAAATGACAGCATCGACGCGGCGGTTCAAAAAATCCCCGGCTATGGCCGCAAAGTCGAACCGGTCATTCTGGACGACCTGGTGGGCAAGGTCTGGCCCCGCTTCGCCACGCCCTATCCGCTGGGTGAAAACGGAGGCGGTCCGGCCGGTGGAAAATATTTTCTGGTCTCCATGCAGCGGCGACCGGAGTTAGGCTGGGATCTTTGCCTGGTCGATATTTTTGATAACATCGTCCCGATTTTGACCGGGAGTGGCGGTTACTGCAAACCGTTCCCGCTGCGTTCACGTCCGTTGCCGCCTGTGATTCCTTCGGTTCTCCATCCCGGCGAGACCGAGGGGACGGTTTACATTGCCGACCTTTACTCCGGTGAAGGGTTGAAGGGATACCCGCGAGGTTCGATTAAATCGCTGCGCATCGCCTCGCACCATTACAAATACGAAGGAGATAACGGAAAGGCTGGCGTCGATGGCGCATGGGACATCAAACGCATCCTCGGCACGGTGCCGATCGGCGAGGACGGTTCCGCCCTGTTCAAGGTGCCGGCCAATACGCCGATCTTTTTCCAGCCGCTCGACGCGGAGGGCAAGGCGCAGCAGGTCATGCGCAGTTGGACGTCGCTGAGACCGGGTGAAGTCGCCTCCTGCGTCGGCTGTCACGACAACCAGAACAAGGTACCGCCCAACCGTCTGCGGACATCCGGAAATCGCGAGCCGGTGGCGATCACGCCGTGGAACGGACCCGTGCGCGGCTTTTCATTCCCACGGGAAGTGCAACCGGTGCTCGATCATCGTTGCATCGGCTGCCACGACGGGAGCGGAAAGATCCCCGACCTGCGCGCCAAGCCGCGCCAGAAGGGTGAAAATTTCAGTTCATCCTACATGGCACTCCAGCCATTCGTGCGCCGGGTCGGACTCGATGGCGATAAAATGATGCTGAAACCGGCCGAATTCGATGCGGACACCAGCGCATTGGTGCAACTGCTGAAAAAAGGGCACCACAATGTTTCGCTGACGGCGGATGACTGGGAGCGGCTTTACACCTGGATCGATTTGAACGTTCCACATTACGCCAACTATCGGGAGAGTTATCGTCCCCCGGAACCCGGACAGGTGGAAACTCGCGCCGAATACCTGAAGCTTTACGCGAATTACATTGATCATAATGAGGATCCTCTGCCCATGCCTGCTCCGCTTGCCTATGAACCGCCGCCGGCTGGAACACCCCGTGCAGCCGATCCGCCAGCTCCGGAGGGTTGGCCGTTCGATGCGAAAACCGCCGTTGAAAAGCAGAAACAAGCGGGTCAGCCCGAACAGGAACTCGACCTCGGCGGGGGCGTCCGCATGCCGGTGCGTTTGGTGCCGTCCGGGAAGTTCGTGATGGGGAGCAGCAAAGGCTTCGACGACGAGCAGCCGGCGGCGGTCGCTTCCATCGGCAAGCCGTTTTATTTAGGAACGTTCGAAGTCAGCAACAAGCAGTTCGCCCGGTTCGATCCGGATCATAATTCCGGGTTCAGCCAAATCCGAGACAAGGATCGCGTCGGCTATCCGCCCACGTTTAACGAACCTGACCAGCCGGTGGTGCGGGTGAGTTGGAATGAGGCGATGGCTTTCTGCGCCTGGTTGAGCAAGACCACCGGTCGCAAATGCACGCTGCCGACGGAAAGCGAGTGGGAGTGGGCCTGCCGTGCCGGAACAACCGGGCCGTGGTCATTGGGCGAACCCGATCCCAAACACCCCACGGCAAATCTCGCCGGAGAAGAGATCGGTGGGTGGTGGAACTTCGGACGCCGCGAACGGGGTTGGAGTGATGGCGCCATGTGGACTGTTCCCGGCGGCAAGTTTCCTGCCAACGCGTGGGGGTTGTTTGATATGCACGGCAACGCGGCGGAATGGACCCGCTCGGCTTATCGTCCTTACCCGTATAAAGACGATGGTCGCGATGATCCCACCGCCGCCGGCCCGCGCGTGGTGCGCGGCGGTTCCTGGAACGACACGCTCCCCTTTGCCACTTCCCATGCGCGGTGGCGTTACGAACCGTATAAACCGGTGTATAACGTCGGCTTCCGTGTTCGCGTCGAACCTTGAAAGATTAATATGAAAAATCTCTTTTACATTCCATTAATCCTGACCTGCGCTCTCACTGCCTTCGCGGCGGATGACCCGGGGCGGGCGGCTCTTGAGCAGGCGGAAAAAGCCGGCGGCGGCGTGGCTTGTGTCACACGGCCTGAGTGCACGGATGCGGCGTTGGCTCTTGCGCATAACAAGTCCTGGGCGGTCCATCTGCTCTTCGCCGACAAGAAAGAGGCTGACATTGTTAGGCAAAAGGCGGCCAAGGCAGGTTTGCTCGGGCATACCGTGTTTGTCGAATGCGCTCCGTTGGATCGTCTCCCGCACGCGGATCATCTCCTGGATTTGTTGATCACTTCGGCCGCGACACCCGAGGCCGAGGCGCTGCGGGTGATTTCGCCGATCCGCGGACGGGCTTTTGTGGGCGACAAAGTCATCACCAAGCCGGCGTTGCCCGGCAGCGACTGGTGGACGCACCGTGTGCATCTGCCCGATAACAACAGTGCCTCCGGGGACACGGCGTTTCAACTGCCGGCCATGGTGCAGTATGTGGCGGCGCCGACCTATCAGTCGTTTCTTGGGGGGTCAATCATGGCAGATGATGGTCTGGTGATTAATCTCTTCGACTGGGAAGGTATGCCGATCCAGCAAAGCGTGGCGGGCAAATTCATGGCGCGCAGTGTTTACAATGGGCAGTTACAATGGGTGCGGGAACTTCCGCAAAAGATCAAACTAGCCGCGCCCACCAGCGCGCTCGTTGGCAATCGCTTTTATATCGCGGCGGACGATGGGTGCGTGGTGCAGGTGGTCGATGCCGTGACGGGCGCAGACCTGCCGGCAATCACGCTTGCGCCGGACACCAATCGCAATGTCATCTGGCTGGCGGTTCAAAGCGGGAAATTATACGCACTGCTTGGCGATCGTGACTGGCCGCGCGTCGGCGGCGGCGGGTTCTACACGATCAACAAAAGCAAGGCGCCGCGTGTTGGGTATCGCATCGGCAAGGATGAGCCACCGCCACCGGTGATCACGGGCGTCATCGTCTGCCAGGATCTCAAAACCGGGAAGCCGTTGTGGCGGCATGAAGAGCCGGCCGCGATTGATTTTCGAGTCATGGGGCTGCGCGATGGACGGGTTTACTTTTACAGCGAACAGACCCGGCTGGCCTGTCTGGATGCGGATGGGAAACTGGTCTGGGAGAATCGGGATAAGGAATGGATCGATTCGCTCAGTGATCCCAAGTTGCGGTCATCCTTCCACTCAGGTGGTTACAATGTCAGCACGATGGTCGTCGGCCCTGAGGAACTGGTTTTTTCCTTGTTGGCGTATAGCGCGAACAAACAAGGTCTGGTCTTCAGCACCAAGGACGGAAAGCTGCTGTGGAAGATGAATAATTACCGTTCCAATATTACGTCCATCACCGGCGATGGAATCCTTCACTTACTCGGCAATGCTTATCACGCGGACACCGGAAAACCGGTTGAAGGCGCGCACCCAATTGTTGTCGGTGGTTGGTGCGGCTACTATACCTGGATACCGGGGGTTCAGGGCATGGTGGGACATTGCTCTTTTGGCTTCAAAGGGCCATGCGCTTCACCGGTGGTCGTCGCCGGAGGAGTAATGACCTTCATGCCGGGTTGCTGTGATTGTGACGGTTTGCTGCACGGCGCTGGCGGATTCATGTCGGGATCAAACGCTTTGGCAGCCGCCTCGTCCGACAAGCATCTGCTGGAAACGGGCGTTGCCAAAGCGCCAACCATGGTCACTGGTGCCGGTGATTGGCCGCAGTTCCGGGGCGATGCCAGACATCTTGGTTCCAGCCAACTTCCGCTTCCGGTGTCACCGGTTTTGCGTCCCACAGACAGCATCGAGAATCCCCTGCCCGTGCCCGCGGGACATTGGCGAACTCGGATGGAATGGCTTGACCGCCCCACGCCGCCAGTCACGGCGGGAGGCATGGCCTTTTACGGGTTAAGCGACGGACGGCTGCGCGCTATACGCATCGCCGACGGCAAGGAAGTTTGGGTGTATGCGGTGGGCACCCCGATTCTGACCGCCCCCGTATTTGCCGGCGGTCATCTCTATGCCGCCGGCGGTGATGGCTGGGTTTACTGCCTCGACGCAGCCAGTGGAACGCTCATCTGGCGTTGGCGGGCGGCGCCAGCCGAGAGAAGCATGATGATCTACGGTAAACTGATGAGCAGTTGGCCGGTGATCTCCGTGCTCGCTGACGGCGATGCTCTTTACGGTCAAGCCGGATTCAATTCTCATAATGGCTCAGTCACTTTCGCGCTGGATATCCAGAGCGGCAAACCCAAATGGACGCACTGGAATAAACCCTTTGAGTCCCAAAATACAGGCCTGTTAGGCTACATGGCGCTGATCGGCAGATCCCTGCGTCCTGGCGACTACGCGGATTTCCCGGGCGCCGTGGATTGTGCCACTGGTTTGACACCCAAGGCGGAATCCGGTTCTTCCACGTCCATTATTGCTCTGCCCGGGACCGGGCAGGATTGCATTGCCGTCAACGAGCAGCTCGTTCTGCGCGGCGGGGTTGCGCTCCTGGAAAACCAGGATAAGCGACACACGGTTCGATACAGCGGCAACTACCTGTCGTATCCGGCCGAAGAATACCGTGATCCCGAGATTCTCAAAAAAATAAAAGGCGCCTGGCAACACAGCGGTTGTTGGAATCCAGCCATTCCACGCAGCATCATCGCGCCTGCCATCTCCGATACGGAAATTGCGCTGCTGGGTGGACTGCCGGGTAACGGGACGTCCCTGATGGCGGGCCGGCTCAGTCTGTGGAAACAGGAAGACTGGCGCCAGATTCAAAAGAAAGCAGAAGCTGACCCCAAGCATGGTGCCGTGCCATTGGATGCGAAACAGGCCCTCTGGTGCCTGCCGGACGTGAACGTGAATGCCGTGGTGTTATGCAAGGACGCCGTGCTGGCTGTGGTCGCGGTGGAGAAACCGCTTGGTCAACTGGGATGGGGTGAGTGCCCGGAGATGACCGGTTGGAAACTGAGCGCGTTTAATCGCGCGGATGGCAAGGAAATCTGGAGTACTCCCCTGCCCGGCGAACCGGTCTATAACGGCCTTGCGCCCGCCGCCGACGGCTCGTGGGTGCTGACCTTGCGCGACGGGAATCTGGCCATCGTGACCGCGAAGAATCTGACAAAGGAAAGCAAGTAATGAAAACAACGACAAAACTGCTTATGAAAAAAACATTACAGTTTATGAGTTTACCCATGAAACTATCACGTATTCGACCCCCTAAGATTCGGAACCCCGGTCAAAACCCTGCCTTGCAAAAATTATTTTTTTCGCTCTGCCAAGTTCAGGTTTTTTTCGTTGTCATATGCGGCTTGGGTTTGCAGTTACGGGCCGAGGATAACGGGGCGAGCTACAGCGTGACGACCAACCCGAAGAACTCGTTCGGCTTCTTCGTGCTGCACGGGAGCCAACCCCTCGTGAATGTCGGGTTTGGGGAGTGGGGGGACAAGGCTGCGTATAATTCCGGTCCACAATCCAAGGATACGATTGCCGACGGGAAGCTCTCGATCACAGGTGATGCCATCTTTGACAAGAATCATTTGGCTCATGCCGTCACGATGGCTGTCTCGGCGCCCAATGCCGTCACTTGGAAGTGCGATTTATCCGCCGGACAAACGGATGTCGCCTACAATCTCCTTGCTTTGACTTGGAATTTTCCCGATGCCAAGAAAGGCAGCGTGACCTTGACCGATGGAAGTGGCGTCGAGAAAACCCTCTCTCTCCCGCTTCCGGAAGGAAATCACGAGAACATCTCCAAGATTGTCTTTCAGATTTCGGGCAGTGATAAAATCGAGTTAAGCTTGGGTAGCCCGATCTATGTGGTGGCGCATTTAGGCGCCATTTATCTGCGACTGGGAGGAAACGGATGGAACACGCCTCCGGAGGTACTGACCGCCGGAAGCAAAAAAAGTTTTTCCTTCACCCTCACCCTGCCCGGATCGGTGGCCATGGCGTCATCCGATCATTTCATCAAGCCCTTGGCGGATGCCAGTTGGTTTACTTACTCCGTCAACGGCTTGAACCAACCCCCGACCAGCGTCATCGGGATGGAGGACTGGCTAGATAAACCGGCCGGCAAGCATGGCGGTGTCCGGGAAATTGGAGACCACTTCGAGTTCGAGGACGGCACGCCCGTCAAATTCTGGGGAGGCGTCATCAGCTATGAGGCTAACCTCGCTCCCGCTAAGAGCGACGCCGACATCATGTCCGCTTTCTGGGCCCGCTACGGGGTCAACTCCATCCGCTTCACTTTTCCCGCCAACGCGGCATGGACGGGAGTTGGCGACAAAAACGACTGCACCAAGTATGATCCCGCGCTCCTGGACAAGATGGACTACTTCATGGCCCAACTCGCCAGCCACGGGATTTACTACCGCATCGGCGCGACCTGGTCTTTCGACATTCTGCCAGCCAACAAGGACCAGGTGCTCAATTACGACGAGCTTTTGAACTTTGTCGGCTTGGGTGGAGTTAAGGGCCCGCGGACCTATAACCTGATCAACTTTGCCAGCGACATCCAGGACCTGCTGATCCAAAAAGTCGTCAACCTGCTCAAGCACCAGAACCCCTATACCCAAAAGACCTATGCGGAGGACCCCGCCATGTGCGGCCTCGAGTTTCAGAACGAGGATGACATTTTCTGGTACAGCGTCGATGGTGCTTTCAAGCAGTGCCCCACTTACGCCAAGAAGTTTACGGAGCAGTATGCGGCCTGGCTCAAGCAGCGCTATGGCACACAGGAGGGTTTGAAGACCGCCTGGGCCGAAGCGATTGCCCCGGATGAAACCATCAAGGCTGGCAACATCAAGCTTCAGATGTTCCCAGTCTACAATATAACAACGTCAAAGGGCGGAGCCAAGCGGCGGCTCCTCGACAACGGTCTGTTCCTGCATCAAGTCCAAGACCAGTTTTATAGCAAATTCGTCAAGGCCGTGCGGGACGCCGGCTATAAAGGCCCCATCACCGGCGGCAACTGGCAGGCCCCGGAAATGCTGGCCCATTTTTATAATCTTCTGTCCGATGCCAAAGTCGGTCAAATCGACCGGCACAATTATTTCGGCTATGTGAAAAACACCTGTTTCCAAACCATGCTCTCTGAGCAAGGTTCAGGTCTTCTTTCGACCGGGCTGCAACAAGTCCAGGGGAAACCTTTTGGCCTGAGTGAGTGGTCCGAAGTTTATCCCGACTGTTACCGGGCCGAGGCCCCCCCTCTCATGGCAGCATACGGCATGGGGCTTCTCGGCTGGAACGCTCTTTATCAGGAACAATTCCAAGTCTGCACGCAACCGCCTTCTAGTTATGCCAAGGGCGATGCCTTGGCTGTGGCGACGCCCATGGCTACGATGGTCGGGTATCCGCCCTATGGTGTTTGGATCGCCAACTCTCCTTCCCAGATGGGCCAATATCCCCTGCTGACCCGGATGCTTTACCGCGGCGATGTGAAGGAAGGCGACATCATCTCCACCCGCAACGTTTCTGAATCCGAACTCGAACAAGGCAAATTCTCCTTCTCCGAAAATTCTCAGCAGGAGGGCGATGCCAAGTCCTTCTCCGGGTCGGTACCTCCTGCAGCGCTGGCGGCCGGACGCTGCCTCGTCCATTTCACCGACCAGCCGACGCCCCCCGTCCTGCCGGATATGTCCAAGTACCAGCAGGGGTCCGTCGTCACTTCGGCCACCAGGCAGTTGAAGTGGGACAGTTCCGATCAGGGCTTCTTCACCATCAACACGGCGGGAACCAAAGGGGTAATCGGCTTCGCAGCGGCCAAGCCCCAGGACTTGGGCGATGTCACGATCACTTCCCAGACGCCTTTCGCCTCGATCCTCCTCACCGCCGCCGACAAGAATGATACGCTGGAGCACGGCTCATCGGCGATCCTCAGCGCCATCGCCCGGGAATCAAATACCGGGTTCACCTATTCCGCTCTCGACAACACCGTCTTCAACAATGGGACCATGCCCATTCTCCTTGAGCCGGTCCAGGCCGACATCGTGATCAAGAACCGGAAGATCACGGCCATCAATGTCCTGGACCAGAACGGCGCGCGCATGGACAAGACCCTTCCCTTTAAGGACGGCGCCTTCCACATCGACACCGGCAAGGACAAGACGATCTATTACGAGATCGTTTTCAAATCAAGCAACTAAAACATTCCTGACGCCGTTTTCTTTAAACAGAATCACCAACGCAAATCAAAAAGCGAACCCTATGAAAACAACAACAAAACTGCTGCTTTGCACACTCGTTTTCAGTCTTGGCGCTGCCACCGTTATGGAGGCGGCGCTACCGGACATCACACCAGCCGATGATAGCTATCCGTTTCAATATCGTGAAAATGATTTCAGGGATTCGGCATTACTGGATCTTCGTTCTTTTAATGAAAAAACCGCTGGCGAACATGGCTTCATCCGGCTCAACCCGGAGGGTGACGGTTTTGTGCGCGGCGACGGCGTGCCCATCCGGTTCTGGGGAACCCTCGAGATGGAACCTAAATGGAGCGACGCTCAGTTGAAGGAGAGGGCCCGATGGCTGGCCAAAACGGGTGTGAATCTTACCCGCATATTTATCATTCTGCCCTCGGTGAAAGTCGGGTCGCGTCCGGAAGATGTCAATGAGCAGGTCATTGAAAGTGTCTGGCGCTATGTGGCAGCGATGAAAAAGGAAGGCATCTATACGGCTATCATCAGTTACAGTGCTTTCAAACTTCCGGTCGATTACTCCGGATGGGGCATTCCCGGGTATGAGGTGGATTGCACAAAGAACCCGCAATTGGCGCAGCCTTGGGGTGTGATGTATTTCAACGAGCGGCTGCAGACCGCCTACAAGGCTTGGCTCAAAAAGTTGTATGGCGAGGTGAACCCCCACACGGGCATAACTCTGGCGCAGGATCCGTCAATCCTGATCCAGACGATTACCGAAGAAGGACTCCTTTTTTACACTTTCAACACCATCAAGCCGGAGCAACTGCGCGAGTTAGGACGACAATACGCAGACTGGCTGAAGATTAAATACGGTTCCCTCGACAAGGCGCTGGAGGCATGGAATCACGACGCTCCGGTAGCGGGAAAAGCGGGAATCAGCAACGACGATCCGACAAACGGAGTGATGGGATTCTATCACATCTGGCAGGCCACTCAGGCGGCGCCGCGCCCGTCGCCCGGCAAGGCGAAACGACTGGCCGACCAGATCGAGTTTCTCTGCCACACCATGCGCAAGTTCCATGAGAATATGGTCCGCTACCTGCGCGAGGATCTTGGCTGCAAACAACCGATCTGTTGTGGAAACTGGTATCCTGCCGACAAAATGACCATGATGGATGCCGAGCGCTGGAGTTACCTGCCGGGACAATTCATGGGTGAGAATCACTTTTTCACCCCGCCCAGACAGGGCGGTCCTTTTTGGCGGGTGACAGCAGGCGATCTGTTCTTCTCGACCACGGCGCTCAAACCGCAGGAACTGGGTGATCCCGCCCCTTTTGTCTTCAAACAGGTCGCGGGACTGGCAACCGTTCTGACATCATCCACCTGGGAATACCCGAATATTCATCAAAACGAGGGGCCTTTTCTCTCGGCGGTCTATGGCGGACTCACTGGGCTTGGCGGTATCTGCTGGGATGGATTGTACAGCCAACCCGAGTATGATTTGCAAGCCGTATTGCCGATCAACGCCAAGCAAAAATGGCTGATCGTTTTCCGTCATGCGTGTCCGTCGTTCGCCACGAGTTTTCCGGCCGCCGCCCTGATTTTCCGCAACGGTTACGTAACCCGGGGCAAGCCGGTCGTCGAGGAGGAGCGGAAATTGTCGGACATGTGGGAGCGCAAACTCCCCCTGGCCATGGATCACGGCTCTTACAAGGCCACGAGTGAGGCAATGAAAAGTGGATCGGTGGATCCGCTGGCTTTCTTTGTCGGGCCGGTACGGGTGAAATACGACGGCGATCCGTCCAAGAGCAAGGTGGCGGATTTTTCCAAACTTATCCTGCGCGACCAGCAGCGGGTTCTCAGCAATACCGGCCAGGTCGAATTGAACTATGGCAAGGGCATCTGCACAGTCGATGCGCCCAAGGCGCAAGGCGTCTGCGGGTTTCTCGATCAGACCGGGACGTTTGCCCTGTCAACGGTGACGATCACGAGCACCAACCACTATGCCGCGATTCTGGTGGTGCCACTCGACGATAAACCGTTGGCCACTTCAAAAAAGGTGCTGGTGCAAGTGGAAACCACGGCGCGGCCCACCGGTTGGAAAACAGAACCGGCGGAGTTAAAGATGGCAGGGCACGAGAACCCGCTTCCTGGGGAGCGAGTGCTGGATCTCGGATCAGGTCCCTGGCGCATTGCCGCCACACATGCCACTATCACCATCGCCAATGGGTTCTGCACGGGCAAACAGTTCAAATTCGATGTCAATCCGGCGCGGGCCAACGACGGTCCGCACACGTTTACCGACGAAGATTGGATCACGCACGCGGGCGGCTGGCTCTCCGCCCTGGCGCGCCTTTGAATGGAATGGATATAAAGCAGTATCAATTGAGGAAAATGCTGCTGGCTTTTGAATCCTTCACCTGACAAAAATAAACGGGCATGATTATCACCTGCCGTAAAAAAGTCCCCTGGTCATGGGTTGTCTTCATGTGCATCCCTTTTGCAGCAGGCATTTTCTGTCAAGTGACTTTAAGTGTTGGCTTCGTGTTTACTTTGAGTCGCTATGTCGATGATCCAGGCACCATCGGGACTGTGGTCGCCATTGGAGGTTTAATCAATATGGTCTGCATGCCGGTCGTTTCGTTGTTGAGCGACCGGATCTGGACACGTTATGGACGACGCAGACCCTTCATCATCATTTCGTCGATCGGTATAGCTGCATTTCTGTTGGCCATGCCGATGATGAACTCTGCAGCAGGGGTGATTGCCTGCTACCTGCTGGCCACACTGATGATGGGGTTTGGAGGGCCATACGAACCCCTGAAACAGGAGGTCATTCCCCCGCCCCAACGGGGTCGCGCCACGGCAATATTTATGAGTGTCGTCTCATTCCAGAATATTATTTTCTGGACAGTGATGCTTGGACGATTTGACGACATTTACCAAATCCGCCGCTGGGCAGTCACTGGCGAGCAACTCATGTATTGGATGGGAGGGATCTGGTTGTTAGTCATGCTTGCAGTAACCGCTCTGGGCGTTAAAGAGGAAACTCCGAAAAGCGAGCCGGCCGCCAGGTCTTTGAGCTTCAAGAACTTCTTTTCCCCACTGCTGGATCGCAATCTTTGGATGGTGTACACATTAACTATTTCAACCACACTTCTCGGCGCGGGCCTGGGTCCACTGGGGGTGTTGTTGATGACCGATCAGTGGGGTTACAGCAAACAGGAGATGGGCAACAACGTTGCCATCGCGGGAACACTCAACATCTTTCTCTCCATTTTGGTAGGCACACTTGCCGACCGTTTCTCACGTATCAAACTGTTCCTCTTCGGTATTACAACCTCGTTATTAATCGGCCTGTTCTATTTCAGCTACGTGATGCTGCTCCTGCCCGACCAACGTCCCAGTCTGGTGGAACAACTCACATTCGGAGAAATGGTGGCAGTATTCAGCATGATTTCAGGCACCGCCCTGATGCCGCTCATGTACGACTATATACCACGCAACAGCATGGGAACCTTCATTGCAGGCAAAGTAATTGTTGGCGGGCTTGTGGGCACTGTCGTTCTTCTGCTTGTTACCAATTTTGTCTCTCTCTATGCTTGGCTCTGGATGCCGCCACCGGGAGAAATGGTCCGGATGGTGCTGTCGCAAAATGCTGACGCAGCCACCGTTGGGCAACTGGTATCGCCTGCAATTTCCAAGGGACGTTCCTCAATCACAGTTTACGATGCGACCGGACGTGTTCTCAAAACCGGGCGGGCATGGGAGATCCGGCAGCATGACCCCGCTCTGGACAAGCGGATGCAAAAAGATCGTAAACGTCTTGACGTTGAACGTTCCTCAGCGATGCGTGCCGGAGATAAAGCCACAGCAGACGCCCGGGGCGAAGCCATTGCCATGATTGACCGTGACGCCAAGGCTCAGGCCGATGCCTTTGCCTCACGCATCAGCGAAGCCGTCAAACCCCTGCTGGCAGCAGAAGGTTCCGGCATTCTCGCTACCAATACGAGCGGGGGTATCATTTTGTGCGTCCCGGCCGGCAATGCCAAGTCGAAGGAATTGACAGCATTTCAACAACGAACCCGTGAACTTTGCCGGTCCATTGTTAACCTCAATGTCAGTGCCGATGGAACCGCCATCGAGGTCGGTGTCGCGCTGGATGCCACCCTCACCAATGACGAGGTTGAACGCAACGTCTTGCGGGCCTTGAGAGAAGCCTCGCCGTTGGCGCCGCGTTTATTGCCGCAAGGTGCGGTTGTTTTAACGCGCACACCGATGACCCATTTGCGTCTGGACCTTGATACCATCGAAGAGCCTGTGCCCACCTTCATCTCACCAGTCACTCGCCTTGTGAATGTCATTCTGGGTTGGTTCGATGCAACCCCCCGCAGTGACATTCGTCTGCTTGCGATGGCAAAAGGACTATGTGAAACATCCGCCGTACGCATTGCGCAGTGTTCGTCACTGCCCGGGCGCACCACAGGTTTTCGCCTTGATGCTCTGCTCCCTGCGGGTTTCCAACAGCCAGACGTTATTGTTTCGAACGCCATTGAGCAAGCCACCGCCCAGCGACTGACCGTGGTTCGTCCGCTGATCACAGCAGCCTATGCGCCGCAACGTTACAATTATTATATGGGGTATATTTTTATTTATCCCATAGCATTCTTAGGTTTGATCCTCTGCTACCGCTTTGCCTGGCTCGACAAAAAAGGGCTGGTTCCCAAACGCGGATTAATTGAATACGAAGCATGAATAACATCCCAGGCTATCCACTTCCCAAGGCGCTTCTGGCCATCACGGGCCTTGCAGCCCTCGCCGCGGCCTTTTATCTCGTGTGGCCGGACTTGCGCATTCTTTGCGTGGGCAAACCGGCGGACGGCGTCATTGTCAGGGTCTGGCGCGAACGCAGCACAGGTGAATTTGAGGAATACCGTAACGAGGAGCAATTGCGGGCTGGAATTGCCGCCACCGGCAAGGACTGGCACTGGGTTTTCCAGTCAGAAGTGCGTTATTTTGATGCCAGCGGCAAGGCGCATTTACTCAGGGTGCCTGCCGGAAAGCAGTTCAAGCCGTCGTACAATCTCGCCGAGGAAGACCGTCTGCCGGTTCATGTTCGTGTCGTATATGATCCGGCACAACCTGATCTTGCGATCATGCCCTTTTGTTTCCGCACTTGGTTTCCTGCGTTTGTAATTGGCTTCGTCTCAATTTTCGCCGTGTTTATTGGATTTTTCCTCTGGTTCTATGCCAATAAACCCTACCCGCCGGGCAATCCATGAGTGGCACCAAACCAAGCCGTGAGCCTAAATGCGTAGTTAAGATTTATCATCCCTGTTTTTAGGGTCATCGCATGAAAGTTATATCAAGCCATCGGCTTTCTGCGCTCCGCCCGTGAAGTGGGATCTTACTTTGGAGACTCCGTCAGGACGCGGTTCTGGCGGCGATACTCGAGCGGTGAAATCCCGAACCGTGATTTGAAGAGGCGCGAAAAATAATACTCGTCCTCGATTCCGACGCAGACGCCCACCTCGCGGCACCGAAGTTTCGGGCCGAGAAGGAGTTGACGCGCCGTCTGAAGCCGGACGTCGAGCAGGTAATCGATGGGGGACTTTCCGAAACGCAAGACAAAGAGACGGTTAAAATGCCCTGCCGACCAGCCGGCGACACGGGCCAGATCTGCGAGCCTCAGTTTCTCATGATACCGGGTCTCGATTGCGCTTCGCGCCCGCTCCAATCCATCCTCTTGCGCGGTCCCCGCATCGCCCTGTCCTGAATAGATTGAGGCCAGGTGCAGGAAAACGTCCGCCAAACGCAGATTCGCCGTGAAACGTCCGAGGATTCCGGGCTGCCTCATGGCCTGGATCACCTTTGCGATTGCATGGTCAAGCACGCGAGCCGTTGATGTCCCAAGTTGCATCGGGAAGCTAGGTTCAGGAAAATGCCGCCCCAGCATTTTTCCCATGACCGCGGAGAAGGGAAGCGTTAAGGCGTGCGAATCGCACAAAAACTGGAACTTGACCTGACAAAAGCAGATGCGCCCAGGGTCGTACGGGTTGAACTCATGCCATGTTCCGGGACTAACGACGGCAAGCGTTCCTTCCTGGCACGGGACCAGCCCCCGGTCGAGCCAAAACCGGTTCATGCCCCACTGGTAGAGGTGGATATGATACACCGCATGCCGGTGCGGTTTCCTGAAAACCGGCACTTGCATGTCGAAAGTGTTGGCCATGATGACCCGGGCCTCGTAGGTCCGGTTTTCATGCTCCAAAGTGATCGCAAGACTTCCAGAATTCATGTCAAGATCATGCAAAAAAAAGCCACAATAGTCCATTCAAATTCCGATACCCCATGATACCTTCATCATGTCACCGTGAATTTGCCCTCAGAATGATAAAACGATGAAGTTAAAACTGCTGCTTTGCACGCTCGGCTTCAGTCTTGGCGCTGCTGCCGTTATGGAGGCGGCGCTACAGGACATCACACCAGCCGATGATAGCTATCCGTTTCAATATCGTGAAAACGATTTCAGGGATTCGGCATTACTGGATCTTCGTTCTTTAAATGAAAAAACCGCTGGCGAACATGGCTTCATCCGGCTCAACCCGGAGGGTGACGGCTTTGTGCGCGGCGATGGCGTGCCCATCCGGTTCTGGGGAACCCTCGAGATGGAACCTAAATGGACCGACGCTCAGTTGAAGGAGAGGGCGCGATGGCTGGCCAAAACGGGCGTGAATCTTACCCGCATATTTATCATTCTGCCCTCGGTGAAAGTCGGGTCGCGTCCGGAAGATGTCAATCAGCAGGTCATTGAAAAAATCTGGCGCTATGTGGCAGCGATGAAAAAGGAGGGCATCTATACGGTTATCATCAGTTATAGTGCTTTCACGTTGCCGGTGGATTTCACCGGTTGGGGGATTCCCGGTTACGAGATGGACTGCACGAAGAATCCCAAGGCGCCGCAGCTCTGGGGGCTGATGTTTTTCAATGAGCGGTTACAGACGGCCTATAAAGCCTGGCTTAAGAAACTTTATGGTGAAGTGAATCCCTACACAGGAATGACGCTGGCGCAGGATCCGTCGATCCTGATTCAGACGATTACCGAAGAAGGACTCCTTTTCTATACCTTCAACGGCATCCAGCCGGAGCAACTGCGCGAGCTGGGCCGGCAATACGCAGACTGGCTGAAAATTAAATACGGTTCTCTCGACAAGGCGCTGGAAGCATGGGATCACGACGCTCCGGTAGCGGGAAAAGAGGGAATCAGTAACGACGATGCGGCAAACGGGATTATAGGATTCTATCACATCTGGCAGGCCACACAGGCCGCTCGGCGTCCATCCCCCGGCAAGGCGAAACGACTGGCCGACCAGATCGAGTTTCTCAGCCGCACCATGCACAAGTTCCACGAAGAAATGGTTCGCTACCTGCGCGAGGATTTGGGTTGCAAACAACCGATCTTTTGCGGGAACTGGTATCCCGCCGACAAAATGACGATGATGGATGCCGAGCGCTGGAGTTATCAGCCGGGACAAGTCATCGCCGAGAATCACTTTTTCACCCCACCGAAACAGGGCGGCCCTTTTTGGCGGGTGACGGCAGGCGATCTGTTCGTCTCGACCACGGCGCTCAAACCGCTGGAGCTGGATGATCCCGTGCCTTTTGTCTTCAAACAGGTCGCGGGACTGGCAACCTTTTTGACATCATCCACTTGGGAATACCCGAATATTCATCAAAGCGAAGGGCCTTTTCTCTCGGCGGTCTATGGCGGACTCACTGGGCTGAGCGGTATCTGCTGGGATGGATTGTACAACCAACCCGAGTATGATTTGCAAGCCGTCTTGCCGATCAACGCCAAGGTAAAATGGCTGATCGTTTTCCGTCATGCGTGTCCGTCGTTCGCCACCAGTTTTCCGGCCGCCGCCCTGATTTTCCGCAACAGCTACGTGACCCGGGGCAAGCCGGTCGTCGAGGAGGAACGGAAATTGTCGGACATGTGGGAGCGAAAACTCCCCCTGGCGATGGATCACGGCTCTTACAAGGCCACGAGTGAGGCAATGAAAAGCGGATCGGTGGATCCGCTGGCTTTCTTCGTCGGCCCGGTCCGGGTGAAATACGACGGCGATCCATCCAGAAGCAAGGTGGCGGATTTCTCCAAACTGATCCTGCGCGACCAGCAGCGGGTTCTCAGCAATACCGGCCAGGTCGAATTGAACTATGGCAAGGGAATTTGCACAGTCGATGCGCCCAAGGCTCAAGGCGTCTGCGGGTTTCTCGACCAGACCGGGACATTTGCCCTGTCAACGGTGACCATCACCAGCACCAATCCCTATGCCGCGATTCTGGTGGTGCCCCTCGACGATCAACCGTTGGCCACTTCAAAAAAGGTGCTGGTGCAAGTGGGAACCACGGCGCGGCCCACCGGTTGGAAATCTGAACCGGCGGAGTTAAAGGTGGCAGGGCACGAGAAACCGATTCCGGCGGAGCGTGTGCTGGATCTCGGATCAGGCCCCTGGCGCATTGCCGCCACGCATGCCACCGTCACCATCGCCAATCCCCATTTGACGAAGGCCACACTGCTCGATGCCAATGGCATGGCTGCGGGCGACGTGCCCGTGAATCGGGCGCGTGAAAAATGTCAGGTAAATCTGCCACCGCAAACGATGTACTTGGTGCTGACGGGAGAATAAACCTAAAAAAATACAGTTAGGCCCGCGAATCACGCGAATGAACGCGAATAATCAATGATTTATGAAGAAATACAAATTCACCCATCAGGTGTATCAGTATTATTCTGTAAGTTTTTCTATTCGCGGTCATTCGTGTGATTCGCGGGCACCTTCTGCGGAATTTAGGATAAACACAATATGAACTCCCTTCGATTTTTCAACATACTCTGCCTCAACTGCATCGGTTCTGTTTTTTTCGGAGTGGCCAATGCCGCAAACCCGGAAGATACAGCAACCGCTTTGGCCGTGGCGGCCGGGGTGAAGACCGGTCTTTGCGCCATCCCCGATGCAGGCGATGGCTCATTGGCTGCGGCGTTTGCGAAAAAGGGTTTCGTCGTCTGGGCATCCAACCCGGATGCGGGCAAATTCGAAGCCGCGCGTCTGGCGCAGGCCGACTCCGGCCTGCTGGGTCGATCCCTTTATCTGGAAACATCGCGGCCAGGGAATATCGCGCTCGCGGATCGCTCTGCCGATCTGGTTATTCTCAATGTCAGCAACCCCGCTCTCCTGCAATCGTTGACCGCCGCTGAAGTGCTGCGAGTCCTCTCCCCCTACAATGGCGTGGCGCTGATCGGCCCGCTGAGCACAGCCAATGAACCGGCCATCAAGGAGTGGGCGAAGAGCCTTCCCGGCGTCACGGGCAAAGAGGTGGCCGGAACACGCTGGCTCATGGCGCGCCGGGGCGCGCTCGAAGGCGGGCAGCCTTGGTCGCATTGGTTTTGCACTCCGGACAACAATCCCGTGTCAGCGGACTCGGCGTTTGACCTGCCGACTGAAATTCAGTGGCTTGGGAAACCTTACTCCTATCCGCGCCATGTCGGCTGCCGGGTTGCCGCCAATGGCCGGGTTTTTGTCATGATTGGCGCCTCCGGTTCCGCTGGAGTTCCAGATGACATGTCTGACGCAGACGGCAAGACGCATCAAATTGTGGCCCGCAGTATTTTCAACGGATCGGTGCTCTGGCGACGCCCGATCGACAAAGATCGCCGTGTTCTGCAGTCGGCGATGGTCGCGGATGGCGACCGCCTCTGGCTGGCCGACGGGCAAAACGTTCTCCTGCTTGACGCGGCCACCGGCGAGGAAAAGATGCGCGTGCCGGTGGGTAAAGAAGGCGAATCCTGCAAGTGGATTGCCCTCAGCGGCGGCATCCTCACCGCGCTCGCCGGCGCCAATGATCCGCCGGAGACCTATTTCGGCGACTATAGCAAATTATTGTAACTGTTCAGGTCGATTGACCTGATTCCGGAAGAGTCGGCATGAAGGGCTGGCCAAGTGCGGCTTGGAAGCAGGCGTCCCAGAGGTTGAGGCCCTGCTTGCGGCAGGTGGAGAGATAGCCGCGGA
>Ga0209697_10002068_pt1 | contig 29450 bp, 15 predicted proteins | sample AliMusrvi5mmetaG_FD_184115 | JGI IMG/M metagenome (GOLD analysis project Ga0209697, IMG submission 184115) | Freshwater lake bacterial and archeal communities from Alinen Mustajarvi, Finland, to study Microbial Dark Matter (Phase II) - Alinen... | ecosystem: Environmental > Aquatic > Freshwater... | reverse complement strand
CGCGCCGCTTCGCCCCTCGGCAACAGAGTGCCGGCAGCGGGGTGGGACGAGGGGTCTCGCCAGGCTCGAGTCGCCGGCAGCCAGTCAGATCAGGAGGAGAGGATATGAGCAGACGCAGACTCTTGTGGTTGTCCGTTTTGGCTTTGCTCGCCCTGGCGCTCGCGGGGATCTACGCCGCGACCGGATCCGCGGCAGCCGGCGCATCGTCGGCCCGCACCATGACCGGGCCGATGATCTCCAGCCAAAGCACAGCGCTCCAGATGATGAAGATGTAGACGACCAACGCCGACAGGGTCGCGGCTTCTCAGCACGCCGCCAAGGACCGCGCGGCTGCGGTCGCCACAAGCAAGACGAGCGGCGGCGTGAAGGTGTTCTCCAGTCCGCTCGGCGCCGCTCTCGCGGCAGCCGCCCCGGCGATGAACCCGGGCGGGGTCCCCGACTACTTCGGCATGACCCCCAACTGGGCCTTGAGCCAGCTGCCGACCAGCGTCAGCATCGTCGGCGACGGCCTCAGTGCCACCGCGACCGCGACCATCGGAACAGCCGGCGCCATCACCGGCTTCACGATCACCAACTCCGGCCTCGGCTACACGACCGCCACGGTGACGGTCGTCGGCGGCGGCGGGTCCGGCGCGACCGGCGCGGCCACCTTCGACCCCGTCACCGGCGCCATCACCGGCATGACGGTGAGCTCGCCGGGCTCCGGCTACGGCACCCTGCCCGGCATCCGCAAGTTCGTCGACACGCTGCCGGGCCTCGGCCCGACAGGCATCAACGACCTCGGTCAGTACATCCCGGTCGCCGTACCCGACACGACGACGTTCCCGGGCTCCGACTACTACGAGATAGCGCTCGTCCAGTACAAGACCAAGATGCACGCCGACGTGCCCGCGACCACACTGCAGGGCTACGTGCAGATCTCGACGACCGCCGTGCCGGGCAAGCATGTCGCCCTCACGTATCTCAACGGCTCGCCGATCCTGGACCGCGGCGGCAACCCGGTGTACGCGGTCGACAGCCCGCAGTATCTGGGGCCGACCATCGTCGCCCAGCGCAACACGCCGGTCCGCGTGAAGTTCACCAACTACCTGCCCACGAACGCGGGCGGCAATCTCTTCCTGCCCGTGGACACGACCGACATGGGCGCCGGCGACGGCAACAACCAGGCCATGGCCACGGCGGCTTCCGTCGTGACGGGGAGCACCGTCGCGCTCACCACAGCAGCGATGCCCACTAAGCTCGTCGTCGGGCAGAAGGTCGACCTGAGCGGCTTCGTGCCGGCCTCCTACAACGGCACGGCGACCGTCTCGGCAGTGACGAGCACCACGAACTTCCAGGTGACGCTCGCCACCGCCCCAACCGGCGCAGTGACCACCATGGGCATGGTCGCGGAGATGTACACGCAGAACCGCGCCACGCTTCATCTCCACGGCGGCGCGACCCCGTGGATCAGCGACGGCACGCCGCATCAGTGGACCTCGCCGTCCGGGGAGAACACCAACTACCCCAAGGGCGTCAGCGTCCAGAACGTCCCGGACATGTACTTCGACGCCAACGGCAACCAGACCACCGCCACCTTGGCCGGCAACAACACCGACCCCGGCCCGGGCTCGCTGACCTTCTACTACACCAACCAGCAGAGCGCGCGGCTGATGTTCTACCACGACCACGCCTACGGCATCACGCGCCTCAACGTCTACGCCGGCGAGGCTGCCGGCTACCTCATTCAGGACAGCGTCGAGAAGAACCTGGTCAGCAGCGGCACCATCCCCGCCGACCAGATCCCGCTCGTCATCCAGGACCGCACCTTCGTGCCTGACGTGACGCAGCTCCAGACCGAGGACCCGACCTGGAACTGGGGCACCGCCCCAGGGACGGTGAACAGAGGCGACCTCTGGTATCCGCATGTCTACATGCCCAACCAGAACCCCGGCGACATCACCGGCGCGAGCATGGCCGGCCGCTGGGACTACGGCCCCTGGTTCTGGCCACCGTTCACCGGACTCGCGCACGGGCAGGTCCCCAACCCGCTCGCCGGCACCACGCCGCAAGAGGGCCCTTACAACCCGGGGACGCCCAATCCGTCGCTCGTGCCTGAAGGCTTCATGGACACCATGATCGTCAACGGCACCGCGTACCCGACGGTGACCGTGCAGCCCAAGGCCTACCGCTTCCGCATCCTCAACGCGGCCAACGACCGCATGATGAACCTGTCGCTCTACCAGGCCGCCTCCAACGCGACCATGTGGAGCGGCAACACCCTGCTCGACGCCAACGCCGGCGAAGTCCCCATGGTCCCGGCGGTGCCCAACTCGGCGCTTCCGTTCCCCAAGGACTGGACGACGGCGACCGACGGCAAGGGCATCAGGCCGGACATCCTCGACGGCCGCGTCATGGGCGTACCGGACCCGAGGAACCTCGGCCCGAGCTGGATCCAGATCGGCAACGAGGGCGGCTTCCTGCCGGCCCCGACCGTCATCGATCCCAAGCCGACCGGCTACGAATACAACCTCAAGAACATCGTGGTGCTGAACGTCTCCAGGCACTCGCTGTACCTGGGCCCGGCGGAGCGCGCCGACGTCATCGTCGACTTCTCCCAGTTTGCCGGCAAGACGCTCATCCTCTACAACGACGCGCCCGCCCCGGTCCCGGCCGGCGATCCGCGCGTGGACTACTACACCAACAATCAGGACATGACCGACACGGGCGGCGCCCCGGCCACGCAGCCGGGCTACGGTCCCAACACGCGCACCATCATGCAGATCCAGGTCGCGGCGGCCACTCCGGCGGCCGCGTTCGACATGACCAAGCTCAACACGGCGTTCGCCTCGACGGCGACCACGGACGGCGTCTTCAAGCAGGACCAGGACGCGCCGATCGTGCCCAACGCCTCCTACAACTCTGCGTACAACGCTAATTACGCGGTCGACACGTACGCCAGGATCCAGGACATGAGCCTGAGCTTCTTCAACGGCCCGCTGAGCGCTATCACCGTGACGAACGGCGGCGTGGGCTACACCCCGGCGACCACCGTGACCATCACGGGCGGCGGCGGATCGGGCGCGCTCGCAACGCCGGTCATCGCCGGCGGCGTCATCACGGGCATCACGCTGACGAACCCCGGCACCGGCTACACGTCGGCGCCCACGGTCACCATCGCCGACACCGGCGGGGGCGTGAGCGGGGCGGCGACGCCCGTCGGCATCAAGATCGGCATGGGCCCGAAGGCGATCCAGGAGCTCTTCGAGCTCAACTACGGGCGTATGAACGCGACGCTCGGCACCGAGGTCCCCAACACGACAGGTGTCAACCAGACCACCGTTCCGCTCGGCTACATCGACCCGGCGACCGAGCTCATCCAGAACTCCGTCGCGGGCACGCAGATCGGGTCGACCGGAGACGGCACCCAGATCTGGAAGATCACGCACAACGGCGTGGACAGCCACATCATCCACTTCCACCTCTTCAACGTGCAGGTGATCAACCGGGTCGGCTGGGACGGCATGATCCGTCCGCCCGAGGCGAACGAGCTCGGCTGGAAGGAAAGCGTCCGCATGAACCCGCTGGAGGACTGCATCGTCGCCCTCCGGCCCATCGCGCCGACGCTTCCGTGGCCGCTGCCCGACAGCGTCCGCGCCATCGATCCGACGATGCCGCTGGGCAGCCAGTGGGCGAGCTTCGACCCGATCACGGGCAACCCCAAGACCATCACAAACGTCCTCTACAACTTCGGCTGGGAGTACGTGTGGCACTGCCACATCCTCGGCCACGAAGAGAACGACATGATGCGGCCGATCGTGTTCCAGGTCGCACCGCCGGCGCCGTCCGGCCTCACCGCGACGCAGTCCACAGCGACGTCGGTCGCCCTCAACTGGACGGACAACTCGGTGAGCTCGACCGGCTTCGAGATCCAGAGGGCCGACGATGTCGGCTTCACGACCAACGTCACGCCGGCGCCGCCGGCTGCCGGGAGTCTGTCTACCGGCGTCTTGCCGAACGCAGCGGTCGTCTCCCCCAGGGTGCCGCCGGCCACGACGAAGACCGACAGCCCCGTCACCTCGGGCAAGACCTACTTCTACAGGGTTCGGGCGACCAGCGCCAACGGCATATCGGCGTGGTCCAACGTCGCCGCAAACGTCGTTGACAGCACACCGCCGACGGCATCGGCGGTGCTCACGCCGGCCATGCCCAACGGCCTGGCGGGCTGGTACACCAGCAATGTGACGGTCACCATCACGGCCGTCGACAACGTCGGCGGATCTGGCGTCGCCTCGATCACCTACTGGACCACCGGTGCTCAGGTCGGCGGCCCGACCACGGTGAACGCCGCCTTGGCCAACGTACTCATCTCGACCAACGGACCGGGAACGGTGGTCCACTTCTACGCCACCGACATGGCCGGCAACCAGAGCACGCCGACCAACGTCGCGCCGCCGACGGCTACGTCGCCGTTCGCGGCCATCAACCTCGACAAGGTGGCCCCGACCGCAACGATCACGCCGAACGTGGCCGCCAATGGGGCGGGCTGGAACAACACGGACGTGACGCTCACCCTGAACGCCGCTGACAACGTCAACGGCTCGGGTGTGGCCTCGATCACCTACAGCGCCGTCGGCGCCCAGACGATCGCCCAGGCGACGGTGCCGGTCGGCTCCCTGCCGGCGACGGCTCCCGTCATCAACACCGAGGGCACGACGACGGTGACGTGTACCGCAGCCGACGTGGCCGGCAACGTGAGCGCGACCCAGACGTATGTGGTCAAGCTCGACAAGACGAAGCCGGCCGCCGTGACGCTCACGCCGACGTCGGCCAAGCCGATCGTCGCCGGCTGGTACAGCGCCGACGTGACGGTGGCGGCGGCGAGCACCGACGCGCTCTCCGGCGTCGCCTCGATCACCACCTCCACCACAGGCGCCCAGACCGCCGGACCCACGACGGTGAACGGCGCCTCGGCCAGCGTGCTCGTCAACACCAGCGGCACCACGACGGTGACCGGCTACGCGACTGACGTCGCCGGGAACCAGAGCGCTGCGCCGAACACGTCGCTGGCGATCAGCCTCGACAAGGCGGCGCCGACGGTCACAGCCTCGGCCTTGCCGGCGGCAAACATGCTGGGCTGGAACAACACCAACGTGACGGTCACGTTCACGGCAGCCACGACGGGGCTGTCCCCGGTAGCGTCCGTCACCTACGCGGTCAACGGCGGCGTTCCGGTCGTGACGGCCGGCAGCACCGCCCAGGTGACCCTCACGCTCGAAGGCGTGAGCAACGTCAGCTACTACGCGACCAGCACCGCGGGAGTGTCCGGCGCTCCACAGACGCTTACGGTGCGCATCGACAAGACGGCGCCCGTGATCACCTACACGCGCACGCCGTACACCTACACCACCTGGAACAACGGCCCGGTGACCGTGGCCTTCACGTTCAGCGACGCCACCTCGGGTGTGTTCTCCACCTCCCCGGCCAGCGTCACGCTGAGCGGCAACGGGGCGAACCAGAGCATGACGGGTTCCGCGACCGACATGGCCGGCAACGTGGCCACGACGGTCGTCACCGGCATCAACATCGACACGACGCCTCCAGGCCTGACGCTCGCCCGCAACCCCACGTCGGCCACACGCGCCAACTCCAACGTGTCGGTGCGGATCTACGGCACGGTGTCGGACCAGGCCGGGCTGTCCGGATTCGACAGGACCTGGAGCCGGTGCTCGATCACCGGCAGCTCCACCGGGCTCCTGCGCAACGTCAACAACTTCACCATCCAGAGCAACGGCAACTACTCGTTCAACACCAGCATCCCGCGCAACACGCGGCAGACGTTCACCATCAGCGTGACGGTGCGTGACAACGCCAACAACCAGACCACCAGGTCGACCACGGTCGTGATCAGGTAAGCGGTTGACCTGACCGGGCGAGAGCCCGGGAAGACGCAGACCCGAAGGGGCCGGGCCGCACGCGCGGCCCGGCCCCTTCCTCGTGCGGCTCGTTGCCCACTCGCGACCCAAGCTCCTTTTCGCGTATTTCGGCGCACTAAAAGACAACAAACGGCAAAGTGCCGTTAACCTTTGTTGTGCCTGTGGTATTTTGGCTAGCAATTGCTGACGGGGACGACACTCGCCGACGGCAGCTCAGCCGGCTTGAATGGTTCTGAGCGGACGGCGGCACACAATCCCCGCCACCGCCACAGGTACTGCAGGCGGCTGTCACGCCCACACCAAGGTCGCAAAGGCCGGTCGCATCCGGCTCGGGGCTCTCGAAAGGAGCGCACATGGCACGACGCCCGTTGTTCCTCACGATCGGACTCATCCTGATCGTCGTCTTCGCCTTCGGAGCGTTCGGCGTCAGCCGGGCGCGTTCGGCAGCGGTCACCCACGAGCACATGAGCGCCCCACACACCAAGAGCGGCATGACCGCGATGGACATGATGTCGAGCGCGAGCCACCGGGTCGGCAACCGCGTCTTCCACGGACACGTGACACCGGCACAGCGCCGGGCAGCCGCGGCGCGCCTGGCAGCCAAGATGAAGGGCCACAAGGCCGCGGCGCCGGTCATGAACCCGCTGGGCGTGCCGGACTACTGGGGCACGACGCCCAACTACGCCAACAGCCCGACGACCATCCACAAGTTCGTGGACTCGCTCCCGGGCCTCGGCGCGGCCGCCAAGAACGACCTCGGGCAGTTCATCCCCGTGGCCGTGCCCGACACGACGACGTTCCCGGGCTCCGACTACTACGTGATCGCCGTCCGTCAGTACAAGATGAAGATGCACAGGGACATCGCGCCGACCACCCTGCGGGGCTACGTGCAGCTCAACAACGGCACCGACCCCAAGACCGGTCTCAACACGGTCGCACCGGCGCCGATCCAGTACCTCGGCCCGCTGATCTCGGCCCAGAAGGACCGGCCGGTGCGCGTGAAGTTCGTGAACCAGCTGCCGACGGGGACCGGCGGCAACCTCTTCCTCCCGGTCGACAGCACGATGATGGGCGACAACACCGGTCCGCTCGGCGGGACGGAGTACTACACGCAGAACCGCGCGGTGATCCATCTGCACGGTGGCGCCACGCCGTGGATCAGCGACGGGACGCCCAACCAGTGGATCACGCCGGCCGGCGAGCAGACCTCCTACAAGTCCGGCGTGAGCACGACCAACGTGCCCGACATGTGGTTCGACGCCAGCGGCAACGTCGTGCCCGCGGGCACGCCCGGCGCCACCAACGACCCCGGGCCGGGCGCCTCGACGTACTTCTACACCAACCAGCAGAGCGCGCGGCTGATGTTCTACCACGACCACACGCTCGGCATGACCCGCCTCAACGTCTACGCCGGCGAGGCTGCCGGCTACCTCTTGTCCGACCCGATCGAACAGGAGCTGATCAACGGCAACACCAAGACCCCCGTGGCGCAGCGTGCCCTCAAGCAGACGGTGAAGGCGGGCACGATCCCGGCCACGCAGATCCCGCTGATCATCCAGGACAAGACCTTCGTGCCGTCCAAGAAGAAGCTCGCTGCCGAAGATCCCACGTGGGCCTGGCTCGGCCGCGACAACCTCTGGTTCCCGCACGTGTACATGACCAACCAGGACCCGTACGACGAATCCGGCGCCAACGCGATGGGTCGCTGGGACTACGGTCCCTGGTTCTGGCCACCGCTCACGAAGACGGCCGGCCTCGTACACGGCGAAGTCGTCAATCCCTACTACGACCCCACGAACAAGCCGTGGGAGCCTGCCGTCATCCCGGGCACGCCCAACCCGTCACTGGTGCCTGAGGCCTTCATGGACACGATGCTCGTCAACGGCACGCCGTACCCGTACCTCAAAGTGGGCCGTCAGGCATACCGCTTCCGCATCCTCAACGCCTCCAACGACCGCACGCTCAACCTGCAGATCTACTACGCCAAGTCCAACAAGATGGCGAAGGCCAAGAAGGGCGTTCCGGTGCTGCAGACCAACTCCGGCGAGGTGCCGATGGTTGCGGCGGTCGCCCATCCCACAGACAAGTCCTGGCCTTCCACGTGGCCGACCGACGGACGTGAAGGCGGCGTGCCGGACCCCAAAGCACGCGGCCCCAAGTTCATCCAGGTCGGCACCGAGGGCGGCTTTTTGCCGGCCCCGGTCAGGCTGCCGAACCAACCGATCGGCTACAACTACAACCGCCGCGACATAGTGGTGCTCAACACCGCCAGCAAGACCCTCATGCTGGGCCCCGCGGAGCGCGCCGACGTGATCGTCGATTTCTCGCAGGTGCCCAAGGGCTCCAAGCTGATCCTCTACAACGACGCCCCGGCTCCCGTTCCGGCGTTCGACCCCCGGTACGACTACTACACCGGTGATCCGAACCAGGTCTCTTCAGGCGGCGCGCCGACCACCAAGGCCGGCTACGGCCCCAACACGCGGACCATCATGCAGTTCCAGGTGGTCGGCAACAGCAAGTCGAAGCAGTTTGACTTCAACGCGCTCAAGAAGGCCCTGCCGGCAGCGTTCTGGGCCGACCAGCCCGCGCCGATCGTGCCGGAGAAGGCCTACGGTGCCGCAGTCAATACCTACTCACGCATCCAGGACAATCAGCTCAGCTTCTTCCCCAGCGCGATGCCGCTCTCGGGCATCACCGTGACGACCGGCGGAGCCGGCTACACTGCCGCCCCGACGGTGACCATCGCCGGCGGCGGCGGGACCGGCGCAACGGCGACGGCCACGGTGGACGCGACGGGTGCGGTCGCCACGATCGCCCTCACCAGCCCGGGCGCCAACTACACCTCCGCCCCGCAGGTCACGATCGCGGGCGGCGGCGGGACGGGCGCTACGGCCACCGCCCAGGGCCTCGTCATCCCGATGCAGCCCAAGGCGATCCAGGAGCTCTTCGAGCTGGACTACGGGCGCATGAACGCTACGCTCGGCGTCGAGCTACCGTTCACCAACTTCAACACCCAGACCACCATCCCGCTCGGCTATCTGGATCCGCTCACCGAGAGCATCACCAACTCCAACCCGGCAACGCCCATCGGATCCCTGGGCGACGGCACGCAGATCTGGAAGATCACGCACAACGGCGTCGACACCCACGCCATCCACTTCCACCTCTTCAACGTCCAGCTGATCAACCGCGTGGGCTGGGACGGCGCCATCAGGCCGCCAGACCCCAACGAGCTCGGCTGGAAGGAGACCGTGCGGATGAACCCGCTGGAGGACGCGATCGTCGCCCTGCGGCCCATCGCGCCGACGCTGCCGTTCAAGATCGGCGACAGCTGGCGGCCTCTCAATCCGACCATGCCGATCGGGGCTCCGCTGACTCTCATCGACCCCACCAACGGCAACACGGAGACCGTCCCCAACGCCCTCGCGGACTTCGGCTGGGAGTACGTGTGGCACTGCCACCTGCTCGGCCACGAAGAGAACGACATGATGCGGCCGATCGAGTTCAACGTGTCACCGGCCGCGCCGAGTGCCGTGACCACCAGCGGAGGGAGTGGCGCGCCCATCACCGTCACGTGGACGGACAACGCGACCAACCCCGCTGCAACCATGTACACGGTCGAGCGGGCGACCGACGCGGCGTTCACCCAGAACGTCGTCGACACGCCGCTCAACGTCCCGACCGCGACGTCGTTCGCCGACACGACCGTCGTGAGCGGCACGACGTACTTCTACAGGGTGCGGGCGGAGAACAGCGCAAGCTACTCGGTCTGGGTGCCCGCGATCGTCTTCTGAGGCACAGACCGACTCCAGAAGGGCCGGGCCGCACTCGCGGCCCGGCCCTTCTCTCGTGATGCGTGATGCCGGTGCCGGCCGCGACCGCAGGCGCCCGGCGGCCGCGGCGGGCCGGCCCGTCAGCCCACCCAGCCGAGATCGTTCCAGTAGGCGCGCACGGTGCGCGAGCGGCCGCGCGCCTCGAGGACGAGCGTGTCCGGGAGCCGGCGCCCGCCCGAATCGATGAAGAGGTCGAAGCCGTCCGCCTCGATGCGGCGGAAGTCCCGCCCCGCCGGGCCGGGCGGCTCGGTGCTCGTCTCGAGCAGCGTGATCCGGCCGCAGCAACGGCCGTGAAGCTTCGTCCACACGAATAGCCGGCCGCCGCGCTGCGCCACCAGCGACCGCACCTCGTCCGACACCTCAAGCTTCATGCGCGAGACTCCCCATCCGGGTGAGCTCGTTGTTCCAGGAAGCACGCCGGCGCTGAGCAGCGGCCGGCGTGCGGACCATCGGGCGCTCAGCGGCCGCCGGCGTGCGCATCATCGGCCGCCGCCGCCGGCCGCCGACTCGAGCGCACGTCGCACGGCACGCGCGAGCGCCTCCGGCGGCTGGGCGCCGCTCACGGCGAAGCGCCCGTCGATGACGAACGTCGGCACGGCGTGGATGCCGGACTCCTGCGCGCGCCGCTCCTCGGCGCGCACCTCTGCGACCAGTCCGTCGCCGGCCAGCACCTCGAGAGCGCGCGCGGCCGGGAGGCCGGCCGCCTCGGCCACGTCGGCCAGCACCTCACGGTCGCCTACGTCGCGGCCCTCGGCCCAGTAGGCGCGGAACAGCCCGTCGGCCAGCGCCTGCTGCACGCTCGGCCCGAACTCGAGCGCCGCCGTCAGGAGGCGGTGGGCGGCGAACGTGTTGGGCCTCATCGCCTGTGCGCCCATGTCGCGCAGCGGCAGCCCTTCGGCGGCCGCCACCGACGCGAGGCGCGCGTGGATCTCCGCGACCGTCGCCGCGTCGTACTTGGCCTCGAGGTACGCGACCGCGTCGACCCCCTCGGCCGGGATGGTGGGATCGAGCTCGAAGGCGCCGTAGCGCCACTCCACCTCGGCGGCAGCGTCTCCCAGCTCCGCCAGTGCTCCTCGCCAGCGCTCCACGCCGACATAGCACCATGGTCAGACGATGTCGGACCAGATCACGACGTCGATCACGGCAACCTCCTCTCCGTAGAACGGACTGTCCGCGCGGACCGTCCGCCCGGACTGACTCGTCGCTCACCAGCATGCCCGCGCGAGCCGGCGGTCACGCTCCCCGGCATCCCGGCTGCTGGTGACGAGCGCGGGCTTTTGCTACGGTCCGCAAACATTCGACGCACGCAGGAGCGCGCCCATGATCGAAGCACCACCCTACCTCCGCGAGTTGCTGGACCTCGCCACGAGCCTCGCGCTCGCCGCCGGACAGGTCCACGAGGACGGGCGCCGCGGCGTGCTGCACGTCGAGACCAAGTCGACCCCCACCGACCCCGTCAGCCAGGTCGACCGCGAGGCCGAGCGGCTGATCGTGGAGGGCATCCTGGCCGCGCGGCCGGACGACGGCCTGCTCGGCGAGGAGGGCGCCTCGCGCGAGGGCACGAGCGGGGTCCGCTGGGTGATCGACCCGCTCGACGGCACGACCAACTACATCTACGGCTACCCAGCCTACGCAGCGTCGATCGCGGTCGAAGTGGATGGAAAGCCAGAGGTGGGCGTGGTCTACGACTCGAGCGCCGGCCGCCTCTACCGGGCGGTCCGCCGATGCGGCGCGATGTGCGACGACGAGCCGTTGCGGGCGCGCGAGCAGACCGACCTGTCGCGCGCCCTCGTGGCCACCGGCTTCTCCTACGCGGCCGCGCAGCGCGAGCGCCAGGGCGCGGCCGCCGCCCGCGTCCTCGGCCGCGTGCGCGACATCCGGCGCGGCGGCACGGCGGCGCTCGACCTGTGCCACGTCGCCGCCGGCCACGTCGACGCCTACTGGGAGCTCGACCTCTCGCCGTGGGACTCGGCGGCCGGCGCCGTGATCGCGCGCGAGGCCGGCGCGGCGGTGGAGTTCCCGGCGGCGGCGCACGGGAGCGGGCCCGCCGTGGTCGCCGCGCATCCCGCGCTCATGCCGGCGTTCCTCAGCTTGCTGCGCGAGGCCGGCGCGCTGGCGTAGCAGACCCGCGCCGCCGCCAGCAGTGCGCCGGCGTGCCCGGCTACGGCGCCTCGCCGGCGGAGAGGACGGAGACGTCGGAGCGCGGAGACTTCAGAGAAGCCCCAGGAGCTCCTCTGGGTGATCGACCACGACGCTCGCACCCGCCTCGACCAGCTCGCCTCGCGTGCGGAACCCCCACGACACGCCGACCGGCGTCATCCCGGCGGCCAGTGCGGTGCGCATGTCGGTCGGCGAGTCGCCGACATAGACCATCCGGCCTGGCTCCAGCCCGAGGCTCGCGGCGGCGCGCAGCGCCCCCGCCGGATCGGGCTTGAGCGGCACGTCCGGCCGCGCGCCGGCGACCGCGCCGAAGGCGCCGTCCGCGAACAGCGCCGCCACGATCAGGCGTGTGGGCTCGTCGGCCTTGTTGCTGAGCACCGCCAGCTTCAGCCCACGTACTCGGAGGGCGACCAGCAGCTCCGGCACGCCCGCATACAGGTGAGTCTTGACCAGATTGTGGGCGCTGTAGTCGGCCATCATGAACGCGAAGCACCTGTCGACCGTCGGCTCGTCGCGCCGGTCCGCGGGGAGCGCGGCGCCCACGAGCTGGTGGATCCCGTGCCCGATCATGCGCTGGTAGTCGGCGTAGCCGTGCTCCGGCAGCCCCTCGCCGCGCAGGACCCGGTTCATCGCGTCGGCCAGGTCCTCCAGCGTGTCGGCGAGCGTGCCGTCGAGGTCGAACAAGACACCGTCGAATCTCATGCGACCCACCTCCATCCTGCCGTCATGCGCTGGCGACCCTGCGGAGCGCCTCGCCCGGCCGGGATCAGAATCGCAGGGGGACGCCGGTGCTGGTCGCCTCGCCGCCACCGGGGAGAGGCGCGCCGGACTCGTCGAAGATCTCATAGAGGATCGTGGACGTGAACCGCGCGCCATCGGCCGACACGACGATCGTCTCCGTGAAGACACCGCGACCGGCGACCTGCCAGCCGCCGCCGCCGGTGAGGTCTTCAAGAGCCGCGGGCGGGCTCGTGGGGTAGAACTCGTACTTGGCCTCGAACCGATCGGGGCCGGTCCTCCGCCAGATGCCGTAGGCGGGAGGCACGGGAGGAGCGGCATCGTAGTTCGAGGACTCCGTCATCGTGCCGCCGGCATTGAAGACGTACATGAACTCGAGATCGTCGACGGCGGCGAACTCCCCGCTGCTGAAGCTGAGCCTGGCACGCCACTGGCCCACGAGATCGAGCACGCCTGCTCCGGCGCCGCTCTCCGACGAAGATGGGTTCTCGGCCATTCCCGCTCCTTTCGCACTTCGCGGCGCTCGATGCGGCGCGCCGCCGGGGTCACTCGCTCCATGAAGAGCGCCTACGCTATCATGAGCCCAGGCGGCCTCGCGGGCCTGCGTGAGGTCACCCCTTCACGGCGGCCCGCGACCGCGACCTCGCGGCGATGGAGAAGGAGCGGCGAGTGGACTTCTACCAAGGCAGGATCCTGCGCGTCGATCTGAGCGAGTCGACCACCGCGGTGGAACCCCTGCGCATGGATTGGGCCGAGCTCTACGTGGGCGGCAAGGGGCTGCTCTTCCGCTACCTGCTCGACGAGGTCGCTCCGGGACTCGACCCGTGGTCACCGGACAACCCGCTCATGTTCTTCACGGGGCCCTTCGCCGGCACGGGCGTCTCGACCTGTTCCCGCCTCGTCGTCGGCTGCAAGAGCCCGCAGACGGGCACGATCCTCGACTCCTACGTGGGCGGCTCGATCGGACCGGAGATCAAGTTCGCCGGCTACGATGCGATCATCCTGACCGGGCAGGCTGCCGAGCCCACCCTGGTCTGGGTCAAGGACGATGTGGTCGAGCTCCGCTCGGCCGCGCCCTACATGGGCATGAAGATCGGCGAGCTCGAGAGCGCCCTGCGCCGCGATCTCGACCCGCGCATGCAGGCGCTCTCCAACGGCCCCGCGGGGGAGAATCTCCTGCCTTGGGCGTGCCTCTCGACGGACCAGGCGCACAAGGCCGGTCGCGGCGGAGCCGGCGCCCTCATGGGTGCCAAGAACGTGAAGGCGGTCGCCGTGCGCGGCACCGGTGCGGTGACGGTCGGCGACGCCAGGGCCTTCCTCGCCGACATGTACCGCATCCAGGGTGAGTACCTCCTCACGCCGGCGAACATGTGGGCCCACGAGGAGGGCACGCTGGCCCTCGTCGACATGGTCGACGTCGCCGGCGCGATGCCCACGCGCAACTGGTCGCAAGGGCAGTTCGACGGCATCGACCAGATCAACTCGGCGGCCTTCCAGAAGGTGCGCCTCAAGAAGCGGGCGTGCACGCAGTGCGCGATCGGCTGCCGCAACTTCCACGTCATCGGCGATGCTCACGGCGAGGGGCCGGAGTTCGAGACCGTGGCGCTCTGCGGAGCCAACTGCGGCGTGGGCGACACGGAGGCGCTGTTCCGCTTCAACCTGGCCTGCGACGACCTCGGCATGGACACCATCTCCACCGGAGCCGTGGTCGGTCTGGCGATCGACATGACGGAGAAGGGCATCGCCGACTTCGGCCTTCGCGACGGCGACCACGCTGCGTACATCGCCGCCCCCGAGCTGATCGCGCGCCGCCAGGGGATCGGCGCCGAACTGGCGCTCGGCGCCCGCGCTCTGGCGGCCCAGTACGGCGTGCCCGAGCTGGCGATGGAGGTCAAGAACCTCGAACTGCCCGGGTACGACCCGCGCGGGACGTTCGGCATGAGCATCGCCTACTCGACCGCCGATCGTGGCGGCTGCCACCAGCGCTCCTACGTGCAGGCGGACGAGATCCTCGGCGGCGATCTGCCGCCGGACACCATGGCCGGCAAAGCCGCGGTCAACATCCACTGGCAGAACTTCACGTCGGTGAAGTACTCCGGCATCTGGTGCGAGTTCTGGGCGCTGGAGCTCGAAGAGATGCGCCAGCTGCTGCGCCACGTCTACCGACGAGACCTGAGCGACAACGAGCTCATGCGCGTCGGCGAAAGAGCCTGGAACCTGGCGCGGCTCTTCAACGTCCGCGAGAGCGTGGAGCCCGACGACCTGCCGCGCAAGCTCTATGCCGAAGACGGCGCTTTCGCCGCCGGGCCGTCGGCGGGCAGGGCGATCGGGGAGGCACGGTTCCGCGCAGCGCTCCTCGAGTACTACGATTTGCGCGGGTGGGACGCGGCGGGCGTACCGAGCGAGCGCAAGCTCGACGAGCTCGGGATCGACTGGCGACCGGAGGCCTGAGTGGCGACGGTCCTCGTCAAGCTGTCGGCCGCTCTGGTCTATCCGTCTGGCCAGACAGACCTCGAAGGCCAGGGGTCCACGGTCGGCGAGGTCCTCGAGGGCTGCTGCGCCGCCCGCCCCGCGCTGGCGGGACGAGTACTGGGAGATGACGGCCGGCAGCTCGTCGGCGTGTTCCTGAACGGGCGCAGCATCCGGCAACTCAAAGGCCTGCAGACGCCGGTCGCGGACGGCGACGAGCTGCGCCTGACGCCGCCGATCGCCGGCGGCTAGCTAGCCGCGGAGCCCGCGGGGCGCCGGGACGGCGCGGCCCTGCCTCCGCTCACTCGCCGAGCGCGTCGAAGACGAGGCCGGCGAGACGCTCCGGCGCGCCCGCATCCCTGAGCGCGACCACCCGGCACGCCCACGGCACGATCGACTCCTTCCAGCCGATCGAACGCCGCGGTCGCGCAGCGCGGCGGCGGCGCGCCGATGAACCGAGCGTTCCGGAGCTCCACACCCTCCTCGCCTTGGCCCGGGCGCAGACATGTTTACGAAAACGATAGTGCGTGGTAGTCGCTGCACAGGGGGCAAGGCACAAGGTCTGGCGGCGACTCTCGGCGGGCGTTCATCCGCGCCGGCGAGTCGTTGCGAACACGCACGTACGGCGCGGTCGCGACGACGAGTCGCGGGCAGCGCGCGCGGGCGTGTCGGGCCAAACCACAGGGAGGAACCAAGTGAGCGCCAGAGTCACCCACGTGATGCGAGGCATGTCGCTCGCAAAGGTCAGCGTCCTGGTCTTCGTTACCTTGGCGCTGCTGACCACGGTCTTCATGTTGAAAATGACCCAGGGGCAGGCCGCGCCGGGCTCAGCGACCGACCAGACGGCGGTTCCGCACTACTTCGGCCCCTACTCGAACTGGGCCCTGAGCCAGCTGACCCTGCCGGACGCGACCGTGACCATCAATGGCGACGGCGTCGGCGCGACCGCGACAGCGACGGTCGGCGCCAACGGCAAGATCACCGGCATCGACGTCACCGACCCCGGCAGCGGCTACACGGCGGCTGCAACGACGGTGAGCATCACCGGCGCCGGGACCAGCGCGACCGCGACCGCGGACGTCACGACGATCGGCGGCGCCGTCAACAACGTCGACGTGCCCGCTGGCCAGGGCGGCGTCGGCTACGTTCAGCCGGTCGTCACCTTCACTGGCGGCGGCGCCACCAAGCAGGCCACCGGCACCGCCTACGGCTCCGTCGACACGGTCACCCTGACCAGCCCCGGCACCAGCGGCTACCAGTTCCCCACGGTCGACTTCGACATGCCGGACGACCCCAACGGCACGATCGCCACGGGCCACCTCACGACCGACGGCGCGGGCGGGCTCACCGGCGTCGTGATCGACGACCCGGGCTCGGGCTACGCCTCGGCCCCCAGCGTCGTCATCCGCGACGGCACCATCCTCGACCCGATCAACACCGGCGGGTCTGGAGCCACGGCGAAGGCCACGATCGGCGTCGACACCGTCGCCGTCGACAACGTGGGCGCGGGCTACACGAGCGTCCCCACCGTGACGATCACCGACTCCAAGGGCACGCCGACGACGAGCGCGGTGGCGCGCGCGACCATCGCCGGCGGCGTCATCTCCAAGATCACGGTGGATACGGGCAATGCCGGCTCTGGCTACATCACCCCCGGCGGCATCAGGAAGTTCCAGGACGACCTGCCGATGCTCTGCGATCCATCCGTTGCGGGCAGCTGCCCGGCCTGGACCACCGATCCGGCCACCGGCGCCCAGATCATCCCCAAGTACATCCCGCTGGCCGTGCCCGAAGTGAAGACCTACCACGAGCCGGACGGCCAGACGATCACGTCCGACGTCTACCAGATCGCCGTCGTGCAGTACCGCACCAACTTCAGTTCCTCGCTGGGCCAGACGCTGGCCCGCGGCTACGTCCAGCTCGAGACGCCGGCGAACGCGAGCATCAGCCAGCACTACCCGCTGACCAACGCGAACCTCGATCCCGCGCTGCCTGACGACCCGATCCTCGACAGCCAGGGAAACCAGGTCTACGCCGTGACCCCGCCGCAGTGGCTCGGGCCGTTCATGGTGGCGCAGAAGAACGTGCCGGTGCGCGTCGCCCTCCACAACCTGCTGCCGACCGGCGGGGCGGGCAACCTCTTCCTGCCGACCGACACCACGATGATGGGTTCGGGCATGGGCCCGATGGCCGGCATGATGGACCCGGTCGACCAGGGCACCGTGCTCGACGACGTACGCAACCCGGTGTGCACGGACACGCCGCAGGATCCGTCCTGCTTCCAGCAGAACCGCGCCGTGCTGCACCTCCACGGCGGCCTCACGCCGTGGATCTCGGACGGCACGCCGCACCAGTGGATCACCCCGGCCAACGACAGCACGTCGTGGCCCAAGGGCCAGGACGCCCAGAACGTGCCGGACATGTGGTTCGACGCGAGCGGCAGCGAGGTCATGTCGGCCGACGGGAAGGCCCCGACGGACACCACCAACGACCCGGGCGCCGGCGTCGCCACCTACTACTACACCAACCAGCAGAGCGCGCGCGTCCTGTGGATCCACGACCACTCGTGGGGCATCACCCGGCTCAACGTGCTCGCCGGCGAGGCGCTCGGCTACGTGATCCAGGACGGCACCGAGAAGAAACTCGTCGACAGCGGCGCCATTCCCGGCCCCGCCGACACCATCCCTCTCGTCGTCCAGGATCGCACCTTCGTGCCGAAAAGCACGCAGATGTACGACGTGGACATCAACGGCAAGCAGCCCGGGGACGTGGGCTACGACGCCACCAAGATCGCCAGCTACGGCCAGGACCCGACGTGGAACGCCAAGCTCTGGGGCGGCGAAGGCAGCTTCTGGTACCACCACGTGTACATGCCGGCGCAGAACCCAGGCGACCCCAGTGGCCAGAGCGCCTACGGCCGCTGGATGTACGGCCCGTGGTTCTGGCCGCCCGCCTCCGACATGAAGTACGGTCCGATCGCCAACCCGCGCTACGACCCGGCCTGCGACCTCAACGATACGACGACCTGGACGTACAAGGTCTCCCCGTACTGCGAGCCCGAGCTGATCCCCGGCACGCCCAACGTCTCCGTCGGCATGGAGCAGTACAACGACACGCCGATGGTGAACGGCGTCGCCTATCCGACCGTGACCCTGCAGCCGAAGTCGTACCGGCTGCGCCTGCTCAACGCGGCCAACGACCGCTTCTTCAACTTCCAGTGGTACGTGGCCGAAGCGGGCACCGCGAGCACCGCCCTGAACGTCAACGGTGCCCCGATCGGCGGCACCGAGGTCACGCTCGACCCGACGCTGCTGGCGCAGGCCCAGACCGACCCGATCGTCTACCCGACCCCGGTCATCGACGCAACGACCGCCGGCCCCGACTGGATCCAGATCGGCAGCGAGGGCGGCTTCCTGCCGGCCCCGACCGTCGTCCCCGGCCAGCAGCCGATGACCTTCATCACCGATCCGAGCCGCTTCGACTTCGGCAACGGCGACAAGCACGCGCTGCTGCTCGCGCCGGCCGAACGCGCCGACGTGATCGTCGACTTCTCGCAGTACGCCGGTCAGACGCTCATCCTCTACAACGACGCGGTGGCGCCCTTCCCGGCCCGCGCGCCGTACTACGACTACTACACCGGCGCACCGGACATGAGCCCGATGGGCGCGCCGACCATCCTGCCCGGGTTCGGCCCCAACTCCCGCACCGTCATGCAGGTGAAGATCGCCGCTGCGACCCCGGCCACCGCGTTCGACCTGAGCAAGCTGCGCAACGCCTTCAGCCACAAGGCGAACGGCAGCGGCGTCTTCGAGTCGGGCCAGGCTCCGATCGTCGTCGCCCAGGCCGCGTACAACAGCGCCTACGGCACGAGCTTCAGCCCGACCGGCGATTGCAACGCCGCCGGCAGCACGCTCCAGGTCTGCGACGGCCTCGTCCGCGTGGACAACACCACGCTGTTCGGCTTCAACACGCTGAAGCACCCCAAGACCAAGACGGTCATAGCGATGCATTCCAAGGCGATGCACGATGAGATGAACTCGACCGTCTACGACGACTTCGGGCGCATGCAGGCGACCATGGGCGTCGAGGTCCAGCCGCCGACGCCGATGAACCAGAACGTCGTCCTCTACCCGTTCGTGAACCCGGGCACCGAGTTCATCGACGGGACCAGCCTGCCGACGTCGAAGGTCTCCTACGACGTCAACGGCGATCCGGTGGGCGACATCCAGATGTCGCCGATGTCCGACGCGGGCGACGGCACGCAGATCTGGCGCATCACGCACAACGGCGTCGACACGCACCCGATCCACTTCCACCTGTTCGACGTCCAGGTCGTCAACCGCGTCACCTGGGACAACATCGTCATCCCGGCCGATCCCAACGAGCTGGGCTGGAAAGAGACGGTGCGCATGAGCCCGCTGGAGGACACGATCGTCGCCTTGCGGCCGCTCGTTCCCCCGGTGCCGTTCGAGTTGCCCAACGCGATCCGCTACCAGAACCCGATGATGCCCGAGGGCTCGCAGGCGATGTTCAGCAACATCGACATCAACGGCATCCCGACCAACCCCGTCGTCAACAAGCTCGTGAACTTCGCCGACCAGTACATGTGGCACTGCCACATCCTGTCTCACGAAGAGATGGACATGATGCGGCCACTCTCCCTGGTAATGCCGCCCAACAAAGCGGATGGGCTGGGCTTCGCATTGGACATGAGCCACGTGGTGCTCACCTGGAACGACAACTCGATCAACGAGACCTCGTTCCTGGTCGAGCGCACGACGAACGGCACCACCTGGCAGATCGCCGGCACCGTCGATTCTCCGCTCGCCCTGGACAACACCCACGGGACGCGGACGTTCACCGACCCGGCCGTCTACAACCCGAGGCTCGTCTACCAGTACCGGGTCTCCGCCCAGAACACCGCCGGCTACGGCGCCGAGTTCCCGACCATGACGGCCCAGTCGGTCTCGGACGTCCTGCAAACGGGCACGCCGCCGCTGGCCCCGACGGTCTTGGCGGCCACGCCGCAGACGGGTCCGCAGGTCGCGCTCAGCTTTACCGACAACGCGACGGACGAAGCCGGCTTCACGCTGCAGCGCTCCGACAACGGCGGCACGTGGGCGACGCTCGCGTCGCTGCCCGCCGACACGGCCGCGGACCCGACGAAGACCGGCACCGTGACCTACACCGACGCCACCGTCGCGGTCGGCACCAGCTACGACTACCGCGTGCGCTCCGACCGGGGCGCCGCGAGCTCGACCTGGTCGAACACCGCCGGGGCCGTCATCCCGGCGGTCCCGAACGCACCGACCGGCCTTGCGGTCGCGCTGCAGAACGGGCCTCAGGGCGCTCTGTCCTGGACCGACGTGGCGACCAACGAGGACAGCTACGTCGTCGAGCGGGCCGTCTCCGGCTCGCCCGCCTTCGCGCTGGTCGCGGTCCTGCCCGCCAACGCGACCACGTGGAACGACTTCGCCGTCCTCGCCGGGGTCGCCTACGACTACCGCGTCGCCGCGGTCAACCTGATCAGCGGGAAGTCGCTGTACTCCAACACGGCCACGCTGAGCGTCCCGGGATCCCCGTGGGCGCCGACGTCGCTGGCCGCGGTCATCCAGGCCGGTCCCAAGGTGAGCGTGACGTGGGCGGACAACGCCAGCAACGAGACCGGCTTCACCGTCCAGCGTTCCGACAGTGGCGGCGCGTACACCACGGTCGCCACGCTGCCGGCGAACACCGCGAGCTTCACCGACATCAGGGTCTTCGTCGGCGGCAGCTACGCCTACCAGGTCTGCGCCTTCAACCAGACCGGCGCATCTCCGTGGGCTGGACCGGCCACCGTCGGCCTGTTCCTGCCGGCCGCCCCGAGCGGGCTGGCCGCCACGGTCTCGCGCACGGCCGCCGGTCCGGACACGGTCACGCTCAACTGGGTCGACAACGCCAGCAACGAGACCGGGTTCACCATCCAGCGCGCCACGAACGCGGCGTTCACGGCCAACCTGATCACCTACTCGGTCGCCGCCAACGTGACCACCTACAGCAACGCGGTGGCGCACGGCCAGACCTACTACTACCGCGTGCGCGCGGCGAACGTCCTGGGCGCTTCGGGGTGGTCGAACACGGCGACCGTCACGACGGTCCCGATGACCCCGGGCGGCTTCCGCAGCACGAAGCAGACGCGGACGGCGATCTCGCTGGCGTGGACGGATCTCAGCGCCAACGAGACCGGCTACCAGATCCAGATCCGGCGCGCCGGCGTGGCGACCTGGAGTAGCGCCGTCACCACCGCGCCGAACGCGACCAGCTACGTCGACACAGCGCTGGCGCGCAACACCACCTACATCTACAGGATCCGCGGCGCGAACGCCGTCGGCAAGTCTCCGTGGGCGCCGACGGTCAGAGTGAGTACGCTGCCGTAAGCCGCCAGCACACCCGCACGACGAAGGGGCCGGGCCGCTCGCGCGGCCCGGCCCCTTCGTCGTCGGTCAGTCGGCGGCGAGCGCCGCCAGGAAGGCGAGCACCTTGGTGGCGCGCACGAGAAGCACGGTCGGCCGCGCGAGCAGCCCGATCGCCAGGTAGAACATCGGCGCGAAGAAGACGGCCCCGAAGAGCGCCCCGGGGACGACCAGCGCGATGGAGTACCCGCTGGTCTGCACCTGTTCGCAGCCGTGGACGTCGTAGCACGGCGAGCCGTCCCCGCCGTAGTGCACGAGCGTGAGGTAGAGCGAGATCACGAGGCCGGCACAGGCGTCGGCGTCCTGGTGGAACCCGCGCGCATCCGAGCACGGCCCGGAAAGCGGCTCGGAGCAGGGCGCCGGGAGGGCGAGCTCGGAGCGCGGCTCCGCGACGGCGCGCCGGGCTCAGTCGCCGAGCACGTCGAAGACGAGGCCGGTGAGCAGCTTCGGGTAGAAGAACGTCGACTTCTGCGGCATCGTCTCGCCGTTGTCGGCGACCGCGCGGACCTCCTCCACTCCGGTCGCCGTGAGGAAGGCGCCGAATGCGTACTCGCCGGCCGCCAGCCTGCGCAGCGCCTCGCCGGGGCTCACGACGTAGTCGATGAGCCCCTCGCTGTGCGCGGGATCGATGCCGAGGCCGTCCCCGAGGATCAGGCGGTGGAGGATCGTCACCGAGAGGCGCGCCGCCTCCGGCGACATGCCCTCGCCGGCGAGACGCTCCAGCGCGCCCGCATCCGTGAGCGCGACCACGCAGCACGTCTTCTCGGCGGGGAAGTACAGAGCGAACGACCGGCCGGGATCGGCCGTGTCCTCGAGGCTGTCGACGAGGCCGTCGCAGGCACCGCCTTCCGTGCTCTCCCGCGACACCACCGTGAACGCCGGCTCCAGGCGCCCGAGCACCTCCGCCATCGGCGGCATCTCGATGCCCTTCACCATGCGGTGCGCCGGGAACACCATGAGGCCCGGGTCGCGCATGCTGCAGAGGTACACCATGAGGGTGTCGGCGCTGTGGTCACCGGCGGCGCGGCGCTCGTCCCGGTACGCCAGCGCCGTCTCGTAGCGGTGATGGCCGTCGGCGACGTAGAGCGACTGGCCGGCGAGCAGGGACGCGATGCGTGCGGCGCGCTCGCCGCGGACCGCCGCGACGCGGTGCACGTTGCCGTCGCCGTCGTGAGCGGCGCGCACGGCCGCCGGGTCCGGCTCGCCGCCGCCCATCCCGAGCTCGGCCGCGGCGGCGCCCAGCTCCGCCGTCACGGCGCCGTCGTCGTCCGGATAGAGCAGGAAGATCGTGCTGATATCGGCGTGCGTGGCGCGGTAGAGCCGCAGGCGGTCCACCTTGGGGCCGGCGTGCGTCTTCTCGTGCGGCAGCACGATCCGCTCGTCGAGCGCGGCCAGCGTGAGGCGCGCGACGAAGCCGCGCCGCGTGTGCGCCGCGCCGTCCGGCCCGCGATAGGTCTGGTCGACAAGGTAGACGGCGGGCTCCTCGTCGCGCACCAGCGCGCCGTCCTGCCGCCAGAGCGACAGCAGCGCCGCCGCACGGCTGTAAGCCTCGTCGGACGGCGCCTCCCCCGGTCCCACCGGGAGATCGACGTGCACGGCGTTCAGCGGGCTGCGCCGGCGCAGCTCGTCGGTCTGGTCGGCGTCGAGGACGTCGTAGGGGGGTGCCACGACAAGGTCGAGGTCGGTCCGTTCGTCGTAGCGCACTCCCCGGAAGGGTCTTACCTCTGCCATGCGTCGCTCCGTGTCCTTGGGGTCGGTCGCCGCGCCGCGCCCGCGCGCGCCGCGGGCGACCCGGCGGCGCGTGCCGGTCAGTATACCCAGAGAGCGCCGCCCGCCGCGCACACGCCTGAGCGGCCGCGCCGACGCCGGCGGTCTCGGACGCCGCGCGAGTGGGAAGATAGGTCGTGCGGAGCCTGCGCACCCGGCTCCGCCGTCCCGTGGGACGCCCAGCTACTCTGGATGGCGCCGATGAGCGTGATCACGACCACAGACATGTCCGACGGCGACGAGCCGCAGCCCCGCAAGCACGGGAAGCTGTGGCGACGCCTGCTGATCGGAGCAGCCGTCGCCGTCATCGTCATCGTGGTCGCCGTCATCGTGGCGCGTCTCTACGTCGACTGGCTCTGGTTCGGCGAGGTGGGGCTGCGCACGATCTTCTGGAAGCGCCTCGTGATCGGCGCAGTGACGGCGGTCGCGTTCGCGGCGGCGTTCTTCGCCGTGGTGTACGGCAACCTGCGCATCGCCAAACGGCTCGCCCCGCGGTACCGGCCGATCGAGGGCATCGACGTCATCGAGATGCGGCACGAATCGGCGGTGCTCTGGGTGGGGCGCCTCGGGCTGGTCGCCGCGCTGCTCGGCGCGCTGATCGCCGCCCGCTCCGCGGCCGGTGCCTGGATGGTCTTCGCGCGCGCCCTGGACGGCGTGCCCTTCGGCGTGCGCGACCCGATCTTCCACCACGACCTGTCCTTCTACGTCTTCCGGCTGCCGGCGTGGGAGTACGCCTACTGGTTCCTCTTCGCCTCCGTCCTCGTCGCCCTGATCGTCTCGATCGCCGCCCACTTCGCGGTCGGCGGCGTCGAGGCCAGGATGCGGGAGCCGCGGCGCGGGACGCCGGAGCAGTGGGCGCGCACGCCGCCGGCGGTGCGCGCCGCCGAGCACGTCTCACGCATCAAGGGCTTCCGCATCGAGGAGGGCGCCGCGATCCACATCTCGGCGCTCGCCGCGGCGCTGTTCGTCCTGGGCGGCCTCGGCTACCTCTTCGAGGCCTGGAACCTGCTCTACTCGAGCTCCGGCGTGGTGTTCGGCGCAGGCTACACCGACGTGCACCTGCGCCTCCCCCTCATCCGCGTGATGATGGTGCTTGCTTTCGTGCTGGCCGCCGCGCTCGTCTACAACGCGGCGCGCAAGCGCCACCCCGTGTGGCCGCCGGCGGCGTTCGGCATCTGGCTGGTCTCGCTGATCGTGCTGCTGGGCATCGTGCCGGCCGTGTACCAGGCGCTGCTCGTGAACCCCAACCAGTTGTCGAAGGAGAAGCCGTACATCGCCTTCAACATCGCCGCGACGCGCGCCGCCTACGACCTCACGGCGATCTCCAAGACACCCTACGCGCTCAAGGGCGACCTCTCGGCCGCCGCGCTCAAGGTCAACGCCGTCACCGTGCGCAACATCCGCCTCTGGGACCCGCAGGTGCTGCTGAGCAGCTACAGCCAGCTGCAGGAGTTGCGACCCTACTACTCGTTCACGACCGTGAGCGTCGACCGCTACTCCGTGAACGGCGTCTACACGCAGACGATGCTGGCGCCGCGCGAGCTGCGCGTCTCCGGCCTGCCGTCGCAGGCCCAGACGTGGGTCAACCAGCACATCACCTACGCGCACGGGTACGGCGTCGCGGTCTCCGCGGTGAACCAGGTCGCCTCCGGCGGTTCTCCAGACTTCCTCGTGCAGGACGTCCCCGCCGTTTCTTCGGCGCCGGCGCTGACCGTCACCCAGCCGCAGATCTACTACGGCCTCCTCGGCACCGACTACGTGCTGGTCAGGACCAAGTACCCGACCTTCGACTACCCGGGGCCCAAAGGCGACGTGTACTCGACGTACACCGGCAGCGGCGGCATCCCGATCAGCCCGTTCCTCAACCGCCTCGCCTTCACGCTGCGCTTCGGCGACATCCGCTTCTTCACCTCGTCGGCGATCACGGGCCCGAGCCGCGTCATCATCCGCAACAACATCCGGCAGCGGCTCGCGGCAGCCGCGCCGTTCCTGAAGTTCGACTCGACACCGTACATGGTCGTCGCCGGCGGGCGCCTCTACTGGATCGCCGACGCGTACACGACCACCGGCCGCATCCCGTACTCGCAGCCGAACGGCAGCATCAACTACATCCGCAACTCGGTGAAGGTGGTCGTCGACGCCTACAACGGTTCGATGCGCTTCTACGTGTTCGACCCGCAGGATCCGCTGATCCGCACCTACCAACGGATCTTCCCCGGCGTCTTCCTGCCGGCCTCGCAGATGCCCTCCGCTCTGCGCCAGCACGTGCGCTACCCCGAGGACTTCTTCCGCACCCAGGCGGAGATGTTCGCCACCTACCACGTCACCGACCCGGCGCTTCTGTACAACAAGGGCAACCAGTGGGAGATCCCCGGCAACCTCTCGATCAGCGGCCCGGCGCCGGCCAGCGCCTACTACATGATCATGCGCCTGCCCGGCCAGACGAAGGAGGAGTTCGTGCTCATCCTCCCGTACGTGCCCAATGCACGCTCCAACATGATCGCCTGGCTGGGCGCACAGTCGGACGCGCCCAACTACGGCCGGGCCGTGAGCTTCGAGTTCCCTTCGAGTCTCAACGTGTACGGACCGGCCCAGGTGGAGGCGGCGATCAACCAGGACCCGGTGATCTCCGCGCAGCGCACGCTGTGGGGACAGCAGGGCTCCACCGTCATCTTCGGCAACCTGCTCACCATCCCCATCGAGGATTCGCTGCTGTACGTGCAGCCGCTGTACCTGCAATCGTCGACGACGGCGCTGCCGCAGATCCAGCGCGTGATCGTCTTCTACCGCTCGCCGTCGTCGTCGCCCAACCTGCCTTCGGGGCAGCAGCAGAACGTGGTCATGGCGCCGACGCTGGGAGAAGCGCTGGCGACGATCTTCGGCGGCGCGCCGCCGCCTGGCACGCAGCCGCCCACGCCGGGCGGCACGACGGCGCCGGGCACGGCCACGGCCGCCGCCGCCGCACTCATCAAGCAGGCCAACGCGCAGTATGCCGCGGCGCAGGCCGCGCTGCGCGCCGGCGACCTCGCCACCTACGCCAGGCACATCCAGGCGCTGGGCAGGACGCTGGCGCAGCTCAAAGCGGCGCCCTGAGCCCGGCCCAGGTGCACGCGGACCGCAGAGGCGGTTGATCTCGATGAGCGTCGCGCTGTGGGGGGCCTGCGGACTGGAGCTGTGGCGCGAGTCGCGCTCGCGCCGGCCGGAGCTCAGTCCGGGAAGGTGAACCCGGCGGCGAACACCCGCTCGCAGGCCGCCGCCACGTCGAGGTCGTAGAGCCGGCCCGCGTTGGCGCGCACCTCGTCGAGGGCCGCCTCGATCCCGAGCGCCGCCCTGTAGGGCCGGTGCGAGGACATCGCCTCGACCACGTCGGCGACCGCCAGCACGCGCGCTTCCAGGCGGATCTCGTCGCCCTTGAGCCCGTTGGGGTAGCCGGAGCCGTCGAGCCGCTCGTGGTGCTGCAGGATGATCTCCGCGGTGGGATAGCCGAAATCGATGGGCGCCAGGATGTCGAAGGCGACCTGCGGATGCAGCTTGATGAGCGAGAACTCCGCCGGCGACAGCGGGCCGGGCCGGGTGAGGATCTCCGCCGGCACGGCGATCTGCCCGATGTCGTGCATCCGTGCCGTCAGGTCGAGCGCGGCCAGCGCCTCGTCGTCGAGCCCCAGCTCGCCGGCGATCTCCACCACCAGAGCGGCGGAGCGGCGCTCGTGCCCGGCCGTGTACGGATCGCGGGACTCGACGAGCGAGCCCATGGCCGCGACCGTACCGGCGAGCGCCTGCTTGAGCTGCTCTTCCGCCGCCTTCTGATCCGAGATGTCGGAGATCATGGCCAGCGAACCGGCGACCTGACCGTCGTCATCCAGCTCCGGCCGTGAGGCCACGCTCACCCACAGCCCGCTCCCGTCGGCGCGGCGGAGGCGACTCTGGAGCGAGACCGACTCGCCAAGCGTCTGCCGCGCCAGCTCCTCTTCGACGAAGGCGCCGTCCTCGCTCATCAGGAGCCCCCGCACCGACCGCCCGAGCAGGTCCACGACCCCGTAGCCGAGCATCTCGGCCAGCCGCTGGTTGTAGTAGGTGATGGTGAGATCGGCGCCGGTCACCAGGATGCCCTCGGCGGCGGTCTCGACGATGCGCCGGTAGCGCTCCTCGCTGGCGCGCAGAGCGTTCTGGGCCTCGTCGCGCGCGCGGCGGCTTGCCGCGCCCGCGAGCACGCCGCGCACCGCGGCCGGCAGGCGCGCCGTGCGGTCCTTGAGCACGTAGTCGGAGGCGCCCAGCCTGAGCATCTCGACCGCGGTCTCCTCGCCGATGGTGCCGGCCACGCAGACCACCGGCGTCTGCGGGGCGGCCTCGAGGGCGATGCGCAGCGCCACCCGCGAGTCCCAGCCGGGCAGGCCGTGATCGAGGAAGATGACGTCGTAGTCCCTCGAGTCCAGCGCCGTCTTGAGGTCCGCCTCGCAGTCGACGCGTTCCATGCGCACGTCGTACCCCGCACGCTCGAGGCTCGCGGCTTCGAGTTCGGCGTCCGCAGGCGAGTCCTCGACGCACAGCAGGCGGAGCGGGGAGCTCGATTCCTCAGTATCTCGTGACGCCTCGTCCATCGGATCCCCTCGCCGACGACGTCTATCCTCGCGGCGAACGTAGCCGCCCGAGCCCTTCGGTCCCCTGATACCCGGTTGTCGGCCTTTTTGTACCCGCGCTGGCGATCCGGCCCGCGCGCCGCGTCAGCGCGGCCTCAGAGGCTGTCCCCGAAGTCGGCGCGGAACTTGGCCACGAGCTTGTCCTGCCAGTCGCCGACCGGCGCCAGCCGGCCGTAGAAGAAGCGCAGGATCTCGGGCTCCTCGGTGAAGACGAGGCCGCCGACCAGGTCGCGGTTCTGATAGAGCCAGTCGATGCGATCGATGGCGTAGTCGACCTGCGAAAGCGTGAACACGCGGCGCGGCATGGCGAGCCGCAGCAGCTCCATGTTGGCAAGCGTCTCGTTGCCGTCGGGATCGCGCTGCTCGGAGAGCGTGCCGCGCTCCATGCCGCGCACGCCGCCGGCGATGTACATCGCCGTGCCCAGCGCGCCGGCCGGATACTCGGTCTGCGGCACATGGTCGAGGAAGCGCATCGCGTCGATGTGGCAGCCGAGCCCGCCGGCCGGCGTCACGACCGGCACGCCCCTCGCGACCAGCTGGTCGACCATGTGCTCGATGAACTGGGGACCCTGGCTGATCATGTCCTCGTCCATCGTCTCGTCGAGGCCCACGGTGATCGCCTCGATCTCGCGCACCGACATGCCGCCGTAGGTGAGGAAGCCCTCGTACAGCGGCACGAGGCCGCGCATGAGGCGATAGAGCTCGTCGGTGCGCACGCAGATGCCGCCGCCGCGCGCGCAGCCGAGCTTGCGCGCCGAGAAGTACATGATGTCGCAGAGGTCGGCGATCCGGCGCGAGATCTCACGGATGCTCATGTCCTTGCACGCCGCCTCACGCGTCTTGATGAAGTAGAGGTTGTCGGCCAGCAGGCTGGCGTCCATCACGAGCAGCAGGCCGTACTTGTCGCAGACCGCGCGCATGGCGGCCAGGTTCTCGAGCGAATGCGGCTGGCCGCCGATCAGGTTCGTGCCGGTCTCCATGCGCACGAAGGCGATCTTGTCGGGGCCGTTGCTCTCGATGCAGGCGACGAGCTTGTCGATGTCCATGTTGCCCTTGAACGGCTCGTCGCTGGTGATCTCGAGGCCGGCGTCGCAGATGAGCTCCTCCACGGAACCGCCGTTGAGGACGATGTGCGCCTTGGTGGTCGTGAAGTGGTAGTTCATCGGCACGACGCTGCCCGGCGTCACGAGCACCTGGGCGAGGATGTTCTCCGCCGCCCGGCCCTGGTGGGTGGGCAGGAAGTAGTCCATGCCGAAGATCTCGTGCAGGCGGCTCTCGAGGCGCGTGTAGGTGGCGCTGCCGGCGTAGCTGTCGTCGGCGGTCAGCATCGCGGCCTGCTGGCGGTCGCTCATGGCGTTGACGCCGCTGTCGGTGAGCATGTCGAGGAAGACGTCATCGTTCTGCAGCAGGAACGTGTTGTTGCCCGCCGCCGTCATCGCCTCGTGCCGGTACTCGACCGGCCGCAGGTTCAGCTTCTGG
>Ga0209697_10002067_pt1 | contig 29454 bp, 24 predicted proteins | sample AliMusrvi5mmetaG_FD_184115 | JGI IMG/M metagenome (GOLD analysis project Ga0209697, IMG submission 184115) | Freshwater lake bacterial and archeal communities from Alinen Mustajarvi, Finland, to study Microbial Dark Matter (Phase II) - Alinen... | ecosystem: Environmental > Aquatic > Freshwater... | reverse complement strand
TCAATCAGACGGGCCGCTTCACCCGGGGCATATTGCGCCTCGTCGCGCCGCAAACCGTCGCCGATGTATGACTTCAACAAAGTCTGGTATCCCGAAAAGCCCCGAAGCGGGGCAATTGCCTTCATGGACTCCACCACGTCCACGGGAATCCGTAGGGTGATTGAAGTCATGGGGCGGTCTTTGTCCAAACGGGCCTTGAGTCGTTCACTGAGCATACATCAACCCGGGGGCTATTCGCTCTTCGGCGAATTCCATCTTTTATCAATATGCATTTTAAGCTCTTCCAAAAGCTTTGCGTTTTCGCTTGCCTTTTCTCGCCTCCATTCGGCGAGTTGCGCTTCTTGGCTTTGCGTTAGCCAGTTTTCTTTCAATTCGCTTTCCGACCTGAAGGACTCCTCAAGCCGGACGATCAACTCGGCTGTCACGGAACGCCCTGAAGTCTTCGCGCTGGCTTCCAATTGGGCTTTGAGTTCGGACGGAATCCTGATGTTCAATTGGGGGTCTGTTCTTGCCATAAAAAATTCTTGCGTTTGTGATAGTACGGTGATAGTCTTTTATTTGCTAGTACGGTGATATTTTATCACGAGGTGTTCGTCATGACCATTCCATCCAGGTCCGATCCGCAAATCAGTTTCAGGATGCCGCAAAATTTAAAGGACGAGATTGAACGGATGGCAACAAGAAACAACCGCTCCAGAAATGCTGAAATTATTTTTTTGCTAGAGCAGGCTGTTGAAAAAGCACAAAAAGAAAAAGCCCCGGGTGCGTGAGACCACCCGTTGAGTCGCCGCCTGTGGCAACAAACTCGCTGAATCCGTTCAGCTTGTGACCGTTCCACATGAGATTCAACCAGCCCGCCCTGCCAAGGGCAGACGTTATTCCGGTCACGACACCCTGGGATGCTTCTCCAGTCCCAGGCTCTGTCGCCGCCAGTTAAACAGCACGATGTGGCATACGGCAGTGCTGGCGGCATGACAAGCCAGAATAACCGGGCGAGGAGACCTTTACGAGCAATCAGACTTCCGGGTAACCGGACTAATTTTAACAGGATACGCCATGAACCGAGTCTTTGTTTTGGGTTCCACGAAAAAGCCGCTGATGCCTTGCCACCCGGCGAGGGCGCGGGAATTGTTGAGGAAAGGCAAGGCCGCCGTGTTTCGGATGGAACCGTTCACCATCATTTTGTCCGGCCGTGAAGACGGCGAGGTTCAGGATATCGAATTCAAGGCCAGCCCCGGCGGCAAGGCCACCGGGATTGCCCTGGTCGGCCTGTTCCGCTCCGGGGCGAGGCTGCTGTTCGGCGCGGAAATCGCCCACCGGGGCGCGGCGGTCCGCGCCAGCCTGGACAGCCGCCGCTCGTTGCGCCATGGACGGCGGGGGCGGAAGACCCGCTACCGGCAACCCCGTCCGAATTTCGCCAAACGCTCGCGCAGGGCCAACTGTGGCGGGAAGTGGCTGCCCCCCAGCGTCAAAAGCCGCGTCGATAACGCCGCCGTCTGGTCGGCACGGCTGGCCCGGCTCGCGCCGGTGGCATGCGCCCACGTCGAGACGGTGCGCTTCGACACCCAGAAGTGAACTTCCTTCCCCGCATCATGCGCCCTGCCGAGGCTGCTTATTACTGCGGCATGGGCCGTACCACGTTTGAGCGCGACATCCGCCCGAACGTGCCAGAGATTGCGATTGGACGGCAGGGCGTAGGCTGTAGGCTTCGACAGGCTTGATTTAGATCATGCGTTGGACGATTATAAACAGCGCAACCTCAAGCCGTGCCATCATCAAGAGGAACCAAGCGCATGGCAACAACCAAAACCAAACTCCCAGGCTTGTACTGGGACAAAACTACACAACAAGGCAGCATCGACAAACGTATCCCCGGAATCGGGCGCGTTCGACATCGCTTTGCAGCAAGCTCGTGGGCGGAAGCCGAAGCCCAATACCACCAAGCCATCCAAACAGCAAGTCTAGCCGCAACAGCACAACGCCTAGCCGCCGCCAGCTTCCGCGCGGCGGCTACACACTACCTTACAACTGAACATAAGACCTCGTTGGCTCGTGATGCCGATAGCCTCGCCCAACTCGACCCGTTCATTGGGCACCTGCCCCTAGACCAAATCCACCAAGGGACACTTCAGCCCTACATCGACCACCGCCGCGCCCAAGGGCGGAAATCCGCAACGATAGACCGCGATCTAGCCATCGTCCGCCGTATTCTTACGCTGGCAAGCCGGGTATGGCGCACCCCCGACAACCTGCCCTGGCTCTCGACCGCACCGCCGCTGATCCCGCATCTGCGGTGGCAGGATGACGCGAAGCCCTACCCGCTCGACAGAGAAGACCAGGCCAAACTAATCTTGGCACTCCCTGCCCACCTGCAAAGGATGGCCTTGTTTGGCATCAATACCGGTGCGCGCGAACATGTGATTTGCTGGCTACGATGGGAATGGGAAACACCATTGCCAGAAATTGGCACCTCAATATTTGTAGTACCGGGAAGGCCAAACCAAAAAATTGGCTGGGAAGGCACCAAGTCAAAGCAGGATGCCATTATCCCTATCAACAGGATTGCCCGTAGCGTGATTGAAGAATGCCGGGGCATACACCCTGAGTGGGTGTTTACGCAAAAGGGGGGCCGGATTGAACGCATGAATAATCACGGCTGGCGCACTGCTTGGAAAGCGGCTGGATTGCCAACGGGAGAGAGTGTTTTAAGTGGACCGCACAACCTCCGGCATACATTTGCGCGAAGACTAAGAATGGCCGGCGTGAATCTGGAGACTAGGAAAGCCTTGATGGGTCACGCGAACGGCGATATCACATTGCATTACAGCCCCGCAGAACTCAAAGAACTTCTCGAAGCTGTTGAGCGCATTGCGGAGATCGAAAAAGGGACAATGACAATGCTGAAAGCGGTGAACAGCTAGGTAATTTACCCGGCAATTTACCCAAAAAACAAAAAGGCCGGAAATTACCGGCCTAAGTGATTGAAAATGGTAGCAACGGCGGGACTTGAACCTGCGACAACCGCATTATGAATGCGGTGCTCTAACCAACTGAGCTACGTTGCCACGTCATTAGGCTAGCAATTATCGCCAATCTGCATGGCTTCTGTCAATATATTGATGCAAATCCTTGCTAGAAATCGTGGCGTAGGATTTCCACCGCCCTGCGGCAAATCTCCCGCCCATAGTCCGTCCACTGGCCTTGGCCCCAGTAGCGGTAGCAACTGGTTTGCGCAGTCATCAAATGGAACAAGGCACTGCGATAACGCGGGTCGCTTGGGGCAATGCCTGGCTTTAGAACTTTTTCATGGAACAGGGAACTGGCCTCCTCCATCGGCCCGAGTACGTTCTCGTAGCCTTTCACCCAAGAAATGTCATTGGTCCAACTGCCGCCCTCCATGTGGAAACGATGGTCTTCCTTGCGCAGTTCCGCAATGGTTTCCTCCAATTTTTCAGGCCCAGCGCCAGATTCGAAGCGATCCCAAATGGCTTTTTGGTGGACAGGCTGGATCACTGGGAAATCGCTGCCCTTGACACCCATGCCGAACAAATATTCCAAGTATTCGGTGGCATTGAGCATCGGCGTGTTCGATCCGGTGGACTCGCGGGACACGTCTAAAAACTTTCCGGGGAATTCGTTCATCATAACCCCGCCGTTTTCGCCGTCGGCGATCTGCGTCACCAAAGGCGGTACGCTCTTTCCGCCCAACTCCCATCGCGACAGGCTTTTCGCTTCATAATAGGGCTGCATCTGCGCCACCAATTTGGTGTCACTGCCTTGGGTTTTGATGATGGCGATGATGTCAACACTTTCGCCCTCGGAGTTTTTGCAAACTAGGCGGTGGGGCAGGTGTTTTTGCTCTAGCCCGTGCCCGTTTGCCGCTTGCTCGACGCTGTGCTCCTGCACCAATACCCAGACATAGCCGCATTCACGCAGGGTTTTTATATAATCGAATGCCACGTCGGGATGGTTGGGCAGCGCCATTTCAGAGGGTGAGAAACCGCGGACACGGCTTAACGCTTCTTTGCCGAAAATGGCGGCAAAATGGTGTTGCCATGCCTTGACGTGCAAACGAAAATCCTGCGACGGAGTGGATGGGGCCACGGCATGGCCCCAAGGTGCGCCTAGCCACTCCACGGCATGGCGGTACTGGGGATTGCAGGTAACGTTCTTCAGGATGTCGAAAACATCGTGCAGGCCCATTTTTCTTAATCCATGGAAAAGTGTCCCTGAGTATTCCAGCATCACACGGGGCTGCTTGCCTTCATGGATCAATTGTGGCACAAATTCGCCGATGCGTTTATAACACCAGTGGAAGACACCGGCATTGTGGTTGTCACCAATTCCCTGGTTGTCCATCATGTATTGAAGATTGCTTATGATTTCAGCGGTGCGCAGATCCCATCCGCCAGCCGGAATCAGCGGCTGGTGCATGTGCAAAGCAATTGCACAAGCGCTGTTGATCCGGTCAAAGGGAATGTGTGTTTCATGGGCATAGATAATGGGTTCCCGCTGTTGCAGGACGGCTTCGATTTCGGCTTCCTGTCCGCAGATATTGGGAATACCATCAACATATTCGGCTAATTCAGCCATGGATAATTTCTCCGCTGATATTGGAAAGTTAATGACAGTCACTGATTTTCAGAGTGGTCTGTCACGGAAGTTTATATCGCTACAATCTTAACATCAACTTTGCCGTCTAAATGCTTAATTGGCAATCAACTTATGGTGATGCGATTGTGTCACAAGTCACATTCGTTTGATCAGGCGCAAAATGTAAATCAACACCACTGCACCCACCGTGGCAACGATGAGGCTGCCCGAGAGCCCTCTACCCGCTGAAATACCGAGTTTGCCAAACAGAAAACCGCCGACCATCGAGCCGATCACGCCGACCACTATATCGCCAACCAAGCCGAAACTCGCACCTTTCACCAGCCGTCCGGCAAGCCAACCCGCACACAAACCAACCAAGATAAACCACAAAAAACTCATATTCTGTAATATCAAGGCGTGACCTTTTTCGTTTGCAATTGCTTCAACTGGTCCGAGGTCAGCACAGCGTTGATTTCGTTGCGGGACTTCAGCGCAGTTTCCACCAATTCGTTGAATAGGCTCGTATGTTCTTTGGCTGTTTTGCGGATGGCTGCTTCGTCGGAAGCGGGGTTAAGGAACACTTCATGTGTCGCCTTCAGGCTGTCATGCATTTTAGGCCCAAGTTCTTCCATGCTTTTTTGGGCTGCTTGATGAATGCGCGTGATTTTGCCAATTTGCTCATCGCTCAGTTTGAGTTCGTTGGCAAATTGGAGGACGATGTCGGCGTAGCCTTTTTGCTCTTTTCTGCCGTGCTCGCGCATGGCTTGCATGTGTTGCATCATCATGTCGCCCATCCCACCGGCATGTCCGCCCCCGCCTTGCTGTGGCTGGGTGCCTTGTGCGGCGGCGTGGGCGGCATGGGGGTCTTCGGCTGCCGATGCGGTTTGGGCAAACGAACCGAAGGCGATCAAGGCGGCAAATGTTAGGTAGAATAGTCTGCTCATTGTCTAGTTCCTAAGTGATAAATGTTAAACGAAACGGTTACGACCCATGTAGTATTGTACCGTTTACTTAAAGCCAACTTAAAACGCCCGATTTGAATTTTCAGTCTTAGAGTGTACCATTGCTGAAAACCATGCAGTCAAATCGGCTAGCTCTCCTATTTTCTGAAAATGCTTACAATTTTTTTACCAACTGTATAGCCGGGGTCAACAATAGTGAATGGGACAAACAAAGAACACACCATGATCGAAAAGGCAATGGGTCTGGTGTTCATCGCTGCACTCCTATGGACTTGCTTACAGATAGCCCATCCCTTTATTGCTGCGATTTTTGGCGGCACTGTCATCTGCGTGTCACTTTGGCCGCTATATATCTATTTGTCGACATTGTTGGGCAAGCGCAGGAAGCTGGCCGCGGCACTGATGACGTTAATCACCATCATGATATTCGTCGTTCCAATTGGATTGGGGGCGGGGAAATTGCTTGATAGCATACCCTTTTTGGAAGGTTTGGCTAACGACACCTCTTGGTTGAAACCGGGGGAGCCGCCGGCTTGGGTGGCAAGAATTCCTCTGTTCGGAGAAAAGCTAATCAATGCTTGGCGGCAGGGTCTGGAAAATATCAATCTGGATACTGATAAAGTGAGGCCCATGATCTTGCAAACGGTGCAGTGGCTATTGTCACAAGGGGCTGGCTTTGCAATGACCATGTTGGAGGTCATTCTTGCCACGTTGATTGCCGGAATCATGTATGTCAATGCCGAGGATGCCGCTCATATGTTAAGGAAGCTTGCCCGTCGCATTGGCAGTGCGAGAAGCGCTGCGGTGATCGATGTGGCTGGACATACAATTCGCGGGGTATCGCTTGGTGTCATCGGCACGGCCGCCCTGCAGGCACTGCTATCTGGTTTCGGCTTCGCCGTTGCGGGAATACCGGCCTATCCACTATTGGGCGCGCTATGTTTCATCCCGGCACTATTGCAATTAGGCACTAGCTTGATTTGGATTCCGACAGCCATTTGGCTGGGTTATCACGACCACCAATTCTGGGCGGGGTTCACGGTTGTTTGGGGGACATTCATCAATGTGTTAGACAACATCATCAAGCCCTATTTCATCAGCAAGGGCAGCAACCTACCCCTGCTGGTCATCTTTACCGGGGTCATTGGCGGCTTGCTGGCTTGGGGTTTCATGGGCATGTTCATCGGTGCCACCATTCTTGCCGTGGCTTACACCTTGTTTAGCGATTGGTTGAACCAGGACCATGCTTCTTAAGGAATTTTGGCTAGTCAATCTATCAAGTAAGACTCTAGTTGTAAGCACTTAAATCAGTATCCAGCGACCAGATCAGAACCTGCGACATAGGATGCAGAGTGCACGTTCGCTGCCATTCCTTGATAATGGACAAATCGGCCAAGCTTACTCCTTCACGGGTTTTCTTCGCCGATTTGTTCCTTTTTGCATAGTCAGGGAACTCTCGCAACCAGCCAATGAACTCCTCACGATCAGGAAAATGAGTGGGGCGGTAGGGAGCTTCGCCGTTAAGCGCTTTGGTAACATCGTTAACCAATATCAAAGCAAACTGTCGCCTCCGTCCACCGGTCGGTAAATCGGCAATATGATTGCCGGTTTCCCAAATCGTCGCCATGGGCAGTAAAAAAATATCTTCGTTATTTACGCGAATGGCGAATTCCTCCAGCACATCAGCTCGATCCTGATTCCACCCAGGCACATCAAGCACATTGAGGTACACAGAGGTATCAAGCAGCACAATTTCGCTCATTACCCGCCTCCAGTACGTAGATTGTCCAACCAAGCAAGTGCGAGTTTTTTTCTCTCTTTTCCGCTGCGATGCTGCTTGACGAAGCGATCCAATGTGCCACTTGTCGCAAGATAACCGAGTGAACCCTGCGCAATCAGTTCAGGATAGTCAGGAACTTCTTCTAGCCTCACCAAACGGCTTGCCCCATCAACTGGGGCGCGATAACAAAATACCACGTCTGGAATGGCAGAGTCTGGCAACGTGTCCAGCAAGGCGGGATTATGGGTCGAGAGCAGCACACGAAGTCCACGCCGCTTGGCGATGTCACGAATCCTTTCGAGTAGATGCCCTGCCCGACTAGGATGCACACCATTGTCGATTTCTTCGATCACTACCAGACTACCTTTCTCTGCTGATAACATGGCAGCAGCAATCGCAAGCACCCGTAATGTGCCATCGGAAAGCAAAGAGGCATCATAAGAACGGCACTCGCCACCAAACGTTTCCGTGAGTTGGACCATGACACCGCCACGCGGCTCTTTCAAGAAATCCAGACTTGAAATATCTTGCTCCGGCAAGCACTGGATAAATTCAAGAATCTGTTTACGGCATATTTTGTAAGAATTTTGGTTGGCAAGTTTATCCGTCCCTCCCCAAAGATTGAAAAGCACACCCGACAAATTAGACCCGTCTCCTTGTAGCCGTTTTTCTGAAGGAAAGGCATATTCCCGCATCTTTGCGGGTACGGGGTCGAGAAATAGCATCGCGGCAAGCCATTGTTCATATTTCCTTGTGATTAAAGGGATTTCTTTTTGAGACTGTTTGTGAATGTCATTAAAGCTGGCAGGGCTGGTCAGTTGAGGGAAAATCGCCATTTGGTTGCTGCATTTGATTTGCGGCTTTTTTCCACCTGGGGCGAAATTGTTATAAGCTACATTCACGTCAGTTTTACGCTCTGTAGACGACTGGACTTCAATCTTATAGAGCGGCACGGTGGAATTGGGACCCGTTAAGGTTTCTTTGGAAATGTACAATCCATCTCCTCGGCGAGTGATCGTCATTGTAAGGCTGTTCCATTCGGAAAGGTCCGTCTCGCATCCGAGACTAAACGAATCCTCCCGACAGTAAGCTAAATCCTCCACTCGACATCTAACCACACGATCCATGTTTTGGACGGCGTATGGGATAGCAGAGAGTTTTTGCCCTTGCGCCAACCAAGCCAGCATACGCATAGCCTCTATGGCATTACTTTTACCCGAGGCATTGGCTCCGATTAGTACCGTCAAAGGAGCAAGCGGGAGTCGTGCATCCTTGTAACTTTTAAAGTTGCTGAAGGTAATGGCAGTCAGCATATTGTCACCTCTGGTGATTGATTTGGTATAAAGTATGTCATGCGAAGGGTGTGGAAGTTTGTGCTAAATTATACATTCTAATTTTGTAGCCACTCATCGCCCCGCCAGCCTTAACAAGTGACCCCTCCCATGATACTGAAACTATCCGGTGCATCCGCCCTTTCCGCGTTTAGAGAACAAAAACTAAAGTCTGAGATTCAAGCCTTGTCACCGGGCATCACCGGTGTTGCTGCCAATTATGCCCATTTCGTCGAATTGGAGCGCCCGCTGACCAAGGAGGAAAATCTAGCGCTTGGGCAGATTCTAAGCCAAAGGCCCAAAACCCCGTCCGCCGCATTGGAAGGTGCTTATTTTCTAGTCGTTCCCCGCCTTGGTACGTTATCACCTTGGTCCAGCAAGGCCACCGATATAGCCACACGCTGCGGCTTGAACGCGGTCAAACGCATCGAACGGGGCATTGAGTATGTGCTTCATGGGGTTGGTGAACTTTCCCCCAGCCAACAAGAAAGCATCAAGGGATTGCTGCATGACCGGATGACCCAAGTTATATTAAGGCCCGACGAATACGGGCGTATTTTCAGTCACCATGTGCCTTCGCCCTTGGAAACTGTGGGTCTGATCGAAGAGGGACGGCCTGCGCTGGCAACAGCCAATACTCGTTTGGGGTTGGCGCTGTCCGAGGAAGAACTGGATTATCTGGCGGAGAGCTTCACCGGGCTGGGGCGCAATCCCACCGATGTGGAACTGATGATGTTCGCCCAGGCCAACTCGGAACATTGCCGCCACAAGATTTTCAACGCCTCTTGGCGCATTGACGGGGAAGAGCAGACTGATACCCTGTTCGACATGATCCGCAACACCAGCCTAAACAGTCCAAACGGAATCATCTCTGCTTATAAAGACAATGCCGCTGTCATGGAGGGGCCGCTGGCACAAGTGTTCCTGCGCGATCCGCAGAGCATGGAATACGGCTATGTAGAAGAACGCGCCCCAATTCTGATGAAGGTGGAAACCCATAACCACCCCACCGCGATATCCCCCCATCCCGGCGCGGCTACGGGTTCAGGGGGAGAGATTCGCGATGAGGCGGCTACCGGTCGTGGTTCGCAGACCAAGGCCGGTCTCACTGGTTTTTCAGTGTCCCATCTGAAGATTCCCGGCTTTCCACAACCGTGGGAAGAGGATTTCGGCAAACCGGGCCGGATTGCATCCGCACTGGACATCATGCTGGAAGGGCCCATCGGCGGGGCTGCGTTCAACAATGAATTTGGGCGGCCTAACATCGTTGGATATTTCCGTTCATTTGAAATGGGCATCCAACCCCCGATGCAGACCGACTCGGTTTTTGAAACCGAGTCGGTCTTACAAGAAGGACAAAGAAAACCGATCAAACTACTCGGCTACCACAAGCCCATCATGATTGCCGGTGGCATGGGCAACATCCGCCCCCAATTGGTCGCCAAAGAAACCATTCCGCCCGGCGCGGCCATCATCGTACTGGGCGGCCCCTCCATGCTCATCGGCCTAGGCGGTGGCGCGGCCTCCTCGCAAGCCTCCGGGGAAAGCGCGGAAGACTTGGACTTTGCCTCGGTGCAGCGGGAAAACCCGGAAATGCAGCGGCGTTGCCAGGAAGTCATCAACCGTTGCAACGCCATGGGGGCAAACACCCCTGTTCTGTCCATACACGACGTGGGTGCAGGGGGCATTTCCAACGCCATACCCGAGATCATCCATGACAGCGGACGGGGTGGCCGTTTCGAGTTGCGTAAAGTGCCTAACGACGAACCAGGCTTGTCACCTCTGCAAATTTGGTGCAACGAAGCCCAGGAGCGCTACGTACTCGCCATCAAACCCGAATCCCTGCCGCTGTTCGACGAATTCTGCCGTCGGGAGCGTTGCCCCTACGCCGTTGTCGGCCATGCCACAGAGCATGAAGAACTGGTTCTCAACGACGAGTTGTTCAATAATCGCCCCATTGATATCCCCATGTCGCTATTATTCGGCAAACCGCCAAAAATGCGCCGCGACGTGAGCCGGGTCGAACCGGGGCTTAGCGAACTTGATTTGGCGGGAATCTCCATCGCCGAATCCACAAGGCGGGTGTTGGCTTTTCCGGCAGTGGCGGACAAAAGCTTTTTAATTCACATTGGCGACCGGTCTGTCGGTGGGTTGGTGGCCCGCGATCAAATGGTCGGCCCTTGGCAAACGCCAGTGGCCGATGTCGGGGTCACGGCCAGCGGGTTCCATGGCATCACCGGCGAAGCGATGGCCATGGGCGAGCGCACCCCGTTGGCCGTCATCGACGCGCCAACATCGGGGCGCATGGCCATCGGTGAGGCACTCACCAACCTTGCCGCCGCGAAGATAGACCACCTGTCTGATGTCAAACTGTCCGCCAATTGGATGGCGGCGGCAGGTGTCCCCGGCGAGGATGCCCGCCTGTTTGACACGGTAAAAACCGTGGGCTTAGACCTGTGTCCCGCGCTAGGCATCGCCATTCCGGTTGGCAAGGACTCCTTGTCGATGAAGACTGTCTGGCGCGAAGGGGTGGACGAAAAACTCATGGCTTCGCCACTGTCGCTGATTATCACCGCCTTTGCCCCGGTCGCTGACATAGTCAAAACCCTGACCCCGCAGTTGCGCCTGGATGCAGGACCCACTCGCTTGGTTTTGATCGACTTGGGACTGGGCAAGAACCGGCTGGGTGGTTCCGTGCTCGCCCAAGTTTACCGTCAGATGGGCAACCAAGCCCCGGACATGGATGATCCCGAGTTATTTAAGGCTTTCTTTTCGGCAATCCAATCCCTCAACCAAGAGGGTCTATTGCTGGCTTACCATGACCGCTCCGACGGCGGTCTTTGGGCCACGGTTTGTGAAATGGCTTTCGCCGCCCGTACTGGCATGGAGATTGACGTGGATGAGTTGGGGGGAAACCCAATGGAGGCCTTGTTTAGTGAAGAATTAGGCGCGGTTGTCCAAGTGTGCGAAGGGCAACTGAGTGCTGTCATGGGCCGTTTGCAAGCGGCAGGACTTGGTCAAGCTTTGCGTGTGATAGGCAAGCCCCGAGATGACCAGCGCATCGTGATCAGCCGCCAAGGAGAAGAATGGTATGGCGAAAGCCGCGCCGAATTGCAAAAAATCTGGGCTGAAACCAGTTATCGCATGCAGGCACTGCGCGATAACCCGGATTGCGCACTTGCTCAATACCAAACGGTGATTGACGACCATGACCCTGGCCTGCACAGTCGATTGAGCTTCGATGCACGGGAAGATATCGCCGCGCCTTACATTCGCAATGCAAGGCCCCGCGTTGCCATATTGCGCGAACAAGGCATCAACGGCCATGTGGAAATGGCAGCCGCCTTTGACCGGGCAGGCTTTGCCAGCATTGATGTGCATATGAGCGACATCATGGAAGGGCGCGTGAGCCTGAAAGACTTCAAAGGCATTGCCGCTTGCGGGGGATTCTCCTATGGAGACGTGTTAGGAGCCGGTGGCGGTTGGGCCAAATCCATCTTGTTCAATCCCAAGGCAAGGGATGAGTTTGCCGCTTTTTTCAGCCGCAGAGATAGCTTTGGCCTAGGTGTGTGCAATGGCTGCCAGATGATGGCACACCTGCGCGAATTGATCCCCGGCGCTGCCCATTGGCCCCGGTTTGAGCGCAACCTGTCGGAGCAATTTGAGGCACGGGTGGCGATGGTGGAAATCTTGACTTCGCCTTCCATTTTTCTCAGCGGTATGGCGGGGTCGCGCCTGCCTGTGGTGGTCGCCCACGGCGAAGGCCGTGCCGAATTCCAGCTTGATCCGCGGTTAGCACTGGATGAAGGCTTGGCTGCTTTGCGTTTCATCGACCACTACGGACTAGCCTCCGAGGACTTCCCCTTCAACCCAAACGGCTCGCCGCTGGGCATTACCGGCCTTGCCAATGAAGACGGGCGATTCACCATCATGATGCCACACCCCGAACGTTGCTTCCGCACGGTGCAAAATTCCTGGCATCCAGCCGACTGGGGCGAATACGGGCCGTGGATGCGGATATTCCGCAATGCCAGGGTTTGGGTGGGATGAGAACGCTGCCATTAATTTAAACAAGGCTTGCAAGGCTTGTATTGCTGGGTCGGCAATTATCATTTTGAACAGAACCGGGCGGGTTTGGAACCCGCCCCTACGAATCGACGAACCGTTTCCAATTTGGAACGTCTGAATTTATCAAATCGAGCGTTTCAATTCCGGATGGCAAGAGTATGATGATCATACCCTTAAATCTTAATAAAGGGCTAGGCGCGACCCCTCCCTCCTTGTCGCGCCTACATTGTGTCCTTGCGCCAAGCAAGGGAAAGGCGCGGCCTGTTGCCTCATTTTTGGCCGCGCCTTCTTTAACCACTCATTCAGAGCATGTCCCATGGCTGAAGCTTTTCAGTTCCCTCCCTGCCACAGATAACATCCCTTCCCGGGGATGTTATCTGTACTGCAATGTTTAGGTCCATGAATTCCCGGTTAGCAAAGTTTTTCGTCAGAATTATCACCGTAGCCACCGTGCTTATTTGCCCGGCCTGTGCGCCACTGGTCAACCGGCCCGGTACGGCGGTGCAAGCCCCTGCCTTAGGCTGGTCGCATTTTGTCACTGCCGATGGTGCCGTGTTGCCGGTGCGGTCATGGATTCCTTCAGGCACACCGGTCAAAGCAATCATCGTGGCCCTCCATGGCTTCAACGATTACAGCCTGTTTTTCGCCTCCCCCGGTGTCTATTTAAGCGGTCAAGGGTTTGCTTGTTACGCGTATGACCAGCGCGGATTCGGCAATGCGCCGGGGTGGGGCCTATGGGCAGGGGCGGAAGCTTATGCAGACGACCTGACTGCTTTCACCGCCCAGCTTCGGCTGCGCCATCCCGGCGTTCCTCTTTATGTGCTAGGCGAGAGCATGGGCGGGGCGGTGGCTATCGTTGCGATGACATCCCCACATCCGCCCGATGCCGATGGCTTGATCCTGTCATCCCCGGCGGTGTGGGGGCGTGCGACCATGCCTTGGTATCAGCGGGTTGTGCTGGATACTGTGGCCCATACCGCGCCGTGGCTGCGGCTGACCGGCGAAGGGCTGAAAATCATGGCTTCGGATAATATAAAAATGTTGCGCCAACTAGGCCGTGACCCTTTCGTCATTAAAGCGACTAGGGTGGATGCAATGTATGGCTTGACCGACCTAATGGGGGCCGCGTTGGAGAATGCCGGACAGTTGAAAACCCCCACATTGGTTTTATACGGCGAACACGACCAAATTGTCCCCCGTGAACCGGTTATGCAGATGTTGAAAAGAATGCCAGGGCCGCCACAAACTCAAGTGGCTTTTTATAAAAATGGCTACCACATGTTACTGCGGGATTTGCAAGCCGAAAAACCATGGAGCGACATCGCCGCTTGGATCGAAAACCGGCTAGCGCCATTGCCTTCCGGTGCGGATAGTCGGGTTGGGATGGGATTTGAAAAAAAATATTAGAACAATGCGGGCCGGAGTTTGTAACCCCGTCACTCACGTTTTTATGCATCCTTGAAAGCTTCTATGGCTTCAAACGTTTCTGTCGGGGTTGCAAACCCCGACAGACTTGGGTTTCGTCTGTAAGCCTTGTATTTTTTTAGGTATACTTTCACTGCTTTAGTGTAAAGCGCGGATGCTTATGAACTGTAGTAATCCCGCAACCAAAAAAATGACCAAAATCGATGGCTAATAAATCTCGTATTGAGTGGACACAACAAACTTGGAACCCAACGACGGGTTGCTCCAAGATTTCGCCGGGCTGCAAACATTGCTATGCCGAGGTCATGGCTCATCGTCTCCATGCCATGGGTACACCGGGTTACGAGAACGAATTTCAACTGACCATGCACACTGAACGACTCAAACAGCCAATTAAGCGTCGAGCTCCGACTCTTTATTTTGTTAATTCAATGAGCGATCTATTCCACGAGGATGTACCTGATGCATTCCTTGATGAAGTGTTTGAAGTCATTATGAACACCCCCCGACATACTTACCAGGTTCTTACCAAGCGAGCCATACGTCTACCCGTCTATTTTGCCAAGCGCCCCTGTCCGCCTAATGTCTGGCTTGGCGTGTCTGTTGAAGATCGTGCTTACGGCACTCCCCGTATTGAACCCCTCCAGCAAGTAAATGCTAAGGTTCGCTTTCTTTCTATTGAGCCTTTGCTTCAAGACCTAGGCAAGCTTGATTTGACCGGCATCCATTGGGTAATAGTGGGTGGTGAATCTGGAACTAAAGGGCGACCTATGTTGTTCGAATGGGTGGAGAATATTCGACAGCAAGCAGATCAAGCCGGGGTTGGCTTCTTTTTCAAACAGTGGGGTACATGGGGTGCGGACGGTGTGCGACGCAATAAGAAAGCCAATGGTCGTTTGCTTGATGGTCAAACTTGGGATGCTTGGCCTCAATCTGTTGAAGCTATTTCACATTCAATAACTCCATAACATAGATTTGCGAATTTGCAAGTATTCGATTTACCATGCACTGTCCTCATAATAAAGATAATTTAAAAATCCAAGAATATTCGTTTTTGTCGAGAAGGAATAATCATATCATTTATATGAATCGACGTTCCTTTCTCGCGCTTTATACCCTTGTCACTGACAACTTCAATATCCCCCGCGATAATTGGAAGGGTTAATGATTCACAAATCATATTTTTTGTTGCCGGAGTAAAGTTTACAATTTCTTGCAATAGTGTGCTAACTTTAATTTTAGCATCATCATCATAGATTTTTCGTACAAGTTTTTCTGACAGTCCTGACCGACATTTATCAGCCGCCATCACATCAAAGCTAAAATCTTCAGATAATTCTTCAAATGAGGCTTGTTTAGTCGCGTTTGAATCACTATTAGTATTATAACCAAGCGTAAAGATATCGGGTTCAAGGTAATGTGAAAAATGATTTGACTGTTCCCAGTGAAGCTCCATCATAACATCTCTCGCCTTAAACTCATTAGATAGATGAATCAACCAATAAGTCCAAGGTGTTGGCCCAAGCGGAGTTATATAGAATATAGTAGAAAATTTAGCACCACTTTCAATCATAATACCCTTAGCGAGCATCCTTTGAATGACCGCTTTCCAATTTGGATTATTTGCTTCCTTTAGCATTGATAAATAACCTAAATCAACATGCTTCAACAATCCTAAGCATCCAAGAATCCTTACAAATTGTGAACTATTTGACAAAAATGTAATCAATGAATCAACATTAAATGTCAATAAAACTTCTGCATTTTTCAAACTACAAAAAATATTTTTTATAACTGACATCGGTATGTCGTCGTAGGCATATTGGTCCAATAGAAAAATAGCTCTCTCTCCACCTTTATGATTTTTAATCTGTTGAATTATTTGAGGCAGAACTTCGTTAAAAGGTGATTTTAAAAGAAATATATCTTTCTCAAACCGAGTGTAATATCCATATACAGAAAGACACCTTTTTAAGTACTCGAAAGTTGATGGCTTCTTTTCGATAAAATAAAATTTAGCATCAACTGTTCTCTGCTTGTTCCAACTTATATTTAGTCTAACTTCAGTTTCTTTGACGGAACGTAAAGCTATCAGCGGAGATCCTTCATGAATTTCATTTTCATCATCCGATAGATATTCACCGCCTCCTGCAAACCCGTCCACTACGGAAATTTTTAGGCTTTCTATTCTGGGATTACTCATAAGTACTTGGATATAGCGTTCAAGATAACGACCTACGATTTTGTGTTTAACCAAACTGTGGGGATCGATTGGTGGTGGAGGTTGACCTACATTCCAATCATATTTATCGGTTTTTTTTGACATTTGTATTTTTCTTGAATTGTACAATATATAAGGTATTTTAACCTAGTTACTGAGTTCTTCTGCTTACAACACTGCATCGAATAGCCATTCCTGCCTAGCCCGATACTCCTTCCGAAAATCAACCTTTTCTCCCGCAACAATAGCAGAATAAATTTCCATAGCCTTGTCCTCAGCAAACTCCCTAGGCAAAAACCGGAACGCCCCGGCTGCTACATACTCGGATTCCAAGTCACAGGTGATCCAGCGGCGTTCCTCTGCTTCGGCCACTTGGCCTGTGGTGCAGGAACCGCCGAAAATGTCCAGCACCAAATCGCCGGGTTCAGTCAGGAAGCGGATGAAAAACTCTGGAAGTTTGGCGGGGAAACGGGCAGGATGGCCTTTAATGCCAGCCGCTTTGCAGCCGCGCAAGTATTGACCGTTGCTTTCGGAATTGGGGATTTGCAGCAAGTTGGAAGGTATTGCACCGCCGTTGTCACGCCCGAAAGCCTTCCCGATATCGTGACCGCTGGGTCGCTTGGCGGGGCTATAAAAACCTTCTGGGTCGTCCAGTAGCTTTTTCATGCGGTCGCTGTATTCAACCAATACCTTGCTGGCATCGGCTTTAGGCCATTCAGTCTTGGAAAACCACCAGACATTGTTTACCGCGTCTTTGGCGCGGAGCTTGCGCTTGTTCACCCATTCAATCGGGGAAGGTAGTTTGGATGGATTGAACCAGTAAAAGTCCTGGGCAAGGAAAAACCCCAAATCATCACAAAAATGCAAGGGGACGCGGAAATTATAAAGGCTTCGGGCGGGGACACCTTTTTGATAAGCCCCGCCAATGTCCAGTACAAAGGAACCGTCTTCGCGCAATTTACGGTAAACAAGCTTGGCAAATTCGCTTAACCATTGGATGTATTCGTGCTGTTCAGCATTGCCGTATTCCTTCTTCCGTTGCAAAGCAAATGGTGGGCTGGTGATGACAAGATTGACGCTACCATCATCCAGAGATTCGAGCAGTTCCAGTGAATCGCCGATATACGCCTTGCCCCATGCCGTTGTGAATCCTAATCGCATTGACGTTTTCCTCTTGCCCGAAACTTTTAGTCTGTAGATTCATAGTGTGCATATCGGCATTCTATCAAAATGTCAGACACACATAACAATTCCTTGCGGGCCATTTTTGCCCGCAACCTCCGCTCATTGCGACTCGCCAAGGGTCTTTCCCAAGAAACATTGGCGGAATTGGCAGAATTGCACCGTACCTATGTCAGTTCGGTGGAACGCTGTGAGCGGAACATTACGCTGGATAGCGCAGAGCGACTAGCCAATGCATTGGGGGTGAAAGCCATCGACTTGTTGCAGGACGACTCATGAAGGCCCATCCCGATAAGGCAGAACTAGACCGGCTTTTCCCTTATATCCGTGAATACCAAGCCCTTGCCGATAAGCACGGTATTGGTGACATTTTTCAAGACAACGGCGGCAAGCTCCTTCAAATCGCATTGGTAACGGGGCTTCGATTGCTAAAAAGCCGAGAGGGCAACGATGCCGTGGATGATAAAGGCCGTGAGTATGAACTCAAGTCGGTCAACGTGCTACTGACCCGTTCCTTTTCCACCCATCATCACATGAACCCGACGATCATCGCCAAGTATCGCAAAGTTGATTGGGTGTTCGCCGTTTACGAATCCATCGAACTAAAGGAAATCTATCTCATCACGCCTGAGCGCATGGAGCCATTCTATGCCAATTGGGAAGCCAAATGGCATAGGGATGGAGGGAAAGACATTAACAACCCGAAAATCCCGCTCACTTATGTCAGGCAGTACGGGGAACAAATTTTCGAAGCCTGAAGGGGTTTGCAACCCCGTTACTTAACTTTATTTGCTCACTTGGAATTGCAATCATCTGGCTAATGCGAACAAAAAACAGCATATCCGCATTATCAATACTAGAATGAACTTGCCTACCCCGGAAATCATTACCCCGCTCGAATTGTTCACGGAGACAAACCATGATGACTAATCCTTTATTAGAAGCCAAATACAAGGTGCAAAAACGGCTACAACATGTTAGGTGATTTCCAATAATGAATCCACCAAAACCGAAATGAATTGTCCACGAAAATCACGAACAATTCTTTTCGGTGTTGGTGGATTCACTATTGGAAATATCCTAAAGTCGCAATAACTCTAGGGCAAGTATGCGAACCGTTTCCGCGATCTCGGCTTCGGTGTGCTGGCATGAGATGAAAAAGCGCAGACGGGCGGACTTTTCCTGCACGGCCGGATAAAGAATCGGCTGGACATTGATGCCTTGGTCGAATAGGGCTGAAGACAACCGAGTCGCCCTGACGGAACTGCCGACAATGGCAGGAATCACGGCTAGACCGACACTGCTTCCGGTGTCAATCCCGGATGCCTTTGCCTGCCGCAAAAAAAATTCGCCGCGCGCCTGCAGCGTTCTAGCCCTCACGGGTTCGTTGATCAGGCATTGCAGGGCGGCAAGCGAAGCGGCGGCAACCGGCGGGGGCATGCCAACGCTATATAGAAAACCAGGTGCGAGGAATTTCAGATGCTCGACCAGTGCGGATTCTCCGGCGATGTAGCCACCGCAACTAGCCAATGACTTGCTTAACGTACCCATCCAAATATCGACATCTTTGGCATTTAGCCCAAAATGGTCGCGTATGCCCAAACCCCTGTCACCCATCACGCCGAAGGAATGGGCTTCGTCCACCATCAGGAAGGCACGGTGCCTATTTTTAATTTCGATGAAGCGCGGCAGGTCGGGATAGTCGCCGTCCATGCTATAGACACCCTCTAGGGCAATCAGTACCCGTTCGTACTGGCGTCGCTGCCTTCTTAGCATGGCATCCAATGCCGCCCAGTTATTGTGCGGAAAGGGAAGCCGCTTGGCACCCGACAATTGGATTCCTTGGAGGATGCTGTTGTGGATCAATTCGTCATGCAGAATGATATCCCTAGGCCCGAACAAATACCCAACTGTGGTGACATTGGTGGCGTGGCCGCTGACAAATACGATGGCATCCTCGGTGCCGTAGACCTCCGCGATTCCTCGCTCCAAATCCCGGTGGACAGGGCGGTCTCCCGATACCAAGCGACTGGCAGAAACCGATGTGCCATAACGGTCAATGGCAGACTTTGCGGCTTTGGCAATGTCTGGATGACCGGACAACCCCAGATAGTTGTAACTGGCAAAGTTCAGATAGTCCCTTCCTCCGATGCGCGTGTGCGCCCCTGCCGTACCCTCATGTAGCTTGAAAAAAGGGTTGTTTAGCCCTAGGCGTGACGCACCGTCGTTCATAATGTGAATCTGCTGGTAACCAGGGTGCAAATTGAACCGGTAATACTGCTCTGGAATCTCACTTCCGTCGGCAAGTGCTGGCGGAAACGAGCCCAATACAGTGTCAGGGTCGTTAGTCTGGCGCAGCTTTCGCTCCAGCACCTGCTGGATCAGCTTGTCTTTGATCTGGGCGGTAAGGCCGGGAAGCCCTTTGCGTGTCATCGGTTTCTGCTCCACAAAACAGTGTTTGAAATTACCGGGGCAATTGATCAGGGTAGGCTGTGCGTCCATCCGTTAAATCTTCGGCAATGCGGGTGATGACATCCTCCGGGACATCCGCCGCATGCTGGGTAATCACCTGCCGCACCTGTCCTAGAGCCTGCTCTGCCGCTGTTGCATCAGCCTCTTCTTTGCCGCGCAGTTGAGCAAGGATTCGTACTGCCAGCTTGTCGATGCTTGGGCTTTCGCTCAAGGCCATCACCGGTAGCCTGATGCCGAAACGGGATTCAAGTGCGACAGCCAGCTCGACACCCATCAGTGAATCCAGCCCCATCAGGTGAAGTGACTTAAAGGCATCGATCTTCTCAAGGGAGACACGCAGAATTTCGCCAACTTCCTGTTTCAGCATGTTCACAAAGATGTCCAACAATTCCTCGTCAGGAAGATCGGCCAACAGGAGGTTTATATGTTGGGTCGAGCTTTCTGCATTTTCAACCTCGCCGGCATGAAGTGCCAGCTCGCTGAACTTCGGTTTCCCCGCATTCGGCAAGAAACGGCTGAGTGCTTTCCAGTCAAAATCAAGAACGCCCTCCCCGGAACTGCCCTCCAGCAAAAGCCGCTCCAGCACATCTAGCGCCACAGAAGAGTGGATCGGAGCACCGCCCATGCGGTTCTGCAAGGCATCCCTGGCTTTCTCGTTGCGTGCAAGAAACCCTGTGTCGCCTATGGCTCCCCACAGCACACTGGTGGCTGGCAAACCCAACCCTCGGCGATATCTTGCCAATGCCTCAAGCCAAGTGTTGGCGGCTATGTAATTGGCTTGCCCAGGATTGCCGAACAGCGTGGTGGCAGACGAGAACAGGACAAAGAAGTCCAGCTTCGCCCCGAGTGTGAGTTCATGAAGGTTTTGCGCACCTAAAATCTTGGGTGCGAAAACACGGCGAATCTGCCCTTCGTCCATGTTGCGGATCAGTGCGTCGTCAATCACCATGGCCGAATGGACGATGCCCCGCAACGGGGAAAAACGCTTAGCCGCATCCTGCAGTAAAGCTGACAACTGTCCTTTGTCGGTCACATCGCAGGCAGCCGCCAAGACTTGCACTCCTTTGCTTTCCATTGCCGCGACGGACTGTTTGGATTCATCCGACACCAAGCCTTGACGGCTAACTAAGATAAGCTGGCGGACACCTTTTTCAACCAGCCATTGCGCTGTCTTCAAGCCAAACCCGCCCAGTCCTCCGGTGACCAGATAGGCACCGTCGCTGGAAAGCCTAAGCTGCGGACCCGCTCGCATGCTGTCCGGGTGGAAGCTGGAAATCCCATTGTGGTAAGTGACGACGATTTTGCCAATCTGCTTCGATTGTTGCATGTAGCGGAAGGCATCCACCACGTCTTCGGCCTCAAAGGTATGGTATGGCAAGGGGTAAAGCACTCCCTCGGCAAACAAAGCCATGATTTCACCGAACAATTGACCAGTTAATTGCGGCTGTTCGGACATCAGTTGATCGGCATCAATGCCGAAATAACTGATGTTGTTGCGAAAAGGCCGTAACCCGATCTTAGTATTTTCGTAAAAGTCACGCTTGCCAAGCTCCAAGAATCGCCCGAAGGGTTTGAGCACACGCAAATTGCGGTTGACTGCCTCCCCGGCCAAAGAATTCAGGACGACATCCACCCCCGTCCCGCCTGTGACTAAAAGGATTTCGTCGGCGAATGCCAAGGAGCGAGAATCGAAGACCTGTTCTATGCCCAACAGGCGAAGAAAATCTCGCTTTTCGTCGGACCCCGCCGTGGCGAAAATTTCAGCCCCACACCATTTCGCCACTTGGATCGCGGCGATGCCGACTCCGCCGGCTGCACCGTGTATCAGCACTTTTTCTCCTTTCCCTAGGTGGGCGAGATGGCGCAACGCATAGTAAGCGGTGAAGAACGCACTGGGTATCGTCGCAGCGGACTCGAACGACAGCCCTGGGGGAATGTGAGCTATGGCATTGGTCCGGGTAACCACTCTATTGCTGAAGCTGGAAGGGCCAAAACCCACGACATGGTCGCCCGGTGCGAATCCAATGATGCCGGAGCCAACGGTGTGGACTATCCCCGCGAACTCCAGCCCCAAGCTCGGTCCGGCAAAACCGTTTTCGACAGCCTCGTCGGACAGCATCCCGAGGGCATACATCACATCGCGGAAATTAAGTCCGGTCGCACGAACCTCAACTTCCAGATCAAGGCTACCCGGAACGGTGCGGGGGTGTTTCTCCCAACGCAAGTTGCGCAACTGGCCGGGCATCTGGAACCCTAGGCGAAGCACCGAGTTTTCCCCAATGGCGGCAGATTCATAGACGCCCGGGGGTGGCTTTAGCTTGAGCCTGGGTACGAAGCGTCCGCCCGTGGCCGTGATGACGACTTCCTGCTCACCGTCATGGGCCAGAAACTCGCGGTCCAATGCGGCTACGGCAGTTTCCAAGGCAAATGGATCTTCAAGATCGATAAGACAGACTGGGGTCTTGGGTCTCTCGTTCGCCAGAGTCCGGGCAAACCCCCACAGCGAGGCATCACCAAACGATGCCGTCGAGGTACGCCAAGCCGAAGGGTGGCGGTTTGGCAGCGTGTCGGCCATAGCCCCGGCAGTGACGATCCAGCAACACGCGCTAGTTTGGATGGACTCGCATGCCTTGATTAGGGATGCGACGGATTGGCAACGATCAATTTGATGCCGAACACCCCGGAATGACTCTTCATGCGGCGGCGGCAACGCATTCAGGCCCACCAAATGGACAATACCATCCAACGTGCCAGTGTCGGTTTGTGCATCGAGCAGAATTTGCCCGATGTCTGAACCTGAAATCACCTTGACGCTCGCGCCCCTCTCAATCATTTTTTTTCTCAGGCGCTCGGCCAAGGCGGCTGGGTAACCCTGTTCGTCTGTCAGAATTAACCAGTTTACGGGGGAGGTGATCGAAGTTTGTAAAAATTCAATATTGGTACCGTCAAATTGTCCGACCAATAGGTATGAACCCGATGCATTGTCAGGGTAAAATTCTAGCAAAGTGGTCGAAGAAAAGCCCATCCGTTCCATCTGATCTTTCCAGAAGCGCATGGGTTGTTGCCGCGAACCCAAGCCGCCAACCGCAGGTTCTGACCACCATCCTGGCCGTCCGCCAAAAAGGAAATCAATCCAGCGCGACCCATGCTGTCCGATAAATACGATGGATGCGCCTGGCATCAAGCGTGTCGCCACATATTCCAAGGCTCTCAATGCGTCCCCGGCATCCATGAAATCAAGCAATACTATGGCTAGTTGGAATAATCTGCGGGGTTCTCCTGCGTCGGTCTGTTCCAAGTCTGCTGCTGCAATAGTGTTGATGCCAATGGCTGGAAATTTTTCCCGAAGCCGTCGGGCTTCTTCAAGCGACTCGGGATTAGTGCTGGCAAAGCCGAAGTCCACCCGGTCGAAGTCCAGCGACGGGCATAGATCCAGCGCGAATAAAGGTGGGCCTTCGCAAACTTCAAGAATCCCAATCCGCTGTCCTTCGGGGAGGCAATTCAAAGCGGTTGCAACGAGGCTGCGCATCGCTTTTCCGATGGCATACCGGCAGTCGGCACCGAGCGCCTGCCGGACGAGTGCTGAAATATCCGTGTGGCAAACCGATTGCAATTGCACTCCGCCGTCCAACAAAGACTGCAAGTGCATGCCGACCCTGCCAACGGCATGGATGATTTTAAAGTAATCTGGATAGTCGTTAATCAAACTGTTCCAGATATCTTGAGCGGTCACCTGGTTTTCCCTGGATGCCAACACCTTCAAGTCGGTGATGCCGGTTTTGAACTCGACTAAGCCATCCTCTTGCGCCATGGCGAGAAGATGGCTCAGGAATGGGGCAAATCCATAGGATGCCGTGCCACTGGAGGCCGAACCCCGTCGGGGCCTTGGGTGGATTGATTCAAGTGTGAAACGGCTGCACAAACTGTCAAGCAGCGGATCGACTTCCTCCGAATAACGGCGTTGGATACCCTTCAGAACACTGTGCCGCACCGCTTCTTTCATAGTTTGCAAGGTTAGCGCGAAACTCAAGGAAGGGGATGCATCGATTTCGGGCATGGCAGACTTGGGAATGGAACGGCATTCCAAGTAGCGGAGTTGGTCACCCGGCCCTTTATGCAGACGGATACTGCGGAAGCGAACGTCTTTGATGAATGCCAAAGCCAAGCCAGAAGCGTCGAAAATCGTAAAATCGGCCAACAGCGAGTGGGGCGAGCGCCGCCGCAAGCTCGCCACTGCCAGATGGGGTCTCGTAGAACCTGTCCGGAACACGATTTTGCCCAGCTTCACGGGGACAAAGGCGATACCTTCATGTTCTGTCCGGTCATTCTTCAATATCTGGAAGATAAGCTGGAAAGCCGAATCCAGCAGACTAGGGTGAAGATGATGATGGTCCAGTTCCGGCTCCAAGATTTCCGCTATCCGGTACAGCGCCAACGCGGAATTGCCTTCCACCCAGCCATGGCTTATCGACAGAAACGCAGGCCCGTAAGACAAACCCACCAGCCGGGTCATAGCCTGATGCTCGTGGCTATCGAAGTCGGGCTTTCGCTTGGGCAGGACAGGTGCGTCTTCCCGCAGCAAAATGCCGCCCGCATCGCGCAGGATGCGCCCCGTCACATGCAGGACGAAAGGCTCGGAACCAGCGTGTTCCCTGGCTTTGATGGCAAAAGCCCCGTCTTGGCCATCCACCTCTAGTCGGACGAGTTTCGAATGCTCTGCGCTTAGCAAAAGCGGTGAGCGTATTTCCAGTTCCTCGATTTCGGCATGGCTCCCAGGATGCCAAGCCAACGCGGAGGCCAGTGCAAGTTCAGCGAACCCCGCTCCGGGGAAAACCGTGGCCCCGCCGACGGCATGGTCTGCCAGGGCCGGATGAGTCTGGGTGTCGATCTGGTTTTCCCAAGTTAGATCATGCTGTGGCAGGGGATAGCCGAGTAGCGGATGGCACTTTTTCCGGTATAGAGTGCCCAGCGACTCTGATGTCAAAGGATGCCAGTGCCTCTCGCGTTGCCAGGGATAGCTCGGCAGTGCAACGAAAGCCCCCTTAGACGGAAAAAAACCCCGCCAATCGATGTTGACGCCGGCGATCATGGCTTGGGCCACCGCGCCCATCACCCGCGCAGGGTCGTCGTCGCCGCGCATCACCGTCGGAATCACCCGGCCATTGACACCGGCCTCCTTGAAGCAGTCATTGACGTAAGTGCGCAAGACAGGATGAGGCCCGACTTCAATACAGACATTGAACCCGTCTGCCAGTAAGTTTTTGACAGCCTGTTCAAACAGCACGGGCTGGCGGACATTATGCCACCAGTATTCAGCGTCGAGGGCTTCGCCGGCTAGTACGTTGCCGGTGACGGTGGAATAAAACGGAACGACTGGTTTGGAGGTTTCGAGTCCTGACAGAGACTGCTTGACACCCTGCTCAAGGCCGTCCATGGTCGGGCTATGGAACGCGTAATCCAGTTCCAGCCGTTTATAGAACAGACCGAAGTGGGCAAGCGCATCCTCCATGCGCGACAGCCCCGCCGTGCTTCCCGCGACGGTAACCCCTTTCGGACTGTTGATTCCGGAGATGCAAACGCTTTGCACAAGCCCCAAATCATGCAGCAAGTCGCGTACAGCTTGCGCATCCTGGCCCACCGCCGTCATCTGCCCACTGCCCTTGGTCGTCTGCTGCAATTTGCTGCGATGGTAGACCACCTTGACCGCAGCCTCTAGCGACAAAGCGCCACAAGCCCAAGCCGCAGCCACCTCCCCGACGCTATGGCCAGCCACAGCGCTGGGATGTACCCCCGACTGTCGTAGCATTTCGGTCACCCCCACTTGGACGGCAAACAAGGCGGGTTGCCATGAAAGTACGGTATCCAAGTAGTACCCAAGTAGGGTACGCTGTGCGTACCATTGTAAGCCCTTGAAGGTACGCACAGCGTACCCTACTTGGTATGGCTTTCATCTTCGGGGGTGCAAACCAATTTGCATGAATGTTGGGCAAATTCAGTGTGTTCGTAGCGGTCTTGGCCGTTCTTACCGACGAGATCATCCTCAACAGAATAGTCGGCATAGCGGCGAAATATCGCATCGATCCGTCGGACGGCATTCCTGAATACCGTATTCTTCAACAATCGCCCACCCATGGCTAACCATTGGGCACCGTTGCCCGAATAGATGAAAGCAACACCCGAGGCTATTTTCAGTGCCGACCCCGCTTCCACGGCGCAGTCTTCGCCGTTAGCGAACTTCCGTAGCTCTTCGGCCACTGCTTCGCGCTGATGCGCCGAAAACCACCGCGCGGTGCTCTAGCCACTCCCGCCGAAAAGCAGCCGTGTAGGTAATGTCATATAGCGCCGATGCCGGACTATCTTGCAAGAAAGCCGAAAAGTCTTTCACGGCAGCCTTCAAACCGCCAGTGCTGCTGGCGGATAGCATGAATGGAAGAACCCGGCTTTTTCTGGTTTTAGGGATTCTTTCAGCGGGATTCTCGTTACTTTGCAGGATCACATGGGCGTTTGCACCACCGAAACCGAATGAATTGACCCCGATAGTCAAAGTGCCGGCTTGGCGCAGAGGACGGTTCTGCGTGACTACTTTGAGGTTCCACTCATCGAAGCGGATATGCGGGTTGGGCGATTCAATTCCGATGGTGGCGGGTACTGTCCGGTGGCGGATGCAATGCAGTGCTTTGACCAAGCCGGCGACACCTGATGCGGCCTCAAGGTGGCCTAAGTTGCTCTTGACCGAGCCAATCAGCAATGGGTCGTCGGGCGGACGCCGCTGACCGAGGGACTCGCCTAGGGCGCGCGTCTCAATGGGGTCGCCCACGGCGGTCCCCGTGCCATGCGCCTCAATGTAGTCAATCTCGGTGGGTGTTATCCCAGCCTGCGCATAAGTTTCAGCCAGCAGTTCAGCCTGTGCCTGGTAATTTGGCACCGTAAACCCAGATTTGTGTCCGTCGGTGTTAATTGCGGAATGCGCAACGACGGCTAGGATCGGGTCGCCGTCGGCGACTGCCTGGGCATAATCTTTTATAAAGAATAAACCCCCGCCTTCCGAACGCACATAGCCATCGGCACTTTCGTCAAAGACGCGGCAACGACCGCGTTTAGAAAGCATGGATGCCTTGGAAAATATAATGAAGCCGTAAGGGTGAAGATGCAGGCTGACACCGCCCACCAGCGCCTGTGTGCTCTCCCCGGAAATGATCGAACGGCAGGCCTGATGGAATGCGACTAGGGAGGACGAGCAGGCGGTGTCGATAATCATGCTCGGCCCGCGCAGGTTAAGGAAATAAGACAGGCGGTTGGCCGCAGTGCTGGCCGTATTGCCAGTGGCCGTATAGGCATCGATGGCAGCCAGATCGTCAGCCAACCGGTAAGAATAGTCGGTGCTGGCAATGCCGATAAACACGCCGCAACGGCTACCGCTTAGGGAAGATGGCTTGACTCCGGCATTTTCTAGCGTTTCCCAGCTTAACTCCAACAACAGGCGATGCTGTGGGTCCATCAGTGCCGCTTCGCGTGGGGATATGCCAAAAAAATCGGCATCGAATCCCGACACATCCCCAAGGGATCCGGCTGCAAAGGTGTAAGAAGTGCCGGGGTGGGTTTTGCCGGGATGGTGGAAAACATCGGCTGACCAGCGCCCCGGTTCGACGGTCGTCACCAAGTTGCGGGAATTTAATAGATCATCCCAAAAACTGGCAGTATCCGTTAACGGAAACCGGAAAGAATAACCAATGATTGCCACTTTACTCATCATGTCCCTCAGTCAATATGACTCTACCATCTTTAAAGAATGACGGCTTTTCAACGTCCTATCAATGACCTTCCCCTCTTCTTTATCGAGATATGGAAACGTCAAAAAAAAACCACTGAACTCAAAAATGAGAATTGCTGTTGTTATCACAATGGATTTGCATAGAGAAATCCAGTTAAGTTAAAATTTAATATATGGGCAACAAATTGTAGCTTATGCGCGACAGGCTCACAAGCTTGGGGGTTAAAAACAGGAATTCTCATTTTGACTAGAACGCCGTCATTCCGACCGGGATGCCGGAATCCAGAGCCATGGACGGTAATTTGCCGATTGCACAAGTGTTTGATTTTATATACTAGGTAGTCCACGGTTTCACATCCTTAGCGACTGGATTCCGGCATCCCGTCCGAAATGACGGGCCACAATCATCGTTTTGGCACAAAACTGAGGATTGCTGACCAAAAAAATTGCTTCAATTTTATATGGTAGGTTATACTACAATGGGTGATCAGAAAGATGCTGTTCCAAACATCGCAAGCCATTAGGAAAACAAGGCATCAGCAATCCCTCATTGCAGGCTTGGGCTGTTGCCCTACACATGAATTCAATTGAGAAAAAAAATATTAGGAATGAACTTGAATAGCATGCCCAGTCGTGGGCTTAATCGAAATGCATGATGCAAAACCGCCCTTTGTCGGCTTTTTCCGACGCTTCCATAGCCTAGGCTTTTACACGGTAGTCCTGCCGACCCTGCTGGCGGGCATTTACTATGGGCTGATTGCCTCAGACATCTATGTCTCTGAATCCCGCTTGGTGGTGCGGAGTCCGCAATCCCAAGCACCCACAGGGATAAGTGCCATGCTTCAAGGGGCTGGTTTCTCGCGCTCCTCGGACGATACGTTTATCGTGCATGATTACATCCTCTCTAGGGATGCCCTGAAAAAACTCAATGATCAATTCCACCTGGACCAAGCTTTTGGCAGCAAGGATGTCGATATTCTCAACCGTTTCAAAGGGCTGGATTGGTGGGCTGGCAGTTTTGAAGCACTGCACCGCTATTACCAGAAGCGAGTGGCAGTGGATGTGGACTCCGCTTCTTCAATCGCAACACTGAAAGTCAACGCATTCACCGCAGAAGATGCTTTTCGCATCAATGAAAAGCTCGTCAAGATGAGCGAAGACCTAGTCAACGGGATTAACGAGCGGGCCCGCCAAGACATGATTCGCTTTGCGTCTGCGGAAGTCGAAATTGCCGAAAATAAAGCGAAAGCGGCAGCGCTGGCGGTTTCGAGATACCGCAATCTAAAGGCGATTTTTGATCCGGGAAAGCAATCCCCTTTGCAACTGCAACTCATCGCAAAACTGCAAGACGAGTTGATTGCCACCAAGATGCAGCTAGACCAAATCCGCGCCTTGTCCATTGATAATCCGCAAATTCCATCGGTGCAGAAAAGGCTGGTGTCTTTGCAAGAAGCCATTAGTCAGGAAACAGCCAAAGTGGCTGGCGGTGGGCATTCCCTGTCAAGTGAAGCCGCAGAATTGGGGTGATGAAAATCCTCAATTCTCACAAACAAAAGTTAATGTTGTTTTTGTTCTTTTCCTTACGTCAGAATACGCTGTGTTTTTCTTGCTCTGCAGGGTTTCCCCCAGCACATCCTTGCACCAGT